>Ga0209119_1000581_pt1 | contig 37221 bp, 31 predicted proteins | sample COG_03_FD_184747 | JGI IMG/M metagenome (GOLD analysis project Ga0209119, IMG submission 184747) | Pelagic Microbial community sample from North Sea - COGITO 998_met_03 (SPAdes) (version 2) | ecosystem: Environmental > Aquatic > Marine > Neritic zone/Coastal water | place: Helgoland, sampling...
AAGGGAAAGGGAGTTGCGGCGGCTATTGCTGCTTATATTGAGCACTGGCTATCTGTTTGGCCTAGCGGGATTAGCTGTCTTGATATGCATGGAGTGGATTACTCGCGGCCGCTATGCTCAGGATTCTGCCAGCAAGCATGGCATTGGGCACGAGAACTCGTCCCGTTTGGGCGGCGCTGTGATAATGGTTGCAGCTCTTATTGGTATAACCACCTCTCAGCTTTTTCAGTTTAGCACATTGGGGCTGGATACCTATCTGTGGAGCTGGGTAGCCATTGTTCTCTGCGGTCTATTGGGTTTGGTTGAAGACTTTAAAAATAATTTTCTCAGCCCCAGGTTTCGGCTAGCTTGCCTCACGGCTATTTTCGTTGTTTTGTTTGCGGCCTGGCCTTGGCTAATCCCCGTTGAGCTTGGGGTGCCTATTCTATCCAGCCTGATGGCTCTGCCTGTAATAGGTTTGCTTTTAGCTGTGTTAGTGTGCGTCGGATTTATAAACGCTGTCAATATGGCGGATGGGGCCAATGGGCTTATGTCGGGGATAGCGTTTGTGGCTTTTACTCTTTTTGCCAGCATTGCCGGCGCCGACGCTTGGGTCTGGGGCATTGTTAGCTATATTGTCGGTGTCTTTTTGATTTTTAATGTGGTTTCTGGGCGGCTTTTTTTGGGCGACTGTGGCGCCTATGCGTTAGGTTCCTTGATGGTGATCGGCTCCTTTAGTTTGGTCAATAAGGGCCTGGTGTCTCCCGCATTTTTGGCCGTGTTGTTCGCCTATCCCTGTTTGGAGTTGGTGATTAGCCTTATTCGACGCACTGTCGGTGGTCAGTCCGCCTTCCTGCCGGACAATGACCACTTTCACAATCGCTTGCACTATTTTGTATCCCTCCGTGTAACGTCTCCAGTTATAGCCAATTCGGGCACAGGTTTGCTTATTGTACTAATGACCTCAGGCGTTGCCTTTGCTGGACATTACTTTGAGCTTCTCTTGGCGACTGATGGTCAATGGGGCTATGTTTTCTTGGTGATTGCATGCTTGCAGCTGACTCTATACTGGGCCCTAGGGTTAGTGGATAAGCGAGTGAGCCAGTATGTTGTGGGGGCTTAGCCCTGCCAGTTGAGCTTTGATTGTACGGCACGATTCTAGGTGTGCCGCAGCCGCTTTTGCCCTGGTCTTTTTAGGGTCGAGTGTCACTATTTTAGTGATTACGACCCTAGGGCGGAAATAGTGATTGCTGGTCTGAGACTGCATTAACTTTTTGTACCATTTTTGTCATTTTAAATCCCTAAGCTGTTACTCTCTTACGAATTTTATGTCAGAATGCATACAGTGTTCAGAGTATGAACTAAGTGCTCTGGACGGAGGTTTAAACGGATTATGGATTCTTCCTTGTAAGGGTCCTGCGGTAGCCTGCCTGAGAACTAACTATCTATGTCTGACGACGAAAATACCCTAAAGGTTCTTAAAATACTTGAGAAGCATCCGGAGCTTACCCAGAGAGAGCTAGCCGTGGAGCTTGGTGTGAGCCTAGGTAAAACCCATTACCTGCTGAAGTCCTTAGTTGATATTGGCTTGGTGAAGCTGGATAACTTCCAGCGATCAAATAATAAGTGGGGCTATGCTTATCTTCTGACGCCCAAGGGCCTGGCGGAAAAGGCAGCTATCACGGTTCGCTTCCTGGCTCGAAAGCAGGTCGAGTATACGCGGCTTGAGAAAGAGATTGAGTCGCTCAAGTCTGAGGTGGATAGGGTTGCCTCTAGGACCGATGGCCGATAATAGCTTGTGACGAAGGTTTAAATCAATTCAACAAACGGAAGCATTAACATTTTGAAAAAGTATCAAATTTATGGCATAGGCGCAGCACTTGTGGATACTGAGGTGGTGGTGTCTGACGAATTTTTGGCAGAGGCAAGCATAGATAAGGGTGTAATGACGCTGGTCGACCAAGCGCGGCAGGCTGATATTTTGGCTTCCCTGAATACCCATGATGTCCATATGATGCGCAAGTGTGGCGGCTCTGTCTGCAACTCAGTGGTTGCTGCGAGCAGTTTTGGTGCAAGTGCATTTTTTAGTGGCAAGGTCGCGGATGATGCTGATGGCGAGCTGTTTGTGCATGACCTCAGTGAGGCCGGCGTAGATGTTCCCTCGATTGGTCCAGAGCCTGGTGTGACCGGGAAGTGCTTGGTTATGGTCACCAGCGACGCCGAGAGAACCATGAATACCTACCTGGGGGCCAGCGAGGCTCTGTCTGAGCGAGAGATCGATAAGGCTGCGTTGATCAATTCAGAGTGGTTCTATGTCGAAGGCTACCTTGTGACGGATGATGCACGATCGTCGGTTATTCAGGAGGCGGTGGCCCTAGCAAAGACCAAAAGCGTCAAGGTGGCCCTCAGCCTGTCTGATCCTTTTGTGGCGCAGGTGTTTGGTGAAAACTTGCGGGCAGTGATCGGCGAGGGCGTCGACCATATTTTTTGCAATAAAGATGAGGCGGTCGCCTTTACTGAGACCGATAGCATTGAAGAGGCTTTTGAGGGCCTGAAGCGCTATACAAAAACATTTGCTGTGACTGATGGCTGCAATGGGGCATTTGTCTTTGATGGTGAGTCAATGATCAACTCGCCCGGCGTCGCCGCCGACGCAGTTGATACCAATGGTGCTGGTGATATGTTTGCAGGTGCCTTTTTATATGGGGTGACTGCGGGCCGTGATTTCAAATGGGCGGCAGAATTGGCCAATGAGTCCGCAGCGAGGGTGATAGGGCAGTTTGGTCCTAGGATTGATAAGATAGAGTTTGAATCTATCAAGGCGAAGTTTGGAATCTAGCCTTTGATCAAGGCTATTATCGAATTAAAGAACAGATGGTAGTCTTTTCAGACTCCAGATTAGTATCCTCATTGATGTAGGTGTAGCAATAGCCCTAACTATAATCAGGCTTTAAAACTGACTTAATTAAGGGTTTATCAGTAATTCACTTTTACTGCTAAGGAAAAAGTTATAGTCAATAGTGAATTCACCTAGTATTGGCAGAAACATATATTATTCTGCCCGCCATTTAACTGCAATTTTAGCCTGTCTGGCTTCACATAAAATGTGTAAATCATTTAAATTGAGAGCTCGTAAGCAATTAGAATCTTAACCCAAAAATCTTAAGTAATTGTTGATTTTTGATTCATCACAGTAGTGCCGTTATGTATAAACTAACGGGCAAGCATTAGAGAGTTGATCTTATGACCAGATATTTTTATAAAGAAACAGGGATGTATATTGACTGGCCGCAATTAGATAAATTACCTGAAATAGATACATTGATAGATATTGGTGTCGGACCGATGGGAACGCCCGATTTATATGAGCGCTTTGAATCTGCTACATTACTTTTGATAGATCCCTTAGATGAAACTAATGAATTCATAAGCGCTGAATTAACTAATCGTAAAGTCATTTTCCATCAATGTGGCGTAGGCAAAGAGCCCCGCGAGCTAACGATTAAAGTAGAGGAGGAAATAGGAAGGTCTTCGATTCTCGATGTAGCTAAAATAAATTATGAGGGAGACCCAGTTGATGAAAGAAAGATCACTGTCAAAACTTTAGACTCGATCGTCTGCTCGGAAAATAATCTGGGAAGATTGGGAATTAAGATAGACACTGAAGGGTTTGAATTAGAGGTGATTCAGGGGGCGGGGGAAACTTTAAAAGCCGCAGAGTTTGTTCTCGCAGAGGTTAGGCACAACCATGAATCATTCAAAGGAGTATATAAGCTTCATGAGTTTGTATATGAGATGCATAAAAATAATTTTGTGTTATCGATGATAGTCACTGCAAAGCCCTTTATAGCTGATTTAGTTTTTCAACCTATTAAGAATCTTTAAATAGTTGGTGTTTGTAATCATCGCAATGAAATATCCCTGATTTCCAATGTTTACTTTTTATTCTTAGAGATTTTTTCCGTTTTAAACAGTTACTTGAAAATCCAGTGTTAGTACAAATATTGCACAGAGTTGAGAGCAATACCTGGTTTGGTATTTTCGGGTTGCAGTTTGCTGTTTACCTCATCACGGTGAGTCGGGTGAGGTCGGCGCAGATGGAGACGGAGGTGCTGATAAAACTCTGGCCAAATGGGTAGTGTAGGTTTTTTAGCGAAATATCTTGGGAATTTTTATGTCTAATCCAGCAGTAGTAATTTGAGTGCCCTAATATTATGTTTAAAAAAATAATTAAGACGTTTCGAACATATTTTATTGACTATACAAGGTATAGAAAAATATTAAACTCGGATCCTTGTTTTGATTCTGACGAGAAAGTTGATGAGTATTACATTTTTAATACTGTAAGAAATACCACTATAGTGATGCATATAGAGTTCTTTTTAGCTTTTTCACTCGCAAAAAGAGGGCATAAATCAATCGTATTGCTCGACGACGGGGTTTTACGCCATTGGGACTCTATTCATGACATTAATCATAACCGTTCTTTAACACCTTACAGAGCTGGATTTTTTAGAAGGTGGTATACGAAACTGCATACGCTAATCTTATGTAGGCTCTATTCTCATAAGTTAATAACATATACGTTTATAAGTGACTTGTTAAGTGGCGTTGATACCGATTCGATAGATATTAGTGAGTATAATGAGATTATAGAGAGCGCAGCAAAGTCCTCTTGTCGCAGGTACTCATCCAATCCTTCATTTTGGGATGACTATAAAAATCAAAATTATTACAAAATGTCGTATGAGAACGGCGTCATTTTTGCATTGGTTGCACTTGTTCTACAAGCTAAATACCCAATTAAAAAGTTAATCACTTCCCATGCTATTTATTCATGTTGGGCGGTTTTATTTGAGGTCTTAAAGAAAAGCGATGTTCCAGTCTTGATGTATTCGGAATTGATATATAGAGGTCAGTATGCAATTTTTTCAGATCAGCCTGTGCAAAACCTGTCCCATGGTGAAGAGTGGGGTAATATTTTGGGTGGTGCTGGTGCGACTATGGAAGAATGTAATCGGCAGCAGATGGTCGAGTTTTATCAAAAGCGGATAAATTATGAAGGCTATGAGCATAAATATTATTTCCAAAAAAATGAACTGCTCAGTAAAGAAGTAGCCCGAGATAGTAATACAGTGGTGTTCGGTATGTTTCCCAATATAGTTTGGGATGGTGATATCGAAGAGTGGCATATCATATTTGATGGAATTTTAGATTGGGTACAAAAAACAATCTTATTAATTAAAGATACTAAGAATATTTTAGTTATTAGATGTCATCCTGCTGAGGCTAAACTCCTAGGCCATTCCCCAAAGCTTGAGGATATACTCAGGGCTGCAATTCCCAACTTAGATTCTATGGGTAATATAGTCATCATATCTTCCGATACTAGGCTTGACGTTTATGGATTTATCCAAGATCAAATAGATATAGGCTTGGTTTATGATGGTATTTTGGGTATGGAGATGGCGTTTATGGGTAAGCCGGTTATTTCAGCAGGAAGCGGGCGATATGCGGGCTCTTATTTTTCAGAGGAGCCTCAGTCATTAACTGAATATACTGAAATGATGTTACACCCAAAATCAGTTATTGAGCGTGCGATAGCTGAGAGATCAGTTAGGCTGGAAAGGCTTCTTCGATTTTCATGGTGGTATCTGCATGAGAAAACCTATTTCATCCCTATATTAGATAAAGACGATTTTTTTGGAGTAAAAATTGGAAATATTGATGAGATGACATTCTCACCTAAGAACCGAGACTTCCAAAGAACTTTGGAGTTTTTGACAGATGAGTAAGTTTGGAGCTGTTATTGTTTCTAGAATGTCCTCTAGTAGATTGCCTGGCAAAGCAGGATTAAAAATTGAGGGAAAAGAAACGGTCACTCATGTGATTGACCGCATTAAGAAATGTAGGAATTTGGATGAGATTGTTTTAGCAACATCTGAAAATACGGAAGATGACATTCTTGAGGATATTGGTATACGTGAGGGTATAAGTGTTTATAGGGGTTCACTGCAGGATGTCGCTGTTAGAATGCGAGATGCTTGTAGAGAATTTCAGATTGATAATATAGTCCGGATTACCGCTGATGATTTGGTGAGAGACGATGTCATGATTGATAGAGGCATTGGGTTGTTCAGTAAGGGCGACGCCGATTCGTTGGTGATGAAGAATATGCCTTACGGCACTGCGACTGAGATATTTACTCTAAAAGCCTTAGAGAGGATTATTGATGATGCGGCCGACGCCGCAAACACTGGGTTTATGGAATATTATCTTGAGAATAGTAAATACTTTAACGTGAAGACTCTTTCATCTGACTATCACTTTGATAAAAATATTCGAATGACTCTTGATTATAAGGAAGATCTTTTTTTCTTTGAGCGGCTGTTTAAGATTTTGGGTGAACAGGGAATATATTCTCTAAGCGCAATCCTTGATTATCTTAAAAGTGACTTGCAGTTAGTCGCGATTAACAGTCATAAAACAATGGATTATGATGCGTCAGAAAAAGACTGGACTTTGATAAGCCGCTAAAATTCATTTTTATTTTTTTGTAGGAGAAGATTTTTGAAGACAGTTTTGATTAGCGGTTGTGAAGGTCAGGTCGGAAAGTTATTTGTTAAGCATTTATTGTTAAGTGGTTACAACGTCATTGGGCTTGATATTGCTGATAAATCCGAAAATGATATTGAGTATTATCGGTGCGATATAACTGACAAGGAGGATGTGTCGCGTGCTTTCGATAAAATCAATGGACCTTTAAATTTTTTGTTGAATGTAGCGGGAGTGTCAGTTTTCAGTCCCTTTGAAGAAAGGACTTTTGAAGAGATTGATTTTGTTATGGATGTTAATATAAAGGGCAATATCTTGCTTACACAAAATGCCTTTAATAGATTTTTCAAGGTTCAAAAAAGTGGTGCAATTATTAATATTGGCTCTATTTATGGCGTTGTTGCTGGAGATATGCAGATTTATAATGAAGGGGATCGAAGAACTCCTGAAATTTATGGTGCTACTAAGGCGGCAGTCATAAATCTTACGAAATACTTTGCTGCATATATGGCTCCTTTTTCGGTTCGTGCTAATTGTATTTCTCCGGGGGGGATATTTAATAATCAGAATAAGGATTTTGTAGAAAAATACTCCGCTAAAGTACCGTTAAAGCGAATGGCTAAGTGCCAAGAAATGCTATCTACATTAGATTATTTAATGTCTGATGATTCTAGTTATGTAACGGGTCAAAATATTCTAGTCGATGGAGGTTTAACGTCATTATGAGTAATGATAAAAAAAATATTAGTAAAGGCTTGTGGAGAGTAGGAGCTGAAGAGCTTTCTTATGTAGAAAAGGCTATAAATTCCGGATTGAGGGGCGATTTCACCAAGAAATTTGAATTGGATTTTGCTGAGAAATTCGAGTCAGAATTTGCAATTGCGGTGAATTCAGGCACCTCTGCATTACATGCGTGTATGTATGCTTTGGGAGTAGGGCCAGGTGACGAGGTCATTGTGCCTTCTCTTACGTTTATTGCGACCGGGTTTGCTCCTCTTTATGTCGGAGCTACTCCTGTTTTCGCGGACATAGATCCGGATACCTTTTTAATTTCTCCTGAAGATATCAGGCGAAAAATAACTCCAAGAACTAAAGCCATTATCACAGTTTCCCTATACGGCGCTAATCCTGACTATGACCAGATTAGGGAGTTAGCTGATAGTCATGGCCTTAAGTTGCTTGAAGATAACGCCGAATCTGTGTTTGGAAGATACAAAGGAGGACTGGTTGGAACTTTTGGTGACATGTCGATTTTTAGCTTGCAGCGAAGCAAGCACCTCACTACCGGCGATGGGGGTGTTATCACCACAAATGATGCCGATTTGGCGGTAAGAGCGCGTAAATTTGCAGACCTAGGATATGCGAGGTTAATGGCTGGGTCTAAAGCTACAGATACTACAAAAGAGGATATTCAAGATCCAGGGTACTTGCGTCATGAATTTATTGGTCAAAACCTTAGAATGGCCGAAGTCGTCGCAGCGATGGGGATAGCTCAGCTTGAAAAATTAGATTCAATGATAGAGAAACGCCAGATTATTGGTGAGGTGTTTGCGTCTAAATTAGATAATTGTCCTTGGCTTGTAAGGCAAAAAATTCAAGAGGATACTTCTTCGAGTTACTGGACCTTCGTGTTTTATATTGATGAGCAAGTAAAAGAGATAACATGGCATGAATTTAGGTCCAAATTTAGAGAATTTGGTGGTGACAGTTTTTATGGTGCTTGGGCTTTGAGTCATAAAGAGCCTGCACTTAAGCATTTTGATACTGAGTTGAATTACTGTCCGGTGGCCGAGGCATTACAGCCAAAGTTAATTCAAATGAAGACCAATTATGATAAAGAGCGTGATTGGGAAGCGCAGGCCATAGCGTTAGAAAAAACAATTAGGTTTTTCGATAAAAATAGAGTGTAGCTATGAGTTTGACGGCAGTATTTTTAGCGGGCGGCAGTGGCACTAGGCTTTGGCCTCTTTCAAGGGCTTCGCATCCTAAGCAATTTTTGGCCTTACATGGCGAGGATACTATGCTTCAGGCCACAGTTAAGCGTTTAGCTGGGTTAGACATAGAATCTTTAGTAGCTATTTGCAATGAAGAACATAGATTTTTTGTCGCGGAGCAGCTCCGAGAGATAGATAAGCTGGGTACTATAATATTAGAACCGGTGGGTCGAAATACCGGTCCCGCAATTGCACTCGCCGCAATGCAAGGTAAAGAGGATGATGTGTTGTTGGTCCTTTCTGCAGACCATGTTATTCAAGACGAAACTGCGTTTGTTAAAGACGTATCGAATGCTATGAAATTAGCGGAGGCTGGAAATCTCGTTACATTTGGTATCGTGCCGACCGAGCCGCATATTGGTTATGGCTATATCAAGGGGGGTAAAGAATACGGCTGCGGGTTTAAGGTAGATAAGTTCGTTGAGAAGCCTTCTTATGATATTGCTCAAGATTATTTTTCTTCCGGCAGCTATTACTGGAATAGCGGTATGTTTATGTTTAAAGCCGGTCGGTACCTGCAGGAGCTTAAAAAATTTCGTCCTGACATATATGATGCCTGTAGATCTGCAATAGACAAAGGCGAGACTGATTTGGACTTTTTCCGCGTTAGCAAGCAGGAATTTGAGGCATGTCCAAGTGAGTCAGTTGATTATGCTGTTATGGAGAGTACTTCTGATGCAGTTGTGGTGCCGATTACTGTTGGATGGAGTGATATAGGGTCATGGTCATCACTCTGGGATATTAGTGTCAAAGATGATAATGGAAATTCAATTCATGGTGATGTAATTCTTCACAATTCCAGTAACTCCTACGTCAGGACAGATGAAAAATTAATAGCAGCTATTGATGTCAGTGATCTTGTAATCGTATCAACTAAAGATGTGATTATGGTCGCCCACAAAAATAGCGTGCAAGATGTAAAGATAATAACTGAAAAATTAAAAACCGATTCGCGTAGTGAGTGGGAGATGCATCGTGAGGTGTATCGGCCGTGGGGAAAATATGATTCAATTGATATCGGAGAGCGATATCAAGTTAAGCGAATCACCGTCAAGCCAGGAGCTAAACTTAGTGTACAAATGCATCACCATCGCGCTGAGCATTGGGTAGTTGTGTCTGGGACTGCACGTGTTACGAATGGCGAAAAAACATTCCTACTCTCAGAGAATGAGTCTACTTATATTCCTGTTGGCGTTGTGCATGCACTAGAAAATCCAGGAAAAGTATTATTAGAATTGATAGAGGTTCAATCTGGCAGTTATCTTGGAGAAGACGACATCGTGAGATTTGAAGACCTTTATGGGCGTTAATAATCAATAACGCTTTTATTCTTTTATCAGTATCAATTTTATTCGGATCTAAAAAACATGAAAATATTTCTTACTGGTAGTCGTGGGATGGTGGGGCGAAATATATTAGAAAATCCATCCTCAAAGTATTACGACTTTATTACGCCGAGCAGACAAGATCTAGATTTAATGGATGCAGAGTCTGTAACGGCAATGTTTGCTGAGACGCAGCCTGATTTGATAATTCATGCAGCTGGACATGTGGGCGGGATACAGGCAAATATGAAAAATCCTAAACAATTTTTGCTAAGGAATTTGCATATGGGTCTAAATGTTATTGGTTCGGCGGACACGCTTGGTATAAAGAAATTATTAAACTTGGGTAGCTCATGCATGTACCCAAGATTTGGAGAAAATCCCCTAAGGGAGGAGGCTATTCTGACTGGAGAATTGGAACCGACAAATGAAGGTTATGCACTTGCCAAAATTGTTTCTGCAAGACTGTGTGATTATATCAATGCAGTTGATTCAACAAAAATGTATAAAACGATTATTCCATGCAATCTTTACGGTCGTTATGACAAGTATGGGCCAGAACATTCTCACATGATCCCTGCAGTTATTCGTCGCTTACATGATGCAAAATTGTCGAACAAGACTAGCGTTGATGTTTGGGGAGATGGTACGGCTAGACGTGAATTCATGAGTGCTCGTGATCTAGCAAGTTTTATTTTTTATACTATCAATAATTTTGAGAAAATGCCCAATTGTCTTAACGTCGGTATAGGCAAGGATTTTTCAATCAAAGAGTATTACGAAACTATAGCGCGAGTGGTTGGGTTTTCAGGTTCTTTTGACTATGACACTTCTAAGCCAGTTGGTATGAAGAAAAAATTAGTCGACAACAGTTTGCAAGAAAAATTTGGGTGGACTAGCGAAATTGGTTTAAAGGAAGGAATTGAGGAAGCATATGATTTTTTTACTAAGATGGAAATTTTGTGAAATATAAACTAGCAATGAGCTCGTGGGATACTGCTGAGATTGAAGCGATTCAGAAAGTCATCGCATCGGATCGTTTTTCAATGGGAAACATGGTCGGCGAATATGAAAGAAAATTTTCTGATTATGTTGGGTCTAAACATGCAGTGATGGTCAATTCAGGTTCTTCTGCCAATTTACTAATGATAGCTTCTTTGTTTTTCTCAAAAAATCAAGATTATAGATTGGAGCGGGGAGACGAGGTAATTGTGCCATCAGTTTCTTGGTCTACCACTTATGCACCACTGCAGCAATATGGTTTGAGGGTCAAATTTGTCGACATCGACAAAGACACTCTAAATATAGACTTAGACAAACTGAAGAGTGCAATAACAGATAAGACTAAGGTTATTTTAAGTGTTAATCTACTTGGAAATCCAAACGACTTTAGTGTTATTCAGGATTTAATAAGCGATAGAAAAATAATTCTTTTGGAAGATAATTGTGAGTCATTAGGCGCTGTTTTTGAAGGTAAAAAAGCTGGAACATTCGGGCTAATGGGTACGTACAGCTCATTTTTTAGTCATCATATGTCGACAATGGAAGGCGGTTGCATTACTACCGATGATGATGAGTTAGATCATATTTTGAGATGTTTGCGAGCTCATGGTTGGACTAGAGATCTACCTGACGTCAATTTTGTGTCTGGAAAGAAAAGTAATATCGAATTTGAGGAAGCATTTAAGTTCTGTCTTCCCGGGTACAATGTTAGGCCGCTCGAAATGAGTGGAGCAATTGGCTTAGAACAGCTAAAAAAATTACCCCAATTTATTACTGGACGACGAAAGAATGGTGCTTATTTTATGCGCAAATTTGAAAATCATCCGTTTATCAAAATACAGAGAGAAGTTGGCATGAGTAGTTGGTTTGGATTCTCATTATGCTTAACTCAAAATTGCCCTATATCGCGTAATGCTTTTGTTGAAATTCTCACAGATAATGGCATCGAGTCAAGACCTATAGTTACGGGCAATTTCCTTAAGAATAAGGATTTATTAAAGTATTTCAACTTCGAGTCTTTTGGCACTCATGAGAATGCTGAGTTCATTGATTCGAACGGTTTGTTTGTAGGAAACCATCATGTTGATATTACTGAAGAAATAGATTGTTTGTATCGAGTTATTAGTTCGATAAGCTGATTTATATAAAATATATAAAATATATAAAATATATAAAATATATAAAATATATAAAATATATAAAATATATAAAATTAAATTCGGATCTATTTTAAAAATAATTTATATTTTAAGGTTGAGATAAAATGAAAAATAAAGTCGCTCTTATTACCGGAGTGTCCGGCCAAGATGGTTCATATTTGGCTGAACTGCTTCTTGAAAAAGGTTATGAGGTACATGGGGTTAAACGCAGAGCTAGTTCACTGAATACTCAACGGATTGACCATCTGTTCGCTGATATTCATAGCGACAATCCAAAATTTATCCTTCATTATGGTGATTTGAGTGATACGAGTAATCTTGTCCGTATACTTAAAGAGATTGCACCTGATGAGATCTATAATTTGGGTGCCCAGAGTCACGTTGCGGTTAGTTTTGATACTCCAGAATATACTGCAGATATCGATGCTATGGGTCCTTTACGTATTCTTGAAGCTATTAGAATACTTGGGCTGGAAAAAAAGACTCGTTTTTACCAGGCAAGCACGTCTGAATTGTATGGTTTGGTGCAAGAGTCACCGCAAACTGAAGAAACTCCCTTCTATCCGAGAAGCCCTTATGGCGTCGCAAAGCTTTATGCGTATTGGATTACAGTCAATTATCGTGAGTCATATGGTATCTACGCATGTAATGGAATTTTGTTTAACCACGAAAGCCCTAGAAGAGGGGAGACATTTGTCACCAGAAAAATAACACGAGGGCTTGCAAATATCAGTCAAGGTTTAGAGTCGTGTTTATATATGGGGAATATCGATTCTTTGCGGGATTGGGGTCATGCAAAGGACTATGTCAAGATGCAGTGGATGATGTTGCAACAAGATGTACCCCGAGACTTTGTGATTGCCACAGGAGTGCAGTACTCAGTGCGGCAATTCGTTAAATGGTCAGCCTCAGAGCTTGGTATTTCGTTGACGTTTGAAGGAACAGGTGTGGATGAAATCGCAAGAGTAGATAAGATAGAGAGTGAGGACTGCCCAGGGGTTAGCGTTGGTGATATTGTTATGAAAATTGATCCTAGATACTTTAGGCCTGCTGAAGTAGAAACATTACTTGGCGATCCATCGAAGGCTAAAGATTTATTGGGTTGGTTGCCTGAAATATCCGTACAAGAAATGTGTGCCGAAATGGTTAGATCTGATTTGGTTGAGGCTAAAAAAATCGCCTTGTTAAGCGCTCATGGCTTTGACCAGCCAGTGACTAATCATGACAGCTAAACTAAAAAATAGGGTTAAAGCTCTAATTATCGGTATTTCTGGTCAAGATGGGCCTTTTTTAGCAAAGTTTTTGCTGGCGAAGAATTACGAAGTGTTTGGTACCTCTCGTAATCTTGATAATGCAAATTTTGGTGGCCTTGAATTTTTAGGTGTTCTTTCTGAAGTGAAATTGTTTCAAATGTGCCCTAAAAGTTATGACGAGGTATTTCATATCATATCAACGATACAGCCTGATGAGATTTATAATTTATCAGGCCAATCATCGGTAAGCCTATCATTTAAGCAGCCTACCGAAGCCATTAAAAGTATCGCGGGAGCTACTCTTAACATTCTGGAATCATTAAGATTAATAGATGGGGAAACTAAATTTTATAACGCTGGTTCCGGGGAGGTTTTTGGCGATACTCACGGTACTCCAGCATCTGAAAATACACCCTTTGATCCAGTTAGTCCGTACGGTGTGGCAAAAACTGAAGCGGCTCTGCAGGTGAATCTGTACAGAAATGTATATGGCTTGCATGCTTGTACCGGAATACTTTTTAATCATGAGTCATTCTTGAGGCCTAATGATTATGTCACCAAAAAAATAGTAGAAGCGTGTTGTCGCATAGGAAAAGGAAGTGTCGAAAAATTACTTTTAGGCAATATAAAGATATCTCGTGATTGGGGATATGCCCCAGAATATGTCGAAGCTATGTGGGCTATGTTGCAAGAGCCGACGGCGCAAGATTTTATTATCGCTACAGGGCGGTCAGTGAGCTTAGAGTATTTTGTAGATGTCGCATTCGCTTACTTTGGCCTTGATTGGAAAGAGCATGTGGTTATTGATAGTCGCTATATTCGCGATTCTGAGATAATGGTGGGCGCTGCTGACCCGGGTAAGGCTCACAGTGTTTTAAATTGGAAGGCTATTTACACTGTGGAAGATTTGGTGAGAAACATGATCGAACATAATTTAAACCTAACTTCCTAATGCTATATGGGGTTAGCCTCTATTTTGATCTTCAATAATTTCCCTGTGTTTGACTGGCGAGACTGCAGCTTTGTCTTATCCCGTAAACTCAAGAACTCAAGAACTCAAGAATCGATGTAATTAAAGGTAAGTAATGTTTTTTTTGAAAGCCTAATTGCTGAATCAGCATCTTAATGGCATGAGCTTGATTGGGAAATAATTACAAGTAAAAGTAATGTGTAGAAAATCTTAAATTTGGAATAATATATGATGTCGAATAGTAATTTTGTAATAATTGGAGCAGGAGTTTCAGGTTTAGTCTTAGGATATGAATTAGCAAAGCACGGCCACAAAGTAAAAATTTTGGAGCAGACTCATAATGTCGGTGGTTTAGCAAAATCATTCCAAGCTGGAGGCTTATCTATCGATAGTGGGCCGCATCTATTTCATTCGGCTCATCCTGAGATTATTGATTACTGGCGAACTTTTGTTGGCGATTTATTGGTAGAAAAAGAATTTTATTCAGGAAATTTCGTAGATGGCAACATATATGATTATCCAATAAACAAAGAATCGATGCACCAGCAATTTTCTAGTGACGAATTAGATATTATAAACAAACAATTGAACGCAATTGATCCTGAAAAACTTACAGCCAGCAAAAATTATGATGATTATGTAAATAATTTGGCAGGACCATTTTTGGCAGGTATGTTCTTTAAAAAATACCCATCAAAGCTTTGGGGTATCGATACAAATAATCTCTCTGCTCGTTTTGCGCCGCGCCGAATTGAAATTCGAGATGAACGGAGACCTTTTCACTCGGGAGCTGGTAAATTTGCGGGTGTGATTGAGGGTGGTTGTGGCTTACTTGCAGCGAAATTAGCTTCCGCATTCACTGATTTAGGAGGGGTGATTGAATTTGGCCGTGAAATAACTTCCCTTAACTCAGGTGATGATGGAACTAATACTATTAAAAGTTTCAGTTCTTCGGACGGAGCCACGGAATCATTAGACGATTCTATTGTTATCTCGACTGTAAGTCTTGCTGCGAATGCCAGGTTGCATAATATGGAAACCAGCTTGTATTTTCGCTCTTGCCATAGTCTTGTTTTTGTAACGAAGGGAGCAGATCCTTTCCCAAAAAATTACGATTGGCTATACTTTGGTGACTCTGAAGTTCCTTTTCATCGTGTAGGAATGCAAACTCGCTTCAGTCGTAAAGATGTTCCAGCTGATGTCCATATCATGTGCTGTGAAATTGCCTACACTGAAAAGCCTTGTGAGGAAAAATTAAAGGTTTGGGAAGAAGTTTGTCGTAAAAAACTAATTGACTACGGACTTTTGCATGATCATGAAATCATTTCTGTTATACATGATGATCTTGGGCCCGTTTATCCAGGTTTTTTTATTGGTCATGAACTAGAAGTCTCTAGAGTAAATGCACATTTAGGTAAATATGATAATTTCTACATGCTTGGGTCTTTAGCTGAGTATGCATACTCAGACTTGCAGGTATTGACAGCAAAGGCTATTGATTTGGCAAAGGAACTACACCGTGCAGAAAGCGGTACTGGTAGTGAAATGGTTAAACAAAAAGCCCTGAAAATACCTAGTAAGCAATTTAACTTTGGTGAGTGTATTATATCTGACTCAAAAGAGGATCCAGTTTTTTTAATTGCTGAGATTGGCCTCTGCCATAATGGTAGCGTGGAGTTATGTAAAGAATTAATTCTGACATCAAAAGAAACAGGTTTTAATTGCGCTAAGATACAGACCTATTCGGAAGGTAGGATCTCGTCTAAAACGAGAACGTCTAGATATTATGAAGAGACGCTGGATCAAGAGGAATCGATTGCAAATTACCTAGATCGAATTATATTCAGCAAGTCCGAATTGACTGAGATTTTTCAATATGCTCGGCAAATAGGTATTGAGCTGTTTTCAACACCTTTCGATACTGATTCTGTCGACCTTCTCGAAAGTCTTGGGGCCTCCGGCTACAAGGTATCGTCAATGGATTTGGTTAATTTGCCCTTGATAGAAGCAGTAGCCAGCAAAGGAAAGCCTGTGATTTTATCCACAGGAATGGCTAAAATGGGTGAAATAGAGGCCGCGATAGAGGTTTGCCTAGCTCAAGGCTGTGGCAACATAGTTGTTCTACACTGTGTGTCTGCTTATCCGTGCGCTCTTGAATTTTCAAATCTATCTCGTATCTCTCGAATAGCAGATAGCTTCGGTGTGTTAGTAGGTTTTTCTGATCACACGATAGAAACGCTGACTCCATCACTTGCAATTACGGCTGGGGCAAGAGTTATTGAAAAGCATGTTACGCTCGATAAAACGATGGATGGCCCTGATCATAATTTTTCGCTAGATCCAATAGGTATGCGTGAGATGGTCGAACTGGCACGCAAAACTGAAAAGGCTTGCGCTATTCATCAAATGGCAATCCCTAGTGGCGAGTTATTAGCTATGCAAAATCTCAAGAGAAGCATCTATGCCGCAAAAAATTGCCCGGCTGGAACTAAGCTTACAAAAGACTTGATATGCATTAAGTCACCTGGTGATGGAATTCCGGTAAAGTTTTATAACCTAGTCTTAAACAAAGTCATTGTGGCTGATATAGACGAAGACTTTCCTATCACTTGGGAGCACTTTTTTAAGTCAGATGGCGATATTTCTGTTGGCGGATAATCTGATATGTATAAAATAGTAAAAGATCTGATTGCTTTATTATCGCCAGATCAGGCGAAAATGTTATGGAGGTTACAATTTCTTATAGTTGTTGCTGCGTGTCTTGAAACCATTTCAGTAATGAGTATTGCTCCTTTTATGGGGCTAGTAGTAGATATGAGTCTACTGGATAGTATGCCTCTCTTAGCTAAATTTTCGTCTTATTTTAATATTTTTGAACCCAAGATGATTGTTACATTTGTGGGCTTTGGGGTGATAGCTCTACTTACGGTTTCATCTATTGTTTCTATGGTTACTCTGTGGAGATTATCCGTGTTTGGTGCCCGATTCGGCATGGAACTTGGTGATCGTCTATTTACGCTCTACATGACTGAGGAGTGGCTCTTTCATACTAAAAATAATACGTCTGACTTGGTCAAGCAAATCAGTGAGGATAGTCTTAGAGTTTCAGATAATCTGATTACTCCATTGCTTTTAATTAATGCTCGGATAGCCGTTTGCTTTTTAATTGTCTTGGGGATGATGTTATTCAATCCGCTGATCGCGCTGGGAGGCGTCGCTATTTTAGTCTGTGCTTATATCTGCATATACGTTTTTTTAAAGGTGAGGCTAATTGCTAATGCTATAACTGTTACCGAAATGAGTGCAAAACGGTTCCGAATTATGTTTGAGGGGTTTACATCAATAAGAGATGTGATCTTAAGGTCTAATTATGATTACTTTATAAATAGGTTTTGTTTATCGGGTAGAGAGCTCGCTAAGGCGCGTGGGAATAACCTAGCTTTAGCGATAACTCCCCGGTATCTCATGGAGTTAGTTGTATTCGGGTCTTTGGTATTACTACTTCTTTTTATAGTTAATGATGGCAGGGGCAGTCTAATGAGTAGCCTTCCCACTTTGGCGTTTTTTGGTTTTGCAGTCTTTAGACTTATGCCCGGATTACAGCAAATTTATGCGAGCTTGGCTCAGGTAAGAGGTAATGAATATGCTTTCACCTCAATTAAAGATGATCTTAATCGCGCTTCCTTAAAAATTAGTGCGTTAGAAAAAAAAATCGAAGGAAATATCGATCTTAAAATTAAAGTTAATAACAAGATAAGTCTGAAAGATGTCTGTTTTAAATATCCAGAGCAGTCCAAGTTAGCTCTTGATAGTATTTCACTTGATATCGTTAAAGGAGAAATTCTTGGAATAGTTGGAGACTCTGGATCTGGAAAGTCCACTTTGGGAGATCTACTACTTGGATTAATTAGCCCTCTTTCTGGAGAAATGGTGGTTGATAGTGAAGATGTTGATAGTATGAATTTGGCAAGGTGGCGTAATTCTGTTGGGTATGTCCCACAGACGGTATCCTTGCTAGATACTTCTTTTTTAGAAAACATCGCGTTCGGTGTTGAAGACGCCGAGATAGACCATGCCGCGGTCGAGGGCGCCATTACCGCCTCCGATCTGGACTCGCTAATAAGTTCTAATCCTTCTGGTGTTTCTGGAGGTGTTGGTGAGGGTGGCATTCTCTTATCTGGGGGACAGAGGCAGAGAGTTGCCTTAGCTAGGTCGCTCTATGCTGAATCTCAGTTAATAGTTTTTGATGAGGCTACCAGTGCTCTAGACGCTGGAACCCAAGAGCGCGTAATGCAATCTATATTAAAATTAAAACAAAATGCAGCGATTGTATTGATAACTCATAGTCATGCTACGCTAGATTTTTGCGACAAGATTTGTCTGATGAGCGATGGGCATTTGATAGACTTTGGTCCAACTACCGAAGTTACTTTACGGCATGATAGGTTCTGATGCCATATGCCAAGTCAGGATTGACATTTTCATTAGATAATATCGCTAAGGGATAAATTGATGCATAAAGACCTTAATAATGAAACCTCAATGCCTCTGCTATCCCTTCTCATTCCCGCATATGAGAGCAGTGAAGGGGTACTACGGATAATCAAGTCTATACCGTTAGATATTGGCAAAGACTTAGAGGTCATCGTCTCTGACGACTCAGTAAGTGCTAAAGTTAAGGATTGTGTTGAACGCTGGAATTCTTTGAGCACATTCACGGTTGATTATTTGTCGCACAAGTCGACGGGCAATCCCGTTGATAATTGGAATTACATGTTAGAGAAAGCTTCAGGGAAATATGTGCAATTCATGCATCATGATGAGTGGCCACATTCAGAGAATTATTTCGATGAAGTATTTGAAATTTTAAAAGGCCCATCCCTTCATGATGTCGTTATACTTAATTGTATGTTATTCGCATCTGGAAAAATGCGAAAGCTGAGTAGCGTTAAGTTAAAGCGGTGCATAATCGAAAAAAACTGTAATCTACTACTTTTACGAAATGTGATCGGTAGTCCATCTAATGTCATTTTTCGTAGGGGGATAGCATGCGAATTCGATAGTGCTCTCCAATGGTTTGTAGATGTTGAGTTCTACATAAGACTTATCTCTAACTCAAAGACAACTTTTGTAACTCAAAGCCTTTTTGTGGCAAGTGATCTAGATACGCTTGAGTCCATTTCCTACTCTATTAAATCTAAACTCGACACCATCAGACGCGACGAATCCATTTATTTATTTGACACGCTAAATTATATCAAGCCCAACAAATTAAGTTCTTTGGTATTATGCTTAGTTCATAGCTTAGAGCTCTGCTTTTATCGCATTTTTAGAGCCGGAACTTATAAATGATCATTTTGAGACTTTACGGTGGGCTTGGAAATCAGTTATTCCAGCTTGGAGCAGCATTTTTGCTAGCAGAAAAAAGCGCCATCTCCCGGATTGTAGTTGACACTTCTCAAATCGCTAGCTACTCAACTCACCATAAATTTGTGCTTAATGAACTGCTAGATTTTGACCTTGTATGGGAAAAAATTGGAGTCGATATAGAATTCGAGAGCGTCGCCATAACTCGGTTGCGCATACCTAAATTACTGAATCTGAACAGTAAATTTAATCCCTTTTTATCGGACAATAATTTCAGGCAAGCCATCGTATACGATAGCCCTCTAAAGTTATATGTTTTGGACGGTTACTTCCAAGAGTGCCTTTCTCAAGACATGTTCAATAGAATTTCATTTCTTCTTGCCGGGTTGATTAGGACTTCCGCTCTTAATTTAGGAGAAAACAATGCTGATTACGATGTAGTTGCCCACGTGAGAGGGACAGATTTTTTGTCACTTAATAGGAACCCTCTGTTGAATGAGAATTTTTATTTAACAGCAGTTGAGGCGCTACTTAGTAGTAATCCTTTTTTGCGAATACTAGTGGTTACCGATGATATAAGATACGCTAGCGAAATTCTCACAACTAAATTTAGTGCAGTAGACTTTGTAATAAAGGCAGGGGATGAGATAGATGATTTTATGTCTATTTATAAAATATCAAATAGGATTCTAGCGCCGAGTACTTTTGGATTGATGGCGTCTACTTTAGGAGAAAACTCAGTTGGAGCCAAGGTCTTTACCTGGCCGTATTGGTATGAAACTTTGGAAAGGGTGGTATTAATTCCTAATGAAGTTCCATCAACTAGTAGTTTAAATCAATGAAAATCAGCTTTTTTTTCAAGTGGATCATTAAATGCTGTCTCATAATGGTATTTTCGATCCCGATCATTTTACATTCATGGAAACAGAAAAGGAGGCGGTCTAATTTTTCGTCCTCAGGAAAAACCTCTGAGCATCGTAGGAAAAAGGTAATTTATTTTGATAGAGGTTTTTTAGACCCTACTGCAGACGCTGGCGCAAGAGCTATGTCTGATGTTCTTAATTTTTTACATGAGACGCGTGCTGAGGTGAGTAATGTAGTTTTTTCTGCTGGTTCAGTAGAAGCCGTGAATAAAAAAACAAACGACACAAGGTCTAACGTAACCTTCTCTTTTTCGCAAATTAGAGAAATGAGACGATCATTGCTGCAGTGTGATTATATTTTAGTAATGTCACCTGAAAATTATTTTGTGCTAATTATCGCCTTGCTCTTTTGTAAAAAATCTCCTGCTATTTGGTTTTTTGGGGGAGACGTCTATTATGAGCGTTTTAAAACAGGGACGAAGAATCACTCGGGTCTAGTTTATCTGCGCTATTTTTTAAACTACATGCTTTACCGCGCTGTGGAATCTTTATTGTGGCCGAGTGCAGATGTTTGTTTAAGTCCAAATGAATATGAAGCTGACTTAATTAGGTCATTTAATCCTAATAGTTTTGTGTTACCGATAAGAGCCTTTTCGAATGCAGAACTTGCGAATCGGAGCGACAAGTCTGATCTCGATAATTCCAAGAGTATTGATTTTATCTTTGTAGGTGGAACAGGACATTCGCCAAATATAGCAGCATTAAAATGTGCCGTTACAGAGATTCTGCCGGAGATTAAAAAGAGATATAAGCAATGCATTACGTTACATATTATTGGATCTGGTTGGGAAGAAGAGGAGTTTTCTAGTTGGATGGGAAATGCTGCTAATTGTGTGATGCATGGCCGGGTGCCTGATGATGAGTTAATCAGACTTTATTCGGAGTCAACATTTGCTCTTGCACCGATTCAAGATGGAGCGGGAGTTAAGGGTAAAGTAATTGAGGCTATGTATTATGGAGCTATCGTCATAACCACTCCAATAGGGGCTCAAGGAATTCCCGAAAGTGTACTTCCGAGGTTTACGCAAACTGCCGATATGTATTCCTATATTGACCTAATGATTGATGATTTAGATGCTCAGAGGACGACTAAATCTAGCTATTTATGTTTTTTGCGCGATTTCTACTCGATCTCAGTCTACCAAGAGCTTTTCGATATGCTAATAGCAAAAGGGAAATAAAGAGTGCGGATGAATAGCCTTAGAGGTCATTTTAAAATTCTATTGCTTTTCCTAGGAATGTTTGCCTTTCTTCTGAATCACACCTTAGATAGTCTATATAATACTAATGGTTATCTATTGGGTTCCATATTTATAGTTGCTGGCTTTTGCTTGTCTCAGAAGAGGCGGTTCTATTCTGTGCGAATTATCGTTGTATTAGCGATAATGGTCTCGTCATGCTTACTTCACTTTTTGCTCGGTTATATTGCCACGGGGTTCTTCGAAAGTTTTTTGTGCTATGTTGGCTTTCCACTAATAGCTTATATGATATCCAATGAAGAATGGGAACAGGATGCGATTATCAAGTTCGTAGCGCTTACCGGTGTTATATCCTTTGTTGGAACAATTTTTTATTATATTAATTTTTTATACGATGTTGGAATGTTTAGACCGATTTTCGCTCCTGAAATTACTATCACTTACGGTGTAGTACAGCTAAAAAACACGTCAATATATGGCAGCTCACTTATAGCCGGCGTACTCAGTTTGGTGCAGGCTTCATGTTGCGCTTATCTGTTAAAAAAAGGTTATCCACGAATTTGGTGGTTTGTGCTTTTCTTATGCGTATTTACTTTGATCGCATCCCTATCAAGACGAGCGTTCGTGCCATTTGTGATCGTTGTTTTTTATCTAATTAGAGATTGGAACCTAGTAAAAAAAGGAAAATTCTTTGCCTTTATGCTATTTCTCTTTGGAGTTTTTGCATTTATGTCTCCTGATCTGTTTGTTAATATATTTAACCGGTTTACTTCTATATTTGACATGGGTTCGACCTTTGACGGCGGAAATCAGAGTAGGTTGGATGCAATTTGGTTTGGCCTAAATCAAATTTTTAGCAACCCATTTGGCACCGGGTTTGGATCCTTAAGCTCAATTGGTAAAGAAACGAAAGACCTTTGGGCGGCCAATGATATCCAGGGATTTATAGGTGTTACTGAGTCTTTTTACCTTACATTGATTGGCGAACTCGGCTTGGTTCAGAGCCTCTTGATTTTCACTATATTTATAGGAAAGTATCATCTAATTTTTGATGATTTAAGATTGAGAATGATTTTTCTACCTTTATGTCTTGAAGCAACACTGGGACTAGGTTTTTTAAACCCAATTATCTCGCTTTTTAGTTTAATGTGTATTTTGCCAATGATCAGATCTGACAAGCCAGGAGCTTTTTATGGGGACCCTATGTTAATAAAATAGAAAACGTTACTTAATTTGAACTAAAAAATTAAATATTATTAACTGAGAAAAAATGTATGCGTAAGTTACTTAAATCGCTTTTGACACCTGGTTTCCTTTACATGTATCGGGGCTATCGTGCCTACTGGTTCGGGGAGTGCGAGTTGCAATTTCTAAAAGATCTGGTGCCCGCTGATCGTGTCGCTATTGATGTAGGTGCAAACTACGGTGAATACGCATATTGGTTAGAAAAATTATCCTCTAAGGTCGCTTTGTTTGAGCCTCATCCTGAATGCGTTGAACATCTCAAACAGTGTGTATCGCCTTCTACAGATATTTATCAGATGGGTTTGTCAAATAGAAGCGATGAGTCTGTTTTGCGAATACCTATTGATGGTAATTCGTCTGCTGTTACTTGTAGAGCTAGCCTGTCGAATAAAGCTGTTTCTGAGTTTGATTTTCTTGATGAACTTTCCATCAAGTTGGCAAGACTTGATGATCTTAATATTAATGATGTTGGTTTCATTAAAATTGACGTTGAAGGACATGAAAGAGAGGTCATAGAGGGCGCTGAAAAAACAATTAGGAAATTCAAGCCAAATCTTCAAGTTGAAATAGAACAAAGGCATTTAGACTGTCCTATTCAAGAGATTTTTGGATACATAGAATCACTCGGCTATGGCGCTTATTTTTATCGCGGGAAAAAGCTTACAAAGTTAGTAGAGTTTGACTTGAAGCGAGATCAAACTGATATGTTGGCTAAGTCTTCTTTTTCGGCTTCACTTTTAAATGAAGGCTACGTAAATAATTTTATATTTTTAGCCAATTAAAGTGATTTTGTTACCTAATAGCGAATTTCATGTTTGGGGTTACTAAATGGATACTACTCAGTTAGAGGAAAGCATTGCTCTTTTGGTTAGGTTGGGCTCAGAAAAAAAGAAGCGCACTGTATTTACTATAAGTAATACATCAAAAGTTGCTGGCGTAGGGAGTTATTTGACGCCTATTAGAGAGTTTTATAATCTTATTGTTTCTGGGGTAGTTGTATATTCTCCAGAAATTGCAAAAAATGCAGCTACTCTTGCTGATGGCAGAGTAAATTATGTATTTGTTGATGCAGAAAAGAAAATCCCTAAAGACCCTAAAAGTGGTGAACACATAAATATAGAACTAGATGTTAAGCGGATTGTTGCTAATAGTTGCTGTATATCTTATAAGGCAAATGATATGTCTGTTGATGCCGCTGAATTATTTATATCTGAGATTTATCGCAAGGATATTTTAGGGGTAGGGCGGAAAAAAATTGCGTTGATTGGTTTGGGTAATATTGGGTTTAAATTGGCATTAAAGCTAGTCGAACGTGGTGCGTCTGTCCATTGTTATCGGCGAGAGCGAGATGCGCTGTTAAGAATGGTTGATACTATAAACCTAGTTAAATCTAAATATACTCTGGCATCTGCAATAGCTGCCGACAGTGTGAGGGGTGCGTGTAAATCAGCGGATATTATATTGGGTGTTACTAATGGCATCGGGGCGATATCTGAGAGTGATCTGGATGGTTTATCCCAAGATGCTTTTGTAATGGATATTGGTAAGGGATCATTTAGTGCTGATGCGTCAGCTTTTTTATTGCAGAAAAAAATTCCTGAGTATCGCCTTAGTATTGAGCATGTATTTGAAGGTTTTTTAGAGGCTCACATTGCCTTAGAGTCAAGGTATATGTCGAAAGTGGGAAGAAATTTCCTTAATGGGATATCTGTTGTGTCAGGTGGATTAACTGCTTATAAAGGTGAGGCCGTCGTGGATGATTTTAGGGCGCCCAAAGTAGTTTATGGTATTGGTAATGGTCGGGGTGATTTTCAAAAGACCAATCGTGAAAGGATTAAGGACGTGCAACTTAAATTAGGAATTGTCTGACTTATATCATTTGACATCTTTTCGTTGAGTTATAGGGATCTTATACTCAGGGTTGTGAGATTTACTAATTATTATAGTGGAATAAAAAATGAAAATACTCCTCACTGGTGGCGCAGGATTTATAGGTAGTGCCCTCGCGCGTCATATGCTAGAAAAGACAAAATTTTCGGTTGTTATTTTAGATAAGTTAACATACGCCGGCAATAAGGAGTCGCTGCCCGCTGAATCTACTAATTCTCGCTGTGTGATGGAGTGCGTCGATATTTGTGATGATGTTGCGGTCGCTGAGGTATTTCTTAAACACAAGCCTACCGTTGTTATGCATCTTGCGGCTGAGAGCCATGTTGATAGGTCTATCGACAGTCCTACACAATTTGTTATGACTAATGTTATGGGCACTTGCTCATTACTCGAACAGTCGAGAATTTATTATAATACGTTGAAGGATGATCAGAAGAATGTTTTTCGTTTCCATCATATTTCTACAGATGAGGTGTTCGGTGATCTCGCAGGCACATCAGACTTATTTGTTGAGGACACACCTTATGCACCTTCCTCTCCATATTCTGCTAGTAAAGCTGGTTCTGATCATTTAGTGAGAGCTTGGGGCCGTACGTTTGGTCTTCCAGTTATTATTACAAATTGCTCTAATAATTATGGTCCCTACCAATTTCCAGAAAAACTGATACCACATATGATTGTTAATGCCCTGAATGGGAAACCTTTGCCCATATATGGTGATGGAAGTCAGATTAGAGACTGGTTGTTTGTCGATGATCATGCAGCAGCATTATTAAGGGTTTTGGTTGATGGTAAATTAGGTGAAACTTACAACGTGGGTGGTCATAATGAGAAAAAAAATATTGACGTTGTTAAGGGTATTTGTGAGTTACTAGAGGAACTGGCGCCTGATAAGCCCGAAGGAGTTTCTCGTTACGAGGATCTAATTACTTTTGTTACCGATCGTCCTGGGCATGATACAAGATATGCGATTGACGCAACAAAAATCAAGATTGATTTAGGTTGGCTCCCTAAAGAGACTTTTGAAACTGGGTTACGTAAGACGGTGAAATGGTATTTAGATAACAAGGATTGGTGGATGAGAGTTCTGTCTGGAGCCTATCGGATGGAACGTATTGGAGAAGATCAATGATCGAGAGTTTCAAAGGAATCGTATTGGCGGGTGGTTCAGGCTCTAGACTTCACCCCATTACTGTCGGGGTGTCGAAGCAACTTTTACCAATTTATGATAAACCAATGATTTACTACCCTCTGTCTGTACTTATGTTGGCAGGGATTAAGGAGATCCTCTTAATTTCCACTTCTGAAGATATTTTGGGCTATAAACGATTGTTGGGCGACGGGTCCGTGTTTGGTGTGTCGATTGAATATGCGATTCAGCCCAGCCCAGATGGGTTAGCTCAGGCGTTCACAATTGGTGAAAAATTCATTGGAAGTAGTAGTGTTGCTCTTGTATTGGGAGATAATGTTTTTTATGGCGAGAATTTCATTGAGAAATTGAATAGTGCCAAAAATCGAGCGAAGGGAGCTACTATATTTGGTTATCATGTTAAGGATCCCGAGCGCTTTGGTGTAGTTCAATTCGACGAACAGGGTACAGTTTTGAGTATTGAAGAAAAACCGGTATTTGCCAAATCCAATTACGCAGTTACTGGACTGTATTTCTATGATAATGACGTGATTGAGATAGCCAAGTCTATTTCGCCGTCTGGCCGTGGAGAGTTTGAGATTACCGATGTTAACAATGCTTATAAGGAGCGTGGGGATTTAAAAGTTGAACTATTGGGAAGAGGGTTTGCTTGGCTAGATTCAGGGACCCATGATTCGCTGTTAGATGCAGGTCAATTTGTGCAAACAGTTGAACATCGACAGGGGCTGAAAGTGGCGTGCTTGGAAGAAATTGCCTTTAATAATAAATGGATTTCTCAATCTCAATTATTGAATCAGGCCGAGAAACTTAAAAAAACGAGCTATGGACAATATCTGCTAAAGGTAGCTGGTGGTTATAAATGAATGTTATTCAGACAAAATTAAAAGATTGTGTGATTATCGAGCCTACGGTTTTTGGAGACGAAAGAGGATTTTTTCTGGAAACATTCCAAGCAGAGCGATATTCAGCAAAAGCGAGAATCTCTTTGCCCTTTGTGCAGGACAATCATTCACGCTCTGGGCATGGTGTTTTACGTGGCCTACATTTTCAACGAAATCGTCCGCAAGGAAAATTAGTAAGAGTTGTCAAAGGTGAGGTTTATGATGTTGTAGTTGATATACGGCGGGGCTCTCAGACTTTTGGTCAGTGGGAAGGCATAGTTTTATCTGAAGAGAATAAGCGGCAATTCTGGGTTCCGCCTGGATTTGCTCATGGATTTGTGGTTTTGTCCGAGATAGCAGATTTCGAATATAAGTGTACTGATTATTACGACCCCAGTGACGAAGGATGTATTCATTGGGGAGATCCTGATCTTGATATTAAATGGCCTATAATGGATCCGATCGTTTCTGAAAAAGATTCAAATGGCAGTTCGCTTTTTGATTTCACCTCATGCTAGTTTTAATGCTGGGAGCCAATGGGCAGCTTGGAAAATGTTTTGCTGATAACTTTCGTTTGTCTGATTATCGGGTTATATACAAAACACATGATGACCTCGATATAACGGACTTTTCTTTAGTTGAAAGGACAATTAGAGATTTAAATCCCGACGTTATAATTAACGCATGCGCTTATACACAAGTTGATAAAGCTGAACAAGAAAAAGATTTAGCGGCTCTTGTTAATCATTATGCTGTTAAAAATATTGCTAAGGTATGCGGTTCTACCGGTTGTACCTTCATTCATTTTTCAACTGATTACGTATTTGATGGTGAGCTCGATAGACCTTATGTGGAGCAGGATTCTCCAAATCCTCAAGGTGTATATGGGGAATCTAAGTTAGCAGGCGAATTGTCAATTATTGCTTCAGGATGCAAATATATAATTATAAGGACGTCCTGGTTGTTTAGTGAATATGGGAGTAACTTTTTACTAACAATGTTATCTTTAGGTTCGCAGCGCGAAAAGCTTGCGATTGTGAATGATCAGGTGGGATGTCCAACATATGGCCAAGATCTGGCAAAAGCAGTCGTAGGTTTATTGCATAGACTGGATTCGAATCATAAATTATCAGGGCTTTATCATTATGGTGGTTTCAGTGTTTGCTCTTGGTATGAGTTTGCATTGCTTATTTTTAAAGAAGCAGTGCGCCAGGGTATAAAAACACCAAAAAGCGTAAACTCAATTGGCACTTCAGATTATTATACTGCTGCTAAGCGGCCCAAATATTCTGTTTTGAACTCTGACAAGATCCTTAATGTTTTTGACGGCCATAAAACGGAATTAAAATCGAATATTCGAAAAGTTCTTAATAAACTTGGTTAGTATTTTGTGGGTGTTGAAGTCATCAGTGATATGGAGATTGTAATGGGGGAAAAGTCGTATAGAGAAGTAAATAATCAATTAAATGTAGCTGTGATTATGTGTCTGTATAAAACTGATTGTATTGATCACTTTCGACAAGCTGTGGATAGTATTTTAAATCAAGACCATAAGTATTTAGATTTGTTTGTTTGCCAAGATGGACAAGTATCGGCAGATCTAAGTGTCTACATGATAGATCTTGCAAAAAGCGAAAAAAATGTACGTTTTATAGTCAATGAGGCTAATCAGGGGTTTGCGTTTTCGCTGAACCGCTTAATCGACACCGCGTTGGCTCTGAAAAGGTATGATTATATTGCTAGAATGGATGGAGATGATATAGCATATCCTTTTCGGATTAGTCGTCAGGTTGAATGCATGGAGAATTTCCGCGACATCAGTGTATGTGGCACCTATGCTAGAGAATTTGGATCTAATTTTGCTATTGATAAGAGGATTTTACCGGTAGGCCATGATGAGCTTGTTAGATACAGTATCTCAAGATGCCCGTTCGTCCATCCATCAGTAATGTTTAGAGCAAGTATTTTCGTAAGTGGAGTAAGGTATCCTTTAATACACTTAGCGGAAGATATTGGTCTGTGGCACGCTTTAATCTTAGAAGGTCATAAGTTCTTTAATATACCTGAGGTTCTATTGGACTTTCGAATTAATGAAGGTACTATTTCTCGCAGAAAAGCTAGAGGCCCGCTAAGTGATTTGAAAATGAGGTTTATTTTTTTGAAAAAATCTGGGATGATAAATTTCGCTAATATAGTCCTAATATTTGCTCGTTTAGCATTCAGCTTAATGCCCAATAGGTTAATGCGGGTTTTTTACAAATATTATAGGTAATTGGTATTCATTCCGTCGTAAAAATTGATATATAAATTGAACACTTTAGTATCGATCTCCTTTTTTGTATCCGGATTCGTCGGATACTGGTTACCGATACGCAGACATCTGATTCTCACTAGTCTTTATAGCTGTCAGCCTACTACTCGGTTTATAATCTCATCGTGGAAGTTGGTTCTACGGGTTTGAATGATAATATTTTTCTTCAGCCTAATATCCATTATTTGAATCTAACTTCGAGTCTTGATAAACGCTCATATAGTTAATAAAAGTCACAAAACTTTTGCCAAAATGACCACCTTTTAACCGATATAGAAGCTGCTAGTGGCGCCAATATTGGCTCCCTCTTTTTTTAAAAGTGGTCATAAATTCGATTTGTCGGCCTTACATTCAACACGTTCCTATAAAAATATATGAGTTTTATCTCGACCTAGTTCCATGATGTTTTAACCTTTTTTTTTACCATTGTGGCTTTAGGTTTTACACTTCTATATCATAGAAATGTCATTGACTGTTAATAGCAAATAATTATCTCCAATTGGACCTAGTAATGTGGTGAACCTCTTACTTATTTCAAGATCTCAAAATCTTGCCTTGCACCGGTTGGTTGGTAAGAAACAGCAGATACTATTCAATATGGTCAATCAACTTTTTTCCATAGGGATTTATAGCCCTTTTCGAAATTTCCAGAGATTTCCCGCATAACTATTATGTTAACAGCAGGTTATTACCATAGTCTTTCAAATCTATTTAAATGATAACCTCAGTGATAAGGTAACCTTAGATTTGAGGATTGTTAGCTAAGTCCAAAATAATAATGCTTATCGAATGGTTTAGCTAGGTCGAGAGTCCTGATTTTAAGATAATCATTTATATTTGAAAACTTAGCAATGTCCTCTATTATGAATTCATCATTAGATGAAATAAACTGAACCAACTTTTGGTTATGTAGCCCAGCTTCATAAAGAGCTGTTGTGTTGAATCCTACGCAGTATTTGTAATCATATTTGGTTAGCGTATTATAAAGGGATTCTTCAGCATCAAGTTCTAGGGAATTATGTAGGCTACAAATCTTGGCTACCATTCGTCTAGCAGTTGGGTGCGGCCGTACGAGAAACGTTACCTCGGTTGGATCATTACATAAAATAGAGAGGAGGCTACTAATTTCTTTTATGTATATATCGCGCGGCAACAAGATAAGAATTTTTTCTGATTTTTTTGTTGCATGAGTTATTTTGGGCTGGGGGTATAGGTCCTGTATGATTTTCACATCATTTGGCAAGTATGGTTTTATTTCAGTAGTCGAGAATTCACCCCAAGACAAAAAGTTCTCCGCGCATATATTTTCATAGTTAATCACGTCCAATGGTATTTGATTTAGATAACGAAAATACATTCCATGCTGCAATGAAAACGTAGGTATTGCTCTCTTCCTAAAGTAATAGGAAAGAAATGATTCAAAGAGGTAGGAGCTGTTAAATGCTATCTGTTTTGTACATGTAAGTTCTTTTGATTCTAGCTGGGTAATTATAGCGTCAGCGAGAGTAGTTAAAAAATTAAGGAGAAGGGATTCAAACATAGTTTGGCTTTTATACGATTTAAAAAATCTAAAGTACCTATAAATGAAAGCAGCTATCTCCCTAGTAGTCCTTGTTTCACTTTGAATTGGTGTAATGCTGTTTGGGTCAATACCTTTTATGTTAGCATAATCTAGAAGAAATTTTTTGTATGATGGCCTTGGAGACTGATAAGTAATTAGGATATTTGTTGTTACGGCCACTGAGTAACTGGTACGTAAACAATATACGAAAAACCTCAGTTTTGAGGTATTTTTTAGCCATACAAAATGCGCGAGATAGGAGCCCAAAACTTTATCAAGAGGATAGTCGTTACAGCTACTGGTTGTTAAAAGAGCTTTTAATCTCTTGTATCTTTCAAACTTTGTCACTGACACGCTCTTTATAACATTCTTGTGTTAAGGCAGAAGGTTGTTGTTGACTGCATGAATAACTCTCAAAACGACACCAATAAATTCTGCTAATACAATGCACAAAACCACTGTAAAAATGGTGATATTGTCATTTAAAATCAAGATACTTACGGCAATATAATACGATATAGAAGTCAATAAGATTGTTTTATGTATTAGATTTTCTTTGTCTATGGGCGAAAATGCTGGGTATCCCCAAAAGCTATTTATTATAGTGAGGCTGAGAGCAACGTAAAGGATAAAGCTAGCGTGAAATAGTTGTTCCACGTCAAATTGGAATATTATATCTAACAGTGATTCGCCAAAAGTATATATCGGGACAATTAATGTTAAGTGTATTACCAAGAAAAACAATGTTACTTTTTTCAGCAATTCGAAATTTACTTTTAACGCGAGGGATGTGAATAGTACCCTACCTACTGCTCCGATTAGTGCACCGCCTAATTTATATGCATCAATAGCTATTGAGTATATAGCTACTTTGTCTATAGATAAAAAATAAGATAGTGCATAGGTACTCCCTTGTGAGTACAAGTTTAGAAAGAACCTGGCGCGGTAATACCCTAGAGATGGGCGAATAACTTTTTTTAAGGATTCCAAATTTGGCGGTTTGACTTTGACTTTTTGAATAAGAAATAGCTTTAAATACAAAAATAAGTTCAACAAGAAACTAACAATAACTAGGGCTGTAAAAAGTTTCTCTAAACCATTGTCGGATAGATCGATTGATAATATTAAAAGCAGCAGAAAAAGTTTGGAGATGAAAGTTACTTGCGTAATCAAATAATACTGCTCTAACCCAATGAATAGTATTTCCGGACTACATACTTTCATTATAAAAAACAAAATTATTAGAGTCTTTAATTGCTGTGATCCGTCGAGCGCCATATAAAGTGGTAGCGCAAGTAGTATGCCTGCTATTGACTTGAAAAATATATATAGGCTCACGTATGTCGCTACTTGATTATCGTTATAACGGTCCCTAGATATTAATTTAGGGATCTCCATACTAAGGCCTAAATCACTGACGACGGTAAATATTCCAAGTAGGGAAAGGATAACTACATATTGCCCGTAGTAAGAAATCCCTAATTTGGTGGTTAAAAGACTAATTATTACTATTGGAGCTAATATATTGACGAGAACCGAAATAATGGAGGCTAGGGAATTACTCCTGAAATTATTAGCTATCACCTCAATGCCTTAGAAAAAACCGTTTCTTTTTGTTAAATCGTCAACGTGAACGCCTAAAGAGATTTCATGCAGAATTTGTTTCTCTACCTTTTTCAGTTCGTTTACCCTATAAATTACTTCTGATTCTATTTCGAAAGGAATTACAACTACACCGTCCGTATCAGCGAAAACAAGGCATCCAGGATCAATATTAGTATTTCCCATAATGATTGGCTTATTAAAGGATTCTGTGGTTGCCCTACCTTTAACATCTTGGCATGAAGTGCCACGAGAGAAAACTGGTAAACCTAACTGTTTTACCCCAACTGAGTCTCTAGTCGCACCATCTATGATGACGCCTGATCCCCCTGATCGGATGGTTAAGTTAGCATTTATCTCACCAAAATAAGCAAATTCCGAAATTTCATTCTCGACCATTATGATATCGTTAGGCACGATTGTCTCATAACTCTTGAGCGCATTATATATGCCTTTATAATCTTCTCCATCATTTAAAGCTCTAAGCTTTAAAGTTTTAGCCCTACCTAAGATTTTGCTACCATTTATATTCGGAGAGAGCCCTCTAATTACTTGGTCTCGATAACCTAAGTCATCTAGAATATCCGATAGATCACTGCTGGTTATATTAGCCTTTATATTGCCGAGTAATTTTCTGTCTTGCTCTCTAATTCCTGCAGCAATTAAATCAGCTAATAGAAAATCATCATAACAGTTTACGTCTATCGACTCTAAAGGACTTGCTTCTATTAATAATGGAGCCTCTCCAATCCTTCTTTTTAACTTGAGAGCGGATTGTCTTTTTATAACGTATAGACCCATAGTCTCTATCAAAGAGTCTTTTAAATCTACACTATTGGGTATGGCATCAATATTGTAGTTTGGCTGGCCTCCGGTCCATTCATAAAGTTTTTCTTTTTTGATTAAAAATGCCGAGTCATAAGTTTCATCTGCTGAAATAGTTTCAACCGCTTTCCTAATTGTTTCTATAGCAATAAATGGACTGGTGCAAAGTACTTGTACATAAATATCCGCGTCAACTGATTTAACTTCATTAAAAAACAGCGTATTGCCATCGGTTGCGTTTGTCGCCAATGATTTATTTCTGCGTAATATTTTACATTTCGTTTCTTTGGCTGCTTCAATTATGACCTCACATTCGGTATCTAAGTAGACGTCGCAGAATATTCCGGATGAAATGAGCTTTTCTAATGTATATAAGAATAGGGGTTTTCCATCCAAGAGCTGGACGTTCTTATTTGTTATCCTTGAGCTTGTGCCCTTTGCAGGTAAAAACGCTACTACTTTCATACTGCGCTCCATTTTCGGATTAGGTTATACGATTGTTTTATTAAAGTAACACTTATCCGATTTTTTTCATAAGTGTTTTCATTATATTTTCTGGCAAACTATCTGGTCAGTAATCATGCGCGCCAAGAGTGATCATCAGGGCAAAATACTAATTGGATGGCTATTCTTTTTGACTCTTTGACTCGGCCGCCCCTGTGAATCCCTAGTGGGTCAAAAATAATTATGGGTTGGTCACTTAGGCAGCATACTTTTCTGGAGTAAATGTAGGTCCCAAGAGAGGAGTTTATTGAATAGTCAGAAAAGTCATTTGAAAGCCTAAAGGTTTTAGGTAGGCTTAGGAGTTTATTTTTGCCGACTTCGTCACGACGGTAAGCTCCTAATATACGTACAATTTTTCGTCGGAAAAAGTCTTTCTTATTATATAATTTATGAGAGGCGACAACGTACTCGAAAGCGCCTTGATTATGGCTTGAAACATCGGTTAGGTAAACCATTGCTTTTAAAGTGTTAAGGTTAGTGTCCACATGGAAAAAGTTCATTTCGTCATCAAAAATATCCGAATCATCATGCTTGAATACATATTTATCATCGCTCTGGTTTATATGAATCTGCATGTAAACCAGTTTTGGCTTTTGTACCCCGAAGTACCCGGAAAAAATTGCCTTTACCGATTTATTTAAATAGAAAGCAGATTCTACAGCGTCAAATATCTCTCTTTGCTCTTTCCTGTGGAACCCTTTTACGCATTGATCAAATTGCCTAGAGTCAGCGGGGATTTCTTTTAAGTTATTTTCCAATTCGACTACAAAAGTCTCCAGAGCATTTTTCGTCACATTCATTACTAATTGATCATCTAATGCCATGAATCCATCAGCATAAAAATGTGTGTATATGTTTTTTTCTTCTTGCGTTTCTGGAGCGCAAAAATTATGTTTTTCGGTGGGAAATTTTTTTCTTCTAAAAATCTTAAAAAACGCATAAATTAATACGACTAAAAATTCAATTCTAAATATTAGTCGCTTTAATGGTGAGACAATTTTACTTTGGTAACCAGGATGTTTGTCATAATCTATGTAGAATAATTTAGCTTTTGTTGCCATAAAGTTCTCTATATTATTCGCGTTGAATGATTGTGGATCAATAATAAATGACCAGCCCTGCTGGTTTGCGACCGCATCGCAATATTTTTAACGATTATGTTTAGCCCCCACCCAGTGTAATATTATTAATCGTGCTATACGTCACAGTAAGTTTTTAAATTTTTGAACAACCAATATTTAGTGTCACAGATATTTCGAAACCGTTGCCCATTTTACATGATATATCATTTTAATAGATAGTTAAAATTCAGTGACTTTACAATGAGGCTATTCATTGAGTCTGCTCTAGTTTGTCTCGAAAATTTTTTCAGTCATTCAATGGCACGCGTTTCAGTTGATCATTTTCGCGCTAGTAATGCTTATATCGATATGGCTTTGGAGGCGTAAAATTTCAGGTGAAGAACCCACTAGTATTTAGTATAGCTGTTTTTAAGACGATATGGGCTCGGTGTTAAGCCGAATCTAATTTCGAATAGAATAGCTTTTATTGATGGTCTTATGGCTGTGGCGATTTTGTATTATATGCTCCATTTTCTCAGATATTTCATGGTAGCCGAATCCGTCTGCCAATCCCCTCTGATAATTATCCTTTAAAGCGGCTCACCGTATTCTAATAGATCGATTGCTGCAAACCTAAATGAATGACCGCTGAGCCGCTATTCATCGGAGTCCATTTTTAGATCCTTTTGCAGTGCTTTTAATAGGGTGCTTATACTTGCAAGGTGTAGGTTGCTCCCAAAATGCCCATGCCTATTTATTGATCTCAGAATATAACCTTCATCGCTGATCATACTCCTCCATTTTTCTAATAAGTCGAACAGTTCTTGGGTGATTGGTAGTATCTTCGCAGTACCGAATTATTCCGTTTTTGAGAAATTAAACCGGATAACTGGTTTTCCGTGCCCCCCCCCCTTGCAGATGTCCTCAAACTTAAAGGCGGAGAGCTCTGACCGGCGGCGCATGGTTTCGTAGCCGAGTCTTGTGAGGACTTGCTTTTTTTATATCCCTTGTGTTGTCGTCGTAGTTGCTAACTAGCTGGTTTAGTAGTGGTTTGGTGATAGGAATGACTTGCTACTGAGAGCGCCCAATTTTGCGATGTATTCGTTTGATGGCGAGTATCACTTCTGGCTGGTTGGTTGGGCTGTAGTGTTTTGAGAGTTTGAGGACCGTGCCGAGGCTGTGTATTCTTCTCCGGATAGTTGCATGTTTCCTGATGTTGTCATGATAGTCAGCATACTGCGCCATGGTGTCGGCAGTTGCCGGTATTGAATCTATTGGTAGACATTGCAGAGGCCGGTAATGGCAATAGTGGTAAAAGGTATAGCGAGCAGGCTAAGGTGGGGATTACCTAGAGCAAATAGGTTACCTAGATTGGTTACTTTCACCGCTATGCTGGCGATGGCCAGCCCGTCAATCAGCTGAACTATTAATCGGTAGACTGCATGCATAGGGTAGCGGTCATCCAGAGCGCCTATAAAGGTGACCAGGCCGCAGATAAGAGCAATGCCAATAAAGGTCTCGGGTAAATCTAGAAAGGCAACAGAGCTGATAACTATGGATTAATAAATAGATATGCCGCCAATTAGCGGAACAGTGCCCATATGGGCTTTGCGGTCTGAGAGCCTGTTCAGGAGCCCCATCAGGTGGGACATAGGTATCAGCATTATGGTGATTAGAACGCTGAGAACTGCAACTCCGGCAAGTGATGGCAAATAGTGCATCATGGTTCGGTACTCCCTGTACGAACATTGTAAAAGACTTGGCTCCGCCTGCTGGGCTCGAACCAGCGACCCAATGATTAACAGTCATTTGCTCTACCAACTGAGCTAAGGCGGAATCGTGTAGCGTCTTTATGGCGGGCATTTTAGGCAGGTCGCACATAGGAGTCAACAATTTCTCACCTTACCCGGGCTCATACACAGAGCTTGGCGTGTTGATTAATAATCAGTGTTTGACGCTTGCAGACAAAGTTAAACAGTCTAAACTGCGGTTATTAACATTTATGGATCCAGTTCATGGTTCGGATAAGCCAGTGAGCGGCAATTAACGGCCCATTTCTAACTGAGTTAACGTTTGGATTGAGGGCTGAATACTGGTCAGTAGGCCTCTGTTAACCTCAATTTTTGCTACTGTCGGAGTCCTCACCTATATGCATATGATTGCCAAGACTATCTCCAAAGTTATTTACTTCAGCTTTGCCCTCGGCCTGTCAGCGCCGTTGGCTGCTAATCTGCCCTTGGAGGTTGAAGAGACAATTGCCAGCCAGTTTACGCCGCTATTTCAGGCGGTGACTCAGGAGCTATCTGAGAATCAGGCCATGTATCTGCAAAACCCCAGCGCCTATGCAAACTTCATTAATACCAGGGTGAAGTCGAGCTGGGATGTGGCTTCAACCACCAGTGCTTTAATTGGCAAACCGCGGTTTTTGGCCCTGGCGCCGGTCGAGCAGAGCAGCCTTGTGGCG
>Ga0209119_1000583_pt1 | contig 37185 bp, 33 predicted proteins | sample COG_03_FD_184747 | JGI IMG/M metagenome (GOLD analysis project Ga0209119, IMG submission 184747) | Pelagic Microbial community sample from North Sea - COGITO 998_met_03 (SPAdes) (version 2) | ecosystem: Environmental > Aquatic > Marine > Neritic zone/Coastal water | place: Helgoland, sampling...
TCCCCGAATATAACAGTAGGACGAATAATAGTAACCGACTTCCCTTTTGGGTTAGCATCATACCACTCTCTAATAACCGCTTCTGCCTCCCATTTACTCTTTCCGTAATCATTGAAGGGGTCAACTGGATGATTCTCATCCGGATTGACTTTATTCAAACCATATACTGCAACGGAACTTGTGAAAATTAAGTGCGAACATTCAACCCTATCCATTTCATCGAGAATGTTTTTAGTACCTTGAACATTCGTGTCATAATACTTAGAAATGGGCGAAACATCATCTCTGTGCTCGGCTGCAAGAAGAACTATCTTATCCGAATCCGTAAAACGATTACGAACGGTTTCTGGTAAAGTTATATCGATGTAATTCTGAGCAATAAGTTTCTTATCCAATATCATGGCTTCGTCTAGAATCAACGACAAAGTTGAACCCACAAATCCTGCTCCTCCTATTATTTTGATCATAGTTTATTTAAGTCGTTTACACTTTATTACGCTTATAAGTTCTCATTCACTAAAAACCACTATTCATCTTATTACGATTTATATTTCGATCTTAGAAAGATGAAATACCTCACTGAGTATACATTAACGCTTTCCGCTTCGCGCAACAACCATTTAAAACAAGGACGAGTATTTATCTGATAGTAAAGAAAAAATGTGGTTTTTTTTCACATATTTAAATCCATTACTCCCATATTCATTTCTCTCCTCTTGCGTAGCGTTAAAAAGCTCCAGTATGCCATTCATAATGTCTTTACCTGATTCAGGATTCACAATTAAACCAGCATTAGCTAACTCTACAGGACATTTAATTCCATTACTAGAGACGAGTATCGGTTTCTTCGCTAGCATATAATCGAAGTACTTATTACTCGAAACGCCGTGGTCGAATAGCTTCGTATTATTTCTACCAATAAAACATACATCGAAGTATTGAAGCATTTGGTTTACTTGGTTCTTGCTTATTTTGGGTATAAATGTGATATTATTGAGATTTTTTGAGTCCGCCTCTAAATAAGGTTTTCTATATCCATCCCCAACTAATACGAAATGAATCTCTTGTTTACCTTTCAATAAGCGTGCTGCATCTACAAGGTAATTAAGTGCATTAGCAATGCCCATTGTACCGGTATAACCGATAATAAATTTATCTCTAGGAATCATCTGCACTATCTCATTTGGCAACGCTTCCTCAACCATCAATTCTTGACTAATGCCGTTTGGTATCCACCTGAATTTCTCGGGTTTTCTGGAAATCGAATTTATGTAGTTAAAAGAATTTGGAAGTAACGATACAATAAAGTCAGACTTTCGATAACCCAATTTTTCAAGCCACGCTATCAACATTATCATTGGATTATATCGAGACAAATTCATCAAATGAATTGGCGTTAATGGCCATAAATCTCTAATCTCAAATATTAACTTACTACTAAATCGAAGCTTTAGAAGCCAACCTGAAAAAATCGGGAATATGGGCATGGAAGACACAATAATACTGTCAGGCCTGCCTAACTTTCTATTTGGTAGGAATAATATTTTGAGGGCAAAAACAATCATACTATAGAAACGTAAGATACTTTTCGGATCGTACTTAGGACACTTTACCCAACAAAAGTTTGTTCCTTCGAAGTTCTCAAGGGTGTATTGACCCTCAGTTACAGGGAAATTTTTGAACATATGGTTATACGAACCGGAAACTATCCAAACGTTATAGCCATCCTCTATCCATTTCTTACTCAAATAATAGTGCCTCTCGCCCCATCCAGACTCGGGGTTACCCGCTACCTGGTTAATTACCCAAATATTTTTTCCCTTTTTCATACTTTTTTCATTTTCATACATCTTTATCTTCCAAAGCACCTCTTTAGGAGGCAAAATTCTTTTGATACCACATATCAAAGCAAAAAATCCTAAAAAATAATTCTGACGATATTTTATTGTTAGGGTAAGCCTTGAAGGCTTTCAGAATCTCATTTTCATTGAAATATGGGTTTTCCATTTTTTCGAAATACTTACAAAAATATTCTCTTAGATTGCCATTAATCCACATATCCTGAGGTGTCTCAAAACCTAGTTTCGACTTTCGCTTTTGAATAGCTTTAGGTAATATCCCATCCAAAGCATCTCTCATTATCGCTTTTGTGTAACCATTACGAATTTTAAAGTCCGCAGAAATTGAATACAGAAATTCAATTAAGCGGAAATCCATAAACGGAACTCGAGTTTCAATAGAAGATGCCATGGAATTTCTGTCCTCAAAACGCAATAATGGGGGGAAGCTAAACCTTTCTACATCAAGTTTTGAGCGCTCGCGTAGTGTGCTAGCGGCCGATAGGCCAATAACGGCAGTAGATTCTAATCTTTTACCTTTATCTGAAAAATAATTAAAGGAACGTTTACTTGATATATAACGACCTATTTGCTGAAAATCAAAGAAATTAAATTCTTTATTGAACATTAGTTGAATAACAGAGCGAGTAAATTTATATAATTCACGGTTTACAAGCTTCTCCTTCAAGTAAAAAGCATAAAACTTTCGATACCCTGCTAATAACTCGTCTCCTCCTTGTCCATCTAATAGAACTTTGACCCCGCTTTTCTTAGCTAACTTCATAACCTCCCACTGCGCTAAAATACTCATAGATCCAAACGGTTCATCTTGATGGTGCAATACTTTATCCATCTCTTCTAGAAACGTATCTTCTGTTAATTGACAGTAATGAGTATTAATTTTATCAAATTGTTTATCTAATAGATCAACATACTCACTTTCATCAAATTTTTGAATATCGAACCTAGAGGTAAAAGTGTGTATTGGTAAATCATGTTGATGAGCGGCTACAGAAACAATGCTTGAAGAATCTAAGCCGCCACTTAAACATGCGCCAACAGGTACATCGCTTCTATACCGCAGTGACACACTATCTAGAAATAGTTCTTTAAACTTTTTTTTCGCTTCTGTATAAGAAATATTAGTAAACTCTGGTTGAATAGATAATTCCCAATACTTATTCTTGGTAATCTTTAGACTTTTCCCAGAGAAATCCACTTCCATATAGGTTCCAGCTGATAAGCGATTTATATTTTTAAAAAAAGTTTCATTTGTTGAGTCCACTACTTTTTTATCAATAAAATCTACTACGACATTTTCATTAATTTCTTTAGGAATTCCAACCTCAAAAAACTGCTTAATCTCAGATGCCCAATAAATCTCATTTTTGTCGTTAGCATAGTAAAAAAAAGGCTTAATTCCAAATCTATCTCTGGAGCAAATTACTTTTTGATTCTTTAAATCCAAGATCGACACAGCCCACATTCCATTAAACTTATTGAAACAATCAACGCCCCATGTTATATATGCTTGCAATAGTACCTCCGTATCAGATTCTGTATGGAATTTAGCACCTAGCATTTTTAGCTCTTCGCGTAACTCTATGTAATTGTATATTTCCCCATTGAAGGTAATATGGAACTGATTGTTTTCTATAGAGAAAGGCTGATTTGACTGCTTACTCAAATCAATAATCGCTAAACGCCGAAACCCCAAGGCAATTCGAAAGTCACTATGATCTTCCTTAGAGTTGGTGGTCAGAACACGATTTTTCGGAAAGTAATGAAGGAAGCCTTCTGCATCAGGTCCTCGATGTTCAATAACGTCAGTAGCTTTCTTCACATCTATAGCTTGCGAACCCATATAACCAAAAATTCCACACATAAAATTATTATTTTAACATTTTAAAAAACCCGTTTTTCAACGTCATTTCTACATTCTAATTGATTTATTCTAGTAATAATGTTTTTCAACCTATGTGTACCTGATCATTTCGAAATTATCAACTCCATTTTAAGGTCACTAAATGATATAATTATCGATTCATTAAGTTTATTTACTACTCATTAGGAATTCAAACAAATAAAAGTCTCATGATAGAGCACTTTTTTCTCTATATTACTTGAGTATTATAGAATATATAAACAAACTTCTTCTTAAATAATTCTCAACATTTTAACAAAAAAAATAATTAATATTTCTCAACTATTTCCTTATAAAATACTTTCAAATCTTGAAAGTTAGTATTCCAATTATATTTCTCCCGAACTGCACGATAAGCATTGACACTCATCTTATCTCTTACGGCCTTGTTATGAGCAAGAAAAATAAAAGCATTTGCAATAGACTTTGGTGCATTGTTTTCAATTACAACACCCCCGTTCCACTCTTTTACCAGTTCTGCGACTTGAGTGCCCCTCGTAGCTATTACAGGTAAGCCATTTGCCCAACATTCAAAAAAACGATTAGGTAACCCATTTCTATTATTGGGGTCAGATGTATCAAATAAAACTAGACCTGCCCATCCTTTTGGTATAGCTACGTTAATCAGATGATTAAAAGAAACCGCTCCTTCTACCATCCAATTTTCTTGTTGACTTTCAGCATCCTGCAAGATGTTACGGACGTCATCTTCTAACTCTTGTGTCAAAAATTTGCCGCTAAAAACGATTTCCGCATCTATTTCATTGCGTATTAATTGAAACGCTTGAGCGGTCTCATGAACAGCTCGCCCACTAAAATGTGACCCAGAACTAATAAGTCTCGGCTTTCTAGAGATGTTCAAGTTACCATCATATTGAAACTTAGTTAAATCTGCATAATTCGACAAAACACAAGTGCGAATGCCCTTTTTTTTATACTTTTCAGCCATTTTTTCTGTGATTGTCACTACTCCCGCGAGATCTTTTTTAGCTCCATGTAGCTCCATGTAGCCAAACCATTTTGCTCCCAACCAACTCAAAGGTTTTATTTTTAAGGAGTTTAATTGAAATATCGTATCTGCGTAATTTTCGTGGGCATCCCATACTACTTTTTTATCTGTCCGTTTCGCAAACTGAAGCATATGGGGGAAAAGCTCTGGATCATGAAAATGATATAAATCCGCATCTATTTCTTTGATTATTTCAATAGCAGCTTTAGGAGCTTTCCAGACTCGTTCTATAAATGACTCCCACCGAAAAAGAGATTTGATAATTACGCCTTCTACAACTTCGTCTTGGTTATGCGGTGCTACCAGTATCACCTCATAACCACATTTTTGTAGTGACACACACTGTTTTTTGAATATTCTTGTATCAAATGTCTCGTGTGTAATTGTAATATGACAAATTTTCATGTTTTTGACTTTTTAAATAACCATCTTTAGGAAAACGAGTTAAAACTTTATCTAGAGTTTGGAAATGCGGGTGCGTATTTCTTGAAATGTCGTTTGTTGACTAGCCGGACTAAACTTGCTAATCACATTTTCTCTGTTTGAGGCGGCATCACTCAGTAAAGCGTCGTATTCTAAAGTTTTCAGTTTTTCAACACTGCGAAATAAAGCTTCAGCATTCCTAGGAGCTATCATATTGAACGCCCTATTTAAAGGAGCTATTTCTTTTACACCTCCTACATCAGTAGCAATTACTAGCCGTTCACAAGCGACTGCTTCTACGACAACATTTGGCAAACCTTCGTTATAACTAGGAAACAGAAATACATCTGCATCATTGATAACTTTGACCATCTCTTCTTGGGCACTAATTACACCTTTAAAGGTTACCTTATCATCCAATCCATACTGTTGAACCTTCCTATCAAGAGTAGAACGTAAAGCGCCTTCACCAACTATTATGAGTTTACTTTCTGGATACTTCAGCGCTATCAATCGAAAGCCTTCGATTAACTCAATAACTCCTTTAGATTCAACTAAGGCACCCACAAAATAAAAGTTGTTTAAGTTTTTCTGTACGCTTACGTATTTTATATAGACATCTGTAGGACAGCTAGTGTATAAAATTACAGCTTTATCACTTCTCTCAAAGAGTCGATTTGACATTGACAACAACTGTTGACTTACAGATAGAATCAACGATGCTCTTGACAATACGGCTTTACTTGTTCTCAAGATTTGTGAATTATGTCTAGAATATGTGTGGACATCTGAGCCTCGCATTTGAACAAGCAAGGGCAAATCATTATGATCAGCAATTTGTTTAGCAAGAGGCCCGTCGGGATAAAGTGTTTGACTATAAACAAAATCATGCTCTTTAGATTTTAAATACGCTCTTCGAACTAACCTGAAACTCAACATTTTAATCGATGAATCTATTTTACCGAGTTTTTTAGATAGCCTCGGAATATAAAAGCAAGGATAAATGATAACGCCATCGAGTTTATATGGTTTGAAAACAAGATTTTTAAAATCAAACGAAAAGAAATTAAAATAACTGAAATTAATTGGCAACATAAATACAACATCTAATTCACAGCTCGCTGCAGTAAAATTAACTAAAGATTTATGTATCATATTTCCGCCTCTTTTGACTTTGAATCCCGGAAACAAGTACAAATGTGAAATTACTAATCCTTTCATTATTAAAGCAATATTTTTGAATGTCTAATAAACATACTAATTGGTAATTAACACGCTAGAATACAAAAATTTTTTGATGTTTATTTTTCTCAAAAATCTATTAAAAGACAGGTATATAAAACGGATGGTTTTGTTCATCCAGGTATTACTGTTTTTATATGTCTCAAATTTTATGGCATATTTTTTAAACACAATATCACCTGAAATTTCAAACATTTTATTAAGCTGAAGAATATGTACATCGTGGTAGTAATCATCCGCTAAATGAAATCTCATACCTAGAGAATATTTCGACCAAAAACCCGTATCATATTTCGGTATTAGTCTCTTTAAGCCATTTATATACGATTCTAAAATTGTCTTATCTAAGTTCGTCACATGGATGAAATCATATAAACCTATAACACCGTATATGCATCCATTCAGAATAAAAATAGCCGGAGGGTAAGCTAGTTCTTGTATAAACTTAGTACCATCATCGAGTTTAGAAACACAGCCTTCTTCGTCTAAGGTGTAATTAAAAGAAGCCATTGCTTTGGTTCCCGTTTTCAAAAACATTGGTGATTGAGTGATTTCATACGCTCTAGCAATAACCGACAGTGCCTGACCTTGCGCCATACCAGAATACCAAGGTGCCTTGATGGGAGGGTGCGATAAGTCAAAATTATAATACCAAATGCATGTGTTTCTATCTAAATCTGAAGTAGCGTTATCTACTAGCCAATATGCACACTTCAAAAAATCATCCTTGTACTTATTTTCTTTCTTTATAATCCACAAATTATAGTTTGACAATGCATATTGAATAATAACTATCGGATGATAATTCGCGCTTCCTTTCAACTTTAGTTTATGAGGACTAAACATAGGGATTCCTTGCTCATCGAAAGGTCCTAGTGTATGTGGGATTTTACGTGTCTGATAACAATTAAAGTACTCTCCTAACATAATTAAGTTTTTGTCAACTACTGACGGATGGTTTGAAGTTAATAGCGATCATTTGAAACTTTATATACTGAAAATGCACATCTATTTTATTGTAACAATTTAAAGTCTGCATGTTTCAAGTGGCTATGCCTCAGTAAGAGGTTAAAAAAGGACATTATCAACCAAGGCAGAGTAAGCAACATGATCCCATGAACGGCAGCGTAAAGTCCAAGCATTGCCAAAATGCACCAAATAAAGGGTAAATGGATGTATTTAATCCACAACAATATAACGGCTAGGAGAAACAGAATTCCGAACAAACCTAATTCCAACGGTAAAGAAATGTATGTGTTGTGAGACACTTTTTGGCTTCCATAATACTGTGGTAAAGCGAAAGACCTTTTCTCATTTCCAAGTCCGACACCAAACAGTGGGTGATCCAGAAAAATACGAAAACCCATCTCTGCCAAATAACTTCTACTATCAAGCTTCGCCGCTTGACTTTCTTGATCTACATCGGAAACACGAACAATCAATGGCTTCATTACGTTGCTTTCCGGTAAAGTGTTAGCGTAATTTAATAACTGATTTTTTAACGTTACATTAAATATACCAATCAAAAGGCCCAATACCAGGCTGATAATAAATGTTTTATAGAAAGTCATGTTTAATGAACAGATTAAAACTACTATTAAAAAGATTATGAATACTGAACGACTAGCCAACAGACCAATTAAGGGAGCAACCAGAATTATCAATGCGATAAACAAGTGGACATAGCGTCGAGACTTCGCGCGATCTACTGATAAGATTCGCTTCTTAAATAAAATCAAATAACTGCTAATTGATCCAAACAACGCAATTATATAAAATCCCCAAAGATTAGGGCTAACATATTGACCACTCATCCCACTAGGCTCTATTCTTCCTTGACTTGTAAAAGTAGCTTCTGCAAAAGGATTAATAGGAATAAATACTTGAGTATATAAGTGCAGGGCAATCAAAAGAAGCCCTAGTATATTGTATTTGATAAATAAATCATAATCGTTAATATTCTTGTATATACTAACTAAGGAGATAATAGTCACAATAGTCATAAATGCTCTTCTTAAATACTCTGAGGCGTCTTTGCCTTGGAAAACAATTGCAGATACTAAGCCAAAAACTAGATAAGCTAGAATTAAATAACAAAACCTATCAACTGTAATTGTAGATTTTTTAAGACTAAACCTAGAAATTAAAAGTCGTCCAAATACTATTAATATGCAGTAACTATTAATTGCTTGGCCATTTGGCACAATAAATAAAAATGAAGTGAATAAAGCAATGCCAAAAGCATGCTTCAATGGAAGGGAAAGAGATAATAAAATTATAATTAATGCAATTAAATTAAGAACCATCTCTAAAGTAGTTTTTACACCAAGCGTTCAATACCAACTGATTGAATCTTAACATTGAATAAACATTTATATTTTAGGAATGCGCTTGTCGTAGCCGATTCACTCCTTCCTCACTCAACCATACATTCTTGACCAAAGGAGATAAGGAAAGCTGCTTTGCTTCCGCTTTCCATTCATTATTGATCCATACATCGACAGGCAATACGAAACCATTTTTACCCGAAATTGTTGGCTGTGCATTGTCAAATCTACGACCTTATATAGTATTACATGGCTAATCCTTAAATATCGACATCCCGATATAATAATTCACCACTGTTCCGGAAGAAGTTGACAAATAGGGAAATTTAAACCCCCGTTCGCCCACAGTAATAGTAATGAGGCTGATAATAGTGAATCACCTCGTTGTTCGGATTATTAATTTCCATCGAATACCTCGGATAATATGTTCAATAAAACCTTGGATGTGTGCTTTATGTCGAAGTAATACCTGGTGTTTAGTGCATTTTTTACCTTCTGATTAACCATATCATTCTCCACTAATATAGTTTTTATCATGTCTGATAAGATTTGCTCGTTTGGCTCGTCAACTACAAATCCGCAATCATTTTCTTTCATGAATTTTGTAAAAAAAGCGTTTGGTGGAGAATGAACTAATATAGGTCTTTCAACACTCAATAACGGAATAGTACGGGTAGGAAAAATAGTTTGGTACTCAACTGGATTAAACTTTCCATGAAAACCATGTGCCACCAAGTTAATGTGACATCGACTTAGCGCTCCGTAAAAATCAGACTCTGGTATAAAACCATGGTATTCATAATTTATCACATCCGGCATCAATTTCTTAAAACTCTCCTCCGATGTTCCTGAAAAAATGTGTAGCTCGTATTTATTGTCACTACCAATAACAGTAAATAGCCTTGACGCAGCCTCTGCACACGAATCATTTAAACTCCCCGTAAATCCAAACTTAATATTTTCTCCTATTTTTCTTGCAGATAGGTCCTTAATTATTGATTTATTAGGAGCAAAACCATGCTGTAAGGTTTTGAATTTTACCCTATGCTTTGGGTATTTATTTTGATAATAACTAGTCAGGCCATCACTAATAGTTAAAACAACTAAAGCGTCTTTAAAAACAATCGATTGTATAAAAAAGCCAATCAACTTGTCTAAACCCTTCCTGTTTTCAACCAACGTATTATGAAACCAAGGGACAAAGGGACAACCTAGGTCTTTAGCAATCATTCTCCCCCAATATAAAAAATATTCATCCGGGAAGACTGACATTACTATGTCTGGCTCAAAGTTAATTGTTGCTCTCATACCAGCTTTTCTTGCCCTACGCGTTTGAAACCAAGAGAGCCATGCTGTAAATCTTTTTCCTTTCGAGGGGAGGTTTAGCGGTTTTATAATCGGTTCCGCGTTTATTAGGTTATTATTTGAAAACGCGCTTTTCTGTGTAAGTATAAGTAAGTCATCCGACAGCTTTTCCTTTAAATGATGGACTATAGCCCCAGAACCGGAACGAATGTGTGAGGTACGAGTTAATAGTAAAATTTTCATTTTTTAGTAACGGATAATGTATTCTCTATTACTCGAGCTACTTTATTTGTGCTAAAATCAGAATATAGCCCATATTGGCTGTATAACGACGTTACAATATCTTGGCTTACACCCTTCCTCTCACTTGTCAAAACCTGCAAAATAATTTTAGCTAAATCCACATCATTTTGGTTTTCGAATAATTTACAAAAATCTATTTCTTGAAACATCTGCACAAGCTCATTATTAGAGGGTAGATCTGATGCAATAACAGGTATACCAAGAGCCAAAGCCTCTATGATAGGTCTACCAAAATGATCTAGTGTAGAAGGGAAAATTAGAATATCTGAGATCGACAACCAATCATGTACGTTTTCTTGAGAGCCAACTTGAATAATTTTTTCTTCAAGACCTGTTTTCACTACTAACGTTTGAAATAATTTAGCTGTATCATCTAAAAATAAAAACCTTACAATTCGTTTTAAAATGTTGTTAGTTGGTAAATACGGAGAGGTCGTGTTGCCTAAGACAAGAAGATATACTTTTGGCTCTGTTTGACTAATTTTTCTGAACGCTTTTAACAAGACTTCGAAGCCCTTATGCCGCAATGCGCCTCCTACATAAATAATTAGATTCCCATCTTCTGGAAGACCCAGGATCCTTTTTAATGTTTTTTTATCGGGTTGTTTCTTTAGAAAATCTTCCTTGTCCACTGCGTTATAAATAACCCTAATTTTATCTTGATTTAAATACTGGGATTTACTCGCTTTTGTTAATACAATTAGTTTGTCTGAATATTTTTCTAGGATTTTACGGAACAGGGTTCTTCTAATTCCAAACAACCCCTCATTGGATATCTGTTCTCTAATGTGAATGATTGTTTTAATCCCTAATCCCTTGCTTGCAAAAGCCACGGTCCATAAAACGGAACTGTTGACATATACCAAATCCACAGGGTGTTTTTGTAAAAAACCACGAACTAATCGAATAGTTTTAGGAATTTTCCATAACCTGGTTATGCTTTGTAACGGCGGGTATCCTAATAATTTGAGCCTTCCTCCATTACAGTGACCATATGCTACAACACCGGAAATGAAATACACTTTAATATTTAACGCAATCAACTTATCATAGAGAGGGCCTTTGGGAGCGGTAATTAACACGATAGGCTCGTAGTTATTTCTATTTAATCCTTTTAAAAGCAAATAAAGACTATTGGACGAACCTACCAAGGAACAATTATGATGTGTGAATAGGATTTTATTCAAAATAAGAAAGGGAACTTGATTTTAATATACTCATTAGCGGTTGTATCAAAAAGCATGAAGGCTTTAATCTATTTAGTTATTTTACATAAATATTTCATAAAATCAGAAGCTGGAGAATTCACCGCAGCAATCCTATAAATTTCCCTATTACTTACATTGTTAAAATCATTCGATTCATTACCTACATAAACTAGATTATATGACTCATCGAAATTTTCTAAAAATACACTCCGCGTATTTTTAGCTCGTTTAGATACTCTATCAAATGGGAGAACTAAAAACTTTGAGCGATAGTTCAAATGTTCTCTCATATCAGATTCACATCTTAGAAACTCATCCTTGAATAGATCTAATGCACTCTCTTCGCTTACAGGGAAGTGGTTAGCGGTGTGATTTAATAAATCCCATCCAGCATCCAATAACTGTTTTAGACCTTTGACATCATCATAAATACGAAAAGCATCTTTCTGAAAAACTGGATGCGTTATTTCCCGATAAAGGTTATCTATTTCCTCTATTAAGCCTAAGCTAAAATTATCCAAAGAAAACTTCTTTATCGAATGCTCGTACAGTTTAAAACCATATTTACTAAACCTAGTACGCACCTGTCTATCTGCATCCTTATGATGAAGCCATCCCAGTTTCCCTCGCCAAAAAATATTATCATGTAGGAAAAAGCTGCTACAAATAGAGATTGCGCCAACAGAATTAAATTCATTTAAGATAGGCATTCCATATTTCCTCACCCCTCTAAATCCATCATCAAAAGTTATACTAAAAATTGGATGTTGAAGGCTATTGCATTTAGTACGATTATATCCTTCTTGGAAAGAAACTAGCTCACCTAATTTAGTGATGGCTTGGACATGTTTGTAAAATAAATCTGGAGGAGTAACCACAGAATATGGTCTAAGGAATGGCGATTCTTCCCATGATATATCATGATAATTTATAATATACCAAGCTGTTTTTAATTTCAAAATTCTCGTTGTTTTGCAAGTAAGTAATCAATCACACGTTCCTTGTAATCCAACCATAAATGATACCTTACTTTTCTTTCCATGTGAAACGAAAGTTTAGTTTTACCTGTGAATTTGGGCTGTGGATGATAATAAATTGGTTTATTTTGAAAAACATCTTCGACGACCTCTATTATTAATTCTGTACCCAAAGCTACAACCCTATTAAAGTAAATAGCTGGGTTTTCCCCTTCCAATGAGCATACACCTACTCGCCTCAAAATACCTCCGGTATCTGCTCCTTCAGCAGTTATGTGTACAGTAGAACTTATTTTATCTGATTCCCTGTGATATAACGCCCATAGAATGGTGCTATCGCCCTTAAAATCTGGGGAATGTCCTGCATGTTGATTAATTGAACATCCCCTAACATGTTTTAGAATTTCCCTAGAAAACAATGGGCCTCCCAAAGAAATAAAGAAATACGGCCTTAATTGCTCGATTTCCTTGTAAAAATCAATACTGTTAGGATTTAGAATAACAGTGGGTTTTGCCGAAATTTTTTTTCTTAACCTTGCCACTTCTTCCTTAAAAAGGTAATTTTCTGCTGTATTATTCCACCTTATAAAATCACGATTAGCCTTGCGTTGATTGTAAAGCGAATAACCCTTGTGAAAAAGAAGAATCACTGATTTAAAACTATAATCTATATTCTTAATCCGTTCATACAATTTCATTATTGAGGTTACACCTCGTTTTCTTAACGATTTCGACTCTTCTATTACATACCACTTAATTACTCTGCTATCAAATGACTCTAGCATTCTCAAAGCAAAACGTTGGTGTCGTAATGAACTTTTGGTTATTATCACAATAGTCTTACTATCTATGTTAGGAAGATATAATTCCGTAGGTTGAAGCTCACTAGGCAGCATATAATTGGCTAATTTTTAATATTTCATGGAATTATTTATCCGGTCTGAGTGATTATTTGATGTTAAAGGTACTTTCCTTCTTCTTTGACTCTTTGAAAGTGTACAATATCCCTATAACCTAATAATTTCGCTGGATTACCGCCCACAATTGCGTAAGCCGGTACATCTTTAACTACTACTGCGCCAGCGGCTACTACTGCACCCTCCCCTATAGTTACTCCAGGCAAAATTATTACACTGTCTCCAACCCAAACAAAATCCTTGATTTCGACGGGCTTTAGAATGCGAACACTATCATACGGAATTTTACTTGGTGTTTTAAAGTTGTGATTGGCTGATATGACAGTAAGGTTTTCACCACTATGGAAATATCTTCCTATCGAAATTTTTCCTTCACCTAAAAATCGAGCCCCGGGGTTAATACTAACTCCATCAGCAAGTGTTACATGTTTTCCTAAGCCTCGGATTAATCCATTGATTTTTAAATCTTTCCCAACACTATTGCATGCTGAATGTGCCATGTAATTATATATAGCCCGTTTATTTATTAGTCTATTTACTTTGCTTGGTATTGAATAATAGATTATGATGTACAATCTCTCCAGAAAAGACAAATTTGATCCCATTGTTAATGCAATTTATTGATGCGACACCACTCCTCAAATACCAAAATACCCCAAATTTTTTTATAACCTACTCCTTTTTCTTTCCAATCACAATAGATTTTTCTTAAATAACTAGAGCAAAATATTGGGTTCATATTATCCAGAAAGATAGAATCCACTTTTTCTCTAAAATATTCGCTTTCCAGCCAAGTTTTAACAGGCATCGAAAATCCCTTTTTTGTATTTTCGAAGAGACTTGATGGGAGTTCTTCCTTAAATGCATCTGAAAGTAGCCTTTTAATTTGTCCCGAGGCGTATGTTACGACTCTTGTTTTATGTAAATTCTTTTTATCAAATTTGAAATGCCAAGGTAAATGAAACACATAATGTGCCAACCTAATGTCAATTAATGGCACTCTCAGTTCTAGCGAATTTTGCATGCTTACCGAATCACTGTCTCGCAGCAAGCAATTGCCCATCCAACTCTGAAAATCAATCAGTGATATTCTTTGAAAAACATCTTTAATGGCTGGCGCATCTAACCTTATCGCCTCATCCAAAATTGATTTTGTTAAGTCCATTTTGGATAACTTATTATTCCGAATTAATTGTTTGTAATCATGAGGCGTAAGATTTTGGTGAACTTTCGAATATTGACCGGCGATACTTCTATCTAATGATCTATTGATTAGTGATTGATATAGTCTACCCCTAGATTGTAACAATTTCGCACCCTGTTCTAATAATTTATAATATACTTGAGGCTTTCGCTTTTGAGAATCATTCATATGCCGTCTATGGAAACCATATCCTCCAAAGAACTCATCACCTCCGAGGCCAGATAAAGCAACGGTGACTTTATTTTTAGCGTATTTGGAAACAAAATAGGTATTGTAGGCATCTAAAGTAGGCTGATCGAAACTATGCACCATAGATGAAAATTCATTCGCTGCCTCCTTACTAGATATGCTTATTTGGTTGTGATTAGTTCCGTAGTACTTGGCCGCTAGCCGAGCCTCATTCGTCTCATCTATTTCATTTGCTTCTCCACCAAAACCAATAGAAAAGGACTCTATTTTTGATGCTCCTGCTGCTTTCATTGCAGCGACTACGACACTTGAGTCCAGTCCCCCACTCAAGAAGACACCAAGCGGCACATCACTAATCATTTCTTCCTTGATGGAGGCGATAGTTAGCGCTCGAATCTCTTCTACAGCCTCCTGATAAGAAGGCAAAACAGTAGGAGGGTTGTCCAAAATAGACCAATAGCGTTCAGTTTTCACCTTTCCATTTTTCCATTCTAAAGAATGCCCTGGGAGTAGTGCTTGAACGCCCTCGATAATGGTTTTAGGCTGATTAATGTAACCGGATAAAAAATATTCAGCCATAGCAGCTTGATTTATCTTTCTTGAAATTCGATCACTTGCTAAGAGCCCTTTGAGTTCAGAACAAAATATAAGTCCTTTATCAGCAACACTATAAAGAAATGGCTTGATACCTAAATGATCCCTTGCCGCGAACATAGATTGTTGTTTCCTATCCCATATCGCGAAGGCAAACATTCCTCTGAGTCGCTTTAGACTATCTTTTCCATAGTGTACATAAAGTTTTAAAACTACTTCCGTATCAGTGCTTGAGTTAAATTCAATGCCTTGCTTCTCAAGAAGGGCTCGCTCTTCTTTAAAATTATACACCTCTCCATTAAAAATTATAACGAACCTTTCATCGACTGATATCATCGGTTGATGTCCTGCCGAAGAAACATCTTGGATGGCAAGCCGATTCATTCCTATAGATGCATTTTTATCTATGAATATTCCATTGTCATCGGGTCCCCGATGCCTTGTGGCCACCAACATCTTTTCTAAAACGTCCTGGGAAGGATCACCAATTACTCCTGCGATTCCGCACATAATTATGTTAATATTATTTGTTCTATAACGTCAGCTATCTTTTTACTTGGAGGGTTTCCATCTGCACGAAATTTGTCTTTGACGTATACTTCTATCGCATCACTTTTTTGTGAGTAACGTCTATCCTTACTAATTATAGAGTCTAAAGCGTGAATTACATCTTCTAGAGATTGACAATGATAGGATACACCTTCGCTAATAAAACTAGCTCCTTTTATTTCTCCTAATAAATCAACCGAAATAACATTTTTTTTTAGGATAAAGGCTTCGAAAGCTGCTGCGCTAGCGCCTGTGATTAGTCCTTTACATATTTTAATCCATTCTGCAAATTCGAACTCTTCAAAACACCTATGATCTCTGCTCACTACGGTAACATTTTCATGTTCAATTAAGCCTTCATAATATCTTTTATCATCTTTTGGGTGAAGCTTAAATATAAAATGTTGTTTATCGCGCAGTGTCACAACTTTTTTAAGAACTGCAATAGTAGCAATATGGTTTTTTTCAGAAATAGAATGTCCTGTTCCCGATAAAGCGACTAAAAATGGATTCTTAGTTTTTATAAAATCTAAACTCTTAAGTGTTTGGTCGCGATAAGACTCATCAAAATAATGTTCAAACTTCGGAGAACCAACTGCTATGACTTCAACATTGTTGACTGCGATGGTATCTAAAACGTTCTTAAAATAATTTCCGAAAACAAAATTGTAATCTGCAATAGAGTATTTTAATAATGTTGATTGATTTGACCCATGTTGAATAGTTGCCGTTCTTATCTCATGTTTTTGAGCTAGACAGCAGATAGTGCGACCCACTAAAGTGATATCATAGCCAACAAGAATTAATTTAGTGTTAGGAAAATGCTTCAATAGCTGATTAAATGAAGATACTGTCTCTAAAAATCTCGGGAATAACTCAAAGACTTCCGTTAATAGCCGATCAAATAATAAATGATTATTTCCTACTTTAAAAGACGGTATATCTCTCGATTTTTTTAAAATATTGATTTTAGCTTTTCTTAACTTTTTAGTTTCTTTTATGCATTCATAACTATCAAATAAAACTGGCTCCAACGAATGTAATCTTTCTTGAATCGAATAGTTATTAGAAAAAACAACACTCTTAACGCCTTTGTTTTTTAAACGCAAAAAGGTGTTCTGAAAAAAGTCTACGTGCATATTTAACCAAGGATAAAATATAACCTTAACTTTTTTTGAAGCAATATTGCTATTAATTATTGGAGAGCTTTTAGGATATGTCAACCTTTTTACAATGGCGTTTACTGGCTCAAAAACTTCTTTTACTGTTGATTTTAGAATATCAATTTTTGGAGAAAAAGAGGCAACATTTGATGTCTTTGAAAGTATCTGTCCTCTAAAGGCTTCTAAGATAAACCTTTCTTCATCATTGAATTTTTCGTGTTGAATAAGAAATTCAAAAGACGCTACCGTCCAGGCTTCTTTATCCTCTTCTACTGTTGTCATTGCACTAATTTCTCTCTATTAGATAGATAGGTGATTGATCGTTTCAATATTTCTTGGTGATTTCTAAATCTTTTGGATCTATTCTTTTTAAAATGAACGGATTAGTAGATGATATAGAGTCGCCAATTACAGTTGAATATGCATACTGAACATGGTGTTTTTTCAAACAATCTATTGTATGCTCATTGAAAGTAGACATTTTTCCAAAAGGATATGAAAAAGGAAATATGGATTGATTAACTATATTCTTATTCAATAATTCTAAACAAGTAGCTAATTCTAAAGTCTGTTCTTCATTAGAAAGGCTAGACAACACATCATGGCGATGACTGTGACCTCCAATCGTCATACCTTTTCGTTGCATTTCTTTAATTTCTTCCCAAGAAAGGTATAATGATTTTGCGAAATCAGTCTCTCTTCCTAATTCTTGTTCAAATATAATTTTTAAAATATGGTTGCGTACAGGCTTAGGAAGTTGATAATTCAATAAGTATTTAAATCTTGCTACTTCTTTGCTATCCCACCTATAAGTTCGTGCTGCTCTTTGATCATCTACCTCTATTGAGGTGTCAGGGTAGTTTTCCTTTAACACTTCAATGACCCTTTCCTGATAGTAACTAAAATTAAGGGAAGCCAATAAAAAATGATTTTTATGAACAGGCAATACATATCCTTCTGTGATACAAGCTGTAGGAACAAAAAATTGGCCTTGGATACCGTGTTTAGCTAATACTTCTGTTACAAATATTCCATGCTCTTTTAATCCATCATCAAAAGTTAATACTGCCATATCTTTTTTAGGCTTATACTTGCCTATCAGGAAATCTTTGATACTTTCTGAAGTTGCCATTTCATAATTCGCCTTCAAAAAATTAACTTGTTGAATGAAATTATCCTCTCGTACAGCATGAATACATTTATATGGTGTTTCTTCTGTGTTTCTAACATAATGGTACATTACAGCTTTCAACTTCATAAAGTCGTTTCTTTTCCAATTTTTATCCTAATTCCCTTTCTATACATTGTATCTCTTCTCTTGAAAGGATAGTTTCCCATTTTCCCAAGCTACTGGTAAAAATGGGCTTCTTAAGAGACTCCGTGGTAGAGCTAACTTTTCCTGTGATATTCAGTACCTTTTTGTAGTCAGAATCATCTCCACTATAATTTTCTAAACCCTCTATATACTTCTCTCCGACGAAGCTTAGAACATCCTCTAGTGTTTCCTTAGGGTTACTGACCAAATCTTTATAGCCAACTATTTTAAAATTATTAGTATTCGCTTCATGCTTATGAATAATTTCCTGATATTTTTTCGCCGATTCTAAAAATATTTCAAGTGTTGTTTTTTTATTTTTCTTCCAACTCGCGTAAACATCTTTCATATCACGCTGCATTACCAGTATCTTTGCATCTTTCCATTCTTTTAAAATAGTATCAATGTGAAATACATTATCTGGCGTTTTCTCGACCCATCTAGTTTTATTATTTTTTTGAGTACAATAATTCATAAAACGATTAAAAAAGTCATAAGATGAAACCGACTGATTCCGCAAAAGTATAGCCTCCTCTTCGGTGACTTCAAAAAACTCTTGAAGCCACTTATGACGGGTAGAATTTCCGTCATGCCAATGCTCTATGAAATCTTCACTAAACCAATGTGTCTCTAATCCTCCAAAAATATTAGGATGTAAACTCACTAATTTTCTTAGAAGTGAAGTTCCTGATTTCATTAAGCCCCCGATGAAAATAGGTTGATTCATATAATTACGTTTTAATCTTTTGCTTTATTCTTAAAATAATCCTTGTCAACTTACCCATCATCGGGTATTTGTCAAGATTCAAGGATTTAAAATCCTCATCAATAACGAAAACACGTAATAATATTCCAATACATATAATAGACAGTATGATACCGAATTCTAAACGATAGATTAAATCCGAAGAAGATTGGAGCCCAATTGAAGTTATTGTACTGATAAAAACTAAAGAAAATACTATTAAAAGTATTCTAAGGTTTAATGGCACATAAAAACGTCTTACAGCAAAGTTTCTGACTAAATAAGCCATTATAAACCAACAACTAGCCATACTTATTAATATCCCGTACATTTCCAACCAATTTCTAGTGGCAAAACTAATAATCGCTAAACTCATTAATCCTATACCTGATATCAAAGGTGCTGGTTTTGTATTGTTAGTAAACTCAAAGCCTGTTCCACTCATAAAGTATGTACCTTGACTAAAGGAAATAAGTACGACTAAAGGAAAGAACATTACCGCATCATGATATTCGGCTTGTGTCATTATTCTTAGTAACTCTGGACCAAGAATAACCAAACCAACATAAATAATAGTGATGAATAGAAAATAAGTCGAGATTAATCTCCGAAATACCAGTCTCCGATCTTCCTCGTCTTCTTCCTCTCGATGTATCTGAAATTTAATTGGCACCCAAGCATTTTGTATAGCGCCGATTATAAATGTCAAGGGGAGTGCGAATTTTAACGAAATATTATATAAACCGGCACTTGCCAATCCTGCATATTCTTTTAAAAAGAATTGCCCTAAAAAATTAATTCCATTTCCAAATATTCCATGAGGAAGAAATGGCAGACCGTATTGAAGTAATGATTTAAGCTCTGCTACATCAAAAATAGGTTTTAAATCTTTCCAACAGAAAGCCAACTGTATTACAGCTAATAAACAAGAGCCTGCTGCACTCCCCCATACCACACCATACACACCTATCTTCAAGAACATTACAAGATATATGGTTAGCCCGATGGTAAATGTTAATTCTATGATTCGGGCAATAGATAAGGTTAGCACCTTTCGCTTTGCTCTCAGAATAACGGTAAAAACCATTCCTATGCTTGCAAAAAAACAACCTCCTAATGTAATATACACTAACTCTAAATATTTAATATCATCAGTCAGTTGTACCGTTATAAAGCCTGCGAAAACTAATCCTATTATTAGACAAACTAATGAAGTAAAAACTACAAAAATACTACCAGTAGAAAGTGCTATTTGTTGTTGCTCAGCGTCTTTATTTAAGTTATATCTTCTGAAAATTGCCTTGGTTGTACCCATTGATGCAATAGGTATAAAAAACAAATAAACAAAAGATAGCATGGCTGTAATCCCGTAATCAACAGGTGTGAGGTAAGTAGTATATAAAGGTATTAATAAGAAACCTATTATTTTACTGAACATACTAGCAGAACCATAGGTTAAGCTATCCTTTGTTAAATCTTTCAATGCTTTTACCATGATGTCTATTTAACAATATCTTTTATTAAGGCTCCTATTTTTGAATTACCTCTGTAGCTCAAGTGATAGTCATCCGCACCGAAATTTTCGGTATCATAATGAAAAATTGTACGAATTTCTAAAAAATTATGATTAAACGTTGTTGCAATTTTTTTTAAACTGGAGTTATACAAATACAAGTTTTCCTCATCTTTAGGTGAGCGTTTAGTCATACTGGGCAAATTTACTACAATCGGGATGACAATGAGTTGCTTAAGTCGGATAGTATTATCCGATAACAGTTTTCTACCAAATCTATTTAAAGCCGTTTCAAACGTTTTTGGTGGGGTGTAGACTCGTTTTAAGGTTTGGTTGGCGGTGATTTTACTTTTATTTTGTTTTCGATAAGTTGTCACTCGCTTTTTCAACGCCTTAGGAAAAAATCTATGATTCAATATTCGTCGTTATTTTAATGAGATAACACGGGAGCAGCATCTACCACGCCAACTTGCAAGATGATAATATAATGCTCTAGAAAAGTCACGTTTTCTAAATAACCCTACCCAAGAAGACTACTGACGACTCTGGCGCGTCGACCAGCATTAATCATATCTATATTTTGACCACTGTTATTAAGTGCTTCTTTCAAAAGAAAAGGTCAGGTTTCCTCCCATCGAATAAACTCGTCACCTACTTTTCTTGGTAAACTGAGTGAATCTGCTACAGCTATTATTCTTTTTGGACAAAGATACCGGTTACTTTTTGAGCATAATAAAATATGGAACGAGCATTTTGTAGCGTAGAATCATGAGATACTTCTTTTGTATCAAGTGCTTGAAGAAAATGTTTCGCCTGTAAATAAAATCCAGCTTTATGTTCTTTATCAAACACGTCTCCTTCTATAATTTTTTGTTCTCTTGTTGATAGACTAGTACAAGTACATTTCTCTAATGGTGTGAAATCATATATCTTATTATTTCCATAAAACGAAATACGCCAAGGAAGATTGCTTTGCCAAGAAGAAACAAATCTTCCGACCACCCCTCTTTTCGACACACCCTGAAGGCTCATATTCCAATCAAACGCGTTCCTCCCTCGATGACCTATAACTTGAATGTTTTCTATATCCCCACACAAAAACTGCAAAATAGAAAATCCGTGTATGCTATTAGTAAAATTTCGTCTTTTGATTTGTTCATTTGAGAATCCACGTTTTTCTTTAAGATATTGAGGATTTTCAGACCACATTACTTCTACACCTTCTATACTCTCCAATCCTCCAATATCTGCAACGGCTTTCCGTAACACAGAGTACCATATCCGATTAGTAGCTAACATAACTAAGGTTCCGTATTCTTCTTGCAATTGGATAAGTGTTTCTAACTCTTCGATAGAAGTGCCTGGTGGTTTTTCTAATAGCAACGGTATTCTATACGGAATAAGTGCTTTGGCTATCTCAAAATTGGCAACAATTGATGTTGAGCAAATAATCGCATCTAGTGCTTCTTGTTCTATCATTTCTGTATAAGAAGCATAAGTTTTAGCAATACCTGCTTGTTTTGCTTTTTCTCGTCCTTTTTCACTCCGATTACAAGAAGCTACTACTTTTGCACCTAAAGCATCAAAAACCCTATGATGTTTTGCTCCAATGTTTCCATATCCAACTATACCTAATCTCATCATATTATGTTATAGAAAGCCATTTAGAATGGTATTTTTTGTCTAATGGCAAAGGAACTGAACGATGCCCTTCTTCGTGTGACACATATGCAGCTACTAGTATTTCAATGGAATCATATCCATATTGAGCCTTTGATTTTGATTCATTCTCCGATACTAAATCTTCTAAAAGTCGGGTGATCTCATGTATTAAATTTCGTTTGCCACCAATGCCATTTGGATTTGCAACATGTTCGTAAGTTGCAGGACGACCAGGACCCTTATCAATGGATAAATCTCTTTTTAGGATTTCTAATCTATCTGTTTTTTCATCTATGTGAACCCTAGCAGCAGTCAGGTTAATTTCAACGAAAATAGGCCCTGCGCCATCTTCTATTTGGCTAATTAGACCTTTTACTCCATCTCCATAATCCAACACAACCGTCCCTCCTGGATCAACAAATTTTTCACCACGAGGATTTTTCTTTTTCGGCTCATCTACCCAGCCATTTACTGATTTTACGGGCTTACCTGCAAAGAAATTAGCTAAATCAAACGAGTGAGTGGCGAGGCACCCTAGCCCAATACCTGGACGTTGTATGTAAATGTTTCTTAGTTCTCCAAGTTCTCCGTTAGCTATCATTTGCTGAACTAAACCATAATTCTTAGAGACTCTTCGAGGATGATCTACAATTAGCTTTACACCATATTGCTCTGCTAAGTCTAGCATTTTTTGACAGTCTTCAACTGAGCAGGCTAATGGCTTTTCTACCATGATCTTCTTTACACCTGCTTCCATACATTTTATCGCCAAAAATGCGTGAGAAGGACCATTAGTAGTAATACAGGCAACTTCTATGGATTTATCTTTAAGTGTTTCATCTAAATCCTGAGATTTAAAGACCTTTTCTGTAATTTCAATACTATCTAGCACTTCCCTTGATAAATCAACTAAGCCATATACGTTTAATTTTTTGACATCCCGCGCTGCTTTTAAAACTCTGCGACCATGAGGGCCTAGACCTATTATTATAGTATTCATGATTTTTAGTTCACTTTATTTAGTTTGAGGAACAACATACTAGAACTTTAGAAATTGAATGTTGGTTTCCAGATTTTTATGATAGATGGAAAGTGCTATTATATGGAATAACTGAATATATACCGCTTGCTCAAGCACATGAGAAATTAAAAGCTTTCCACTGAAAATTTTTATTCGGAACTCTTTTTAGAACATATTATGGCGCGAACGACACCTAATACTTTCTTCAATATTATTCTTCCTGGTAATGTTTTTTGTACAAAAACTCTGCAAAATCAAAATCAATTGGGTCATTAATATCTATGGAACGTTCCATTGGCATTACATAGCCTCTACAATCATCGCCTATGATTTTACCCGTTTGAATGGTTTCTAATGTAGAAACATACACAGAACCATTTCTGACATAGATAGTGGGTAATTCATGTTCTGCCATTCTACCACGCTCCTCTTCAAGGAATGGATTCAATTTATCGCCCTTCATGACTTTCATCTTAAAAGGATGAACAGCATGGTCTAGTTTCATAATGCTTACAGAAGAGTTGCCATTAGAGTTTTTTAATAACATTATCGTATTATCAATGTCTTCTGGTAAGGTCAATGGAGACGTAGGTTGTAAAATGACAATGGTATCGAAGGTTTTTCCTTGTTCGGATAACATATCAAGTGTTTGGTGAACATACTCAATCGCGTTAGAATGATCTTTAGAGATTTCAGCAGGTCTTTCAATTGGCAAGACACCCTCGTAATTAGCTGCTATAGCCAGAATATCTTTGTCGTCAGAGTTGACCACTATCGTGTCCAACATCTTTGCACCCAATGCAGCCTCTATAATATAACTGATTAAGGGTTTACCGCTAAAATTCTTTTTGTTTTTACCCGGGATGCGTTTTGAGCCTCCTCTTGCTGGAATAATACCTATGACTGCCATGCTTGCACTTCTTCTAATATTTTTTTAGCAATAAACCATTCAGTCTTTTCAAAGGACTCGTAAGTATTACCTCCTATATGCGGTACAATAATTAAATTTCTATGAGTTTGAGCATACTTTAATAGCGCATTATTTTTATCGAAAAGATGTTCATCCTGAACAACATCTAGCGCAGCACCTGCTATTCGATCTTCTTTAAATGCTTTAAGCATAGCACACTCATCCACAATCCCTCCTCTTGAACTGTTTATTAACCATTTTTTATTGGTAAAGCTCTTAAACGTCTCCTCATTGATAAGGTGATGAGTAGACTCATCATATTTGACATGGATAGAAATAATGTCAGCTTTTTTGACTAACTCGTCTATACTTTCTTCTATCGCCACATAGCTAGGGGAATTATCTAATCGGATGTCATATCCAATAACTTCTGCGCCTAAGGCTTTAAAATATTCCGCTGTAATAGCACCTAATCTTCCCAAACCAATAATACCAACCGTCTTTTTATAAATCTCATGGCCTCTGAACAAATCCCTACGCCATAGACCCTTTTTAACATCTTGCTCTGCGTCCGTTATATTCCGCATCACTGCAAAGGTCAAGGCAATTGTCATTTCGGCAGTTGCCCGCACTTCTCTTAAAAAATCTTGTTCGCCTCTGAGGCATATAATTTTCAAACCATGCGCTACACAAGCTTTTTCATCAATATGATCGATTCCTGTAACTGGGGTTGCTACTATTTTACAACGCATTTTTACATCCATCAAATCTGGCCCAATTCGAAATCCAAGTCTAAACCAAAAAACATCATACTCTTGAAAGATGGTTTTTAAATCGCTCTGACGGCATGGCGCTAAATCTACGTCTGCAAATTGTCTCAGATGCTTAATGACTTCTTCACTGAAATCATGTGCTTCGGCTATTCTAATTTTTATCACCCAGTTAATTAATACCTTAAAATCTTATGAAAAGTTAGTATTTCCTTTGCTAACAAATCTGCTATTTGCCTTCCTGCATCGCCTTTACCATAAATCTTGTCAGAAAGAAAGTGACCATGTTCTAAGTGTTTTAAAATCGCATTCTTTATCTCAATCTTAGAATATTGAACGTCTATCACACTTTTTCCTCTCTCTCTCCCGCTTTGACGGGAGCCTATATTTACCACAGGAACTCCGAGATAAGCACATTCCCTAATACCCACGCTTGAATTACCAATCAAACATTGGCTGTTTTTAAGTAATCTTAAAAAATCCTTCGGCACCATGTTCTTAAAAAAGCGAATATTAGTAACATCATGATCTTCTCTAAATGCACGAATACCTTTTGAAGTGCCATCAGCCCCTGCGTCTACATTTGGCCAAAACCAGAATGTTGGGATTTTTAAGTCATGAACAGCATGCAATGTTTCTTCCACGTGTTTTCTTGCATCGCCATATTCATTAGTAACAGGGTGTTGCATGACGACGATATATCCGGACTTATAATCAAAATCATTTCCTACACCTCCATATTTTTTAATAGGATCAAAATTTAATGTCGGTTTTTGCAGTATCTCATCAGCTATATCGATCGAAGGACAGCCCGTCATAAAGACCTTCTTTTCATATTCACCCATCTTAACTACACGCTCGTAAGCCTTAGGGGAAGCTACCATATGTAAATCAGATAATTTAGTAATGGCATGACGAACTTTTTCGTCAATATTACCTGTTACCTCTCCACCTTGAATATGCACTAGTGGTATATTCATAAAACTAGCCGCTATTGCCGTTGACATGGTTTCAAATCTATCTGCGACTGTTACTACGGCATCAGGTTCTAACCTTTCAAATACAGAAGATAATTCTAGAATCCCTAGCCCCGCTGTTTTGGCTTGTGCCGTTAGATTCTCGCCTTCCAATAACGAAAAGACTTTAGCCGATACTTTGAATCCATCATTCTGTATAACATTTATGGCATTGCCATATCTATTAAGTAATGCTGATGCGGCTACTATTAATTGTAGCTCTAAATCTGGATTCTCATTTATCGCTTCTAATGCTGTTTTAATACGGCTATAACTAGGACGTGCTGTAATTACAACAGCTATTTTTCGTTTTGACATATTATGTTTCTAAATCTTCGGATTTCAAAAAATCATATTTAGAAAGGTTTTTATTGGCTTTTTTGCCAATAATCTCTCTAAAGTGAGAAGCTGCAATACCATGATTCGACGGCTTTTTCGTTTCTAAGTCTTCAAAATGTATAATTTCTCCCTTCTCAATGTTTCTATTGATTGCCAGTGACTTTTCAAAAATCATTTTCAACCCTAAATATGGAGAATTATCTGACTTATCTATTGGATGGTTTAGGGCCGTCTCTATGAAGCGAATCCCTTCAACCATCTCTTTAGCTTCGTCTATCGTTAAAGATGATGTGGCGTCTGGACCAAACATACGTTTATCAAAAACCACATGGAATTCAAGTACTTCCGCACCCATTGCTACTGCGGCTATTCCAGTGTAAATCTTTGAGGTATGCTCAGATAATCCAATAGTTGCATTGGGATAGCGTTCTTTTAGCTGTGAAATAACATTTAATCCGATACGCTCAGGCGGTGTCGGATAGCTTGTTGTGCACTGAAGAATGGTTAAGTCATTTCCGAAACTTTTAATAAATTCTACTGAACGGTCAAGTTCAGTTAATGAGCTCATCCCTGATGATAAAATAATTGGTTTTCCTGTTTTAGCTATTTTCTCAAGCATTAAAAAATTATTAACCTCACCAGACCCTATTTTATATCGCTTTACCCCTATTTCTTCTAATAGGTCAACCGCGGCTTGAGAGAACGGAGAGGACATAAACTCTAACCCTGCATCATCACAATGCTTTTTGATAAGAAGCCATTGTTCTCTTGTAAAAGACATTCTGTGCCAATAATCAAGTCTTGTATCATCTTCATAGGAAAATTTCACTCGAAAAGGCTCGTAAACACTACTCTCAGCTTCTGCAATATGCGTTTGAAACTTGACAGCATCAACACCAGTAGAGGCTACTGCATCTATGTATGAAAGTAATATTCCAAGACTGCCTTCATGGGCTTGACCTACTTCGGCTATAATAAAAGTAGATTTCTCATTCATCTGAATTAGGTTTTATATATTTTCTAAAATCAAACGTACAATTTCATTTGAGGCTAAACTTTTTCCATAAAGATTAGAATCCCAGTCTTTCGAGCCCGTTTCGAGAAGATTTCTAATCGACGACAAATCTTCATATAGTAACGTATTCCATCCTCCATGAAGGGTTTCAACCCATTCAGTCTCTGTTCTAATTGTAACACATTTACGCTTCATCCAATACGCTTCTTTCTGCATCCCGCCTGAATCTGTTATTAAGCATCTACTGTTAGATAGTTGCTTCATGTTATCGAAATATGAAAACGGTTCGCAGAACTTCACATTCGGATAATCAGCCTCGAACATATTATATTGTTTCATTCGGCTTTTTGTCCTTGGATGTATTGGAAACTTAACCGGATAAGTTAAGTTATTAAATGTGCTTAATATATAGCGCAAGCGTTCTTTATCATCTGTGTTATAAGGGCGATGAATCGTAGCATAGTAATAGCTGTCTTTATCATCTGCCTCCGTTAACAATCCTCTGTGCTTTACAATTGAAACCGTATCCTTCATGACGTCACCCGCGATGTACGTTTTTGCGGTTATTCCTTCATTCTTTAGGTTATTAGCTGCATTTTGTGTCGGAACAAATAGCATTGCTGAAACATGATCTGTTAAAATGCGATTTATTTCTTCTGGCATCTTTTTATTAAAGGAACGCAGACCAGCCTCAATATGAATTACCGGAACATTTAGTTTTGCGCCTACCAAAGCGCCTGCTAATGTGGAATTAGTATCCCCGTAAACCAATATTGCGTTAGGTTTTTCATCTTGTACTATCGTTTCTAACTCAATCATCATCTGACCTGTTTGAATACCATGATTATGACTTCCGATATTAAGCTTATAGCTTGGTAAAGACATTCCTAACTCGTCAAAAAAAATTTGACTCATATTGTGGTCGTAGTGTTGTCCGGTATGCACGCTCACTAACAACGCCTTATCTTGAAAAGCTATTTCAACAGGGGCGTGTTTAATAAACTGAGGACGTGCACCGATAATTGCTAAAACTTTTTTCATTTCGAATTACTTTTCAAAGGGGTGTTTATTCAGTTTTTCTTTCGCTAGCGGATGATAATCTCCTATTAAACCAACAGGAGATTTATGACGAATGTCATGCACTAACTCAATAGCTTTTCGTGCAGCTCCAATACGAAATCCTCCTCCGCTCAAAATGTCTTCATAACTACGAGTGTGCAGTTCGGTAAAACCGCCGGAAAACTCAAACTCTTCATTTTCAATTGTTAATGCGCGGTAAGTCGTAGCTCCTGTAGCTTTTACGTGTTCTGGAATCACATCAGAGTTAATGCTCAAAAACCAACGAACCCTTGCTCGTTCTAACTCTAAATACCCGGCCGCTCTATCATGAGTATGAATGTGTACTGTGTTTTTCTTTACTGAACCAAAAATCCACATCAACATATCATAAAAGTGCACTCCAATATTTGAAGCGATTCCGCCTGACTTTTCCTTATCGCCTTTCCAAGAAGTATAATACCAGTGACCTCTTGAGGTTAAATAGGTTAAGTCAATATCAAAGACTTTATCTTTGGGCGATGCTGCTATTTTCCTTTTCAGCTCAATAACTGATGGATGCAGACGCAACTGAAGAATATTATAAATATTTTTACCCGTTTCTTTTTCAATTTCCACTAAAGCATCAATATTCCATGGGTTTAAAACAATAGGCTTTTCGCAAATTACATCTGCACCATGACGCAAACCAAACCTACAATGAGCATCATGCAAATAATTTGGTGAACAAATGCTAACAAAATCTAAACTTTTACCTCTTCCCTTTAACTTATCTATATGTCTATCAAAACGCTCAAACTCCACGAAAAAATCTGCCTTTGGAAAGTAACGATCAATAGTTCCTACGGAATCAAAAGGGTCCAATGCAGCAACAAGATCATTTCTTGTATCTTTTATAGCCTGCATGTGTCGAGGCGCTATATAACCTGCTGCTCCTATTAATGCAAAGTTTTTCATTTTTATATCTTCTTTACGAAATTGTTCTTTTTTAAATACTTTTCTCCGCTTTCAGGACAAACAGCCTCGCCTTTGATGTCAAAATTTAGTCTATGACCATATTCACTCATCCAACCTATTTGCCTGCCAGGATTACCTACAACTAGTGCAAAAGGATGAACAAACTTTGTTATAACTGCACCTGCACCAATAAAAGCGAATTCTCCTATGTCGTTCCCACATACTATTGTGGCGTTTGCGCCTATGGTTGCACCTTTTTTTACTATTGTCCTTGAATATTCTCCTCTTCTATTAACACCACTACGCGGATTGATGACATTTGTAAAAACCATAGAGGGGCCCAAAAAAACATCATCTTCACAGATAATACCTGTATAAATAGAGACATTATTCTGAACTTTCACATTGTCGCCCAGCACTACATCGGGAGATACAACTACATTCTGTCCTATATTACATTTCTTACCTATTTTACAGTTAGACATGATGTGACTAAAGTGCCAAATTTTCGTTCCCTCACCTATTTCGCAGCTCTGATCTATAAAAGATGTTTCGTGCACAAAATATTCCTTATCAGACATTAACTTTTGGTTTTAATGGTAAAAAACTCTAGAACTTTATTGATGATGTAGCGATGTATTTCATCATTCATTTCTGTATGAATAGGCAATGACAGGACAGACGAACAAAGCTGCTCGGTAATTAAAAGAGAGTCACCTTCAAAATTGTTTTTGTATGCTTCTTGTTTATATAAAGGAATTGGATAATATATCATTGAAGGAATACTATTGTCTGCTAAAAACTGTTTCAGATCATCTCTTCTTCCTTCACTAATTTGCAAGGTATATTGGTGAAATACATGACTAGAATTAAGCTTGCGATATGGTAATTTAACTTCCGTTATTTCCTTAAATGCTCTATCATAACCAGCGGCTAATTTTTGGCGTGCTGAAGAATACTCGTTAAGTTTAGCCAGTTTAATATCTAAAACTACTGCTTGGATAGCATCTAGCCTAGAGTTAACCCCAATAACTGAATGATGATATTTTTTAGCTTGACCGTGATTAGCTATCATTTTCAATTTAGCCGCTAATTCGTCGTTATTAGTAAACATAGCTCCACCATCTCCATAACAGCCAAGATTTTTAGACGGGAAAAAGGAGGTACAACCAATATCTCCGATTGTACCTGTTTTCTTTATCGTTCCATCTCTAAAAATGTAATCAGCCCCTATTGCCTGAGCGTTATCTTCTACAACGTATAGGTTGTGTTTCTTAGCAAGTGACATGATGTCTTCCATATCCGAAGATTGTCCATACAAGTGAACCGGGACAATTGCTCTTGTTTTGAGAGTTATAGCTTTTTCTACTAATTCCGCTGTTATGTTAAAGGAGCGCTCATCCACATCTACCATCACAGGAGTTAGCCCTAGTAAGCCAATAATTTCAGCAGTAGCTACATAAGTAAATGCAGGTATAATTACCTCATCTCCCTTTTCGAGTCCTAATGACATTAATGCTATCTGAAGAGCATCAGTGCCATTAGCACAGGAAATGACATGTTTTACATTCAAGTATTCACATAGATGGTTTTCAAATGAAGCAACTATAGGGCCTCCTATAAAGTTTCCTGTTGACATTACATCTATCACAGCAGCGTTCACCTCTTGTTTTATATTATTATATTGGCTGACTAGGTCTACCATTTCGATGTTTCTCATATTTTTTTATACCAGTTAAGCGCTATTAAAAGACCCTTTTTAACATCAAATAATGGGTCATAGCCTAGTAATTTTCTAGCTTTAGAAATATCAGCTATGCTATGAGGAATATCTCCTATTCTATTCTCGCCACAAATAGCATCAACAGAACATCCAGTCAATTTTTTAATTATCTCCCACAGTTCAGACAGAGTCATTCTTTCACCAAAAGCAATATTGTAAATTTGATTAGTAGCATCTTTCCTCTCGGTAAAGAGTCCTAAGATGTTAGCCTGTACCGCATTATCGACATAAGTGAAATCTCTACTGTTTGATCCGTCACCATTGAATATAGGAGACTCGTTTTTTAAAGCCTTATTAAAAAAAATAGGTATCACTGCAGCATAAGCCCCATTAGGGTCTTGCTTCGAACCAAAAATATTGAAATAACGTAAACCTACATACTCTATTCCATAAAGGTTAGCAAAGACCTCTGCATATAACTCATTAACTACTTTAGTTACGGCATAAGGTGATAAGGGTTTTCCTGTTCTATCTTCTGTCTTTGGTAGTTCTTCGCTATCTCCATAAGTAGAGGACGATGCTGCAAATACGATTCTTTTGATACCGCTTTCTTTTGCAGCGGCAAAGACATTTAAAAAACCTGTAATATTTACAGAATTTGTGTCTAAAGGATTTTTAATGGAACGCGGCACAGAACCTAATGCTGCTTGATGCGATATCAAGTCTATTCCTTCACAAGCTTTTAAGCAAATATCATAATCTCGAATATCTCCACGAATGAACTCAAACTTAGGGTTGTCAAAGAACTCTTCGATGTTGTGCAAGAATCCAGTGGATAGATTATCTAGGACTCTAACTAGAGACACTCTTTTGTCTTCCAATAAAGCTTTTACAAGATTAGAACCAATAAAACCTGCACCACCTGTTACTAATATTTTCACAAACAACATTTATGTATCCAATTGATAATTTGTTAAAGTCTTCCGTCTACAATTTCCTTAGGATAAAAGCTTTTTACATCATATAGAATACTCTTTGTAGCTTGATACCTGTCCAGCTGGAAATTATTAAACTTTTCGTGTGCAACCGCCAATACTGCTGCTCCAAATCCCTTTTCTTGTAAGTCACTTTCGTCTGTTACGATATCAATTCCATATTCGTTGCGAACATCCGCTTTGTTTCCCCAAGGATCGAAAACAACAACATCTAAACCATAAGACTCTAATTCGTAGTAAATATCAACAGCCCTTGTGTTCCTGATGTCAGGGCAATTCTCTTTAAATGTAATTCCTAGTAAAAGTGCCTTATTACCTTTTACAACTACATCTTTTTTTATCATTAACTTAACTGCCTCACTAGCTATAAAACTCCCCATACTATCATTTAGCCTCCTTCCTGCTAATATAATCTCAGGATGATATCCAGCCTCTTGAGCTTTTTGCGCCAAGTAATAAGGGTCAACACCTATGCAATGTCCTCCTACTAGCCCCGGACGGAAGGGTAGGAAATTCCACTTTGTTCCAGCCGCTTCCAACACCTCAAGCGTATCAATATCTAAGAGATTAAATATTTTCGCTAGCTCATTGACGAAAGCAATATTTATGTCTCGCTGACTATTTTCGATAACCTTTGCAGCCTCTGCAACTTTTATACAAGAAGCTTTATATGTTCCTGCGGTAATAACCGACTGATATAACTGATCTATTACCTCAGCAACTTCTGGGGTAGAGCCCGATGTTACTTTTAAAATCTTAGTAACGGTATGCTTTTTATCACCAGGATTTATACGCTCTGGACTATATCCACAAAAAAAATCTTCATTATACTTAAGACTAGAGGCTTTCTCCAGCACAGGTACACATTCATCTTCCGTCACTCCAGGGTAAACTGTCGATTCATATACTACGATATCACCCTTTTTTAAAACTTTTCCAACCGATTCACTCGCTTTGTAAAGAGGTGTTAGTACAGGTCTGTTATTTTTGTCAGTAGGAGTCGGTACGGTAATTATATACACATTACAATCCTTGAGTGCGGTTAAATCAGTCGTTAAGTATAAACCAACCTCGTTACGATTTTCGCGTGTAAGAACTGACTCTAAAAATTGGTTTTCTACCTCAAGCGTAGTATCAATACCTCGGTTTAACTGATCTACCCGATCAGCATTTATATCAAAGCCAACCGTTGGAAATTTCTTTCCAAACTCTACGGCTAAGGGCAATCCAACATATCCCAAACCTATTAGCCCAATTTTTTTTTCTTTATTTGACATTTGCATATTTTATATGAATTTGTTTGTTTAATGAGTGCTAAATTTTAATTGTAAGAACATTAAGGACCGGTGATAAGGTTTATTTTCTAGCATTAAAGTGATTCTCTAAATACCAATCATAAGTGTCTAAAACGCCTTCTTTTAAGTCAATAAAAGCTTTCCATCCTTCCCTATTAATTCTATCATTGTCCATTAACTTCCTTGGTGTGCCATCAGGCTTAGTATTATCCCAAATAACACTTCCCTTGTGACCAATTGTTGATTGAACTAGTCTCGCAAGCTCTCTAATTGTAATGTCAACTCCTGTTCCTACGTTATAAAGATCCTCTTCTAGCGTATTCTCAAGAGCAAACAATAATGCCTGCCCAAGATCGTTTACATGCAAAAATTCACGCATTGGTGAGCCTGATCCCCATAGTTCTACTGGGACGTTTCCGTTATGCTTCGCCTCGTGAAACTTTCGGATCATTGCTGGCAGAACATGTGAAGACTTTAAGTTGAAATTATCATTTGGTCCATAAAGATTAGTTGGCATAAGAGAGACATAATCTCTTCCGTATTCTTTTCGAAGTGCGGCAATGAGCTTTACTCCAGAAATTTTGGCAATTGCATACCATTCATTTGTCGGCTCTAATGAGTCTGTCAGTAGATATTCTTCCTTTAGTGGCTGTGGAGCGAATTTAGGATAAATACAACTAGAACCTAAGAAGATGAATTTTGGAACATTATTATCATGCGCAGAACGAATAAGGTTGTTCTGAATAAGCATGTTGTCCATTAAAAACTCATATGGATACGTATCGTTGGCAACGATACCGCCAACCTTAGCTGCAGCATTAATAATTGCTACTGGTTTTTCTGCTTTAATAAAGTCCTCAACAGCTTTTTGATCCCGTAAGTCAAGCTCTTTAGAGGTCTTGCCAACGAGATTGGTATATCCTTCGGCTTCAAGTGCTCTCCAACAAGCCGAACCCACCATTCCACGATGGCCCGCAATGTAAATTTTATCAGATTTCTTAATCATTACTCAAAGTAATTTAGAGTTTGATAGCCTCCGTCTTCGAGGTATTTGTCTTTTTGCATCAGTTTAAGGTCTGAGCTCATCATATCTTGAACGAGTTCGTCGAGCTGAATCTGAGGCTCCCAGCCTAGTTTCTCTTTAGCTTTTGTAGGGTCTCCTATCAAGAGGTCCACTTCCGTTGGACGGAAGTACTTTGGGTCAATCGCCAAGACTTCTTTACCAATCTTTAATTGGAAGTTGGGGTTATTACTCTTTAGGACCTTAGCAACCTCATCAACTCCTGAACCAATAAACTCAAGTTCGATGCCCACATGATTGAAAGCCATTTTCACAAAGTCACGAATCTTGGTAGTCTTACCCGTAGCAATAACCCAGTCTTCAGGCCCTTCGGCTTGGAGAATCATCCACATCATACGAACGTAATCCTTAGCATGACCCCAGTCTCTCTTAGAATCAAGATTCCCTAGATAGAATTTGTCTTGAAGGCCAAGCGCGATACGAGAAACCGCTCTTGTAATCTTTCTGGTTACAAAAGTCTCCCCACGAATAGGACTTTCATGATTAAAGAGAATACCATTTGAAGCAAACATTCCATAAGCTTCACGATAATTTACTGTGATCCAGTATGCATACATTTTCGCCACAGCATAAGGAGATCGAGGATAGAAAGGTGTTTTCTCAGACTGAGGAACCTCTTGAACCTTTCCATATAATTCAGAGGAAGAAGCTTGATAAATTCTGGTCTTGTTTCCAAGACCTAGAATTCTTACGGCTTCTAATAATCTTAACGTTCCAATACCGTCGGCGTCTGCAACATATTCTGGTACATCGAAGGAAACACGTACATGACTCATTGCCGCCAGATTATAAATCTCATCCGGCTGAATCTCTTGAATCAATCGTACCAAGTTGGTGCTGTCGGTCATATCTCCGTAATGCATGAAGAATTTAGCGCCATCAATATGTGGGTCTTGATATAGATGATCAATACGATCTGTATTGAACAACGAAGTTCTTCGTTTCAATCCATGAACAACGTAATCCTTCTTAAGAAGGAATTCTGTCAGGTAAGCCCCGTCTTGACCGGTTACACCTGTAATTAGTGCTACTTTACTCATAACTCTTCTTTATACGTTCTTGAGCAACCAACTGCTCGATTGAATTTTACCTACTAGCCCGTCTATTAGGGCAATCCCCCTTTTTTGACAGGTTGGGCCTTCTGGTATGGTATCGTTCTTTTGATCCCCACCGTTGGCAAATGCCAGATCGTAACTATCACCGTATTCATTCGCAATCTTTTCAAGCGTTGCACAAACCGTGCGATCTTCATCCACTGAAAGAATAGCTTGATCTACTGCCTTTAAGTTCGACACGATAATCATACGTTCTTCTTTCCCTTGAAACTCTTTACTTCCTTTGAGCAACCTTTGATGGTCGTTGTTCACGATAACAAAAAGCTCATCAGCGATAGCCTTAGCATTGTTAAAATACTCCAGGTGCCCTTTGTGAATGGGGTTAAAGTATCCAGATACTATAACTGCTTTTTTCTTCATGTCAATACGATGTCTATCTCCTGTTTATCCATGTTATTTACAGGGCAATATACCTGCAACCGGGCAATCATTGTTCGCCTTCTTTTTCCCACACCAACAGGCACTGCTCACGCTTTTCATCCGGCATTTGCTTTAGCACCTGGGTATTTACTTTTTTGCCGGTTAGCTCTTTAACTCTAGCGCTAAGTCCTGCGATGTATTTGCTATTTAAATCCGTGCCAATAAGCACGCAGTCTATGGAGTCTCCTTGTATTCCTAGCGCTAAAGCGCCGCAGATCCACACCTGAGAAAGTCCCGGAAGGTTATCTACTACTTTGTCCACCAAAGCGTCTATACCAGCGACCTTACGCACTATGGAGGTGAGATCAGAAGTTAGGGGATGTGCCAAATTGACCTGGTAGAGCTTGCGACGGCCCTGAAGTTCGGAACGGAGTAAACCGGCCTCTTCAAGTCGGTTGAGTTCTACCCGTATGCTGTTGGTGTTTTCATCGAGCTCCTTGGAGAGTCCTTGGAGGTACCCGCTCAAATTTTGATTAAGAAAGAAGCGCAGAAGCAGCTTCAAGCGGGTTTTAGAAGTAATAAGAGATCCTAGAAGGTCCAACGTAATCTTTTGGGTTTTCACGGCTTCGCCGGTGTGAGTCCCATAGCAGATCGTCCTTAGAGGGTAGCTTTGGTTCACAGGTTCGGCTGAAGTACCTGGACCAACATATGTTGGTTAGGGCACTCGAAGCATTGGTTTGGAATTCAAAAGTAAGAAAGAAAAGTGCCCGTTTGTATTAATTATGAGTACCTTTTTTACTCATTACTTACATTGTCTCGATTGAACCTATTTTTTTAAAGCGCGAGCAGATCGTTGTTCGAAAGCGATAGGGAGAGTTGAATGCCCAGTTCTTTAAGCTGAACGACCGCTTTGTGGTGGGTACGGTCTAGTAAAATGGCCTCTTCACCAGAGAATTGGCCGGAAGTGATGCGCACGTAATCTCCGGGCTTAATATCTGAGATGTCGATGTCCTCATGATCGTACTCCCCAAGCCATTTTTGAATGGTATGGATTTCTTCTTCGCGAACTACCGCTGGACGGCGCAGCCAAAACAGGTAGCGCACCGTGCCGGGAAAGGAAAAAAC
>Ga0209119_1000586_pt1 | contig 37055 bp, 30 predicted proteins | sample COG_03_FD_184747 | JGI IMG/M metagenome (GOLD analysis project Ga0209119, IMG submission 184747) | Pelagic Microbial community sample from North Sea - COGITO 998_met_03 (SPAdes) (version 2) | ecosystem: Environmental > Aquatic > Marine > Neritic zone/Coastal water | place: Helgoland, sampling...
TCTTTTTCATTTGTTTGCTATTAATCATTTCTATTGTGGTCCTATTTTTAATAGGCTCACTTCAAGTATGTAAAATTAAGCAAAAAATAAAAGAACGAATACAAAAGATAAAAGAATCAAGAGTCAAAAACCCTGATTTGTCATCGGGAGCTAGTTTCAGGGTCTCCGAATTAAATATTATACTTAGTACTATGAAAAATTTCTTTTAAAACAAATGAACTCTCCAAAACACCAATGTTATCAATCTTAGATAGTTTGAGTCTCACAAATTCGTGATAGGCGTCTAAACTCTGAAGGTTTATTTTTAAAAAAAAGTCCACTTTTCCAGCCATGTGATAGCATTCTTGCACTTCGCTTAACGCTCTAATTTGACGGTCAAACGTATCAATAAACCCTTCATCATGATACCGTAGAGAAACCATACAAATCGCAGTAATAGATTGGTTTACGAGTTTTTTATCTATTAACGCAACGTATTTTTTTATATACTTTTTTTTCTCTAGTCGTCTAATGCGCTCATAAATGGGAGATGCCGTAAGATTAAGTTCTTTGGCAATTTCCTTAGTTGTTTTTTTTGAATCTTCTTGTAAAATTCTTAATATTTTGAGATCAACCTCATCCAATTTTTCCATTATGCAGAATAAATTACTTTAAAATTAGTATTTGTGTGTTGTTTAAAGTAAATATAGATACAATTATTGATAAATAAAGATATAAACACTTATTTTATTATATTTTGAAGTGTTTTTAACTATTAATTACACATAATTCATAATTTTGATCCTATTTAATTTTGTAATTATATGCAAGAGAAACTATTAATAACGGGAGCGGGAGGGCAATTAGGCGCTGTCCTAACATTGAAACTACAAGAAACGTTTGGGAACGATCATGTTATTGCAACAGATCTTTATCCCAAAGTCGGATTTAGAGGACACTTTGAAATTTTAGATGCAACAGATTACGAAAAACTAGAATCTATTGTAATTAAGCACAAAATCACACAAATTTATCATTTAGCCGCAATTTTATCAGCCAGTGGAGAAAAGAACCCGCCAAAGACTTGGGACTTAAACATGAAAACATTTATCAACGTCTTAGAAGTTTCAAGAATCCACGGCGTTAGTAAAGTATTTTACCCAAGCTCGATTGCTGTTTTTGGAGAAAATGCACCAAAAGAAAACATCCCTCAAAACCAGTCGTTATTACCCGCTACCATTTATGGAGTTAGTAAAGTTGCTGGTGAAAATTGGGCTAATTATTACCATCAAAAATACGATTTAGACGTAAGATCCTTAAGATATCCAGGCGTCATAGGGCACGAATCTTTGCCCGGTGGAGGCACCACAGATTATGCGGTCGATATATTTTACAAAGCGCTTAACAACGAACCTTTCGAATGTTTTTTGAGTCATTCAACTTTGTTGCCCATGATTTATATGGAAGATGCGATCAGGGCAACCATTAAACTAATGGAAGCCCCCAAAAAGAATATCACAATTCGATCGTCTTATAACATATCAGGCATGAGTTTTAATCCAAATCAACTATTTTTGATGATTAGAAAAACATACCCTGAATTCACAATCACTTACAAGCCAGATTTCAGACAACTCATAGCGGATACTTGGCCTAACAGTATAGAAGATTCAATTGCAGCGAATGATTGGGGATGGAATCCTAAGTATGATTTAGAAAGCATGACCTCTCAAATGATTAAAAATTTAAAATTAAAACAGTAACTTAATACAGAAAAGAACCATGTACGGAACTATTAAAGAGGATTTTCAAAAGGATATAGAGGCGATAAAATCAAGCGGGCTTTATAAAGATGAAAGAGTACTGACGTCAAAACAAGGACCAGAGATTAACACCACCTCACAATCAAATGTATTAAATTTTTGTGCTAATAACTACTTAGGACTCTCCGCGCATCCCAAAGTAATTGAAGCAGGTATTGAAGCACTTAAAACACATGGTTTTGGACTGTCGTCCGTTAGATTTATTTGCGGGACTCAAGATATCCATAAAGAATTAGAAGAAAAAACGGCCCGCTATTTAGGTATGGAAGCGTGCATTCTTTATGCGGCTGCTTTTGATGCCAACGCCGGTCTTTTTGAACCCTTGCTTGGGGCTGAAGATGCCGTTATTTCTGACGCACTTAATCATGCTTCCATAATTGATGGAATTCGTCTTTGTAAAGCAAAACGTTTTAGATATATCCATAACAACATGGAATCTCTTGAAGAACAACTTATTCAAGCGTCCGCTTCTAGACGTAAACTAATTGTGACGGATGGGACTTTTTCTATGGATGGTACCGTAGCGCAACTAGATAAAATTTGTGACTTGGCAGATAAGTACAATGCCTTAGTAATGATCGATGAGTGCCATTCAACTGGATTTATTGGAGCGACCGGCAGAGGCGTGCACGAACATCATAACGTCATAGATCGCGTTGATATAATTACAGGTACGTATGGAAAAGCACTGGGAGGAGCTTCTGGAGGATTTACTGCGGCTCGGAAAGAAATTGTTGCTATTTTAAGGCAACATTCTCGCCCATATTTATTTTCAAACACATTAGCGCCTTCCATTGTTGGAGCCTCACTTCAGGTTTTAGACATGATTTCTGACTCCACTGAATTGAGAGACAAACTAGAAGCAAACACTGCCTTTTTTCGTTCTGAAATAACAGCAGCAGGGTTTGACATCGTCCCCGGGATACATCCTATTGTACCCATTATGCTGTATGATGCCCCTTTAGCTCAAGAATTTTCAGAGAAACTTTTGGAAGAAGGGATTTATGTGATTGGTTTTTTCTTTCCAGTAGTGCCCAAAGACAAAGCGAGAATTAGAGTACAGTTGTCCGCAGCGCATGAAAAAGAACACATTCAAAAAGCAATAAATGCATTTATCAAAGTTGGAAAAAAACTGAAAGTGATTTAACCAATAGCTTACCTTTTATTCGGCATGTGGCGCAGTTTGGTTAGCGTACAAAGCTGGACTGCTGTGTAGTCGCAGGGTCAAACTCTGTTATCTCGACTTAAATATCTGTTAAAATAGGATCAAATTTAAGTATATTGATTAAGTTTGTGATTACCTCAAACCACAAGCCTACAAATTATGAAAACGAAAAAATCCAAATGTCCCTTGGTAAATGTTTTAGATATTGTTGGAGACAAATGGTCTCTAGTAATTATTAGAGATCTATTTCTTCGAAAAAAAACATTTACTGATTTTATGAAATCACCAGAAAAAATTGCTTCAAATATTTTAAGCAATCGACTTGAAAAAATGAATAAATTGGGGTTATTGGAAGCCGTTAAATTGCCGGAAGACCAAAAATCAAAAATATATTACCTCACAGAAAAAGGAGTCGATATGTTTCCAGTTATTTTCGAAATGATGAATTGGAGTCAGCGAAATTTAGATTTAGAATATGGAACAAAAACGCTTAAAATTTTTAAAGCCGCAGAAAAAGCTTCCTCTAGCAATTTTATCAAAAAATATCAATCGTCATACATCAAATTTAGAGATAACTTAATAAGAGTTTGATTTGCGATTAGCAATCATTTTTATTAAATTGCATTTCGCAAGTATTTTGCGATAAACCAATTTAATAAAAATTATAATGAAAAAATTACTCTACACACTAACGTTTTGTTCGAGTCTATTTCTAACCGCCCAATCCGCAGGTGTGTTCCTAGGTGAAGGAGAAAACAACGGAAAATCATTTGTAATCGGAAGTGACGCTTCTGTAGAAACCGTTCAAAAAATCGCAAAAGATTATAGCTCTAAAGATGCGACTGCATTAATGTCAAATTACACAACAGAATTTGCAGAAAAAGCAATGGACTGGTCTACAGAGTGGTTAGGATCTATGGAAACAATTACAATGGATCCCTTTATGATTATTCCTGTAAAAATGAAAGATTCAGAAAACACCATGGTATTAGCATGGTCTACTGAGGATAGAAACTTTAAAGATGGCTCCGTAGAAAATCTAAACTTAATGGAAATTTTCACGGTTGATAAAGACCATAAAGTGACAGCATTTGCACAATGGTCTAAAAGAATGGAGACTAGTAATTTTGGATTAAACTACGGTGGAAAATTTATCGGAGATGGCACTTCAGAATGGTCTGGAAGACCTTTAGTGTTCTCCAACAGAGGCGAGGTTGAGGTGATTGAAAAATTAGTTGCTGATTACAATAATAAAGATGCAGCAGCCTGTAGTGAAGCCTTTGCTGAAGGTGCTGAGTTTTTGGATTCTGAAGGAAACACAATGGTTTTAACTCAAGAACTGTGGCAATCACTTATGGATAGTTTCGTAGAACTTTCTTGGGAGGTGAAATCAATTGTTCCATTAAAAATTCAAAACACAGATACGGAGTCAGGAGTGACTGTTTTTTCAAGAGAAAAAAGAGTTCTTGCAGATGGCACTGTTTGGGAAAAAGAACTTGTGGAATGGTTCTATTTTAATAAAGACGGAAAAATTGCTAGAGCAACACAATACGAAAGAAGTTTACCAAAAGAATAAGGGATTTAATTTTTATAAATCTTAGTAAAGCCCACCATAAACGGTTGGGCTTTTTTTGCAGTATCTACAATTATAATATTAACATTTACTTATTGAACTGCAATTTAATTTTTCATTAAATTGCAACCGAAAACCCTACAAGATTTATGAAAAAGCTCGCAGCCGTTTTATTGTTTTTAATCAGTTTCACTGGATTCTCTCAAATTTTGAATCCTGTCAAATGGGAATTTGGTTCCCAGAAAATTTCAGAAACGGAGTACGAACTTATTTTCGTGGCTCAAATTGACCACCATTGGGCACTCTACTCACAATTTGTTGAAGAAGGGGGACCGTTGCCAACACTTTTTTCATTTGAGCCTACTTCAGATTTTGAATTAATTGAAAACGTAACGGAATCGGAAACAAACAAAGTCACTCAACACGACCCTGTATTTGACATGGTCGTTTCAAAATATTATGACAAAGCCGTTTTTAAGCAACGTATCAGCGTAAAATCTCCTGAATTTAGCATCAACGGGAATATTGATTTTATGACCTGTGACGACACCAAATGCACCTATAAACCCGATAACCCATTTACGTTCATCTATTCTAGCGCCGCAGGGTTTGAGATTGTAGGAGGAACAAAAGTCTCTGATTCAGAAATATCCAAAAATGCCGATCAGATTTTATATGGTTTGTCGCCAGGGACCATCTCAACAGCCGTAGTGAGTTGTAGCACTCAACGAACGTCTTTATCTCAAGACATAAAAACATCCAACAACTCACTCTGGAGGATTTTTGGACTGGGCTTTTTAGGAGGGTTACTAGCGTTACTTACGCCTTGTGTATTTCCAATGATTCCGTTGACCGTGAGTTTTTTCACCAAAAAAGGAGGTGATTCTAATGAAAAAGGTGGTGTATCAAAAGCCATCTTATATGGTTTTTTCATCGTATTAGTATATTTAGTATTAAGCATCCCTTTTCACTTACTGGATTCTGTCAACCCAGACATCCTAAATGAAATATCGACCAATGTTTGGTTGAATGTTATTTTCTTTGTCATATTTATATTTTTTGCATTTTCTTTTTTCGGCTATTATGAACTAACCCTTCCATCAACATGGACAAACTCCACAAGTAAAGGCGAAGGTATTGGGGGAATATTAGGTATCTTTTTCATGGCGCTGACCCTTTCAATCGTTTCTTTTTCTTGCACAGGACCAATTCTTGGTTCACTACTCGCAGGTTCTCTCTCTTCTGATGGTGGTGCGTGGCAATTGACCGCTGGAATGGCTGGGTTTGGAGTAGCACTTGGTCTCCCTTTTGCACTTTTTGCGATGTTTCCTAATATGCTAAAAGCGCTGCCTAAATCGGGGGGTTGGCTCAATACAACGAAGGTTGTTTTAGGATTTTTAGAACTCGCCTTAGCCTTTAAATTTCTATCTAACGCCGATTTGGTAAAACACTGGGGACTGCTCAAACTCGAAGTTTTTCTTGGGATTTGGATCCTTGTGTTTGCAGGACTGACACTCTATATTTTTGGAAAACTTAAATTTCCACACGACTCGCCGCTAAAAAAATTATCTTTTTTTCGAGTGAGTTCAGGGGTTTTGGTGCTAGCCTTTGTGGTCTATTTAGGCTCTGGCTTTAGACTTAATAAAGAAACCCAAACATTCACCCCACTGACGTTATTAAGTGGGTTAGCACCTCCTGTAGGTTACAGCTTCCTATATCCAAATGACTGCCCTAACAATTTTGAATGTTTCAAAGATTTAAAAGAAGGTGTTGCTTATGCCCAAAAAGTAAACAAACCCATTTTACTTGATTTTACTGGCTATGCTTGTGTAAATTGCCGTAAAATGGAAGAACATATTTGGCCAAAAGCATCCATAAAACCTTATTTTGAAAATGATTATGTATTGATTTCTTTGTATGTAGATGATAAAAAAGAATTGCCTGAAGCTCAAAAACTAACCGTAGAGCGTCTTGGTGGCGGGACACGCGTCCTAGAAAATTATGGGCATAAATGGGCGCATTTTCAAACCCAATTTTTTCAATCAAATTCCCAGCCATATTACGTATTATTAGATTCGGATGGAGAAACTATCTTAAATCAAGCTGTTGGATACACTCCTGATGAGGCGGATTATAAAGCCTTTTTGGACTGCGGCCTCGAAATTTTTGAAACCCTTTAACCATAAATCCGAGTATATTGAAAATGATATACAGAGCCACTTTTAACTAACAATAATTTCGAATCAATGCTAGAAAGCTTTTTAAAATTTTTTGAACTAGGACTGCATCATATTGTGAGTTTTAATAGCTATGACCATATTCTATTTTTAGTCGTATTGGTCATTCCGTATGTTTTTAAGGATTGGAAACGCTTACTAATATTAATCTCATTTTTCACACTAGGACATACACTTAGTCTGTTGTTAGGTATCTATGATATCATTAGTTTGAAGAAGGATGTGACCGAGTGGCTGATTCCTTTTACTATAATTATCATGGCACTTTATAACATGTTTACGGCAGGAAAATTCTCCAAACATTCCAATCCAATCATTATTTTTTGTTTGGTGTTATTTTTTGGGATTATTCATGGTTTAGGATTTGCCAACGCTTTTGAATCGATAGTTAGTTCTGATGAAAATACGTTCGTGTCAATTTTGGAATTCGCATTAGGAATCGAACTCGGACAACTCATAATTGTCTTTTGTGTAGTGTTTTTTGGGTTTTTGGGACATACCATTTTTAGGGTCACTACCCGAGATTGGGTACTAGTACTTTCGGCAGTTGTTATTGGCTTTATGCTTCCCCAAATTTCTAACAGCCCTCTTTTTTCTTAACTAAATAGTTGTAATTCAAAAATCAAGCCTCTATATTCGTTAAAGAAATAAAAATCACAACATCCCTATGACCATACAAAAACAACTTAAATATGACAAAGCTTATCTCAGAATGGCTTCTGAATGGGGTAAATTATCATATTGTAAGCGCAAACAAGTCGGTGCGATTATTGTGAAAGACCGTATGATTATTTCAGATGGCTATAATGGGACGCCTACAGGTTTTGAAAATTTTTGTGAAGACGAAGAAGGGTACACCAAATGGTATGTATTGCATGCAGAAGCAAACGCCATATTAAAGGTGGCCGCTTCTACACAATCTTGCAATGGATCAACCCTATACATCACCTTATCTCCTTGTCAAAGTTGTAGTAAATTAATTCATCAAGCGGGTATCACAAGAGTAGTTTATAGCCAAGCCTATAAAGACCTTTCGGGCGTTGAGTTTTTAGAAAAAGCAGGCATTAAAGTCGAATTACTAAGCCTCTAATTCGATGTCATTAAACCCAAAACACCTCCCGTTTTTTATCGCAGTACTAGTGGCCATCGGCGTTTATATTGGATCCAAATTAAACGTTAATTCAACACAGTCATATGCGAACTCCAAAAACCTAAGCAAACAAAAATTAAATCGACTCATTGATTATTTAGACTACGAGTATGTAGATCCGGTTGATACAGATAGTATTGTAGAAGGATTTATTGAAACCGTTTTACAGAACTTAGACCCCCATTCTTCCTATATTCCAAAACAAGATTTAGCATCTGTCACAGAAAATATGAAAGGCGACTTTATCGGAATTGGCGTTAGTTTCTATAATTATAAAGACACCATAGCCGTAATTCGACCTATTGAGGGCGGGCCTAGTTATCGTGCTGGAATTTTAGCAGGGGATCGCATTTTAATGGCAGATAATGACACGATTCATGATCAAAATTGGAGCTCTGACGACATCATTAAAAGACTCAGGGGTAAAAAACACTCTAAAGTTCGATTAACAATTAAGCGACCTGGTGTCGATAGTTTGTTCCGTTTCGATATTATTCGCTCCGAAGTACCACTCAAAAGTGTAGAAGCTTCTTATATGATTAATCCAACGCTAGGGTATTTGAAAATCAATCGTTTTGCAGAAAGCACCTATTTGGAATTTGAAAAAGCGTATGAGGATTTATTGATCAAAGGTGCCTCAAACTTAGTAGTGGATTTACGAGACAATCCAGGGGGGTTTTTACAAATTGCTGAACAAATTGTCGATGAATTTTTAGAAGAAGGAAAACGCATCTTATTCGCCAAAAACAAAACAAATGAAATCGTAGAAAGCTTTGCCACTGCAAAAGGACGTTTTGAAACGGCGGTAGTATATGTGTTGATTAATGAAAACTCTGCCTCTGCGAGTGAAATTGTTGCCGGCGCACTTCAAGATAATGATAAGGGCACTATTATTGGTCGACGTTCTTTTGGAAAAGGTTTGGTTCAAAGAGAAATGGATTTAGGCGATGGCAGTGCGATTCGGCTCACAACTTCTCGCTATTACACGCCGACGGGACGCTCTATACAACGATCGTATGTTGATGGTCCAGAAGCGTATTATGAAGCATATTATAAGCGACTGGAAGACCGCGCTGTGGACACATTGCAATCGGAAGCTATACCCGACAGCCTTATATTTACAACGCCTAAAGGAAAAGTCGTTTATGGGGGCGGCGGTATTATTCCAGATATTTATGTGCCCTATGATCTAAACTTTAATAACGATATTATAGAGTTCCTGAAAATTTCAGGAGTTATGGATTTTTATGTATTTGAGCATTTAGATAGTTACCGCACCCAGTATATGTCTTTTTCTGAGGCAGAATTCTTAAAAAACTTTGAAACCTCAGAGTTAATTTACGAGCAATTTATAAGCTATTTTTCAGAAGCCTCTCGACTAGAGGACGCTGCGATGATCCCTTATCAAAGTATTATAAAAACGCTTTTAAAATCTGCGATTGCAAAGCAGCTTTTCGGAAATTCTAGCGCTGCAAAAGTAATGAGCACGATAGATCCAATGCTTCAAAAAGTAAACGATTTAGAAACGTTTTAAGTTCTATTTAAGAATGTTCTTTGACCCTGCGATCTATCTTTTTAACAACACGCAGAATCGTAAAAATTAATAGAGCACACCCACCTGCCAAAGCTGTAAGGATTGCCGTATAACTTTCCTTTTCGAAAGGAGTGTCGAAATTAATTTTTGTACAATTGAACACAATAAATCCAAGAGCCAGTGCCGATAATAAATAGGATAATAGTCGCATGCTTATAATAAAAATTTAATATTAGAAGTAAATAATTTTACAGTAATTGCCAAAAGAACCACTCCAAACACTTTTCGAATAATATTTATTCCATTTTGTCCAATAAAGCGTTCGATTCGTGAGGAGGTTTTAAGGACGATATAAATCACAATGACATTGATCACTACGGCAACAATAATATTTTCAGTATGAAATTCAGATTTTAAAGAGAGGAGTGTTGTCAGACTACCGGGTCCAGCAATCAGTGGGAATGCCAACGGAAAAACAGATGCATTCAAGTTTGTGCCTTCTTCTTGTTTATATAGAGTAATTCCCAGGATCATTTCTAGCGCGATAAAAAACAAGATAAACGCACCAGCAACGGCAAATGAATGTACATCAATTCCAATAAGTGTCAAGATGCTGTCACCTAAAAACAAGAATATAATCATGATAACCCCCGCAATAATCGAGGCCTTTTCACTTTGAATATGCGCCGCTTTCTTGCGTAGGTCAATAATAATAGGAATGTTTCCCACAATGTCTATCACTGCGAAAAGCACCATAAATGCCGTTAAAATTTCTTTAAAATCGAAAGTCATGATTACAAAATATTTTTATGCAAAGGTCGAATAAATAATTATAATCACAAGTTTATTTTCAGCGATTATTTAGACTTAAAATGTTCACAATTAACAGTATATTTGGGGCATGTTTCAAATAGGAAAAACCATTGTCTCGGAAGACATTATTAAAAAAGATTTTTTATGCAATCTAAGTGCCTGTAAGGGAGCTTGTTGTGTGGATGGCGATGCAGGGGCGCCATTAGAAGTAGGCGAAGCGGTTATTTTAGAGAACATCTACCCAATTATTAAACCCTACCTCAGAAAAGAAAGTATCGATGCTATTGAAGCGCAAGGTACGCATGTGGTTACAGAAGATGGAGAACTAGAAACCCCTCTAATAGATGGTGCTGATTGCGCGTATGTTATTTTTGATGACAAAAACACCGCCTTATGTGCTATAGAAGAAGCCTACAACCAAGGCGAGGTTGACTGGAAAAAACCAGTGTCCTGTCATTTATATCCAGTGCGCATAAAAGAGTATAGCGAGTTTTCTGCGGTAAATTATGACAATTGGGAAATTTGTGATGCTGCATGTGAGCTAGGGAAAGAACTTCAAGTACCTGTCTATAAATTTGTAAAAGAAGCCTTAATCCGCAAATTCGGTGCAGATTGGTATGCGGAGTTAGAGCAAGTGGCCGCTAAACTCAAATAAAACCATACGAAGTAAGCGCCTAGAATGTCGTTTTAAATCACCATTACTTTTTTTTTTTGGAATTATTAATAAAACTCTTTTTTTAATTGGCGTTATTGCTTAATTTTCTGTAAGAGAGAAGTGTGGCGTAACCTACTCTTTATTAGAAAGTTAATTTAAATGTCTTAAAATTTTTTTGTAGGAAAAAAGCTACTCGTTGTTAAAAACTCGTGTGCAATGTTTATAAAAATGACTTTCATTTACGGCTACAATTATGAACCTTTGTTAACCGCACAAACGGCTAATTTTTTTAACACAGAATTTTAACTTTTTTATTTAGATGTCACAAGTAGAACCAATTTTACAAGAAAACAAAGATCGATTCGTAATTTTTCCAATCCAACACCATGATATATGGGAATGGTATAAAAAATCCGAAGCGAGTTTTTGGACAGCTGAAGAAATTGATTTACACCAAGATTTAACAGACTGGGCAACTAAATTAAATGACGACGAGCGTTATTTTATCAAGCATATATTAGCATTTTTCGCAGCAAGTGACGGGATTGTAAATGAAAATTTAGCTGAAAATTTCGTAAATGAAGTTCAATATAGCGAAGCAAAATTTTTCTACGGATTTCAAATCATGATGGAAAATATCCACAGTGAAACCTATTCTCTTTTAATAGACACCTATGTTAAAGACGAAGTAGAAAAAGATAAATTGTTCAATGCAATAGATAATTTCCCCGCTATTAAGAAAAAAGCAGACTGGGCACTTAAGTGGATAGAATCTCCAAGTTTTGCAGAGCGTTTGATTGCGTTTGCAGCCGTAGAAGGAATTTTCTTTTCTGGTGCATTTTGCTCAATCTTTTGGTTAAAGAAACGTGGCCTGATGCCAGGATTAACATTCTCAAATGAGTTGATATCAAGAGATGAAGGCGTGCATGCAGACTTTGCGGTACACCTACACAACAAACACCTTATCAATAAAGTTCCTAAAGAACGTATCCGAGAAATATTATTGGATGCGCTGACTATTGAAAGAGAATTTATCACGGAATCTCTACCAGCAAGTTTGATTGGTATGAATTCAAAATTGATGTCTCAGTATTTAGAATTTGTAACCGACCGCTTATTACAAGAATTGGATTGCGAAAAAGAATACAACACATCAAATCCATTTGATTTTATGGACATGATCTCCCTTCAAGGGAAAACAAACTTCTTTGAAAAAAGAGTGTCCGAATATCAAAAGGCCGGCGTTCTTAACAAAGAAGAAGAGAACACCAACAAATACAGTTTCGATTCTGAGTTCTAGACAGTAAACTAGACGAAGAACTTAAAACGAGTTGAACATCTCGTTTTTCATAAATCAACTTTTTGGCTTCCCAAATGGATGTCAAACACAAAATAACTAAGTATCTGAGGTCACTCAAACACACCTAGGCTAACCAACTAACCGCTTTTTTGAAGCAGCCTCAAAAAAGCAAAAAAGATTAAAAAAAATGTATGTACTAAAAAGAGACGGCAGAAAAGAAGAAATCATGTTTGATAAAATCACAGCAAGAGTTAGAAAACTCTGTTATGGTTTAAATAAACTGGTAGATCCCTTGAAAGTTGCCATGCGCGTTATTGAAGGGCTGTATGACGGCGTTACTACCAGCGAATTAGACAACCTTGCAGCAGAGGTAGCCGCCACTATGACCACCGCCCATCCTGATTATGCGCGACTTGCAGCACGAATTTCAGTCTCAAACTTACATAAAAACACTAAAAAGACTTTTAGCGAAGTCATGCATGATCTATATACTTACGTAAATCCACGCACTGGAAAAGACGCTCCCTTGTTGTCTGACGAAGTTTATAACGTCATCATGGAAAACAAGGAAAAACTGGACTCAACAATCATTTATAATAGAGATTTTAGTTACGATTATTTTGGATTTAAAACGCTAGAACGTTCGTACCTTTTGAAACTAAATGGCATCATTGCTGAGCGTCCACAACATATGTTGATGCGGGTGTCTATTGGAATTCATTTAAACGATTTGGATTCAGCTATAGAGACCTACGAGTTGATGTCTAAAAAGTACTTTACGCACGCAACACCAACCTTATTCAATGCAGGGACCCCAAAACCACAAATGTCGTCTTGTTTTTTATTGACTGCAAAAGATGATAGTATTGATGGGATTTATGACACTTTGAAACAAACCGCTAAAATTTCACAATCGGCGGGCGGTATTGGTTTAGCAATGCACAACATTAGAGCCACGGGGAGTTATATCGCTGGCACCAACGGTACAAGCAACGGAATTGTACCAATGCTTCGTGTTTTTAATGATACAGCGCGTTACGTAGATCAAGGAGGCGGAAAACGAAAAGGAAGTTTTGCTATTTATTTAGAACCATGGCATGCCGATATTTTTGATTTTCTTGATTTGAAGAAAAACCACGGAAAAGAAGAAATGCGTGCAAGAGATTTATTCTATGCGATGTGGATTCCAGATTTATTTATGAAGCGTGTGCAAGAAGACTCATTTTGGACGCTAATGTGTCCTAATGAATGTCCAGGTCTACCAGATGTTCATAGTGAAGAATTTGAAACACTTTACTTAAAATATGAAGAACTTGGTAAAGGTCGAAAAACGATTAAAGCTAGAGAACTTTGGGAGAAAATTACCGAATCTCAGATTGAAACAGGGACGCCTTATATGCTCTATAAAGATGCGGCCAATAGTAAATCAAACCAAAAAAACTTAGGGACAATTCGTTCTTCAAATTTATGTACAGAAATTATCGAGTATACGTCACCCGATGAAGTGGCTGTTTGTAACCTGGCATCTATTGCGTTGCCAATGTTTATTAAAGACGGTAAATTTGATCATGAAGAGTTATATAAAATCACCAAACGTGTTACACGCAACCTGAACAAGGTAATCGACCGTAATTATTATCCTGTAGTAGAAGCTGAAAACTCAAACATGAGACACCGCCCAATTGGGATTGGAGTTCAAGGCTTAGCAGATGCGTTTATTAAACTCAGAATGCCGTTTACAAGTGATGAAGCCAAACAATTGAATCAAGATATTTTTGAAACAATTTACTTCGCTGCTGTAACTGCATCGATGGAAGAAGCGACCGAAGATGGGCCGTATCAGACCTATGAAGGCTCTCCAATAAGTGAAGGAAAATTCCAACACAATTTATGGGGTCAAAAAGATGAAGATTTAAGTGGTCTTTGGGATTGGGGAACACTTCGAAAGCAAGTACTAGAAAATGGCGTGCGTAACTCCCTTTTAGTGGCGCCAATGCCTACGGCAAGTACGTCTCAAATTCTTGGAAACAACGAGTGTTTTGAGCCGTATACATCAAATATCTATACACGTCGTGTACTGTCTGGAGAATTCATCGTGGTTAACAAACACCTCTTAGAAGATTTAGTAGAAATCGGTCTTTGGAATGAAGGCTTGAAGCAAGACATCATGCGTGCTAACGGCTCTATTCAACATGTAGATGTGATTCCACAAGACATAAAAGAACTGTACAAAACTGTTTGGGAATTGAGCATGAAAGATATTATTGACATGTCACGTCAACGTGGGTATTTTATTGATCAATCTCAATCCTTAAATTTATTTATGGAAGGAGCGACCATGGCCAAACTAACCTCTATGCATTTCTATGCTTGGAAAAGCGGCTTAAAAACAGGGATGTATTACTTAAGAACGAAAAGTGCTGTAGATGCCATTAAGTTTACTCTAGACAACAAGAAACAAGAAGCGCCACAGCCAGAAATAGTTGAGACTCCAGCAGTTGTTGAAACACCCGTTGTAGAAACCGCAGTTTTGGAAAAACAACAGGAAAAAGCAGCGAATACTGCAGCTAAATTTTCTCAAGAAACAGCCGTTGATGTAGAGCCGATGTCAGCAGAAGAAATGAAAGCCTTGGTTCAACAAGCAAAAGAAGCGGAAGGCGATGACTGCCTGATGTGCGGGTCTTAGCCCTTTCTTTTTATAAAATGTAAGCCTCCTAATATTTTTATTAGGAGGCTTTTGGTTATGCAGTAATAAAAGCTTAATTAGTCAGTATCCTCATTAATCTTAGTGGGTTTTACCCCCGCTGATCCTAGTATGTCGCGAAATCGCTACCGCCACGCTATAGCGTGGTAACGCCAAAGATTGGTAGGTCATGGTAAAAATAAGCTAACAGAACCACAACGTAAAAGTTGTGGGTTTTTTATGCGTTTTTAAGAAGCAATAAGATTGCTCAAATTATCTTTTAACTTCTTTTTAGAGATAAGCGAATCAATCAAAGTATAGATAGATTTTTCTCGTTATCATCGAGAGAATTAAGAAACCTCAATTTTTCCATCAAGGTTTTATCATACGTATTTACGTCTGTAAAAATATCATCCGCTTTAAACAGTTCCGAAAGCGAAAACCCTAACGCATTAGCAATCTTATCAACCACAGAAAAAGAAGGGTCTGTTTTACCGCTTTCAATACGGGAATATTGAGCGTGTGCCATATCAATAAGCCCTGCACTGCTTCCTCTACGTTAATTTTATAAAAAAGTGTCCCTTATAAGGGAATGTACTGGTTTACCACGCTAAAGTCCTGGCAGGCAGAAAGTTGGGTAGTAAAAAAAACGTATACATTTAAACAGGGTATTATTTTTTTCTTATTTTAGTATTAATTAAGCGTACCTTAAAATGCGCTATCCAAATGCATTAGATCCCACCAATAAAGGATTTAACTATGTGTACCATTACAAAGACCATTTAGGGAATGCACGATATTGTCAATAACGTCCATCCGATCTTATAACTTAAAAAATGGAACAAAAATTGTATATTTGCTATACTACAAATACAAAGGTTATGGATTTAGAAACAAGAAAATACGAGTTTATACAAAGATTGTTTGATGTAAATGAAACTCTTTTTGAACGTTTAGAGAGTGTTTTAAATAATGGCACAAAAGAACCTCAAAGAATTAGTTTAGAACAATATAATAAAGAAATTGACGAAGCTATTGAAGATGTAGAGAAAGGCAACGTTTATACGCAAGAAGAAGCACGAAAAATAGCAAATCAATGGTAAAAGTTGTGTGGCGAAAATTAGCTTTAAAACAATTAAATAAGGCTTAAAACTACATCAAAAAAGAATCATTACAATCTGCTAAAAAAGTACGTGACGAAATCTTTGATAAAGCAGAAAATCTAATGCATAATCCAGAAATCTATCCATTAGACAAATATCGTAAGAATAACAATGGTACGATTAGAGCTTTTGAAGTTTATAGTTACCGAATTGCTTATCAAATAACAAAATCGGAAATCAGAATATTACGAGTTCGACACACAAAAAGAGAGCCTTTGAAACATTAAAATCCCACACAAAGCCCTGCTTCCTCTACAGTAACTTTATAACAAAATATCTCTTACAAGTAACTAGTACCAAACAATGGGGTCGTAAACCAAAAAAGCACCTAACTCAAATTAGGTGCTTTTTTATGCAGTAAGATGAAGGATTAATTATTCATTTTCATCGCTGATTTTTGCAGGTTTTACACTGCTATCATATTCGGTATGGTATTCTTCCAAAAGGCCAGTTGTGGCATTCAACAAGTCTTTGGTTTCTAATAATAAACTAAAGTAAAGCGTGGTGTTTTTTGGACTTGATTCTTCTGTCCGTGTGCGTTTTACTTGTGCATCGATATTGGATTTAACAATGGCATAAATTTCATTTTTCTTTTCAATAATCGTCCCTATCTTTTCGAATGATTGCGATTTATAAACCTCAATGGCTTCAGAAAACAATTGTTGGATTGCATCATTGATTTGACTCAATTCTTTAATTTGATTGAATTTCAGTTTTTTGTGATTGTTATGAACGTGCTTGTGACTGACTTTAGTGATATAGGTCAGAGACTGTGTCATGTCCTGTAGATACCCTAAAATAAGAATATAAAAGTTACTAGCGCCTACACTAGATTCATCCAAGTTTTTGATAAAATAAAAGATGTTATCTCTTAGCTCATCCACTTCATCAGATAGCTTAATGATTTGTTTTTTATTCTTTTTAAGCGTATCCAAATCTTGTTTTGCTAAGCCCGTAAAAGCCGCTGCATAGATTTTTTCTCCACGCTTCAAAACGTTTGCGATATTTGCGGCACTTTCAGAGATAACTCCTTGAACAGAACTACTTTCTGTTTTCTTCAATCGATCATCTGACGCTATTTCCTGTGTCTTTTTTCTATGAACGATTGAGCTTCTGATAAGCAATGCGATTGCTGATAAAAGAAGTATTGGAAACATGACTTCAAGGTTTAAATTGAGCAAATAAGCCACTAAGGCTGCGGCACTAAAGGCACTAAAGGCTGTAAAGAACCATCCGCCAATAACATTCAGCACTCCAGCAACACGATATACGGCACTTTCTGCCCCCCAAGCTCTATCGGCTAAAGACGTTCCCATAGCAACCATAAAGGTCACGTAGGTTGTAGATAGCGGTAATTTATAAGAAGTTGCGATGGAAATCAACACTGCTGCTACCATAAGGTTTACAGCCGCTCTAACTAAATCAAAAGCCGGTAATTCATGTACTTTGTTGTTAGTTAACTTTATAACAGGTTGTTCAAATTGTTGTTCAATTTTATGTTGCCAAGCCGTTGGTAAAATAAAAGACGATACTTTGGAAGCACCCATTGCAAGTCTTACAAACCCACGCGATAATGTATTGGGTTGAAAACGTTCTTTTGTTTCGCCTTGACTTGAAAGATCCAAGGATGTTTTGACAACATCTTTTGCTTTGGCAGAAAACCATAGGGTCACAACCATGACCATTCCTGCCCCAAATAACAACCAGTTGTTTGTAGGTACTTTAGACGCTAAAACATCCATTGGAAATTCCGTCGCTAACATTCCTGAGGCCGACCATTCTAAAAACGCATTATAAGCAGCAACTGGAACTCCGATAAAATTAACAAGGTCATTTCCTGCAAAGGCCAATGCTAATGCAAACGTCCCAACAATGATAATGAGTTTATAAATATTTGTTTTTGCAATCACAATTAAGCCATAGGATAGTAAAGACCAAAACACTGAACTTATCAATACAATCGTTAGAACTTGTGTTTCTAAGAAGTCTTTCATGGTGCTACCACCGATAATATCAAACGATTGTTTGGCATAAGAGGTTCCTTTAAGACCTTTCATAAATATGAAATACGTAATCGCAGTTAATGCAACACCACTAAAAAGAGCCCCTACCCAATTTGCTTTTCTTTGAAAATTATAAGATAATAAAAGTCGAGACACCCATTGAACAAAAGCCCCAATTGAGAAGGCAACGACCACCGACAGTAGTATTCCGAATATAATTTGAGAGGCTTTAGAGGTGTTAATGTAGTTAACAACTTCACTAAAATCACCACCATTTGCGCCAATTTTGATTAATGCCATAGCAACCGCAGCACCTAATAATTCAAATACAATTGAAACCGTCGTTGAGGTTGGCATTCCTAATGAGTTAAAAAAGTCAAGGAGCAAAATGTCCGTAATCATAACCGCCATGAAGATAATCATGATCTCATTAAACATAAATTCACTAGGATTGAAAATCCCTTTTCGGGCCACTTCCATCATTCCACTCGAAAAAATCGCGCCTACAGCAACACCAACACTGGCAACAATCATAATGGTTCTAAACGAAATCGCTTTGGAACCAATCGCGGAGTTTAAAAAATTAACGGCATCATTACTAATTCCAACGACTAGATCTGCAATGGCCAAAAAGGCCAAAGCGATAATCATATATAAATAAATATTTTCCATAATTTAGTTTGTATTATTTGGCTAATTTCTTAAGTCTTTTGGTTTATAAAGTTAAGCTAATGTTATGTTTTTTAGAAATGAATATCGAAACCGAGTCTAAAGGTGATGTTGTCTTTTTTTCCATCTAAGGCTGTATAACTTACATCACTTTGAACTTTTAGTTTGTGTCCCACAAGAAATCTATTGACTCCTAATGTATACTGTTTGCTAGGAAGTGCTGCTGTAAGAGTTTCATAGTCTAGAGATGTAAAACGTCCAGCGATTTCGTAGTTATTCTTAAATAAGTATCCTAGCTGTAAGTTTAAAGCATTTCCTGTCAATACAATATCACCAGTAGGCGTTATGCCATCGGCTTCTGTTGCGATAATCGAATCAGCCGAACGTTTTGCATACTCTCCCATAAAAGAAAGTCCATTGTATTTATACATTGCATCTATAAAAACGGTGGTTTGGTTGGTTTCAAAAATAGTACCATCAGTTCTAATCAGATAATCGCCTGCAATACCACGCTCACGAACCGCATTTTCATTAAAGTTATACGTAACTCCAACCATTAGTTTTGAAGTGTTTTCTCTTTTAAGATCGGATTGACTGTAATCGCCTTTGGATTTGAAAGTACCAAAAGGTAAAAACTCTAGTCGGCCTGTGTACTGCAATCCACCTTCATTTCCTTCAGTGACGTTACGGCCTTCCCCTTGTGATATGGCAAATTTTTCGCGCATTAGAAAACCACCGCCTAAGTTTGATTTGTGACGAATTTGGATTCCTAAATCACGATCAATATTAAATCGGCTGTTTAATAAAGAACGGTCGATTAACTGCAAATTAGCAGAAGACACGACACGTTCCACATTCCCAGGTAGTTTTGTTTGACCCGCCCAAAGTTCCCAGTTTTTTGAGAATTCCCACATGATAACAGCATCCAGAATATAACGCGGTGTATTTCTGTTAAAATCATTGGCGCCTGAAATATCTCTATTAGATAACCCTAACTCTAATTTATACTTTAATTTGGTGCTATAAGCAAATCCGTCAAACTTTAAACGTGAACGACGGACAATAAAATTATGCTCTGGACTCGTGTATTGATTTCCATCATGGTCCCATGAAGACATAGATCGTACTTGGAAGCGTGGCGCAAATTTTACACTAAAGGTGCTGTCTTTTGCGACGAAGTTGATCAGCCCTTTTCCAAAGGAAGTATCACTGATTTCTTGAGATTGAACGATGGTGATTGCAAAAATGGTGATTGCAAGAGATAAAATTCTGGTTTTCATTATTAATGGTATTAGTTTTTGTCGATGACAAATAACGCAAACTAATGTTACCTTAATGTTTCCTAAAGTTTAAGAAAAAACGAAAAAAAAGCTGCCTGGCCAAGGGCAGCTTATTAGAAACCATCATTTTTGTAGTCGACAAAAACTAATACATTACAATGATACTAATTGGTTGTCTAAGACATTACAAATATCGCAAATTAGTGTCATTCATATGTAAGCTTATTATTAAGTAATTATTAATATAACTTCAACTTATGGCTTCGGAAAGCCAAATTTTTAACTTAAAGGTCACATGCCTTCAAAACCTATTTAGTTTTCAGATGAAACCACCCCAATGTTAAATTAATGTAAACAAATTGTTGATTTTGTGTAAATTTACGTATATTTAAACTCTACTATAGAAATGAAATACAATTTATTATGAAAAAACTAATACTCATAACACTTATTTTTATCGGAACAACTGCTTATGCACAATGTTCAAAGCAACCTAAATTAGAAGTCAAAGGCGATGTGACTTTAGCTACTTACTTTTATGAGAATGGCGCTATTCAACAAGAAGGAACTTTCAATAAAAATGGAGCTTTAGAAGGTCTTTGGACGAGTTATGATTTCAAAGGAGACAAATTATCTCAAGGGAATTATAGCAATGGGATTAAAACAGGGAAATGGTTTTTCTGGACCGAAAATTCCTTAAAAGAGGTCGATTTTGTAAATTCAAAGATTATGAATGTCAATGAATGGAATCGTAAATCGGATCTTGCAATAAGCATGAACTAACGAACCCAATACATAGAATACAAAAAGCACCCTTATGGGTGCTTTTTTGTGTTATAATCAAGTGACTAATTTAATCAAAACTTATAAGAATACCCTATAGATACTTCTGTACCAGGTTGAAAGCTAGAAAAAGTTTTTGATGCAGTCTTGTAGGATTCATAAACGCTTTCTCTTTTACTGTTAAGAATATTAGAGACCTTTACATCAATAGTTGATTTTTTATCTTCACCAAAACTTTTATTAAATGTAAAGTTTAAACTGCTAAAAGGCTTGGTATAAACATCGGGAACAATTCCAGTTCCCACCACTTCTAACGTTTTGCCTTGCACATTAAAAAATAAGCCTGTTTGAAGTCCTATATCAGAATTTTTATAGCTTAATCCCGAATTAATAAGGTATGGCGACTGCCCTTGTAGTTCTCTTGTGTTTTTTATGGACTCCCCATTTCTAGCTGCTAAAACACGTCTATTATATTCGTCTATGTTCATTGTGAGCTCTGAGTTAATATACGACGCATTGACGTTAAACTTTAAGTCTTTTAAATCTTCTAGCACAAAACCTAATGATTTTCTAAACTCAAATTCTACGCCGTAAACTTTCGCAGCCCCAAGATTTTTAGGGGTAATTTGATCTGGAGCAGACTCATAAAAAGTCAATTCAATAGGATCTGTAAAGTCTTTATAAAAAGCACTAAAAGCAAACATTTCACTGCCCTCTCCGAATTTTTCAAAACGGACATCAAAATTATTAATATATGACGGCGTCAAATCAATATTTCCAATAAAAAGACGGTTTGTTATGGCATCAAAAATTTGACTTTTTGAAGCTTCCTTAAACGAAGGACGTGCCGTTGTTCTTGAATAAGACCCCCTTAAGTTTTGTGCATCCGTAAGGCTATAAATGATATTAGCAGACGGGAATACATCAAACTTATCTATTATTTTAGAATTTTTGTAAACCTCTGTAGCTGCTTGGTTTTGTCCAGTATAAAAGGTCTGAAATAACTCTGTACGTATGCCCAATACTGTTTTTAGTTTTTCTGTTAAACTAAATTCATTTGACGCATACATTGCCGTGATTCGTTGCTCACCTTCGTAGGCATTGGCTTTTTCAAAAAGATCCCCTGTAACAAGATGTGTTCCAGACCCGGTTTGTGGTGTCCATATGTTATTTTCAGTCAATAAGGTATCTGCATCCCCATTTTCTACGGAAAGTCCCGTTACTGGATTTGTGATCGTAAACGTATAATCGTCAATTTTAAAGTTTCTAAACTTATAGGTATACCCTCCACCAAATTTAACTTTTGCAGGGTTGTCAAAAAGCGTATATTTTTTATTGACGTCTAGTTTTCCAACTAGGTTAATCTCTTCTAGAGTCCTCCAGATTCTAATAGGATAGCTTGAGGCACTTGGACTGATAATATAGTTGCCTTCCTGAGTCAACTGTAAGGGAGTAATTCGGTGGTCTTTATCATAGACTCTTGATAGTGATGGCGATAGTTTCCAGTCTATTTGCCAACCACTGTCTCTAAAGGAATGTTTTCCTCCTAATAAAATATTCGTAATTGATCTTTCGGTGTAAAGGAGTGCGTCTTTGGTAATGGGTTCAAAGCCGCTACCACCACCTGCTTGCGCTAGCTGTTGTTCATACCTTCCAGCTGTGCTTTCCCCATTTTGTATATGAAGAAAGTTTAATTTGTATTTTGAATTTTCACGTTTATAGACAAGCCCAGTAAGCACATTTAACAATACTGAATTAACTCCAACCTCTCCTAAGGTTGTACGGGTGGCCAAAAGGTCATTGTTAGAGGCATTATTTTGATCTCTCATATAAGTTCCGTCTACTCTATTATCATAGAACTCCGTTTTATTTTTGTAAGAAAAAGACAATTGATATCCCAGTTTATTGTCTCCAACTTCATATTGATTTCCCGCTGTAAATCCAAAGTCGTAATTAACGCCACTTTCTGATCTTTTTGCTGTTAATTCTTTATTGAACGCACCTGTAAGCGCTGTTAAAATAGACGAATTTGCAAATGTACCAAGAATGGGTTGATACCTGTTTATAGGTCTTTTTCTCATGCCGTTATCAAAACCAAGCCAATCTGTATTACTTCCAGTGTAGCTTAAGTAGTTTGAGTTTAAATGCATATTTGGGTTATAGGAAGTCCCCATAGAAAAGGTGTAGGATTTTTTGCTTGGGTAATCTTTGGTAACAATATCAATAACACCCCCTGTGAAATCTGCAGGATATTCGGCCGCAGCAGATTTAATTACAATCACATTTTCTAAAATATTTGTAGGGAAAACATCCATTTGAATGGTATTTCTGTCAGGATCTAAGCCTGGGATGTCCACACCATTTAATATGGATTTAGTATAGCGGTCTCCCAAACCTCTAACATACACATATTTGCCACCCTGAATTGAAACTCCAGGAACACTTTTAACAGCACTGGCGATATTACCCGCGCCACTACTTTTAATACTTTGTGCCGAAAGTCCATCCAATAATGTAATTGATTTTTTTTGTAAATCTAATACTGCAGACTCTGTATTTTTTCTTATGGTAGTTGTAATAACGACGGCATCTAATGAGTTTGTATTAAGGGTTACATCCACAATCACCTCAGAATTTGGCGCGACGTTTACATCAGATATTTCAATAGATTGATAGCCGATATAAGAGAAAATAATAGTGTAAATTCCTTCAGAAATTTCAAGTTGGTACTTGCCATCAAAATCTGAAGTGGTTCCCGTTGTGGTGTTTTTGACGAGCACATTGGCAAATGCCATAGGTTCATTATAATCTCCGTCTGTAATTGTTCCTGCTATTTTTCCAGATTGAGCTGTGAGTTGAAGCGCAAGAAAAGTTGTGAGCAAAAATGATATTAATTTATGTATTTTCATAGGGTGTGTTTAAACAACAAACAATTGCCCGTGAATGAACACAAGCAATTGTACTGTTGACTAATTTTTATTTTTTACTTAGAATCCTAATCCTGCTTTAGTATTTGCATAAGTCCAGCTTAAAAGCGATGTTGTAGCACCTACGGTACTTGCGCCTTCAGAAACCGCGGTAGCTGTAGAACCAAATCCACTGACCTCAACCGTCTCAGCTTTGTTTACAAAGATGTCCGTTACTTCAGAAACACCAGTAGGCAATACAATTTCCCATGCTCCAAAAGTTAATAATCCATCATTATAATTTGTGGCAACTCCATCGTTGTCTAATTCCACATCTGATGAGTCTTTAAAGCCGTAAGCATAAATGTTTTCTGTGGTCCCCATAGCTCCAGATCTGTAATCGGCATATTCACCATTTTCAGTGACAGAGTTCCCAACGATAGTCACATTTTTTAATGTAAAGGAACCTGTTGCAGTTCCTTCAGGTCCGTCAATTTCAAAGGCATGATCAGAGTTAGTGCCTAATACAACAACCGCATTATCAATAGTTCCAGAATAAGCTTGGTCAATATCTAAAGCATCATCTCCTTGAGCCCAAACCAATAGGTTAGAAGCATTTACCGTACCTCCAAAAAACTCAATCCCATCATCAACATTTGCTACCACTTCGATGTTTTCGATGACGGTACCTGATCCAACGCCACCAAGCGTTAAGCCATTGATTTCATTTCCTTCTCCAATTAGAGCACCTCCATGACGGATTGAAATATATTGATATACTCCTGAGTTATCGGTAGCAGTATCACCACCATAAAGACCGAAAGTGTCATCCGCAGGAATTCCCTCGATTTGAACGACATCTACATCACCAGAAAACGAAGCTGGAGCATAACCTAAAACGATTAATCCTCCCCAAAGTCCAGAATTTGTTTCGTCTAAATTTGTTCCAGCAGTTTGTCCAATTTCAATATTATCATTTATGGATGTGAAAATTATAGGCTCTGTCGCTGTACCTACAGCATTTAATTTTCCGCCTTGAGCAACAATAAGTGCAGATGCTAAGGAGCCACTTCCTTCCGTCCCCTTAATAATAGTTCCAGCTTGTATTGTTAATACAACTCCGCTTGAGACCACTACCTTTTGGTTAAGCACATAAATATTGTCATTTGTCCAAGTAGTACTTTCAGAAATCATTCCAGAAACAGACACGATATTGTCTCCTGGATTGATTGGGTTATTAGTGTCTTGAAGAATTGGCGGTGCTTCATCGTTCATACATCCAGTAAACGCAAGCCCTAAAATTGCTGATAAAGTAAAAATTGTTTTTCTCATTTTAATTTTTTTAATTTTTGATATATTTATTGTTAGGGCAAATTAAAAACTTAAAGCGCTTAATTAAGTTACATCACGTTTACATAACCATTAACAAAATGTTAGCTTGTGATTCCTTATTCTGAATTTTAGAAACATTTAATTAACATTGAAATTACTATCTTGCAGGTTAATATCAGATACCATGAACTGGGAACAACTACTATCTTTAAAACGCCAAGGAGACACCAATAAACGGCTTAGAAATGAACAGGACGAAACCCGTTTAGGCTTTGATGTCGATTATGATCGCATCATTTTTTGTCCCGAATTTAGAAGTCTTCAAGACAAAACTCAGGTGGTGCCTCTTTCCTCAACAGATTTTGTACATACACGTCTGACTCACAGTCTAGAAGTCAGTGTGGTAGCACGCTCTTTAGGTCGTAAAGCAGGCGTTAAGATTTTAGAAAAACACCCCTATCTACAGGAAATACATGGCTATAAACCAAATGATTTTGGCGCTATTGTTGCAGCAGCAGCGTTGGCACATGATATTGGGAATCCACCTTTTGGCCACTCTGGCGAAAATGCCATAGGTCATTATTTTAAAAATGGACCAGGTAAACAATTTAAAGACCGACTCAGCCCTAAAGAATATCAAGATTTATGTGATTTTGAAGGCAATGCAAATGGATTTAAAGTCTTAACACAAGATAAACAAGGCACTAAAGGTGGACTCAGGCTGAGTTATGCCACTTTAGGCGCTTTTACAAAATACCCTAAAGAATCACTTCCCGTAAAACCAGATACTCAAATTGCTTCGAAGAAATATGGGTTTTTTCAAACAGAAAAGTCTCACTTTTTAGATGTTGCCGATGATCTAGGGCTAAACTCACAAAGTAAAGAACACACACAGTTTTCTAGACATCCATTAGCTTTTTTAGTAGAAGCAGCAGATGATATATGTTATACAATTATTGATTTTGAGGACGGTATTAATCTTGGGTTAATTGAAGAAGACTACGCCCTTGAATATTTGATTAATTTAGTAAGAGGGACAATAAACACTGAAAAATATAGTGCGCTTCCGTCAACAAAAGAGCGTGTAAGCTATTTACGTGCGTTGGCAATCAGTACCTTAATTGAGGATGCTGTCAATATATTTATGGCACACGAAAAAGAAATTTTAGAAGGTAAATTTCATGTTTCCATCCTAGATAAAAGCAAATACCAAGCACAAATCAATGATATCATAAAACTTAGTGTTGAAAAAATATACAATTCTGAAGAAGTTATTGACAAGGAAATTTCTGGTTTTGAAATTTTAAATCAACTGTTAGACCGCTTTATTCTGGCGGTTAATAATAATTTTGAAAATGCACCAACCGCTTATGATAAATTGTTGTTGAAACTTTTTCCAGAAGAAGTAAACATTAATGACAAAAGCCTTTACGTCAGAATGTTAAACGTTTGCTATTTTGTGTCTTTGTTTTCTGATACTAAAGCTGTCCTAACGTATAAAAAAATTATGGGGCTTGGGTTTTAGAGGCATTTTTTTTAGTACATTTGAGTAGCCAATTTTGTTTTTGAGAAAAACCCAATTCTTATGAAAAAGCATTATACATTAGTAATTATTTTAGGTACATTAGTTTCTACCACTCTTTATTTCAACCTTTCAAAGGATAAAGAAACTCTTCAAGTGGAAGCCTTAAGAGACCAGCACCGCTATTTTTTAGAAAACAGTCCGTTTAAAAAAACTCAAGAGTTGAGCAGAGGCGAACGTAAGGCACAAGGCTTACCTCCAAACTCATATAACGAACGTTTATGGGAGTTGACTTTAGACCCTGCATTGGGACGACCAGCCCCCGAACGCCTTCTAACAATTCAAAACCAATTAAGAGATAACTACGCATCAAATGGGAGTGCTCGTCGATTAATAAACACCTGGGAAGCAAGAGGCCCTGCAGATTTAGGCGGTAGAACACGTGCTTTTATGTTTGATCCAAATGATATTAATAATGCGAATGCATCGGAGGACTATACGCGAGTTTTTGCTGGCGGTGTTTCTGGCGGCTTATGGGTAAATGATGATATTACTGACCCAAATTCGTCTTGGACATTGGTTGCAGGACTGGCAGCTAATATTTCTGTGACGACTATAATTACAGACCCAAACGACTCCACGATTATGTACATCGGCTCCGGAGAGTCGTATAGCCAAGGACGTACCTTTGGGCAAGGCGTTTGGAAATCTACGGATGCAGGTGTTACTTGGAGTCATATTTTCGGACAAGCTTCAGGAACTTACCTCGGAAATACAGTTTCACAAATTATTAATGGAATTTTTTATATAAATGATATTGTAGCTAGGGATGTTGGAACGAGTACAGAGCTCTATATTTCCGTTGCGGGTGCAGGTTATAGATATTCAGCATCTCCTCTCCAGTTTCATTCGTTGGTGGAACAAGGGGTTTATAAATCAACAGATAACGGTAGTAATTGGACAAAGTTTGCAATTACTGAATCAAACGGCACTTCTTCTAATCCCAATGATATAGAATTGGATATTGATAATAATATTTGGGTCACGACCACAAGGAGTAATTTTGGTTTTGAAGGCGGGAAAATTCTAAAATCTACTGATGGGATAACGTTTACATTAGAACATACAATCTCTGGAGTAAACCGAACAGAACTGGAACCCTCGCAAACAGATGTAAACACTTTTTGGGTGGTAGTGTCAGCTGTACAGCCTAATACTAGCACTGAAGCCGATATTTACACCACCAACGATGGATTTGCTACAGTGACTCAAATTACAACAGAACCTAATGATGTTGATAATGGCATACCAGACTCCGATTTTGCTAGAGGACAGTCATTTCATAATTTAGAAATTGAAGCTGATGCCAATGGCAACTTGATTGTTGGTGGAATTGACCTCTTTAGATCTACAAATAACGGTGCTTCTTGGGATCAAATATCCAAATGGTCAGATAATAATAACTTACGTAATTTAGGAGTATCACCTGTTCATGCAGATCATCACGGTGCCTTTTTTCGACCAGGAACTGGGAATAGTAACAAAGTCGTTTTTGCAACTGACGGCGGCGTTTACTATTGCGACGATATCACACAAGCCGCTACTTCTACCACGGCCATTCAAGAAAGAAATAAAGGCTATAATACGTCTCAGTTTTATTATGGAACTATTGATGATTCTGTACAATCTTCAAATGATGATATAGCTGGAGGAGCTCAAGATAACGGCACTTGGGCAAAACTGGAAGGAGTCCCAGGCATAAATTCCTTTATGAAAGTCGATGGAGGCGATGGCGCATTTACGTCATTTGATGATAGTGGCGACTATATAGTTCAGTCCTTTGTATTTAATTCACATGCGATTCGTACGTTACCTTTGGACGGTAATTCTAAAGCCTATTTTATTGCATCAAATTTAAATAAAAGAGGAAACTTCATAAACGAAGCTGTCCTAGATAAAAGCCTAGATATTCTGTATTGTAACTCCACACCAGCACCAACCACAACGACACCCAACCCATCCCCCCAAATTGAAAGAAACGCCAATATTTTAGCAGGAACTTCAGGCGCAGTTGTTAGAACACAATTATCAAATCCACTTTTCGATGCAAATGTTTCTGCACTAAAAGTTTCGCCTTATACAACAACGTCTACAAAACTATATGTAGGCTTGCAAAACGGAAAACTTTTACGAGTTGATAATGCAGATACAGCATCCCCTTCATGGAGTAATATTATGGGAGCTGGCTTTGTAGGAAGTATTTCTGATATAGAGTTTGGTGAAACTGAAGATGATCTATTTGTAACTATGTTTAATTATGGTGTCGCCAATATATGGTTTAGCGGAGATGCTGGGACAAGTTGGACGAATATTGAAGGTGATTTACCCGATATGCCTGTTCGTTGTATTCTACAAAACCCACTCAGTCGTAATGAACTTATTGTAGGAACCATGTTAGGAATTTGGCGTACTGCAGACTATACGAGTACAAATCCAACATGGGTGCAATCGTTTAATGGCATGCGAGAAACCGCTGTTTTTGATTTGGATTTAAAAGCTTCCGATAATACGATTTTGGCAACTACCTTTGGAAGAGGGTTTTTTACTTCTAAGTTTACCGGAGAAACACTAGAGGTTAATGAACCTGAAATCGTTGCCAACTCTGCTCTCAAACTATTCCCAACAGTTTCTAATGGAAAATTCACTCTAATGTCTGCCAAAACCCTAGGCGTTACAAAAGTTGATGTTTATTCCATCACAGGTAAGAGAGTTCATGAAACCACGGTTGATATACAGCAAGGCTTCCGCAAACAATTCGATTTGAGCTTAAGTGCAGGACTGTACTTAATGAGGTTTAAAGGCGTTGATTTTGAGACGACTAAACGGATTATTATGGAGTAATACTGCAGTATTTTTTGTTTAAATATTATAAGTAATAATTAAACAGTATATTTGATACAGATATTAAATATACTGTTTATGAAAAAGAAATACACATTAGTCGCCTTTTTAGGGGCACTACTATCAATCAGCCTTTATTTTAGTCTTGCAGAAGACAAGGCAACACTTCAAGTAGAAGCGTTAAGGACACAACACCAATACTTTTTAGACAATAGTCCGTTTAAAGAATCTCAAAAGCTTAGCAGAGACGAGCGAAAGGCGCAAGGGTTACCCCCCAACTCCTTTAACGAACGTCTGTGGGACCTTACTTTAGACCCTGCCTTGGGACGTCCTGCAAATGAAAGACTTATGGAAACCCAAAAACAATTAAGAGAGGCCTACAGTTCAAATGGAGCATCTCAAAGGTTCATTAATAATTGGGAAGAGCGAGGTCCAGAAAATTTAGGAGGCAGAACCCGTGCTATATTATTTGATCCAAATGATATTAATAACGCGGATGCAGCGGATGATTACACAAGAGTTTTTGCCGGCGGTGTGTCGGGGGGCTTGTGGGTAAATGATGATATTACTGATGCAAATTCCTCTTGGTCATTGGTACCAGGACTGGCAGCTAATATTTCTGTGACGTCTATAATTTCAGATCCCAACGACCTCACGATTATGTACATCGGCTCCGGCGAGTCATACACCAATGGACGTACCTTTGGGCAAGGCGTTTGGAAATCGATAGATTCTGGCGCGAATTGGGCTCAAATCGTTGGTAATGATACACCAACCTATTATGAGGGTTATCCCCAATTTCTAAACGGTATTTTTTATATAAATGATATTATCGCTAGAAGCAATGCGGGAAATACAGAACTCTATATAGCTGTAGGTAGTGCCTATTACCGAGATTCATCCCCAAGCCAATTTCATTCGTTGTATAACTCAGGGGTTTATAAATCTACAGATGATGGCGCTAGTTGGACACTATTAACGATCAATGAATCTGACGGAACTCGTTCTAACCCTAACGATATTGAATTGGATATTAATAATAATATTTGGGTGACAACAACAAGAACTAGCTTTGGAAATAAGGGTGGAAAAATTCTTAAATCTACGGATGGGACTACGTTTACATTAGAACACACGATAGCCAATGTAGATCGAACAGAGTTAGAACCTTCTCAAACAGATTCAGATAAATTCTGGATAGTTGTAGATGGTGATACTGGCGCGGATATCTACACCACCGACGATGGGTTTGCTTCCGTGACTCAAATTACAACAGAGCCTAGTGATGTTGATAATGACATATCTGCAACGGATTATACTAGAGGACAATCATTCTACGATTTAGAAATTGAAGCAGATGCCAATGGAAACTTGATAGTTGGTGGAATAGATTTATTTAGATCTACAAATGACGGTGCCAATTGGAATCAAATATCCAAATGGTCGAATAATAATAATTTAAGAAATTTAAATGTATCTGAAGTTCATGCAGATCATCACGGTACCTTTTTTAGACCCGGAACTGGGAATGCTAACAAAATCGTCTTTACAAACGATGGTGGTATTTATTATTGTGACGATATCACCCAAGCTAACAATTCTACTACCGCCATAGAAGAAAGAAACAATGGTTATAACACCTCGCAGTTTTATTATGGAACTATTGACGACTCTGAGCTAACCTCAAATGATGACATAGCTGGAGGAACTCAAGATAATGGTACCTGGACTAAAATGAATGGTGCACAAGGAGTAAATGAATTTTTATACACTCGTGGAGGAGACGGCGCGTTTACAGAGTTCGACGATAGTGGAGACTATATGGTCGATTCGTATGTTTTTAATTCACATTCTTTAAGAACGTTACCTTTTGATAATACCACCACCAGCTATTCTATTGCATCAAATTTCACATCTACTGGAAATACAAGAGGAAATTTCATAAACGAAGCAGTCCTAGATAAAAGCCTCGATATTTTGTATTGTAACGCATCATCTAATGCAGATGGCAACCAAATAGAAAGAAACTCAAATATTCTAGCAGGTACTTCAGGCGCAGTAATTAGAACACAGCTATCAAATGCGATTTTCGATGCAGATGTTTCTGCACTAAAAGTTTCGCCCTATACAACTACTTCTACAAAGTTATACGTAGGATTACAAAACGGGAAACTTCTTAAGGTAAGTAATGCAAATACAAATGCCCCATCATGGAGTAACATTATGGGAGCTCGCTTTATAGGAAGTATATCTGATATAGAGTTTGGACAAACAGAAGACGATCTATTTGTAACCATGTTTAATTATGGCGTTGCAAGTGTATGGTTTAGCAGCGATGCAGGGACTAGTTGGACGAATATTGAAGGCGATTTGCCGGATATGCCTGTTCGTTGTATTTTACAAAACCCACTACTCCCCAATGAACTTATTATAGGAACCATGTTAGGAATTTGGCGTACCACTGACTACACGAATGCAAACCCAACATGGGTGCAGTCGTTTAATGGTATGCGAGAAACTGCTATTTTTGATTTAGATTTAAAAGCCTCTGATAATACGATTTTGGCAACAACCTATGGAAGAGGATTTTTCACTTCTAAATTTAAATTATTAGGATTCAATAAACTAGAAGATAACTCATACACACTTAAAGTATTTCCAACAGTTTCTGAGGGGCAATTCACATTAACCTCTACCCAAAACTTAGGGTCTACGCAAATAGAGATATATTCAATCACAGGAAAGAGAGTTTATGAAACCAATGTTGACATGCAGCAGGGCTTCCGTAAACAATTTGATTTGAGTTTAAACTCAGGAATGTACTTGATGAAGTTAAAAGGCTCTAATTTTGAGACGACTAAGCGGATTATTATTAAATAATAATGGATAGAAATTACTTAAAAATAGGGAAGCACTGCTTCCCTATTTTTTTTGCTTTATAAATTCGATTTGTTTTTTTAAACTATCGGAATCGAGATGTAGCGTTTTTTGCAAAAGCTCAACCGTTCCATGTTCAATAAATGCATCAGGAATTCCTTTTACAATCACATCATTTTTGTAATGATGAGCCGCTGCGAATTCTAAAATAGCGCTACCAAAACCGCCGCTGATCACACCATCTTCAATAGTGATGAGCGTAGAATAGGTTTTAAAAACAGTATGCAATAAAGGTTCATCCAAAGGCTTTACAAAGCGCATATCATAATGCGCACAATTGAGTCCATCAATAGCCTTTGAAACGGTATTAGAAATCGATCCCACACTTAAAATAGCAAGATTCTCGCCCTGTTCTAATTGAACTCCAGTTCCAATTTCAATAGATTCAAACGCTGATTTCCAATCTGGTGTTACGCCTCTACCTCTTGGGTATCGAATCGCAATGGGATGCTTCAATTCTTTTTGTGCGGTATACATGATGTTTCGTAATTCCATCTCATTTCGAGGCGCAAAAATGATGAGGTTGGGAATACAGCGTAAGTACGCCAAATCAAACACCCCATGATGCGTCGCACCATCTTCGCCTACCAATCCAGCACGATCAATACAAAAAATAACAGGCAAATTTTGAAGTGCCACATCATGAATGATCTGATCATAGGCGCGTTGTAAAAACGTAGAGTAGATATTACAAAAAGGAATAAGCCCTTGTGTGGCCATCCCAGCCGCCATGGTCACGGCGTGTTGCTCAGCAATCCCCACATCAAATGCGCGATCGGGAAGAGCCTCCATCATATATTTCAGTGAACTTCCTGTAGGCATCGCCGGCGTGATGCCCACTATTGTGGGGTTAGCCCTCGCCAACTCGACAAGTGTTAATCCAAACACGTCTTGGTATTTAGGCGGAAGGTTTGCGCTATTCTTAGAAATTAAATCGCCTGTAGTAGCATCAAATTTTCCAGGGGCATGGTAAGTCACCTGATCGGTTTCTGCTTGTTTTAAGCCCTTTCCTTTGGTGGTAATGATATGTAAAAACTTAGGGCCTTCAATAGTTTTGAGGCGTTCTAGTTCTGTAAGAAGTGCCGCCATATCGTGTCCGTCAATAGGACCAGAATAGTCAAAATTGAGGGCTTCAAAAATGTTATCTTGTTTTTGAGTGCCTTTTTTCACATTGGTTAAATACTGTTTCAAAGCACCCACACTCGGATCGATTCCAATCGCGTTATCATTTAAAACAACCAATAAGTTAGCCGTTGTCACCCCGGCATGATTCAAGCCTTCAAACGCCATACCACTCGCAATAGACGCATCGCCAATAACTGCGATATGCTGTCTGTGGTCGCCTTTTAATTGGGAGGCAATCGCCATTCCTAAAGCTGCCGAAATTGAGGTTGAGGAGTGTCCCGTACCAAATGCGTCATACACACTCTCGTCTCGTTTTGGAAAGCCACTAAGCCCTTTGTGTTGTCGGTTGGTATGAAATTGATATTTACGCCCAGTCAAAATTTTATGCCCATACGCCTGATGGCCGACATCCCAAACTAAGATATCATCTGGGGTGTTAAATACATAATGTAGTGCAATAGTTAATTCTACAACCCCAAGGCTAGCACCTAAATGCCCTTCTTTAGTCGCCACAATTTCAATAATATACTGCCTTAATTCTTTGGCAAGTTGCGGTAATTCACGGGTTGAAAGCTGCCGTAAATCTGTAGTCGAGTTTATATGTTTTAGTAAATTTTTTAACACATAGCAAAAGTACACGATTGAAATTGTATTTTTGGCTTATGGATGCTATTTTTGATGATGAATATTTTATGACAAAGGCGCTTCAGGAAGCAGAAGCCGCTTTTGAGAAGGGAGAAATTCCAGTAGGTGCGGTGATTGTGGTGGATAACCGAATCATTGCCCGGGCACATAATCTTACAGAACTGTTGAATGATGTGACCGCACATGCCGAAATGCAGGCCATTACGGCAGCAGCTCATTTTTTGGGCGGAAAATATCTAACGAAATGTACCTTATACGTGACCCTCGAGCCCTGTCAAATGTGTGCAGGTGCGTTGTATTGGAGTCAGATTTCTAACATTGTATATGGCGCTAAAGATGACCACCGCGGCTGCGGGGTGATGGGAACAAAATTACACCCAAAAACCATTCTAAGGGGTGGTGTGTTAGCCACTGAAGCTTCAGAATTACTGAAACGATTTTTTGTAGAAAAACGAAATTTGAATTAAAATTTAAGACTTTTTAGAGTCATTAAATTCTCGCATTTTATCCAGATTCTCCTGCGTTAGCATATAATCGGCTACTTTTTTATCTTTCCAACGGTAATAAGAAAACAACGGAAAAACGACGACACATAAGCCAATCACTCCAAATCCAACTAATTTATCTGAGTAGGGCAACGCAACAATAAGGCCTGTGAACATGCTGGTTATAGTCGCAATAAATAAAACCCAAATCAAGTATTTCATTTTATAAGTATAGTATTATTTTAGGTCTACTTTTAAGTGTAGCTCATTTAACTGTGTTTCATCAATAGGGGATGGTGCATCGATCATCACATCGCGTCCTGAGTTGTTTTTAGGGAATGCAATAAAATCACGGATGGTTTCTTGTCCTCCCAAAATAGCTACTAACCGGTCCAGACCAAAGGCTAAGCCACCATGTGGAGGGGCACCATATTCAAAGGCATCCATCAAAAATCCGAATTGTGCTTTCGCATCTTCATCAGAGAACCCTAAATGCTTTAACATAATTGCTTGGGTTGCTTTGTCGTGAATACGAATAGAACCCCCGCCAATTTCATTTCCATTTAAAACCAAATCATAGGCATTTGCTTTGACAGCACCTGGATCGGTATCTAACAGTGAAATTTGTTCTGGTTTTGGTGCTGTGAACGGATGGTGCATCGCATGGTAACGTTTGCTATCTTCATCCCATTCTAATAATGGGAAATCAGTCACCCATAGCGGCGCAAATTCTTTAGGATTTCGAAGTCCTAAGCGTTCAGCCAGTTCCATACGGAGGGCGCTTAATTGAGCTCTCACTTTATCAGTTGGCCCAGAAAGCACACACACTAGGTCACCAGTTTGCGCTCCTGTGACTTCTGCCCATTTCCCTAAATCGTCTTGATCATAGAATTTATCAACGGATGATTTATAAGTGCCATCGTCATTGCATCGCGAATAGATCATGCCTAAGGCTCCAATCTGTGGTCGTTTTAACCAGTTAATGATTCCGTCAATTTCTTTACGGGTGAAGCTATTTCCGCCTGGAACGGCAATTCCAACCACTAATTCTGCAGTGTTAAAAACGCCAAAATCTTTGTGTTGAGTGACGGCATTTAATTCGCCAAATTTCATCCCAAAACGGATATCAGGCTTGTCGTTTCCGTATGTTTTTATGGCATCATCATAGGTCATTCTTGGGAAAGAACTAATGTCTTTTCCATGAATAGATTTGATCAAATGACGCGTTAAACCTTCAAAAACATTCAAAATATCTTCTTGATCAACAAAAGCCATTTCACAATCTATTTGTGTAAATTCAGGTTGCCTATCGGCTCTTAAATCTTCATCTCTAAAACACTTTACAATCTGAAAGTATTTGTCCATACCGCCAACCATCAACAGTTGTTTGAAGGTTTGTGGCGATTGTGGAAGGGCGTAAAACTGACCTTCGTTCATTCGACTTGGCACCACGAAATCGCGGGCGCCTTCTGGCGTTGACTTGATTAAGTAAGGCGTTTCAACTTCTATAAATTCTTGTGAAGACAAATACGAACGCACTTCTTGTGTTACTTTATGTCTAAATATTAAATTATCCTTAACGGGATTTCTTCGGATGTCCAAATAGCGGTATTTCATACGAAGTTCTTCTCCACCATCGGTTTCATCCTCAATTGTAAATGGAGGTACTTTTGCGGCGTTTAATACGGTTAGTTTTGAAACCAATATTTCAATGTCTCCTGTTTCTAAGTTAGGATTTTTTGAGGTACGTTCAATAACGGTTCCCGTCACTTGAATGACAAATTCACGTCCGAGACTTTTAGCCATGCTCATCATCGCTTCTGGTGTGCGTTCGGCATCAAAAATAAGCTGCGTGATGCCGTAGCGATCTCTTAAGTCTACCCAGATTACAAATCCTTTATCGCGCGATTTTTGTACCCACCCAGAAAGGGTTACTTCTTCGTTAATATGTGAGGTTCTTAACTGACCACAATGATGACTTCTGTACATAAGACTAAATTAGTTGCGCAAATTTAACATTTAAAAATTAAAATCGGTAGGCTGGCTAAGCGACTTTAAGCTTTTTTGTTTTTAAGTTATTAATTAAATAAAATAAGATAGGAACAACGACCAAGGTTAAAAATGTTGCAAAGGTTAAACCAAAAATAATTGCCCAACCCATTGGTCCCCAGAATGCCACGTTTTCTCCGCCAATATAAAAATTAGGATTCAGTTGAGTGACTAAGGTCCTAAAGTTAATATTAATTCCTAATGCTAACGGCAGCAGTCCTAAAATAGTGGTAATCGCGGTCAACAATACAGGTCTCAAACGCGTTCTACCAGCTTCCACCACACATTCTACAAGAAGGCTAGGAGTGAGCTTGTCGGTCACCTCTAGCCCTAATTCTCGACG
>Ga0209119_1000588_pt1 | contig 37003 bp, 36 predicted proteins | sample COG_03_FD_184747 | JGI IMG/M metagenome (GOLD analysis project Ga0209119, IMG submission 184747) | Pelagic Microbial community sample from North Sea - COGITO 998_met_03 (SPAdes) (version 2) | ecosystem: Environmental > Aquatic > Marine > Neritic zone/Coastal water | place: Helgoland, sampling...
GGTGATTATTTTTTAGAATCAAGTATTGGAAGAATCGTTGTAAAAAAAGAATTTAGAAAATTTCAATATGGATATAAGTTAGTTGTAAATTCTATACAATTTATAGAAAATAATTTCCAACAAAACACTATTCTTATCTCTGCACAATCATATCTTACTAAATTTTATAATTCATTAGGCTTTATTCGAGTAGGAGAAGAATATTTAGAAGACGGTATTCCTCATATTAAAATGCTTAAAACTTAAAAGAAACTAGGTACTTCTTTAACTTCACCAAGTTTTAAATTTTTTAATAGAATAGATCCTACTCTGATTCTTATTAATCGTAATGTAGGAAAACCAACAGCTGCTGTCATTTTTCTTACTTGTCTAAATTTACCTTCTTTTAAAGTAATAGAGATCCAGCTTGTTGGCCCATGCCTTTCATCTCTAATTTTTTGTGTTCTATCTTTAAAATTTGGAACAGGTATTAAAGAAGATTTACAGGGCTTAGTCGTATATTTCTCCCCTTTAAATCCAATAATTACACCACTTTTTAAAATATTAATATCTTCTTGTGTAATACAACCATCTAGTTGAACATAATATTCTTTTTCTACTTTTTTACTTCTTATTTCTTCACTTACCTTACCGTTAGTTGTTAATAAAAGAAGTCCTTCAGAGTTTACATCCAGTCTACCAATTGCCATTGTTTTATCAGGAAAATTAAAAAATGCTCCTAATAATTTTTTTTGTCTTTTGTGAGGATTTACAAATTGTGATATTGTTCCGTAAGGTTTATGAAAAATAAAATGTTGGTGGATGTCCATAAAAAAAGAGGCTATAAAATCATCCAAAAATAATCTTTTTTCATTTATAATTGCTAATCAAATTTTGTACCTTGTCGTACTTTTTAAAAATTAAATAATCAGTATTTATGGCAGCAGATAAAGAAAAACAAGCAAAACTTAAAGCCCTTCAGTTAACCTTAGATAAGTTAGATAAAACCTATGGAAAAGGATCTGTTATGAAAATGGGAGATAGTGTTGTAGAAGAAGTAGAAGCAATTTCGTCTGGTTCTTTGGGTTTAGATTTAGCGCTCGGTGTTGGAGGATATCCAAGAGGGAGGGTTATAGAAATTTATGGTCCGGAATCTTCAGGTAAGACTACACTTACTCTTCATGCAATTGCTGAAGCACAAAAAGCAGGAGGTATTGCTGCTTTTATAGATGCTGAGCACGCTTTTGATCGTTTTTATGCCGCAAATCTTGGTATAGATATTGATAATCTAATAATATCACAGCCAGATCACGGAGAGCAAGCGTTAGAAATTGCAGATAATTTAATTCGCTCAGGAGCTATTGATATTGTTGTTATAGATTCAGTAGCTGCTTTAACTCCAAAGTCTGAAATTGAAGGAGAGATGGGAGACTCAAAAATGGGACTTCATGCGCGTCTAATGTCTCAAGCACTACGTAAATTAACAGGAACAATTAGTAAAACTAAATGTACCGTTATTTTTATCAATCAATTACGTGAAAAAATAGGTGTAATGTTTGGGAACCCAGAAACAACAACCGGAGGTAATGCCTTAAAGTTTTACGCCTCTGTTCGATTAGATATTAGAAGAAGAACACAAATAAAAGATGGTGATAGAGTCATTGGAAATCAAACAAAAGTTAAAGTAGTTAAGAATAAGGTTGCACCACCTTTTCAAATTGCTGAATTTGATATTATGTATGGTGAAGGGATTTCCAAAGTTGGAGAGGTTCTTGATATTGGTGTTGAATTAGGGATTGTAAAGAAAAGCGGTTCTTGGTTTAGTTATGGTGAAACTAAATTAGGTCAAGGAAGAGATGCGGTTAAGTCTTTAATAAAAGACAACCCTGATTTAGCAGAAGAATTAGAAGGAAAAATTAAAGAAGCTATAGATAACCAATAGCTATAAAAAGTGTTTTTTTATTCACAGAAACCCGTTAGTTTACTAATGGGTTTTTGTCTTCAAACACCAGTACTTCCAAACCCTCCTTCACCACGGTCAGTTTCATCTAATACAGTTACTTCTGTCCATTTAATTTGTTCATGTCTTGCAATTACTAACTGCGCAATGCGATCACCATTATTTACTGTAAAACAATCCTGAGATAAGTTTATTAATATAACACCAACCTCACCTCTATAATCAGCATCTATTGTTCCAGGACTATTCAAAACAGTAATTCCTTTTTTAGCAGCAAGACCACTTCGTGGTCTTACTTGAGCCTCTAAACCCCTAGGCAACGACATAAACAAACCTGTTTTTATAATTGCTCTTTCTAAAGGGTTTAAAATTATAGATTCACTTATGTTTGCTCTAATATCCATCCCTGCAGAAAGAAGGGTTTCATATGAAGGCAATTCGTGTTTAGATTTATTTATGATGTGAACTTCCATTATTTTATATTGTTATAAACAAATATAATAAATCACTACAGCTTTCATATTAGATTTTAGAATTATTACTTTTGGGTTTTAAAATGTTTATAATAATGAAAGATCAACCAAAAATTGCAGTTTTAGGAGGGGGTAGCTGGGCAACAGCCATTGTTAAAATGCTTTCTGAAAACTTAGTAACTGTAGGTTGGTATATGCGAAGTGTCTACGCCTCAGAACATATTAAATTAAATAAACACAACCCTAACTATTTGAGTTCTGCTGAACTTCATCCATCTCAATTAGATCTCTCAAACGATATTAATGAGGTTGTGTCTAATTATGATATATTAATTTTTGCAATTCCTTCCGCTTTTTTAACCTTAGAGCTTGAAAAGTTAACACAGAGTTTAGAGCATAAAATAATTTTTTCAGCAATTAAAGGAATCGTTCCAGAATCAGGTTTGATTGTAGGGGAGCATTTTTACGAAAAACACAATATTCCATACAAAAATATTGGAGTAATAACAGGTCCTTGCCATGCGGAAGAGGTGGCTATGGAACGACTTTCATACTTAACAATAGCGTGTCAAGATGAGGATAAAGCAACTCAAATAGGAAGTTTTTTAAAAAGTAGATACATTAGAACAAAAATATCAGATGACATTATAGGCACAGAATATGCCGCAATGTTAAAAAATATTTTTGCAATAGCCGCTGGTATATCACACGGCTTGGGTTATGGTGATAACTTTCAGTCTGTTTTAATGAGCAACTCCATACGTGAAATGAATCGTTTTATTCGTAAAGTTCATCAAATGAATCGAAACATTAATAATTCTGCTTATTTAGGGGATTTATTAGTAACAGGGTATTCTACTTTTAGTAGAAATAGAATGTTTGGTAACATGATTGGTAAAGGTTACACTGTGAAGTCTGCAATGTTTGAAATGAGCATGGTGGCAGAGGGTTATTATGCTTCAGAAAGCGCCTACAAAATAAAAGAACAAAACGGGACAACAACCCCTATAATTGACGCTGTATACGCTGTTCTTTATCAAGGTAAAGACGCTAAAACAATCTTTACAAAGTTAACAGAGCTCTTAGATTAACACGATTTTCTTCTTCGGAAACTTAGTAACATTACACCTTTAATTTATTACCTTTGTTGCAAATACAACAATTTGTTGCAAATACAACATTTATGAAAACAATACAGGAATCGGTTGAAAGTATTATTCGAAAAACACCTTTTATTGAGGAGGCACTTAATGAAAAGTTAATAAACGTTTCTTCTTTAGCTAGAATTATACTACCTGAAGTAGATAAAATGTTAAAAAAACAGGTCAAAGTTGGAGCAGTAATGATGGCAATTAACAGAATTTCACCTGCAAGCGAACTAAGAATACGAAAGAATATCAGAAAATTTACACATTCTTTAGGAGATTTTATTGTTCGGTCAGATCTTAGTGATTATACGTATAAAAACACAAAATCACTTTTAAAGGAAATTGCTAAAATTTTAACAGTTGCAGCAGATAATAATGATTCTTTTATCACTGTTTCAACAGGTATTTTTGAAACAAATATTGTAATAAGCCAACGCCTAAAGCCCTTCATTAAAGATTTTTTTACTCATGAGAGATTAATTCACAATGTAGAAAACCTTGCATCTATAACGATAAAATTACCAGAAGGTAACTTGGAGCAATCAGGTTTCTATTATTTTATTTTAAAACAATTAGCGTGGGCAGATATCTCACTTCAAGAAATAATATCAACAACAAATGAAATGACAATTGTTGTAAAAGAGGAAGATATTAATCAAACATTTGCTATTCTAATGGATATGAAGAAATAAAGCTGAAATGTTAAAAATTAAAATAATAGGAATCAAAGTGTTATATTCGCTACTCAAAAAAAAAGATAATGTGCTCACCCCTAGTTAGTTGCATTTAGCAACTAATAATTTAAAAGTGAATTGATAAAAAACTTAAAAGAAATGAAAAAAAATTACTTAAAAAAATTAGCAGTTTTTTCCTTATTGTTATCAGCTAACTTTGTTTTTTCTCAAACAGAAGAACAAATAGTAGAAATTAAAAAAGCAAACAACACACAAGAATTAAAAAACATTGAAGAATCTTCAAGGTTAATTCAAGTAGAGGCAAAAGAGAAAGCTTTAGAGATGGCGTCTCTTAAGGGTTGGGCGATAACATATATTGAAAATGGATCTTTATATGAATTAATGAAGGTTTCTGAAGATAACAGGCCTATCTATTACAAAACTTTTAATCAAAACGCAGCAATTTCAACTAGAGTTAACCACCTTAATATTGGAGGTAGTTTAGGTTTAGAACTAGAAGGTCAAAACATGACAGCTTATGTTTGGGATGGTGGCTGGGTATACACCGAACACCAAGAGTTTGACGGGCCTGGAGGTGATGATAGAGTTATTATAGGGGATGATGAAAATCAATTCAGTGACCACGGAACTCATGTTACAGGTACTATTTTAGCCTCAGGTGTTAATCCTGAAGCAAAAGGAATGGCGCCACAAGCAAAAGGGGTGTCTTATCGTTGGAGTCAAGATATTCCTGAAGGTGCAGCAGCAGCTTCAGACGGAATGTTGCTTTCTAACCACTCTTATGGGTATCCTCTAAGTAACGTTCAAAATGGTGCGGGTATATACGGTTTTGATGCAAAAGAGTTTGATGCCATCATGTACAATGCACCCTATTATCTTCAGGTGGTTTCAGCCGGAAATGATGGTGGAAATAATTCATCAAACACAGATCCTCTAGAAGGAAATTCACAGTTTGACAAGTTAACTGGAATGAATACGGCTAAAAATAATTTATCTGTTGCTAATGGTCAAGATGCTGTAATCGATGCTGACGGAAACTTAATTTCTATGAATAGAAATAATGGGAGTTCTGAAGGCCCAACAGATGATTTAAGAGTGAAGCCAGATATTACCGGAAACGGATCGGGCGTTATCTCTTCAGTGGGTAGTAGTAATGGCTACGGAAATTATTCAGGAACTTCTATGTCTGGACCAAATGTAATGGGTTCATTATTGTTGGTTCAACAACACTACAGCAATGTAAATGGTTCTTTTATGTTAGGTGCTACACTAAAAGGCCTAGCGCTTCACACGGCTGATGATATTACACCTGATAACTCGAACGCTTCATCTCAAACACTTATTGGACCAGATGCTACTACAGGTTGGGGTTTATTAAATGTAAAGTCTGCTGTAGAGACCATTGATAAAGTTGGTTTTCAGAGTGTTATAAAAGAAAAAACTTTAGACAATGAAGACACCTTTACCATGAATATTAAGTCAGACGGAGAAAATCCATTAGTGGCTTCAATTTCATGGACAGATGTTGCTGGAGAACAAAATAATACCGTAAATGATGCAACTCCTGCTTTAGTTAATGATTTAGATATTCGAGTTTCACAAGTTATAGATGGTGAAACAACAGAATATTTACCTTGGAGATTAACCTCTGTAAACACGAATGAACAAGGAGATAATTTAGTTGATCCATTTGAAAAAATAGAGATTGCTGATGCTTCGGGTGAGTATATAATTACAGTTTCTCACAAAGGAGCATTAGTGAATGATTCTCAAAACTACTCACTTATAGTAACAGGATCACTTTCTGATATTAATTTATCTAGTGTTAATCCTGAAGTTATTCAATGTTCAACAACGGATGCAGAATTTAATTTTAATTATACGCAACAAATTGCTACAACAACAACGATAACAGCTGATAATTTACCTGCAGGAGCAACAGCAACTTTTTCACCATCCTCAATAAGTCAAAATGGTGACGTTGTTATGACTGTATCAAATTTAGAAAGTGTTGCCGCTGGTTCGTATGAATTAAGCGTAACAGCAAGTAACGGTGATGAAACACAATCTAAAAAAGTAGAGTTAAGGGTGGTGCATCCAGACTTTATAGATAACCCAATGAGTTTATCATCACCCTTGAACGAGGAAGCAGGTGTTTTATTCCCTGAGATTGAGTTAGCTTGGAATGAAAACATAAATGCAGAATCGTATACCATAGAATTGTCTGATAATCCATCATTTACTAACATTATAGCAACATCGACTCAAACTGATATAAAATTTACAGCTACAGGTCTTGTTGAAAATAGTATTTACTACTGGAGAGTAAACCCAACAAATCAATGTGGTTTAGCTGTTTCACCTGTAATTTATAGTTTTCAAACAGCTGGGTCAGAAGATTGTACAAATACATATACTGCAACAGACTTTGATAACGATCGTTTAGGTGGTGGGGGTTCTGTTTCAGCTTCATTACCAATAGAAATTACAGATAATCTAACAATAAGTAGATTAAAAGTTAATGTAGATATTTCTCACGTTGCTATTGGAGAGCTAGAAGTGCTAATTCAAGAACCAGAAGCTTTAGGGGCTAACACAACGGTTCTTTTAGAAAACGTATGCGATCAAGTTGCCAATGTTACAGGTGCTGTATTTGATGACAACGGTGAAGATTTGGTGTGCGGAACAGCAGACCCTGCAATTTCAGGAAACATAAAACCCGCACAAAGTTTAGCTAATTCTGCAGGAAAAAGTGCCTTAGGTACTTGGTTGTTAATTGCAAATGATGAAACTTTCCAGAATGGAGGAACATTTACAACAGGAAGTTTAGATGGAGCAACCATAACGGTTTGTATAGCTGAAGCAAATTCATCTCTTCCAGAGTTTTCATCTAATCCCGTATCAGTTAGCGCAAACCAAAGCACTGTGTTTACAACCTCTGACATGTCAGCAACCACAGCCTCAGAGACGGCTTCTCAGCAAGTTTATACTATTGTTATGGTGCCAACTATGGGTGTAATTACTAAAAATGGCACAGATTTATCTATTGGTGGAACTTTTACGCAAGCTGATGTAGATGCAGGGGTTATTGCATATTCAAACACGCAAACCATATTATTTTCTGATTCATTTAAGGTAGATATCACCAACTCATTAAATGGTTGGTTACCAAATCAAGAGGTTAGTATAGAAGCAACCACATTAAGTACAAATTCTTACTCTTTATCTAATGTGTCTATATATCCAAACCCTTCGAATGGTATAATCAATGTTCGTTTTGAGACAACATCAAACGATAACGTAAAAATAGAATTATTTGATTTACAAGGTAGAAGAGTTTATCGCTCTAATCACACAAGTAATCAATCGTTATTCGATGAACCAATAGCTACAGGAAAACTAGCCAGCGGTATATATGTATTAAATGTGTCACAAGGAAACAAAAGTACAACGAAGAGAATTATTTTTTCGAAGTAACTCTTTTAAAAGACAAATGTTTTTATAAACGTTAAAATGAGGCTACATAGTAGCCTCATTTTTATTTACATTTATATCGAATTCACTTTATATGGTCCAAAAAAGAAAAAACGATCCCTATGCCGCTTTAAGAATAAAAGAGTTTACAGTTTTTTTATTAGTTCGTTTTGCTTTAGTTTTCGGATGGTCTATGCAGTTTATAGTAATTGAGTGGAAGGTTTATGAACTCACAGGAGATCCTATATATCTTGGGCTTATTGGCTTAATGGAAATAATTCCCGCTTTATCAACTGCCTTATTTGCAGGTCATATTGTAGATCAAAAAGAAAAAAGGAATTTATTGGCATTATGTATTGCTGCTTTTTCTTTAATAAGTTTTGGCCTTTTTTGGATTACATCAGACGCAATAAGCAACACGCTTTCTACAGAGATAATTTTATACATTATATATGCATTTGTTTTTTTTGGTGGTTTTTTGCGCGCTTTTTTTGGCCCCATTATTTTTTCTCTAGTAGCCTTAATAGTTCCTAAAAAAATATATCCAAACGCAGCAACATGGAACAGTTCTTTGTGGCAGATGGCACGTGTTTTAGGAGTCTCTTTTGCCGGTTTTTCCATTAATTGGATTGGTGTTCATTGGTCTCTCAGCATTATTTTTTTCTTAGTTACTTTTTCTTTTTTTGTATTGTTTAAAATAAAAAGAAAACCCGTCTTGAATCCAAAGATTGGAGAACCAATTTTTCAAAGTTTAAAAGAAGGTGTTCATTTTGTATTTAAGACAAAAGCAATCTTAGGTGCGTTAACTTTAGACATGTTTTCTGTTTTATTTGGAGGAGCAATAGCCTTATTAGCTGTTTTTGCTGAAGATATTTTGAAAGTAGGGCCACAAGGATTTGGAATCTTAGTAGCAGCACCATCTGTTGGCTCATTTTTAACCATGTTAGTAACAGCTTATATTCCAATTAGTAAAGCTGCAGGCAAAAAACTATTAGTTGCAATTTTTGGTTTTGGTGTTTGCATCATTGTTTTTGGAGTTTCTTCTGTATTTTGGATCTCCGTTGTTGCCTTGTTTTTTAGCGGTGTAACAGATGGTGTTTCTATGGTGATAAGACAAACGATTCTTCAACTTAAAACCCCAGATGAAATGCGAGGAAGAGTTTCTTCTGTGAACTCAATGTTTGTTGGATCATCTAACGAGCTTGGAGCTTTTGAAAGTGGGCTAACAGCAAAATTAATGGGAACAGTTACCGCTGTTGTTTTTGGCGGAAGCATGACATTACTAACAGTAGTAACAACCGGGATTTTAAACCCAACTCTAAGAAACCTCGATCTTACTAAAGATTTAGAAGAACATGAAGAAAGCGAGTAAATTAATTAAAAGAAGTAATGAATTCCAGTGCCTTGTTTAGCTCTTCTTTCTTTTTATTAAGGATCTCTTTTTTCCAAGAAAGATGTTTAGCAAATTCATCTAAAACAAGAGTTAGGTTCTTATAAACACTTTCTATATTAAAGTATGCTCTTCCGGTTCTTCGTATAAAAAAGTCTGTAAGAGAACAGGTCATTTCATAATGAATTGTGTACCAAACTTCTGCTTTTATCATTTTTTCTTGTGGTGTTCCTTTCTTTAATTCATTGTATTTTTTGAGAATGACATCAGTTTGCTTTCCATAGTTATAGACAAGATACTGGGCGTCTTTTTCACTAAAATTATCCTTAAAAATTCTCTTATTAATTAGGTTAATATAACGTTTTACATCATCAAAATTTTCAAATTTACCACCAGAAAGCACGATGTGTTCTGTTTGTGTTTTTTTAAACTCCCTAGAGAATCGTCTAAGGTGTTTTTTGGCAACTAAGTCAACTATTCGTTCTGCCATTTTACGATACCCCGTTAGCTTACCACCAGCAATAGAAATTAATTCAGACTTAGCTACAAAGATTTCATCCTTTCTTGACAATTCAGAAGCGGGTTTACCCTCTTCATGAATTAGAGGCCGAAGACCTGCCCAAGAAGATTTTATATCATCAATAGAGATCGATACATCAGGAAACATATTATTCACTGCAGCGATAAGATACATGGCGTCTACCAAATCTGTTTTAACTTCATCTTTATTACCCTGATAATTTGTATCTGTTGTTCCAAAGTATGTGCTTTTACCTCTAGGTATTGCAAACATCATTCGCCCATCAGGAATATCAAAATATACCGATTGCTTTACGGGTAGTTTATCGAAATTGACCACTAGGTGAACCCCTTTAGACAATCGTAGTTTTTTGTTGGTGTTTATTTGATTTTTTAAACGCAAACTGTCTACCCATGGGCCGGTAGCATTAATAACATATTTTGATTTAATATTAAAAATTGTATTGGCCAAGACATCTTTTATTGTTGCGCCAACAATTCTTTTCTCTTCGTATATGAATTCTAAAACTTCTGAATAGTTAATAGGTTTTGCATCATAATTTAAAGCTGTTTTAATAAGCTCTAACGTAAGACGGGCATCATCTGTTCGATATTCTGCATAGTAACCTGCACCTTTTAAAATGTCTTTAGGAAGAAGAGGCTCTTTTATTAAAGCTTCTTTTTGATCTAGCATTTTACGCTTGTCTTCGCCCTCAACAGCAGCTAAAACATCGTATACTTTTAAGCCAACAGATGTTAACCAAGAGCCGTAAGTTCCTCCATCAACAAGAGGTAATATCATTTTTTCAGGGACAACAAGGTGTGGTGCTAATTTATGCACAATTGCACGCTCCATACCCACTTCTTTAACCAACCAAAAATCAAATTGTTTTAAGTATCTTAATCCTCCGTGAATTAATTTTGTAGACTTACTACTAGTTCCAGAAGCAAAATCGTTTTTTTCTACAAGTGCCACTTTCATTCCTCTAGAGGCAGCATCTAAAGCAATACCCGCACCCGTGATACCACCTCCAACAACCAACAAATCAAACTCACTTGATTTTAATTCATTTATGGTATTCTCTCTGTTAAAAAAAGAAAAACGGTTCATAATGTCTTCCAATTGAGATAGTTTAAAAGCACCTTCCGAGGAGGAGAACAATTAAATAAGGTTCAACTAAATATATTATTTTTTTGTCAATTATTAACCAAGAAGGTAAGTTTTACTCTTGTTTAGCGAAGATTCCTCTCTTTTTAAGTTCAGGAATCATTCTTAAAGCCCCTTCTTTTATTGTATTTTCTTTGAAAGTAAACGTTTTGTCATATAAACAATCTTTAACAAAAAAAGTTACTTGAAATTGATTCGTAAGCTTAAATAAATCAGGCTGTATCCACTCAACTTTAGCAAATGAATGTGCGTCTAAAACATCAATTTTTTTACGCATGACTGAGCTTATTTTTTTATCACCAAACCCTTTAGAAACGATTACCACCATTTCTAGACGAGTAACGTTATTATTTACAAGATAAACATGCCAATCGTTTGTATTATAAACACTGTTGTGTTCATACACAATCGCCATCTCAACACCAGAAATTTCAGGAATTATAATGTCTTTTTTCATAGAATTAATTGGGGTTATCGAGCTGACTTTATGAATTGTATGACAAAAAATGAATTAAAGTACAGATTTAAATTGCTCAAGAAAACGAACATCATTTTCATAAAACATTCTAATATCTGGAATCTGATATAGTAACATAGCAATTCTTTCTATCCCCATTCCAAAAGCATATCCACTGTAAATAGATGGATCTATATTACAATTTTTAAGCACATTAGGGTCTACCATTCCACAACCCATAATTTCTAACCAACCAGTACCTTTTGTAATTTTATAATCTGTTTCAGTTTCTAGCCCCCAGTAAATGTCAACTTCTGCGCTAGGTTCTGTAAATGGAAAATAAGATGGACGTAAACGAATTTTAGATTTTCCAAACATTTCTTTAGTAAAGTATAATAATGTCTGCTTTAAATCAGCAAAAGAAACATCTGTATCTATATATAAGCCCTCTACTTGATGGAATATACAATGTGCTCTTGCAGAAATGTCTTCATTTCTAAACACTCTTCCGGGAGAAATTGTTCTTATTGGAGGTTTGTTATTTTCCATATAACGAACCTGAACAGATGATGTGTGTGTTCTTAATAAAGTGTCAGGGTTTTTGTCAATAAAAAAAGTATCCTGCATATCTCTTGCGGGATGATATTCAGGAAGGTTAAGTGCTGTAAAGTTATGCCAATCGTCCTCTATCTCTGGACCCTCTGAAGCTGTGAAACCGATTCTATTAAAAACCTCAATGATTTGGTTTTTTACCAAAGAGATTGGGTGCCTTGAGCCTAATTGTATTGGCTCAGAAGGCCTAGTTAAGTCTCCATAAAAACTTTTTACACCATTAGAATCTTCCAGGGTGTTATTTAAAAAAACAACTTTATCTTCCGCAGCTTTTTTAAGATTATTTAAAGCTTGTCCAAATTCTTTCCGCAATTCAGCATCAACATTTTTAAATTCAGAAAACAACCCTTTTAACAGCCCTTTACTTCCTAGATATTTAATTCTAAAAGCCTCTATGTCTGTTTTTGAAGTTGTATTAAATAAATGAACTTCTTCAATAAGTTCTTTAACCTTGTCTAACATATTTTATTATCAGATAAATATTGTACAAATTTACATTTTTTATAAAGAAAGTGTTTCATTTTCCTGTCGAAAACAAAAATCAACACGAAATCGATTGAATACTGATGTTACAGATAAAAACAAAACTAAAAAACTATGATTAAGATGTCTTAAAATATATATCTTTGTCGCAAAATTGAACAGTTAAAACAAATCAAAAACAAAAATATGCAGGCAAAAATTAATGCTTTTATGGACTTGGTGAAGCTGAGAAACCATCATGAACCAGAATTTTTACAAGCAGTTCAAGAAGTTGCAGAAACAGTTATCCCTTATATAGTTAAGAACGATATCTATCACGGGAAAAACATCTTACTTAGAATGGTAGAGCCAGAAAGATTAATATCTTTTAGGGTTTCATGGGTAGATGATTCAGGAGAGATTCAAGTCAATAGAGGGTATCGAGTTCAAATGAATTCAGCTATAGGACCCTACAAAGGTGGGCTTAGATTTCACCCAACAGTTAATGCAAGTATTTTAAAGTTTTTAGCCTTCGAACAAGTATTCAAAAACTCATTAACAACACTGCCAATGGGTGGAGGAAAAGGAGGTTCAGACTTTGATCCTAAAGGTAAATCTGATAATGAAATTATGCGATTTTGCCACGCTTTTATGAGTGAGCTTTTTAGACATATAGGTCATAACACAGATGTTCCTGCAGGAGATATCGGAGTTGGTGGGAGAGAAATTGGATTTATGTTTGGAATGTATAAAAAACTTAAGAACTCTTTTACTGGTGTTTTAACGGGTAAAGGTGCTTCTTGGGGAGGTTCTATGATTAGACCAGAAGCTACAGGATATGGAGATGTATATTTTGCAGAAAATATGCTGCAAACAAAAGGAGATTCTTTTAAAGGAAAAACAGTGGTAGTTTCAGGTTCTGGAAATGTTGCCCAATACGCTACTGAGAAAGCAACTCAGCTAGGAGCAAAAGTGGTAACTCTTTCTGATTCATCAGGGTATATTTTAGATACAGAAGGAATAGACTCAGATAAATTAGCATATGTAATGGATTTAAAAAATGTGAAAAGAGGAAGGATTAGCGAGTATGTAAAAGCGTATCCCAATGCTAAGTTTTTTAAAGGAGAAACACCATGGGCCGTATCATGTGATGTTGCTTTACCCTGTGCAACACAGAATGAATTAAATGGAGAACATGCAAAACAATTAGTAGATAATGGATGTATTTGTGTGGCAGAAGGAGCAAATATGCCTTCTACACCAGAAGCAATTTATGAATTTCAAAAAGCAAAAATATTATTTGCTCCCGGAAAAGCTTCAAATGCTGGAGGTGTGGCAACATCTGGTTTAGAGATGAGTCAAAACTCTTTACGTTTAAGTTGGACTAGAGAAGAGGTAGATGAAAAATTAAAGCAGATTATGAAAGACATTCATGAATCGTGTGTTGTTTATGGTAAAAACGAAGACGGAACCGTTGATTATATAAAAGGAGCAAACATTGCTGGTTTTGTAAAAGTTGCAGATGCTATGCTAGCTCAGGGTATCGTTTAGCATTTAAATTTTAAAAGTATTAAAAGCGCCATATGTGGCGCTTTTTTTATTTTAAAGGCATCGTTTATTGTTTAGTTACATTATTTTCTGCTTCAGAAAATCAATTTTTTGTAACTTTATTATGTGGAAACTAAACCGAAACTAAGAAAAATAATTCATGTAGATATGGATGCTTTTTATGCATCAGTTGAGCAACTAGACAATAAAGAGTTAATAGGAAAACCAGTTGCAGTTGGCGGTAGTAGTGAAAGAGGTGTTGTTGCAGCAGCAAGTTATGAGGCTAGAAAGTTTGGCGTAAGATCTGCGATGAGTGGTGTTTTAGCAAAAAAGAAATGCCCCAATCTAATCTTTGTAAAACCAAGATTTTCTAGATACAAAGAAATTTCAGTAAAAATCAGGCAAATTTTTAATGACTATACAGATTTAGTGGAACCGCTCTCATTAGACGAAGCTTATTTAGATGTTACTGAAAATAAAAAAGGAAATCTATCAGCAAGTTTAATTGCCCAAGAAATTAGAGATCGCATTTTTAATGAATTAAACTTGAGAGCTTCCGCAGGGATATCTATTAATAAGTTTATTGCTAAAGTAGCTTCAGACATTAATAAACCCAACGGTCAAAAAACAATTAACCCCGAAGAAGTAATTCTTTTTTTAGAAGAATTATCGGTTAATAAATTTTACGGCGTTGGAAAGGTGACTGCAGCAAAAATGAACAACCTAGGCATCTTTAAAGGATTAGATTTAAAGAATAAATCTTTAGAGGAGTTAACAAAACTCTTTGGAAAGTCAGGAAATTTTTATTACAATATTGTGAGAGGTGTTCATAATAGTCCTGTAAAACCAAATCGAATTAGAAAGTCAATTGCCGCAGAAAGAACCTTTTCCAAAAATATTTCCTCAGAAGTATTTATGTTAGAGAGGTTAGATAAAATAGCCGAAGAATTAGAAAAGCGGATGATGATATTAAAAACAAAAGGGAAAACAATCACTTTAAAAATAAAATACAGTGATTTTACTCAGCAAACAAGAAGTAAAACTGTTCAAAGCTTTATGCAAACTAAAGACGAAATCATGCATAATATAAAAGAGCTAGTATACCAAGAAAAGTTTAAAAACTCTGTGAGGTTATTAGGCATATCTTTTTCTAACTTAGACACAGAAAAAAAAGACCCTGTTTGGGTTCAGTTAAAGTTAGAGTTTTAAAGACCAATGTACTTTTGGTTTTCATTAAACGGCAAAACCTATAAACATGTTACATGATAAATATCATCAGAACAAATAGTAAGAATACTGATTTCAGAGGATTAATATTTGAGTTAGATGCTTATTTAAAGATAACAGATGGAGATGATCATGAGTTTTACAACCAGTTCAATACTTTGGAAAAAATAAAAAATGTAGTAATTGCTTACCAAGGAAAAAATGCTATTGGTTGTGGAGCTTTTAGAGCGTTTGATGTAAATACTGTTGAAGTAAAAAGGATGTATGTAAAAAAAGAACACAGAGGCACTAAAATTGCCAGTTCTATTTTAAACTCCCTTGAAGATTGGGCCTCAGAAAAAGGATTTATAAAATGTATCTTAGAGACAGGAAATAACCAAGTAGCAGCAATAAACTTTTATAAAAAATCTGGATATAAAAGCATTCCAAATTACGGTCAGTATGCCCAAATGGATGACAGTAATTGCTTTGAAAAATTAATATAATGAATTACAGTTATTGGGAATATAAAGAGTGGTTTGCTAACAATGATTTTGTTGTTGTTGGAAGTGGAATAGTTGGTTTAAGTTGTGCAATTCATTTAAAAGAACGTTTTCCAAAATCAAAAGTTTTAGTTTTAGAAAAGGGTTTATTGCCACAAGGCGCAAGTACAAAAAACGCTGGTTTTGCTTGTTTTGGCAGTACCTCAGAACTATTAAGCGATCTAAAGACTCACTCAAAGCAAGAGGTTTTTCAGTTGGTAAAAAAGAGATGGGAGGGCTTACAAATTCTTAGAAACCTATTAGGAGATAAGAATATTGATTACCAACAACACGGTGGATACGAATTGTTTTTTAATGAAACTTTATTTGAAGCATGCAAAAACAAAACAGAGGAGTTAAATCAATTATTATTTCCTCTTTTTAATGCTAATGTGTTTTCTACGGCTCAAAATAAATTTAATTTTCAAAATACGGTTCCATCCTACCTGGTTAATAAATTTGAAGCTCAGATAGATGCAGGTAAAATGATTTCACAGCTGTTAAAAACAGCATATGAAAAGGGGGTCAAGGTCATAAATAACACGACTGTTTTAGACTTTTCTGAAGAGGCCAATCAAATAAACATTACAACAAATCAAGGGGAGGTTTCAGCATCTAAATTATTTTTTGCAACCAATGGTTTTTCAAAAAAACTTCTAGACGAAAATATAGCTCCAGCAAGAGCTCAAGTATTGATTACTTCCCCCATAAAAGATTTACACATTAAAGGAACGTTTCACTTAGATGAAGGCTATTACTATTTTAGAAATATTGACAATAGAATATTATTAGGAGGTGGAAGGAATTTAGATTTTAAAACAGAAGAAACTACTCAATTTGGTCAAACCAACCGTATTCAAAATAAGTTAGAATCACTTTTAAAAACAATTATTTTACCAAATAATGAGTTTGAAATTACACACCGCTGGAGTGGAATTATGGGAGTTGGAAATCAGAAAAAACCTATTGTAAAACAACTATCAGAGCATACTTACTGCGGAATCCGTTTGGGTGGCATGGGTGTTGCTATCGGTTCATTAGTCGGAAAAGAGTTAGCGGATTTGCTTGATTAAATTAAAATTACTTTAAGAAATGTTCAAAAAACTACCCCTATTATTGATTTTAATTACCATGAACCTATTCTCTCAAGAATGGATTCAAGATAAAGAACAAACCCGTGTTTCATTTAAAATTAAAAATTTCGGACTCACTGTAGATGGTGGCTTTAAAACCATAGATGTAAACACAAATCTAGACACCAAAGATTTATCTAATAGCTATTTGAATGCGACTATTATGGTAAATTCTATTTTTACAGGCATAGAAGCAAGAGATAACCACGTATTAGAAACAGATTATTTTGATGCTTTAAATCATGAAAAAATCACACTTAAATCCTCTAAACTTACAAAGGACACGAATGGTAACATTACTCTTTTTGCAGAGTTAAGTATCAAAGGAATTACCAAGAAGGAGGAGATTCCCTTAGAAGTTTTTGAAGACAATTCAAGACTAATATTAAAAGCTTCAATGCTGATAAATCGTAAAAACTTTGATATTGGAAATAGAAGTTTTATTTTGTCTAATAATGTAAAAATTCAAGTAGAGTATTCTGCTACTAAATAACAATTGAAAAAAAGACGAGCATTTGATGTAATTATAGTAGGAGGAGGTTTGGCAGGGCTAACAAGCGCTATTCATTTATCTAAACAGAACAAACAGGTTTTATTAGTTGAAAAGAACGAATATCCAAAACATAAAGTATGTGGAGAGTACATTTCTAACGAAGTATTGCCCTATTTAAATTCATTAGGCATCCACCCAATAAATTATGGTGCTAAAAAAATCACTAAAGTTCATATAAGTACTATAAAAAGTAATCTAATAAAAGGAGAATTACCCTTAGGAGGTTTTGGAATGAGTCGCTATTTTTTAGATGATCTGTTAGTGAACAAAGCCCGCTTGAATGGTGTTCAGGTTTTAAAAGATTCGGTAGAGGCTATTCATTTTAAAGAAGATGCTTTTACAATTACAACAAAAAACGCCAAGGTATTTCAAAGCAAGGTTGTAGTTGGTGCTTTTGGAAAAAGATCTTCACTAGATAAAAAAATGAACCGAAAATTTTTTCAAAAAAAATCACCGTATTTGGCCGTAAAAATTCATGTAAAAGGAGTCTTTCCGGAAGATTTAGTTGCTTTACATAACTTTGAAGGTGGCTACTGCGGGGTGTCTAAAGTTGAAAATAACGCCATTAACCTGTGTTATATTACAGAATACCGTTTGTTTAAAAAACATAAAACGATTACAGATTTTCAAAATCAAGTTGTTTTTAAAAATGAATATCTTAGAAAATTATTTAAAGAAACAACCCCAATTTTTAAACAACCGTTATCCATTAGCCAAATATCTTTTCAAACAAAAACCCCAGTGGAAGATCACATTATCATGTGTGGAGATACTGCCGGAATGATACATCCCTTGTGTGGAAATGGTATGGGTATGGCTATTTCTAGCGCTCGATTGGCAAGTATACGAATACTTCAATTCTTAAATGGCGAAATAAAAACCAGAGCAGCTCTAGAAAAACAGTATATTAGAGATTGGAATAAAGAATTTAAAATACGGTTAAAAACAGGTCATTTTGTTGCTTGGTTGTTTAGAAATCAAATGCTTTCTCAAATAGCATATTCAATTTTAAAAAGAATACCTTCATTATTGCCTAAAATGATCAAATTTACCCATGGAAAACAGTTACAACCACTATGAGTTTTTTAGTTGATACTTCTCACCGTTCTTCAGCTACAGAGATGATGGATGACTTTAGTCTTAAAGGAGTTGATTTTAGAGACACATTAGACAAATTGGAGATTATTAACAGGTTATTAGGGGGCAATTCAGTAACTATAAAAGGGTTAAAAAAATTATTAGATACACAGACAAAAACGAAGACAATTACAATTATAGATTTAGGCTGCGGTCATGGAGATATCCTAAGAGATGTTGCAAAGTTTGGTAGAAAAAATAAGTATAAGTTTAACTTATTAGGGGTTGATGCAAATCCTGCTGCCATAGAGTATGCTAGAGAGCTTTCTAAAGACTATTCAGAATTAAGTTTTGACACAATAGATATTTTTTCTCAAGATTTTAAAAAGCAAAATTTTGACGTGGTTTTATGCACTTTGTTTTTACATCATTTTAAAACCGACGATTTGATACCCTTTTTAAAATCGACGGTTCAAAAAGCATCAATTGGTGTTGTTGTGAATGATTTACACAGGCATAAAATGGCGTATTATCTTTTTAGACTGATTGGATTATTTATTAAAAACAAGATGGTAAGAGAAGACGGCTTAACTTCTGTTTTGAGAGCCTTTAAAAGAAAAGAATTAGAAACGATCTTAACAAAAGCAGATGTAAGTTTTTCAATTCAATGGAAATGGGCCTTTCGCTACTTGTGGCTGTTGAAAAAAGAAACGATTTATTAAAAGAATTTTTGCTTATAAAGTTCATAATATGAATGTAAAAATATTATCTGTAGCGAAACAGCTACCAAAACATACTAGAGAAACTAAAGACATTATTCCATTTGTGAAATTATGGATGCAAGGTCAGGAAAAAAGGTTTCAACGAAAAGTATTAAAACTTTTTGAAGGGGCTGGTGTAGATAGGCGGTATTCTATTATGGATGCAGAAGAGGTTTTTTTAAATTCGTCTTTTGAAGAAAAAAACAATATCTATGCTAGAGAGGTAACAGCCTTGGCAGAACAATCATTAAAAAAGTCTTTAGAAAAAGCAAGTTTACAACCCACAGATATTGACTATATAATAACTGTCAGCTGTACGGGAATTATGATCCCTTCTGTAGACGCTTATTTAATTAATAGTTTGCAAATGAAACAAGATGTTGTGAGGCTTCCAGTTACAGAAATGGGTTGTGCAGCTGGAGTTTCAGGGATTATTTATGCAAAAAACTTTTTAAAAGCCAACCCAAATAAAAGAGCGGCAGTGGTTGCAGTAGAATCTCCAACAGCAACATTTCAGCTAGAAGATTTTTCCATGGTAAATATTGTGAGTGCTGCAATTTTTGGTGACGGTGCAGCAAGTGTTATTTTATCATCTTACGAAGAAGATAAAGGACCAAAAATTATAGATGAAGCGATGTATCATTTTTATAATTCAACCCATATGATGGGGTTTAAATTGGTAAATTCAGGCTTACAAATGATATTAGATAAATCAGTTCCAGAAACCATATCAAATCATTTTCCAATGATAGTTCACCCTTTTTTAGAACGGAATAATTTAACAATTGAAGACATAAATCATTTAATTTTTCACCCTGGAGGCAAGAAGATTGTTCAAACAGTAGAAGATTTATTTGGATCTTTAGGGAAGAATATTGATGACACAAAAGAGGTTTTACGATTGTATGGAAATATGTCTAGTGCAACCGTACTATATGTTTTAGAGCGATTTATGGATGGAGATAGACAACCTGGAGAAAAAGGACTGATGCTAAGTTTTGGGCCAGGCTTTTCTGCACAAAGAATACTATTAGAATGGTAAAAGAATTTAAAGATAAAAATGAATGGGCTCTAATTTTAGGAGGCTCTAGCGGCTTAGGTCTAGCAACAGCGAAAAAGTTAGCTCGTCATGGAATGAATATTTGTATTGTACATAGAAATTCTAGATCACAACAAGCAGAAATAGAAAAAGAATTTAAAAAAATTACTAAAGAAGGGGTAGATTTTATTAGGTATAACACAGATGCTTTTCATTCAGAAAAGAGAGCTGCATTGATAGAAGATTTAGAAAAAGAACTAAATGGTGGCGCTATAAAAACACTTGTACACAGCGTAGCTAAGGGAAATTTAAAACCCATGATTTCAAAAACTACTCCAACACTACAGACAGATGATTTCCAATTAACAATACAAGCAATGGGCGTTAGTTTGTATGATTGGACCAAAGCTGTTTTTGAAGCTAAATTATTTTCAGATGATGCGCGAGTAATCAGCTTTACTAGTGAAGGAAACTCGAAAGCATGGAAAAATTATGCTGCTGTTTCAGCAGCAAAAGTAACGCTAGAAGCAATTACAAGAAATATTGCTTTAGAGTATGCACCCTTCGGAATTAGAGCAAATTGCATTCAAGCAGGAGTTACAGACACGGCTTCTTTAAGAATGATTCCTGGCAGCGATGAAATAAAAAAACATTCTTTATTACGCAATCCATTTCATAAATTAACAGTACCAGAAGACGTTGCCAATGTTGTTTATCTTTTATCTAAAGACGAAGCATCTTGGATTAATGGTACAATTATTCCTGTAGATGGAGGAGAACACATAAGCTAAACAACTTGAACCATAAAAAAATCATACAGCTCTTACCCTATCAAACACCCTTCTTGTTTGTAGATGAAGTAATATCTCTATCAGAACACGGTGTCGAGGGATATTACACCTTTAAAGAAGACGAGTATTTTTATCAAGGTCATTTTAAAGAGAATCCAATAACCCCTGGAGTCATTTTAACCGAAGTAATGGCCCAAATTGGGGTGGTTTGTTTAGGAATATACTTATTAAGAGATGAAATTTCTACTACAAAAAAACCACAAATTGCATTAACCTCAAATCATATTGATTTCTTTTTACCTGTTTACCCCCAAGAACGTGTAAAAGTAATTTCAGAAAAAGTTTATTTTAGATTTAATAAACTAAAATGTAAGGTCGAATTGTTTAATGAAAAAAATGAGCTGGTTTGTAGAGGAACTATTTCAGGAATGTTAAAATCAATGCATAATGAAACATAGAGTTGTCATTACAGGGATGGGAGTTGTAGCACCAAATGCAGTTGGCTTAGATAATTTTTTAGCAGCAATTCAAGAAGGAAGATCTGGAATTACATTTCATCAAAAACTTCAAGATTTAAAATTTTCTTGTTGTATTGGAGGAATTCCTTCAGTATCAGAAGAGATGAAAAACAACTATTTAACACCGCTACAATTGCGTGGATTTGATAGTGCCGGAATTTTATATGGATGTATTGCAGGCATAGACGCATGGAAAGATGCAGGCTTTGACATTGATAAAAGCTTACCCGTAGATTATGACTCAGGATTGGTCTTTGGGGCAGGTACCTCGGGAGTAGAAAAATTTAGAGAGGCTGTATATAAATTAGACGATCAAAAAGTAAAAAGATTAGGCAGCACTGTTGTTGTTCAAACAATGGCAAGCGGTATTAGTGCTTACTTGGGCGGTATTCTAGGAGTAGGAAATCAAGTCACCACAAACTCATCTGCTTGTACAACTGGCACAGAAGCTTTACTCATGGGCTTTGAGCGTGTTCAGGCAGGAAAGGCAAAAAGAATGCTAGTTGGAAGTTGTAGTGATGATGGAGCCTATATATGGGGCGGATTTGATGCAATGCGAGTGATGACCTATAAACACAACGAAAACCCAGAAAAAGGGTCTAGACCCATGAGTTCAGATGCATCAGGGTTTGTGCCTGGCAGTGGTGCTGGTGCGATGGTATTAGAAACATTAGAGAGTGCTTTGGAAAGAAAAGCAACTATTTATGCCGAGGTATTGGGTGGAAACATTAATTCTGGAGGACAACGAAACGGCGGAACGATGACAGCACCAAATTCTGAAGCCGTACAAAAATGTATTGTAGATGCAATAAAAAATGCAAACATAGCAGCTTCAGAAATAGATGCAATTAATGGGCATCTAACTGCTACTATAAAAGATCCTGTAGAAATAGAAAATTGGACAAAAGCTTTAGGGAGAACTGGGCAAAATTTTCCAATGATAAATTCTTTAAAATCTATGGTTGGGCATTGTCTTGCAGCTGCGGGAGCCATAGAAAATGTGGCAACAATATTGCAATTAAAACACCAATTTATCTTTCCAAATATTAATTGCGAAGAAGTGCATCCAGACATTTTAAAATTAATTTCAAAAGAAAAAATACCAACGAAATACACATCAAAAAAAATAAAGATCATTGCAAAAGCAAGTTTTGGCTTTGGAGATGTAAATGGATGTGTTATTTTTAAAAAATATTAAATTAAAGGATATATGACTAGAGAAGAATTAATTGCCTCACTACAAAAAATTGTAAAACCTTATATTCAAGATGAAGAAGCATTTAACAACCTGTCTGAAGAGACAGATTTTATTAACGATTTAAAAATCAATTCTGCGAATTTGGTAGATGTTATTTTAGATGTAGAAGATGAATTTGATATTGAAATTGATAATGATTCCATGGAAAAAATGCTTTCAGTAAAAGCAGCCCTAGACATTATTGAAACAAAATTATCTAGCTCTTGATTGGTAACGATATTATAGATTTATCTCTTGCTAAAACACAAAGCAATTGGCAGCGAAAAGGGTTTTTAGAAAAGCTGTTTTCAAATGATGAGCAACAACTTATCCTAGAGGCATCAAATTCTTTTGAAATGGTATGGAGGCTCTGGAGCATGAAGGAAGCTGCTTACAAAATTTATACACAACACCATGAAATTCGGTTTTTTGCTCCAAAAAAATTTGAATGTAAATTGACACGAGGTTCCAAGGGTGTGGTTAGTTTCAAGGGTCAAAACTTTTACACAAGAACAACACTAAATCAGGATTGTGTTTTTACTACTGCAGTTCTTGAAAATAAAAAGAGTCCGTATTCAGAAATGGTATCTCCAGGTCAAATTGACACAATGATTAAGAACAAGCTTAACGAATTAACAGCATTACAAATTTCAGAAATTCAACAAAAAAAATCAAAAAATGGGGCCCCTAGTTATTATTATAAAACAACACTTCTTACCTCATCATGCTCAATTACACACCATGGCAGGTTTGGTGCGTATTCATTTTTACAGGCTTAAATAATGTTAACGTTAAAAGAATCCCTTTTTCAACAGTGTGAAGATTTTGTAAATACACGTCTTCAAACCATACAGACAATTATTTCTTCTCATCAAAAGGCATTGAGCTCAGAAACGAAAAGTTCTGCAGGAGATAAGCATGAAACAGGCAGAGCAATGTTACAATTAGAAATGGAAAAAGCAGGGCAACAATTAGCTGCTGTTCAACAAATGCAACAAACACTAGCTAAAATTAATACCCTATCATCCTCAGCAAACATTGCTTTAGGGTCTGTTATAAAAACCTCATCAACATGTTATTTTTTGAGTATTTCTGCAGGAAAGTTAAAAGATAAAGAAACTGTATATTTTGCCATTTCTTCCTCTTCGCCAATAGGCAAATTATTGGTAGGTAAAAAAGCTGAAGACACCTTTACTTGGAACGGAAAAGAAATTACAATAGATCATGTCTTATAGTACCTTCATTATTTAGTCTATAAAGGAAAGACTGATCTCTTTCCCCAAAACGATATTTTCAGGATTTTGAAAGAAAATAACCTGAGAATTAAATGTTGCCTCAATCAACCAAAAAGACCCTTTGAAGAATGCTTTTTTTACAATAGCCTTATGTGAAGAATCTTTAGAAACTTGAATTTGATGCGGATAGATCAGTTTTTTCTCTCCGTCTATATAAAGTTCATTTACATCATCAAATAAAGCCGCGACATAATGTTCAGATGGGTTTTTATATAAGTTTCTTGGAGAATCCAATGCAATCACTTTTTTGTTTTTAATCACCATCATTTGGTCTGCAAAAGAAAGTGCGTCATCTCCATCATGTGTTGCCACAATACATGAAATATTTTTCTCTTTTAGATAACTAAAAAGCTTTCTTCGGAGTGAGTTTTTTTTAAAATTATCTATTTGCCCAAAAGGCTCATCTAACAAAATAAGTTCGGGTTCTTTTGCCAAGGCTCTTGCAATCGCCACGCGTTGTTGTTGTCCTCCACTTAGGGTTTTTACTTTCTCATTTGCAAAGTTAGACATCTCTATAACGTCTAATAATTCATTGGTTCTTTGTGCTTTCTCTTCCGGATAAAACCGCGACAAAAATTTTCCAATATTTTCAGCAACTGTTGTATAGGGCATTAAATCAAAATCTTGCGCCACATACTTAAAGAAGCTCATGCCCGGAACCAAATGAAAAGCAGGACCTAAAACTTCTTGATTTTTCCAATAAATTGATCCCTTTTTTAAGTCTAGCAAACCGTAAATTGCTTTTAATAAAGTAGATTTTCCCGAGCCACTTTCCCCCATAACACAGAGGTGTTGCCCTTCTTCTAAAGTGAAAGAAATAGCAGACAATATCTCTTTTTTAGGAGCATATTGAAATGAAATGTTAGAGACTTTTAGCATAAAAAAAACCGCAAACAATTTAACTTGTTTTGCGGTGTAAAAATACTGAAAAAAGTATCAGTTAGCTTTTAAGTTTAGCTTTTGGAGGATTTGGCAATTTATCAAAACCCATATTGTATAAAGTAAACCCAAATATATCAGCATATTGCTCAATGGTTTTTGCTACAGGAGTTCCTGCGCCGTGACCAGCATTTGTTTCAATTCGTATCAATACTGGATTATTACCAGCCTGTTTGTCTTGCAATTCTGCGGCAAACTTAAAACTATGTGCAGGAACCACTCTGTCATCATGATCTCCAGTGGTTACAAGTGTTGCTGGGTAAGCCGTTCCTTTTTTGACATTATGTACTGGAGAATACCCTTTTAAATACTTAAACATTTCATCACTTTGTTCGGCGGTTCCATAATCGTAAGCCCAACCAGCACCAGCTGTAAACGTATGATACCGTAGCATGTCTAAAACACCAACAGCGGGCAAAGCTACGCGCATTAGATCTGGTCTTTGTGTCATGGTTGCTCCAACCAATAAACCACCATTTGAACCTCCTCTAATTGCTAAGTATTCTGAAGAAGTATAGTTGTTTTCTATTAAATATTCTGCAGCTGTAATAAAATCATCAAACACATTTTGTTTTTTCATTTGAGTTCCTGCGTCATGCCATTTTTTACCATATTCTCCGCCACCTCTTAGGTTTGGAACAGCGTAGACACCTCCCTGCTCCATCCATATGGAATTAGCAATACTAAAACCAGGGTTTAAGCTGATATTAAATCCACCATACCCATATAATATCGTTGGGTTTTTTCCATCCAGTTTCATTCCTTTTTTATGCGTAATAATCATTGGAATTTTAGTGCCGTCTTTAGAGGGATAAAATACTTGATTACTCTCATAATCATTAGGGTTGAAATCAATATCAGGGCTCCAATATAATTTAGTTTCTCCTGTTTTTATATCTAAGGTATATATACTAGAGGGAGTGTTGTAATTGGTAAATGAAAAATAATCTATAAGAGCATCTTTTTTACCACCAAAACCACCTGCATTTCCAACACCAGGCAATGCTATTTCACGAATTTTATTTCCGTTAAAATCATATTGCAAGACTTTAGAAACAGCATCTACCATGTATTCAGTAAAAAAATAACCACCTCCAGAAGAAGCACTTAATACATGTGCTGTCTCTGGGATAAAATCTTTCCAATTTTTAGAAGCAGGGTTAGCCGCATCTACAGTTACAATTTTTTGATTAGGCGCATTAAGATTGGTCACTAAATATAAAGTAGTCCCTCGGTTGTCAATTACATAGGTATCACTATCAAAATTGTTTACAATAGGAATTAAAGCACTATTTTTCTTTGTTAAATCTTGTATAAAAAGTTTGTTTCCAGAAGTAGAGGTTGAGGCTGAAATGATTAAATATCGGTCATCCTCAGTTAATGAACCACCAACATATCTGTGTTTTTGCGCTGTAGTTGCCCCAAAAATTACCGCATCATTTTTTTGAGAGGTTCCAAGTTTGTGATAATATAATTTATGTTGATCTGTTTTAGCAGAAAGCTCACTTCCTTCAGGCTTGTCATAGCTTGAGTAATAAAAGCCTTCATTTCCTTTCCAAGAAATACCCGAAAACTTCACATCAATAAGGGTATCTTCTTTAACTTTTTTTGAATCAACATCAATAACTATAATTTTACGCCAATCGCTTCCTCCCTCTGAAATGGAATAGGCAGCCGTTTTTCCATCTTTAGAAAAAGTTAATCCGCTTAGGGATGTGGTTGCATCTTCAGAAAAGGTATTGGGGTCTAAAAAAACTTCTTCATTAGCGTCATCTTTTTTTCTATACACTACATATTGGTTTTGTAAACCATTGTTTTTGTAATAATAAGTGTAATCTCCTTCGGTAAAAGGAGCGCTAATTTTCTCATAATTCCACAGTTCAGATAATCGATCTTTTAATTGTTTTCTGTAAGGGATGTTAGAAAGATAATCAAAAGTAACTTCATTTTCTGCTTTTACCCAGGCTTCCGTTTCTTTACTTCTGTCATCTTCTAGCCAACGATAGTTGTCTATTACTTCGGTTTCAAAATAGTTTTCTGCAACAGGTTTTTTTACAGTTTCAGGATAATTTAAAAGATGGTCTCTCTCTGAAGAATTTTCTTTACACGCGTTTAACATCATAGCAAAACAAATAATAAGAGTAATTGGGTTTTTCATAGGTGAGTAATATTAGTGACCTCTAAATTATGATATTTTTTTATGAAATTAAAACGATTACTTTTGTAGTATAAAAAAATTATTATGACTGAAAACCTTACAAAAACCACTTTTCTAGAAAAGGTGTTTAATTATGAGAAAAATAAAGACTGGGTTTATGAGGGAAAACTTCCTGCTATTATAGATTTCTATGCAGATTGGTGTGGCCCCTGCAAGATGATCGCCCCTGTTTTAGAGGAGTTAAGTGATGCGTATGCGGGTAAAATAAACATTTACAAAGTAGATACAGAAGCAGAGCAAGAGTTAGCTGCTGCTTTTGCGATTCGAAGTATTCCTTCAATGTTATTCATTCCAATGAATGAAAAACCTCAAATGGCTAATGGCGCTTTGCCAAAACAAGAATTGCAAAAACTGATAAAAGAAGTGTTAAAAGCTGAAATTTAATTTTTTTTGTAACAAATCGCCTCACAAAGACTCTTATTAATTACAAAACTAACAATTTTATGATCTCACACTTTCTTTCACTAGAATGGAAACAATTTTTTCGTTCATCTTCTTTCAGCAAATCTGTAGGAGCTAAAATTTTAATTGGTTTTTTTGCCTTATACTTTACGGCTGGTTTTTTGCTAATAGGTATTGGAGGGTATTGGATTTTAAAAAAACAATTTCCTGAACAAGACCCTTTAGTGTTGGTAAACTCATTTTTAATGTATGTTATAGTTGCTGATTTAATGTTCAGATACCTTATGCAAAAGTTGCCAGTTATGAACATTAAACCCCTACTGGTTTTACCAATTCAAAAAAGTAAAATTGTACATTTTATTTTAATAAAATCATCATTATCTTTTTTCAACATTATGGGATTGTTTTTTTATGTTCCATTTTCTGTAGTTTTAATAACAGAGGGTTATAGTCTTGAAGGGGTTTTAGGGTGGTTAGCTTCTATGATTTTAATTATTCAATCTATTAATTTCTTTAATTTTCTTGTCAATAAAAACAATAGTGTTTTAGTTGCCTTATTGCTATTGTTGATTTTTGGTTACCTCATTCAATATTTCAATTGGTTTGACTTACCTGGTTTTATAGGACAAGGGTTTGATGCTGTTTATCAATCTCCAATTCTTTCTCTTTTGTTTTTATGTATGGTAATAGGCTTATACATGGTTAACTTTAAACAATTAAGAAGTGAGGTTTACTTAGATGCTTTGATTTCAGAGCAAACGAAAGAAATAAATTCAGCAGACTTGTCATTTCTTGAAAGGCTAGGAGACCTAGCGCCGTTTATAAAAAATGATTTACGTTTAATGTGGAGAAATAAGCGAACAAAATCTTCTGTATGGATGATTGCCATGGGGTTATTATACGGTCTTTTTTTCTATCCTAATCCAATGTATGCAGATATGGAGTTTATATATGTACTGGTGGGAATCTTTTCCACAGGGACACTATTAATTAATTTCGGCCAGTTTATTCCTGCTTGGGATAGTGGTTATTATAATATGTTAATGAGTCAAAACTTTAAATACGAACGCTATTTAAAATCAAAATTTACCATCATGACAATTAGTGTTGTGGCGCTTTTTGTTCTTGGAATTCCATATGTTTATTTTGGGTGGAAGGTATTATTAGTTCATTTTGCGGCAATGATTTATAATGTAGGTGTTAATACACATGTAATTCTATATGGAGGAACTTTTAATAGAAAAAGAATAAATCTAGATGAAAAAGCAGCCTTTAACTTTCAGGGTACGGGAGCTGTTCAATGGATTATTGGTATCCCTTTAATGATTTTACCAATGGCAATTTTTGGCTTAATTAACTGGCTAATTGGTTTTGAAATTGCTACTGTAACTATAGCGGTTATGGGCTTTGTTGGGATTGCTCTACATAAAAAGTTGATGGCTACCATCACAAAAAAATACATTACCAATAAATACGTAATGATTCACGCATTTAATCAAGAAAATTAAAAAAACGATGATACAGACTACTCAACTTTCAAAAAAATACGGAAAAGCAGAAGTATTAAATATAGAATCTTTAGAAATCCCAACAGGTCAAAGCTTTGGGTTGGTTGGTAACAATGGTGCTGGTAAAACCACATATTTTAATATGTTGTTAGATTTAATTAGACCCACTACAGGTGCAATAACTAATCACGACATTGTTGTAAACCAAAGTGAAGATTGGAAAAATTTTACAGGTTCTTTTATTGACGAATCTTTTTTAATTGGGTATTTAACACCAGATGAATATTTTGATTTTATAGGAGATTTAAGGGGTATGAATAAAGCCGATGTGAAAGTGTTTTTAACTCAGTTTGGAGAGTTTTTTAATGACGAAGTTCTAGGTAAGAAAAAGTATTTAAGAGCCCTAAGTAAAGGAAATCAAAAAAAGGCTGGGATTATAGCTGCCATGATGGGAAGCCCAAAAGTAGTAATCTTAGACGAACCCTTCGCAAATTTAGATCCTACAACACAAATACGATTAAAGAAAATTTTAAAAACGCTCACCGATAACAAAGCGGTTACCGTTCTTGTCTCTAGCCATGATTTAAGCCATGTAACTGAGGTTTGTGAGCGAATTGTTGTGCTAGATAAAGGTCATTTGGTAAAAGACATTGAAACTTCTCAAGAAACCTTAAAAGAGCTAGAGCGTTATTTTTCTGTTTAAGAAACTAATTCCTATTTTTACACACTGTATTGCAATATATTTATCGATTATCTGTTGTAATAATCAGTGTTATAATCCATGAAAAATAGTCAAAAAATAGGTTTTTTAAGCGTGCTTTTGTTTATCGTTTCTTGTAGTACAAAGAAAGATGCATTTTTAAACAGAAACTACAATGCACTCACAACACAGTATAATATCTTATATAATGGAGGTGTAGCTTTTGATCAAGGGTTAAATGAAATTAATTTAAACTATGAAGACGATTTTTTTGAATTACTCCCTATAGAGCCTTTATCTTTTGAAAATATTAAATTTAGAATTCCAATCTTATCAACTGGTGCTAAAGAACCAGGAATAGGGTTTGATGTAAAAAAAACAGAAGAACCTGAAGAAGCCTTAACTCCTTTTGATATTGCAGAACAAAAAGCAGTAAAAGCAATTCAAAAACATTCCATGAACATTAATGGGAAAGAGCGCAATAAAAAAATTGACGATGCCTATCTTTTATTGGGAAAATCTAGATATTACACAGAGCGATTCATTCCTGCAATTGATGCCTACAATTATATTATTGCAAATTATCCAAACGCGAGTTTAATTAATGAAACAAAAATTTGGAGAGCAAAAGCTCATATTAGAATAGAAAATGAGGAGTTGGCAATAGAAACCCTAGAGATTCTTTTAAGAAAACCAGATTTACCAGATTTTATTAGGGAAGATGCTAATACTGCGTTAGCTATGGCGTATGCGAAGCTAGACAGTGTAAATACAGTACGAAACTATCTATGGGAAGCAACTAAAACATCAAAGAATAAGACTCAAAGAGCTAGAAACCTATTTGTTTTAGGGCAATTATATAGTTTAGACAAAATCAAAGACACAGCATCAATGGTTTTTAAAAAACTTATTAATTTCAAACAAGCTCCTTACAAGTTTAGAATTCACGCCGAGATAGAATTGGCTAAAAACGCTGTTTCAGACTCCTCTTCATTGGCCATTTTAGAACGGTATAAAAAATTAATAAAAAACAGAGACAATAGACCTTATTTAGATGCGATTTATTATCAAGTGGCTGTTTTAGAGCAAGAAAGAGATAGCCTTAACGAGGCTGTTCTTAATTATAATAAATCATTACGCGCAAAAAATGGAGGAGCTAAACAAAAAACGTACAGCTATGAACAGCTTGCAAAAATCTATTTTAAAGATCTAGATTATGTTACTTCGGGAGCTTATTATGATAGCATACTTCAGGTTGCCAATAATAAAAACACATTGAGAATTAAAAGATTTGAGAGAAGGGCCAAGAATTTATCATCACTTGTTAAATATGAAAAAAACCTTCAAAAAAATGACAGTATTTTAACTCTTGCAGCCTTACCAAAAGAACAATTAGAGCAGTATTTTCAAGAGTATATTGATAAAATTAAAAAAGAAGATGAAGAATTAGCTCAAAAAAAACTGAATCAAATTTCTTTTGGAAGTTCTTTTGGCGGAGGGCTACAATCCACAAAGGCAAAAGGAAAATGGTATTTTTATAATACACAATCTTTAGGTTTTGGCAAAAGTGAGTTTAAGCGTGTTTGGGGAAGCAGACCCCTGGAAGACAATTGGAGAATATCAGATAAATCCATTATAGTTAATGCATCTAATGAAGATAAAGATCTTGTTACAAACATTAAAAACCCACGTTATGAAATCTCTACCTATTTAGAAACAGTTCCTTCATCGGCTAAAGAATTAGATTCTCTGACCTTTGATAGAAATACTGCATTGTTTGAATTAGGATTAATTTATAAAGAACAGTTTAAAAACCCTCCAAAAGCCACTAGAAATTTAGAAAGATTATTGGTATCTAACCCTGATAAAGAATTAATTCTGCCAGCAAATTATCATTTGTATCAACTTTATTTATTGACTGGAAACACTAAAGCTACTCAGTATAAAGATTTTATTTTAAATTCATATCCAGACTCCCCTTTTTCAAAAATTATTTTAAACCCAGAGATTGAGCTTTCAAAAGAGAAGGAAGTTGATGAAGATTCTGAAGTATATGAAATAGCGTATAAACTATACAAAGATGATTTTTTTGAAGATGCAATTTGTTTTATAGACATGACAATTCCAACCCTCATAGAAGGATCTATTTTAGTCTCTAAATTTGAACTACTAAAAGCATATGCTATTGGTAAATATCAAAATAAAGATTCGTATATTGCTGCACTAGAGAAAGTTGCGGTAGGTTATCCGCAAACAGAGCAAGGAAAAAAAGCTTTGGAAATTATGAAAAGACTAAAATAAAAATGTCTATGTTCAGCACTAAAGAAAAAATACAAAAACCGAAGGTCATGGAAATAAATGTAGTTGCAAAAAATACCGCTATTATCGGAAATATTACTTCTGAGGGAGACTTCAGAATTGACGGAACTTTAGAGGGTAATATAAAAACTAAAGGCCGTGTAATTATTGGCGTAGAAGGTTCTGTTAAAGGGAAGATTAACGCTGTAAATTCTGATATTGAAGGTAAGTTTTCAGGAGATTTATTTGTTCAGGAAACACTTACCATCAAAGCAACAGCAAACATTTCAGGAGATGTGATTATTGGAAAATTATCTGTAGAACCAGGGGCAACATTTAATGCATCTTGTTCTATGAAAGGCGCAATAAAAGAACTCAACCAAAATGAGCAACAACAACTCTCCGAAAAAACCGCTTAAAAACGCATTAATTCTCACTGGCGCTGCTTTTCAAATGGGAGCAACTATCTACCTTTTTGTTTTTTTAGGAAAATGGCTAGATGGTACCTATAATGATGGGAATAGATTTTATACTATTGTAAGCACTCTAGCAGGTGTTGGAGTCTCTTTATACCTTATAATTAAACAATTGAATAGGATTAATTCTTAATGAGCCCCATACTTTTAAACTTTTTAATTAGATTGCTTGTAATTACAACGATTGTTTTCATTGGACATTTGTTTGTTTTAAATTTTCTTGAGTACCCTATTCTGAACGATAACATTGTGCTCTCTTACACCATTAATACAGTGTCGGCAATCATAATTTTTTTATTGTTATTTGTTTTAAGACATAAATTCACAAATCAATTAGGGTTTATATTTTTATTTGGAAGTGTTATTAAATTTGGACTCTTTCTTTTAGTATTATACAGGCCATTTTATGCAGATGGAATAATTTCTAAATCAGAATTTTTTACTTTCTTTATTCCCTACTTTTTTACGCATACAATAGAGATTTTTAGTTTATCAAAATGGCTAAACAAAATTGAATAACAGCCCCCTATTGAATCTGAGATAAACCCTATTAAAATAAATTTTAAAATAGTTTTTCTTTTTAGGATAAAGACTTACATTTGCATCGATTTTTAAGCCACTATTATTAAGAGTGAAATGCATAGAAAAATAACAGTAAAAGCGTTAACCCTAGTATTCTTTTTATTTTCAATTGCATCTTTTGCAATAGATAAATCAGAAGAAGAAAAAGCTCATTTGACTGAAAAAACAAAAGAGCAAAGAGAAAAAGAAGTAGAAGAGTACATTCCTCATCACCTATTAGATTCACATGATTTTAGCTTGTTTTCTTACACAAGCGATGATGGTGAGCATGTTTATTTTGGATTTCCTTTGCCGGTTATTTTATGGGATAATGGATTAAACGTTTTTATGTCTTCAAAGTTTCACCACGGTGAAACCATTGCAAAATCTGGAGAAAATTATTACAAGTTAGATCACGGTAAAATTTATAAAACAGATGCTGCAGGAACCATAACCTATGATGCAGATCATCACGCAACAAATAGTAAGCCCTTAGACTTTTCTATCACAAAAAATGTCTTTACAGTGATGATGGTTGGCTTACTCATGTTTTTTATGTTTAGTCGTATGGCGAAGGCTTACAAAAACAACGAGTCTATGCCTAAAGGAATGGGTCGTTTATTAGAACCATTAGTGATTTACATTCGAGACGATATCGCTAGACCAAATATTGGAGAAAAGCATTATAAGAGATACATGAGTTATTTGCTAACGGTGTTTTTCTTTATATGGATCATTAACCTTTTAGGCTTAACACCTTTGGGTATAAATGTTACCAACAACATAGCCATTACATTTTGTTTGGCAATCATTACCTACATCATTACAACTGCCACGGCTAAAAAAGATTATTGGAAACATATTTTTTGGATGCCAGGAGTTCCTACACCTATGAAATTTATCTTAATGCCAATTGAATTGTTAGGAACTTTTATCAAGCCATTTTCTTTAATGATTCGTTTGTATGCAAACATTACCGCAGGTCACATCGTATTGATGAGTATTTTAGGAATGATTTTTATTGCTCAAAATTGGTTGGGCGGGTCATTGTCATTTTTATTGGCCATGGTGTTAGGAATATTAGAATTATTAGTAGCGGCTTTGCAAGCCTATATTTTCACAATGTTGTCTGCCCTTTATTTTGGGTCGGCAGTAGAAGAACACGATCATCATTAAGTTGAGATCATCAAAAAGAATTTTTTAATTTTAAATATATATTATGACAGGTTTAAATTTTATCGGAGCAGGATTAGTAGTAATCGGAGCTGGAATCGGTATTGGTCAAATTGGAGGTAAAGCAATGGAAGCAATTGCTCGTCAGCCAGAAGCGACTGGGAAGATCCAAACAGCGATGCTTATTGCAGCGGCTTTAATTGAAGGTATTGGATTTGCTGCATTATTTGCAGTATAAGCTAACATTTTAGAGTAAAACGTCATAGCGGTTGGCTATGACTTTTTACTCACATTAAACAAAAATATTTAAAAACAGTATACATTAGATATTATGGATAAATTAATCGGAGATTTTTCTGTTGGATTGTTTTTCTGGCAACTGGTTCTTTTTGTAGGATTGGTTCTTTTATTAAAAAAGTTTGCTTGGAAACCAATACTTGATTCTGTTAATGAAAGAGAAGACGGAATTAAAAATGCTTTAGCATCAGCAGAGGATGCTAAAAAAGAAATGCAAAACTTAAATGCTAGCAACGAGCAATTATTAAAAGATGCTAGAGCAGAGAGAGATGCATTAATGAAAGATGCACGAGAGATTAAAGATAAAATGATTTCTGATGCAAAAGAAGAGGCAAAAGAAGTAACCTCTAAGCTCATTGAAAACGCACAAGCATCTATAGAACAAGAGAAACAAGCGGCATTAGCAGAATTAAAAAAGCAAGTTGCTGAATTGTCTATAGGTATAGCAGAAACAGTGATTAAAAAAGAATTAACTTCCAAAGAAGATCAACTAAAATTAGTTGAAGGGATTTTAAAAGAAGTTACTTTAAAGTAAAAGAATGAAAGACGCAAGACCCGCATTACGTTACGCAAAAGCCATTTTGAATTTAGCCAAAGAGAAATCGGCTGAGACAGAAGTACATGCAGATATGCAGTTAATTGCATCCACTATTTCTGAAAATCTTGATTTGGGAATTATGCTAAAAAGCCCAGTAATCAAGTCTTCTGACAAGAAAAATGCTCTAATCAAAATATTTTCTAATAAAATACATGCTATTTCTTTAGGAATTTTTGATTTGTTACAAGAAAATAAACGAATGAGTATGTTGCTATCTATAGCCAAACAATATTCAATCATATATGACTATTCAAAGAGTATCCAGGTAGCAAAAGTTACTACAGCAATTCCATTAACAACAGAATTAGAAACTAAGGTAATGGAAAAAATTGTTGAACTAACTAACAATAAAGCTAGCTTAGAAAATATTGTAAATCCATCTATTTTAGGAGGGTTTATTTTACGGGTTGGAGATGTGCAATATGACGCAAGTATCTCTAATCACTTAAATGAATTAAGAAAGGAATTTGACAATAGTCATTATATTCCAAAAATTTAAATCTACATCAAAATCTAAAAGATGGCAGCAATTAAACCAGCTGAAGTTTCAGCAATTTTAAAACAACAATTAACAAATTTTGACGCAAATGCATCATTGGCAGAGGTAGGAAGTGTTCTACAGGTTGGAGATGGTATTGCTCGTGTTTACGGGTTATCTAATGTTCAATATGGTGAATTAGTTGAGTTTGAAAACGGATTAGAAGGAATTGTATTAAACCTTGAAGAAGACAATGTTGGAGTTGTTTTACTAGGAGCTTCAACTTCTATTAAAGAAGGATCAACAGTAAAGCGTACTGAAAGAATTGCTTCTTTAAGAGCAGGTGAAGGAATTGTTGGAAGAGTTGTTGATACTTTAGGAAATCCAATTGATGGTAAAGGCCCTATCGAAGGTAAGACATACGAAATGCCATTAGAGCGAAGAGCTCCAGGGGTTATTTATCGTGAGCCAGTAACAGAGCCATTACAAACAGGAATTAAATCTATCGATGCTATGATTCCGGTTGGAAGAGGTCAGCGTGAGTTAATCATTGGAGACCGTCAAACAGGGAAATCTACTGTAGCTTTAGACACCATCTTAAACCAAAAAGAATTTTATGATGCAGGACAACCAGTATACTGTATCTATGTGGCTATTGGTCAAAAAGCATCTACTGTTGCAGGAATTGCAAATATGTTAGAAGAAAGAGGCGCTTTAGCTTACACAACAATAGTTGCCGCAAACGCTTCAGATCCTGCAGCAATGCAAGTATATGCACCATTTGCAGGAGCAGCAATTGGAGAATATTTTAGAGATACTGGTAGACCAGCGCTAATCATTTATGATGATCTATCTAAGCAAGCAGTTGCGTATCGTGAAATTTCTTTATTATTAAGAAGACCTCCAGGACGTGAAGCATATCCAGGAGACGTTTTTTACCTTCACTCTAGATTATTAGAAAGAGCGGCAAAAGTGATCAATGATGATAAGATTGCTAGCGAAATGAACGATTTACCAGACACCTTAAAGTCAATTGTAAAAGGTGGGGGTTCTTTAACAGCATTACCTATCATTGAAACTCAAGCAGGAGATGTATCAGCTTATATTCCAACCAATGTAATTTCTATTACAGATGGCCAAATCTTCTTAGATGGAGATTTATTTAACTCAGGTGTTCGTCCAGCAATTAATGTAGGTATTTCTGTATCTCGTGTTGGTGGAAATGCTCAGATTAAATCAATGAAAAAAGTATCTGGAACATTAAAATTAGATCAAGCACAGTTTCGTGAATTAGAAGCTTTCGCAAAGTTTGGATCAG
>Ga0209119_1000594_pt1 | contig 36863 bp, 32 predicted proteins | sample COG_03_FD_184747 | JGI IMG/M metagenome (GOLD analysis project Ga0209119, IMG submission 184747) | Pelagic Microbial community sample from North Sea - COGITO 998_met_03 (SPAdes) (version 2) | ecosystem: Environmental > Aquatic > Marine > Neritic zone/Coastal water | place: Helgoland, sampling...
TTGTTCATCATTCCCATACGCAAATATTGGATGCATTACTAATGACGACTGAACTGACATGGCTGAACGATATCCGCTGTCAACTCTTTCTACTTCACGAGCAACTAAGCCATATGATGTGTAATTAGCACCAACGCCACCAAATTCTTCAGGTATTGTTGAGCCAAGTAAACCAAGCTCACCCATTTCATTCATGATTTCTCTGTGAAATAATTCATTGCGGTTGGCTTCAATAATTCTTGGCATTAGCTTATCTTGGCAATAAGCTTTTGCCGTATCGCGTATCATGCGTTCTTCTTCAGTGAGTTGATCCTCTAATAAAAATGGATCTTCCCAATTGAAGTTAGCAGGTTTTGATCTTGCGATAATTGGCGTGTTTGAACTCATAATGTACTCTCATATTTTTTTTACTTTCGTATTTTTTAACAAAAGAGGCAATGCGGCAATTCTTCTGGATTATATTCCTTTTAAGAGTTAATTATATTTCAAAAGATTGGAAAATAATCAATGAAAAGAAAAGTTAAAAAAGCTGTGTTTCCAGTTGCTGGGTTTGGCACACGATTTTTACCTGCTACCAAAGCAATGCCAAAGGAATTACTTCCAATTGTTGATAAGCCTTTAATTCAATATGCAGTTGAAGAAGCGATTGTGGCTGGAATTGATACGCTTATATTTGTTACAGGTCGGAATAAGCGTGCGATTGAAGATCACTTTGATGTAAATAAAGAGCTTGAATTGGCTTTGCGCTCAAAAGGAAAAAATGAGCAAGCGGACATGGTGCGCAATATTGTTCCATCGCACGTGGAGTGTATATTTGTCCGTCAGCCTGAACAATTGGGGTTAGGTCATGCAGTTCTTTGTGCTGAACGCGCAGTTGGAGGCGAACCTTTTGCAGTTTTATTAGCAGATGATTTTTTAACGGATTACGCTCCAGGTGTTACGGCTGATCTTGTATATGCATTTGAAAAAACTGGCACTTCGCAATTATCGGTCATACCAGTGGATGAAGCTAATATTTCACAGTATGGTGTCATCATTCCTTCATCTGATGGTCATGGAGTCCTAGGAGTAGTAGAAAAGCCAAGACAGGATGAAGCGCCTTCTAATCTCGCTTCGATTGGCAGATATATTTTGACCCCGGATATATTTAATTCACTTAGGACTTTGCCGGCAGGCTCTGGTGGAGAAATACAGTTAGCTGATGCGTTGAATTTGCATGCTCAGGAAGGCTTATTAGAAGCTATTAAGCTGAAAGGTAAAAGATTTGACTGTGGGTCTGTTGTTGGATTCATGGGTGCGTCTGCATACGAATATGCAAAAAGATCGGAAAATTAAATTGAGAGTTCTTGTTACAGGTGGTGCCGGATATATTGGCAGTCATACATGCGTTGAACTTTTAGAAGCTGGCCATGAAGTCTGTGTTATCGATAACCTTTGTAATGGCCATGAAGTTGCACTTGAACGAGTTCGAGGTATTACCAATTGTGAATTGCAATTTGTAAATGCAGATATTCGAGATGCAAATGCTTTAGATAAAATTTTTATTAACTTTAAACCAAATGCAGTCATTCATTTTGCTGGATTGAAGGCTGTTGGTGAGAGTGTAGCAGATCCAATAAAGTATTATGATGTAAACGTTGGAGGTTCAATTTCATTGCTTTCAGCAATGTCTAAAGCAGGATGTGACAACATTGTTTTTTCTTCATCTGCTACAGTTTATGGTAAACCAGAATATTTGCCCTATAATGAAGAGCATCCAACTAACCCAGTAAATCCATATGGGCGCACAAAGTTAATTATCGAAAATATTATCAATGATTGGAGAAAGGTAGATAAAAATCGAAAAGGAGCCATTCTCAGATATTTCAACCCTGTCGGGGCTCATGAATCTGGTCAGATTGGAGAAGAACCAATTGGAATACCTAATAATTTAATGCCATACATAGCCCAGGTGGCTGATGGGCGCCGTGACCATTTAAATATTTTTGGTAATGATTATGAGACTGCAGATGGTACAGGTGCGAGGGATTATATTCATGTTGTTGATTTAGCACTCGCGCATATAAATGCTTTGAATCAGAATAAGCTGGGTCAATTTGAGATATTAAATGTTGGAGCGGGAAAAAGTACTACTGTTTTTGAGTTATTGAAAAAATTTGAAGAGACATCTGCTGTTGCAATTAAATTTAAATATTCACCCCGACGAAATGGAGACCTTGCTGCCTTTTGGGCAGATTCCTCAAAGGCTTTTGAAAAAATGAATTGGAAGCCAGAAAGAAGTATAAAGAAAATTTGTGAAGATACATGGCGTTGGCATCAACAAAATCCAATTGGATATGGTAAGTATAAATAAATATAAAATTTGCAAAGTGTTTTAATTTGATAACTGAAGTTTATCTGATGTTGTCTGTATTTTTGACTTCCTACCCATTAAATCCATTAAAACCCATATGCGTTGATCATCTTCATATTTTTCAACAGTAGTGATAAAGTTTGCGAACGGGCCCTTTAAAATCTTTACTTGATCGCCTTTTTTTAATTTCTCCACAGACAGTAAATTACCTAATAAATCGTATCGTCTCATTAAATTTTCAACAAATGTGGTAGGAATTGATTTAAGAATAGAATTAAAAGTAATTAGGCGAGATACACCATAAGTATTATTTATTTTATGCCATTTGGGTTCTGTTTTATCAAACTTGATAAACATGTAGCCTGGAAATAGAGGTTTAGAAGTATTTATAAATCGAGATAATCTTCGTGAAGTGGTATCATGTAAGGGTAAGAATGTTTCAAATCCTTGTCGGTTTAAATTTTTTGCCGCTAGATGGTGTGAATTGGATTTAAATTGTAGAATGAACCACTCTTTTGACATGTAAATATACCCAGGAATTAGCGTTCATTTCTGAACAAAATATTTATTAATTTCTAATATTCTCTAAAAAATGAAAAATTACTAGTATTATTTTGATTATTTTTATCAAGATGCTGTAATGTCTACAATATATATATAACATATTCTTCAGTATATAGTCTCATTATAATATAAATTCATCATTGACAGAAATTATATATTTATGCATGTTCATTTTTGAATAGCATGACAATAGTACAATCATTTACTACATAAAATCACATAGCTTTGTCTCAAAGCTTTATGCGGTAGCTATTCTTGGCTAGTCGTCGTAAAGAGCATCAGGAAGATGCAAAGTTTAGAGTGTTTCAAGTAATCAATGAAAACCCTCAAATGACTACCCGTGAAATTGCCCAAAAAGTTGGAATTTCTAACGGATCTACCTATTATTTGTTAACATCATTAATTGATATGGGTTTTATAAAGCTTTTAAATTTTAAAGATAGTTCGCAAAAGGTAAAATATTCTTATTTATTAACTCCAAAAGGTATTCGTGAAAAATCTTTGGTTACAAGTAAATTTCTTGTGCGTAAAAAGCAAGAATATGAACTATTAAAAAAAGAGATTGCTGAGTTAGAGCGGGATTTAAGTTGAAAGACAGAATCAAAGAAATGCATATAAACTTCGATGTAACGTCGCATTATGTAAAATCTAAATCAATTACAATAGATTGAAGTCTCCGATAATGGGGTGTTATGGGTATTAGAAAAAGTCAGGTAGCCATTCCGGAGGGTTTTCGCGTGGAGCTTGATTTGTAAATAGGTAATACGATCCACAAATTTGAGCCAGGTGGTGAAATTCAATTTGTTAAAGCGCATGCAGTTGCAGAGTTGGGTGGAGGTGGTCAGGTGAAAGTATCACTGGCTAAAATGGATGATGCCATTGCTCAGGCAGGCTAAATTTTGAGAACTTGCAAGCATGATTACTTGAGCACAGCAGAGTGATATAATGTGGTCGATGCTTTTGGGGACGATAAAGGCTATTATCAGTTGTCAGGCTCGCAAAGTTTGAATTTCCGGAGTTTCTGTTGTCTATAAAAGAAAAATTAATTAACATTAATGTCCATAATATATGAGCTTAATCATCTTGACTGAAAGAATAGAAGTAACAGTAGTTGGATCGGGGTATGTGGGAATGTCACTCTCGGTGCTTTTGGCGCAGCACAACGATGTGACCGTGCTGGATATTGATGCTGAAAGAGTCGGCAGAATTAACAATAAGCAATCCACGGTTGCCGATACAGAGATTGAATTATTCTTAGCCGAAAAGTCACTATCTTTGGTCGCCACATTGGACAAGCAAGTCGCCTATCAAGGTGCTAGCTTTATTATCGTTGCAACGCCCACTAACTATGATTCTGAAACAAACCGTTTCGATACCAGTTCAGTAGATACTGTGGTTGAAGAGGCGCTTAGGTTAAACAAAGAAGCTTTGGTGATCATCAAGTCAACCATTCCAGTAGGCCATACAAAATCGCTCCAAGAAAAATTTGAAACTGACCGAGTCATCTTCTCTCCTGAGTTCTTGAAAGAGGGTCAAGCCCTTAAAGATAACCTCTATCCATCGCGAATTATTGTGGGTAGCCAGTGCAAAGCTAGCGTAGAATTTGCGGGCTTGCTAAAACAGGGTGCAGAAAAGGAAAGTATTGAAACGCTTTTCATTCGATCAACTGAGGCTGAGGCGGTCAAACTATTTGCCAATACCTATCTGGCTATGAGGGTGTCATTTTTTAATGAGTTAGATTCATACTCCTTGGCACATGAGCTAGGCACTAAAAACATTATTAACGGTGTATGCCTTGATGAGAGAATAGGAGTTGGTTATAACAACCCCTCCTTTGGCTATGGTGGTTATTGTTTGCCTAAGGATACCAAACAGTTGCTGGCTAACTATGATCAGGTACCGCAAACACTAATTCAGGCTATTGTTTTGTCGAATACGACGCGTAAAGATTTTATTGCCAATGAAATTATAAAAATGAATCCTAAGATTGTCGGGTTTTATAGGCTCACCATGAAAGAGGGTAGTGATAATTTTAGATCCTCAGCGATTCAGGGCATAATGAAAAGAATTAAAGCCAAAGGGATAAAGGTTGTTGTTTACGAGCCAAGTTTTGGAGAGGATGATTTTTTTGGTTCAAAAATATTAAATGATGTAAATGAGTTCATTTTAAAGTCAGACATTATTGTGGCAAATAGGATGTCAGATGAACTGAGATACGTTCAACAGAAAATATTTACCCGTGATATTTTTGGAGAAAATTAGGCGATGAAGAAAATTCTAGTTACGGGGTCAGCTGGATTCATCGGGTTCCACCTTGCTAAAGGTTTACTTGAGTCGGGATTTGATGTCGTGGGGATTGACAACCTTAACGATTATTATGATCCACAATTGAAGCTTGATAGGTTAGAGAATTTAAATGCTTTTGTGGCTGAGAAGAACTTACAAGATTCATATCAGTTTACTAAACTAGACATCTCAGACGAATATGCGCTTAAAGATCTATTTAAGCAGCATGACTTTGATATAGTGGTGAACCTAGCCGCCCAGGCTGGCGTGCGCTATTCACTGGAAAACCCTAACGCTTATATTGTGTCTAATCTAGTTGGTTATGCAAATATTCTCGAATGTTGTCGCCATACTAGCATTGAACATTTTATATTTGCCAGCTCAAGTTCTGTTTATGGCATGAATACTAAGCAGCCCTTTAGTACTTCTGACAATACTGACTTTCCTATTAGTCTTTACGCGGCAACAAAAAAATCTAACGAATTACTGGCCCACTCTTACAGTCATTTGTTTCAACTGCCTTGCACGGGTCTTCGGTTCTTTACAGTTTATGGCCCTTACGGCAGGCCAGATATGGCGTACTTCAGCTTTACAAAAGCAATTTACGAAGGGCGCTCGATTGATGTTTTTAATCATGGAGATATGATGCGCGACTTTACCTATATTGATGATATCGTTGATGGAATTTTGAAGGTGGTTCAAAAAGTTCCCAGGCCAATCGACAGGGCATCAACTAATGCAGTTGCTCCATTTAGAGTATTCAATATTGGAAATAATAACCCCGTACCTTTGAGTCGCTTTATAGAGGCGATAGAGGTTGCCATGTCAAAGCCAGCGGTTAAAAATATGCTCCCTATGCAGAGCGGTGATGTTCCTGTGACCTACGCTGATATTGATGACTTGGTTGATGAATATGGATTTCACCCTAGTACATCTATAGAGAAAGGAATTTCAAAGTTTGTTGAATGGTATCTGAATACTCGCTCTCTTTAACGGCAGGAAATCAATTGAATTTACATAGGATGGTTATATGTTAAATAATAGTACTATTTTAGTAACTGGAGGCACTGGCTCTTTTGGTCATACGTTTATCCCCAAGACATTGGAAAAATACAATCCTAAAAAAATTATTGTTTTTTCTAGAGATGAAATGAAACAATGGGAGATGGCTAAGCTTTTTGCCGATGACAACCGTGTTCGATACTTTATTGGTGATGTTAGGGATCGTGAAAGGCTATATCGAGCGCTAACTGGCGTTGATTATGTAGTGCATGCGGCCGCAACTAAAATAGTCCCGACAGCAGAATATAATCCATTTGAATGCGTGAAGACGAACATTAATGGTGCCATGAATGTTATTGATGCCTGCATAGACTGTAAAGTTAAGGGCGTGGTGGCCCTATCTACGGATAAAGCAAGTAGCCCTATAAATCTTTATGGTGCTACAAAGTTAGCATCAGATAAGTTATTTGTCGCGGGTAATGCTTATTCGGGAGAGCATGGAACACAATTTTCTGTCGTTAGGTATGGCAATGTCATGGGCTCACGTGGATCAGTTATTCCTTTCTTTGATCAAGTGAAAGCCAGCGGAACTGTGCCAGTCACGGATCCAAGAATGACGCGCTTCATGATTTCTCTGGAGCAGGGAGTGGAGCTTGTTTGGCATGCTTTTGACGATATGGTTGGTGGTGAAATTTATGTTAAGAAAATTCCATCTATGAAGGTAACAGAGGTTGCGAGTACTGTAGCGCCTGATGCAATTCAGGAAATCATAGGCATTCGGCCCGGAGAGAAGTTACATGAGCAAATGATCGGAGAGGAGGATGCGCCTTCCACTTATGAATATAAAGATCATTATAAGATTTTACCCGTTATCAATGGCTGGGGTGATGACCCTTTGAGAATTAAAGATGGTAAAACCGTATCTTCTGGATTTACATATAACAGTGCAACAAATGAGGAATGGATGACTAGACAGGAACTGCAGGTCTGGTTGGAGGCCAATCAACAAAAATTAGGGAAACTTTAACTTTGATTCCTTATGGTCGCCAAGATATCTCTGATGCTGATATCGAAGCCGTTATAGATGTTTTGAAGTCTGATTTCTTGACTCAGGGGGCTAAGGTGCCTGAATTCGAAAAAACTTTAACTTCAAGCACGGGAGCTAAGCACGCTCTTGCTATGAATAGTGCAACATCAGCTCTTCATGCAGCTTGCTTGGCGTTGGGGTTAGGGAAAGGCGACAGGTTGTGGACGACGCCTGTCACCTTTGTGGCATCCGCTAATGCTGGATTATATTGTGGTGCTAAGATCGATTTTGTTGATATCGATCCTGCAACACACAATATGTGTCCTAAAAAGCTAGAGAAAAAGTTGATAGAGGCGCATTTAAATGGAACTTTACCGAAAGTTTTAGTACCTGTTCATCTTTGCGGCCAGCCATGTGATATGAGAGCTATTCAGCGTCTGTGCATGGAATATGATGTAAAGATTATTGAAGATGCGTCCCATGCCATTGGAGGCAACTATTTGGATGGGGCAATCGGTAATTGCGCATACTCTGATATTACTGTGTTTAGCTTTCATCCCGTGAAGATTATCACCACAGGGGAAGGTGGCGCAGCACTTACAAATGACAATCAGCTGGCCGAAAAAATGGCACTCTATCGAGGTCATGGTATTACGCGAGACCAAAATATGATGACTGAGACATCGCATGGCTCTTGGTATTACCAGCAGATTGAGTTAGGTTTCAACTATCGTATGACTGATATTCAGGCAGCACTTGGGGTGTCTCAAATGCGTCGGCTCAGTGAATTTGTGTCAAAGCGCCATCATATTGCTCGGCGGTATGATCGTCTTCTGAATGGGTTACCAGTCGAAGTTCCTTTTCAATTGGATGATACGTATTCCGGATTACACCTCTATGTTATTCGATTAAAATCAGATGAAATCCATGTCTCTCATAAACAGGTTTTTGAAGGTCTTAGAGACAATGGTATTGGTGTGAACCTTCATTACATACCCGTGCATTTACAGCCGTATTATACTGCTATGGGTTTTCGACAAGGCGATTTTCCTGAATCTGAAAAATACTATTCCGAGGCGATTAGTTTACCAATGTATCCGAATCTATCTGAAGAAGATCAGGATAGGGTTGTTGGGGTACTGAGATCTTTGTTGGTTTCAAAATGAAATTAGCTTTAGGTACTGCTCAATTTGGTATGAGGTATGGGATCTCTAATGTCAGTGGTAAGGTAAGCGAGGAAGACGGAAAAACGATTCTAAAGTATGCTGCTTCTGCCGGCGTTGACACCATTGACACTGCAATGGCTTATGGTGATAGTGAGCAGATTTTGGGTAACATATGCGTTGATGGTTTTAATGTGGTAACAAAGTTGCCCGAAATTCCAGAGCATATAGCGGATGTAGAAGGCTGGGTGATCAAGGCTGTTAAGGACTCAGTTTCTCGCCTTGGAGTAGAGAGTCTATACGGACTATTAATTCATAGGCCTAGTCAATTATTTGAGCCAAAAGGGGTTAAAATCCTTTCGTCTATAAGATTGCTAAAGGAGTTGGGCACAGTTAAAAATTTGGGTGTGTCTGTGTCGGCCCCATATGAGTTTGATGCATTGTTTGATATATATGACTTTGACGTTGTTCAGTGCCCATTTAATTTAGTGGATCGCCGTCTAGTGAACTCTGGTTGGTTGAAAAAATTGAACGCTGCGGGAGTAGAGGTACATACTCGCTCTAGTTTCTTACAAGGACTGTTACTTATGCCCAGAGAAGCAATTCCTGATAAATTTAAACCTTGGGATTGCCTCTGGGATAAGTGGCATGCTTGGCTGGATATAAAAAATACTTCGCAGACTGATGCTTGTCTTTCTTACGTCCTTTCTTATTCAGAGATTGATCGAGTTATTGTTGGAGTTGATACGCAAGATCAGTTTATAGAACTCATTAAATCTACGAATGATTCAGAGATAGATTTATACCCAGATATCAAATGTGACTCTGCGGGTCTTATTAACCCAGCTAATTGGGATGCTCTATGAAAGTGGTAGCGATTATTCAAGCTCGAATGGGATCGACTCGCCTTCCTGGGAAAGTGATGAGATTGATTGATGGCTTGCCTGTGATAGAAATCATGCTTAGGCGTCTAGATTTATCGAATGAAATTGATCAGATATTAGTGGCTACATCTATCGAGCATCAAAATATTACTCTAAAAAACCATGTAACTGATTTAGGCTTTGAGTGCGAAATGGGTAGTGAGGAGAACGTTCTTAGTCGCGTTTACCATGCAGCTAAAAAATATCAGTCTGATATTGTGATTAGAATTACTGGTGATTGTCCGTTTGTTGATGCTGAATTAGTTGATTCAATAGTCAGGGAATTTAAGGCGTCAAAAGTAGATTATTGCAGTAACGTTGCGCCAGCTACATACCCTGATGGACTGGATGTTGAAGTATTCAGCTTTGCTGCTCTAGAGCAGACGTTTTTTGCTGATACGACTGATTTTGATAAAGAGCATGTTACTCCCTACATTCGATCGTCAGGGATGTTTAAAATCAAAAACATATCATTTACTAAAGATCTTTCTGATCTTAGATGGACCCTTGATGAGATTGAAGATTTTGTGGTCATAAATAACGTGTTTGAGTACTTTAAGCCAAAGATTCACTTTAGCTGGTTGGACATATTATCTTTGTATGGAAGTCGCCCAGATTTTTTCTTGGCAAATCAAAAAGCTAAACGAAATGAGGGCTTAAAAATGGGATCAGGTCAGAAGCTTTACACACGGGCAAAAAAAGTTATTCCCGGCGGTAATATGCTTTTATCCAAACGGCCAGAGATGTTCCTCCCCGATCACTGGCCTTCTTATTTTAGTAAAGCAAAAGGTTGCACAGTTTGGGATTTAGATGGCAAAGAATATATTGATATGTCAATCATGGGCATTGGAACAAATATCTTGGGTTATGGCGATCCAGAAATCGATGATGCTGTTCTGAGATGCGTTAAAGATGGCAACATGTCTTCTCTAAATTGTCCGGAGGAAGTTTACCTAGCGGAGAAGTTAATTGATATTAATCCGTGGGCTGATATGGTTCGTTTTGCAAGGGCGGGAGGCGAAATCAACTCAATTGCTATAAGAATAGCTCGCGCACATACTGGTAGAGATAAAATTGCGATCTGTGGATATCATGGTTGGCATGATTGGTATTTATCCTCGAACTTAAATGACGATCAAAGCCTCGATGGACATTTACTGCCGGGGCTACAACCAACGGGTGTTCCACGCGGTTTAACGGGTACAGTCCTACCTTTTAGTTACAATAATATTGAAGAGCTCGAGAATTTAATAAGAGATAATAATGGAGAGATAGCTGCAATTAAAATGGAAGTTTCTCGTAATAGTGGTCCTGTAGATGATTATTTGGGGAAAGTACGCAGTTTGGCTACTGAAAACAATATTGTATTAATTTTTGATGAATGTACGTCAGGTTTTAGAGAGACATTTGGTGGGTTGCACAGTAAATATAACGTGGAGCCTGATATTGCGCTATTTGCTAAGGCTTTGGGTAATGGATATGCGATTTCTGCTTGCGTAGGGAGACAAAATGTTATGCAGGCGGCTCAAAAAACATTTATCAGTTCTACTTTCTGGACTGAAAGGCTTGGGCCTTCGGCGGCTTTAAAAACTTTAGAGGTAATGAGTAGGGAGAAGTCGTGGGAGACTATAACTTCGAGTGGCTCTGATATTTCAAGGCAATGGCAGAAGTTAGCAGATAAGTATGACCTCTTAATTGCAAGATCAGGATTATCCGCGTTAAGCAGTTTTTCTTTTAAATCTTCGCAGGCGTTAGCGTATAAAACGTTTATTACGCAAGAAATGTTAAAGCAAGGATATCTCGCTTCTAACTCTGTGTATTCCTGTACCGCTCATACTCCTTCGATTGTAGAGGGATATTTTGAAAGCCTTGAACCGATATTTCGAACTATAAAGGAATGTGAGGAGGGCCGAGATATCACCTCTCTTTTAGATGGACCAATTTGTCACTCTGGTTTTTCAAGGTTAAATTGAAAATTATATTTAGGGTAGATTCATCTGTATACATTGGCACTGGCCATGTTATGCGCTGTCTCGTGCTCGCTAATGCGCTAACTAAGCAGGGGAATGTCGTTAGTTTTGCTTCTCGTGGACAACCAGGTGATTTGATCGGGTTTATCCGCAATAAAGGCTATGAAGTTCATGAGCTGGCTAAACCTGCGCTGTGTCGGGTTCCAATAAACAACGCCGACTATGAAGCGTGGTTGCAAGTGCCGTGGCAACAAGATGCTGATAGCTTAATTCAGCAGATTGACACTGCTGATGTGTTGATCGTTGATCATTACGGTTTAAATGCTGATTGGGAGCGTTACGTAAAAAAAAGCTTGGGTTGCAAGGTAATTGTTATTGATGACTTAGTTCGAGATCATGATGCCGATATGATTATAGATCAAACTCATTTACGAGCCCCCCAAGAATATAAACTCATTAACTCAAATACTGAGGTTTTAGCCGGTTGCGCTTTTGCCTTGATAAGCCCGCTCTTTAGTGACTACAGAGCGAAGCTTCCACTAACTAAAACTTTGTGCTCTAAACCTAAAGTCTTAGTTAGCATGGGTGGTATTGACAGTGTTAATGCGACATTAAAAGTCTTAAAAGAATTAGTCCATAAGGATTGTTTGATTACAGTTTTGCTTAGCCCGCAATGTCCAAGCTATAGTAATGTAGTGAGTTTTTGTCATCTTAATTCCAATAAAGTGACACATCTTGACTTTACAGATGATATGGCTGGGTTAATGTCTCAACACGACATAGCTGTAGGCGCACCTGGTTCGACTGCATGGGAAAGAGCGTGCCTCGGTATACCGAGTATAATTATCCCGGTAGCGGAAAATCAAAATACTAATTGTGTGAACTTACTTAAGGCAAAAGCAGTTCTGCATGTTGAATTAGAGAAAATATCTGAAAAATTACAAATGAGTTATGACAATCTTGTCGAGAACTTTACGTTACTCAGGACAGCAAACTTAGCGCTATGTGATGGATTGGGGGTCCGTAGAGTGAGCTCTGAAATTAACTTAATGCTACAAAGACACGTTAGTATAAGAAAGGCGACTTTGAGTGATATAGATATTGTTTATGAATGGCAATCCTCTCCATCTACAAGAGTGTATTTTAAGAACTCTGATGTGCCAGAGTATAGTGAACATCTAAGTTGGATGTCTGACGCTGTCCAAAGCAACAGTGTTCATTTTTATATGATAATGAATAACGGAGTGAGTGTTGGGTTGGTACGATTGAATATGTTATTGGATTTAACGGCAGAAGTATCAATATTAATATCGCCTAAATACTATGGTAATGGTTTCGCTAAATCTGCAATGCATATTATTTTGGAGAGATATGATAACTACATAATCAAGGCATTTGTTAACGAAAAAAATATCGCATCGCAAAAGCTCTTCGAAAGTCTTCTTTTCATCAAGCGAGATAAAAATCAGTATGAGTGGAGATCTTAGATGCACGAAAAATATGTATTTGCAGCATCAAAATCTTGGTGTATTGATGCGTTTGATAAAGAATTCGGTAAGAGTCCTAATTGGACCTTAATAACGAGTAAAGATGATTTAAATTATGAAAATTTGCTAGGGATAAAACCGCGGTATATATTTTTCCCCCATTGGAATTGGATTGTCTCTGATGATGTGATCGATAATTATGAATGTGTGTGCTTTCATATGGCAGATGTACCCTATGGTAGGGGAGGAAGTCCGTTGCAGAACTTGATTGTTAGGGGGCATAAATCAACAAAGATTTCAGCATTGAGGATGGTGAGAAAATTAGATGCAGGTCCTGTTTATAGAAAAACCAGTATTCTATTAAATGGTAGTGCGGATGATATTTTTCAAAGAATGGCACCAAAAATTATCGATTTAATAAAGGTGATTATTTTGGAAAAACCGGTTCCAAAAGAGCAGGTTGGCGAGGTTACTTATTTTCAAAGAAGAACCCCAGATCAAAGTGAAATATTAGAGTCCATGGCACTTGAACAATTATATGACCATATCCGAATGTTGGATGCTGATACCTATCCTAAAGCCTATTTGCAGCTCAAAAATTTACGTTTTGAATTTTTGGATGTAAAAAAACTAGAAAATGGACAATTGTCGTCTAACGTAGTTATAACAATGAGAGAAAAAGATGAGTGAGTCAATTTTAGTTGTTGCAGCGCATCCAGATGATGAAGTACTCGGTTGTGGGGGCACAATTGCTAGACATGTTTCAGAGGGGGATTCTGTAGTTGTTGTATTTATGACTAATGGTGTTTCCGCAAGAGGTGACAAGAAAGGATCTCTTGCAGACTTGGAGCGAAAAAAGAATTCTCAATTGGCGCTAAAAAGCCTGGGTATAGATGATGTTTATTATGAGAATTTTCCCGATAATAAAATGGATACTATCCCGTTAATTGACGTCGTTAAGGTTATAGAGTTTTATGTTCTTTCTAGCAAGCCAAGGGTTGTATATACGCATTTTGCGCGTGATTTGAATATTGATCATCGCATAACGCATCAAGCCGTAATGACGGCATGCCGGCCCCAAAAAAGTTCTACTGTTAAAGAGGTATATTGCTACGAGGTATTATCATCCACTGAGTGGAATTCCATCAGTGAGGCAAAGTTTAACCCAAACAAGTTTGTAAATATAACTAAATACTATGACAAGAAAATAGAAGCATTATCAAAATATAAACAAGAAATGAGAGTATCTCCGCATAGTCGCAGTTTCGAATGTGTAGATGCCTTAAGTACTTATAGAGGTTCGATTGTTGGCCTGAGGCGTGCAGAAGCATTCGAAATTGAAAGGATAATAGACTAATTTATGAAAAAAATAACAATTGATGGTCGTAAAATCGGATCCGGATTTCCACCCTATATTATTGCAGAAATGTCGGCTAACCATAACGGCGACCTAAATAATGCCTACAAAATTATTGAGATGGCTAAGGCCTGTGGCGCAGATGCTGTCAAATTGCAAACGTACCATCCTGATACTATGACCATGAACTTCCAGACTGATGAGTTTATGATAAATGGTGGTTTGTGGGACGGACAAAGTTTATATGAACTGTATCAGAAAGCATTTATGCCATGGAACTGGCATAAACTATTATTTGATCATTCTAGAAAAATCGGGATAAGTATCTTCAGTACACCATTTGATAGTACCGCTGTTGATTTACTTGAAGATTTAAATACACCGGCATACAAAATTGCATCTTTTGAGGCGATTGATATTCCGCTTATCCAATATGTGGCCAAAACTAAGAAGCCGATGATCATCTCCACTGGCATGGCCAACGGTGAAGAAATTCAGGAGGCAGTCGATGCTGCACTTGGCTCAGGATGTGAAGACTTGGCGATTTTGCACTGCGTTAGTGGTTATCCGGCGGCGCCAGCCGATTACAATTTGAGAACGCTTCCTGATATGCAAGAAAGGTTTGGCCTGGTGACCGGATTGTCGGATCATACTATGGACAACACTACCTCAATAGTTAGTGTCGGTTTAGGCGCTTCTATTATTGAAAAACATGTAACTTTAGATCGAAATGCTGGTGGGCCAGATGACTCTTTTTCTCTTGAAGCGGAGGAGTTAAGATCTCTATGCGAACAATCTAAGATTGCGTGGTCTTGCGTTGGTCAAATTGATTACGGGAGAAAGTCAAGTGAGATGGGGAATATACAGTTTCGTAGGTCTCTGTATGTAGCTCAAAGTTTAGCCTGCGGGGACATTATTACCAAAGAGCATATTAGAAGCATTAGACCTGGTTATGGTTTGCCGCCGAAATATATGACCGAAGTTATAGGCAAGAAGATTAATAAAGATAAGGCGCCAGGCGAGTCTATAAAAAGCGAGGATGTTGAAGGGTTCGATCTTCCTGAGGAGCAAACTAAATAATGACTAATGGGTTAATTTGCGTACTTGATTACGGTTCTGGAAATGTTCGATCTGTCTACAATGTTTTAAAGCATCTTGGTCACAATGTTATGGTTTCAGGTGAAGAGAAAGTAATTAAAAACGCTTCTCACATCATATTACCCGGCGTGGGATCTTTCGGTACAGCGATGAAAAAAATGAAAGAGAACCTTCCAATGCAATGTTTGGAAAATGAAGTTGTCGGCAAAGGCAAACCGTTTTTAGGAATTTGTGTAGGCATGCAGGTTCTAGCAGATAAAGGTTATGAATTTGAAGAATCCGAAGGACTTGGTTGGATTTCTGGGTCAGTTAGGAAACTACGTTCTGGAGATCTTTCCTTACCTCATGTTGGGTGGAATGATTTCTTGGTGGAAACTCCCGACCCTATATTTAATAGCCTAAAAGAACATCGAGATTTTTATTATGTCCATAGTTTTTGCTTTGATGCATGTCATGAGGAGAGTGTTTTAGCTCGTGCTGACTATGGGGAAAAGTTCGCTGCCGTAGTATCCAAAGATAATATTTATGGTTTCCAGTTTCATCCTGAAAAAAGCCAAAGAGCCGGCCAGTTGCTACTCAACAATTTTGTGATGCAGAAATGAAAAAAAATAGACTAATACCTGTTGTATTATTGAGAAATGGCTGGATTGTTCAGAGCAAAGGGTTTTCAAGTTATCAAAATTTAGGCAACCCTATCGCAAGTGTTAAGCGTTTAAGCGAATGGGCGTCAGACGAAATCATATACTTAGATATTTCTACTGACGATAAATACGATCTAAGACGAGATGATCAAGGATATAAAAATAGAGATAATTTCCTAGATATAATTAGAGACGTTTCTGACGTCACTTTTATGCCTATTACTGTTGGCGGTAAAATACGGTCACTATCTGATATCGAAATAAGATTGTATTCAGGGGCAGATAAGGTGTGCCTGAATACAATGGCAATAGAAGATATCAAGCTTGTTGAAAGCGCCGTTAGAGAATTCGGATCACAATGCATTATCATCTCGATTGATGCAAAAGAAGGGCCAAATGGACATAAGGTATTTTCACATGGGGGGAAACGTGAAACGAAATTTGAACCTCATGAGCTAGCAACAATAGCAGAGAATAGTGGTGTAGGCGAGATACTTATAAACTCAATCGACAGGGATGGACAAGGAACTGGATACGATATTCAACTCCTCCAGCAAATTACCAATAGTGTCTCTATACCCGTTATTGGGTGTGGGGGTGTAAGTGAGTGGCACCATTTTTCCGATGCATTTGAACAGGCTGGAGTGGATGCAGTGGCGGCTGCTAATATCTTTCATTATGTAGATCAGAGTGTCTTTCTAGCCAAAAAATACTTATTTGATAATGGTGTTAATGTTAGAAAACCTGACTTAATAAAACTTTAAAAGGAAAGTTTATGATTAAAATGACTTATTGCAAGAGCTGTGTGTATCCAACGAGTACAGTTAATCTTCAGATGAATGATGAGGGGGTTTGCAGTAGCTGTAGGACAGCCGACGCCTTTAACGCTTTGGGTCCAGAATTTTGGGCTGAACGAAAAAAACGATTCGAGAAAGTGATAGCGCCATATTTGAAAACCAATGATACTAACTACGATTGTTTAATTCCGGTAAGTGGTGGGAAGGATAGTTTTTATCAGGCACACATGATGTGTAAGGAATATGGGTTAAAGCCTCTGCTTGTTACATATCATGGTAATAATTATCTACCCGAAGGAGATCATAATAGAGACCTAATGCGACATGCCTTTGATGCAGATCATATCGTGTGGGGCCCCAGTGTAGATACTTTAAAGAAACTAAACAAATTAACCTTTAAAATGATGGGCGATATGAATTGGCAAAACCATTGTGGGATTTTTTCTTCGCCCATTCAAATTGCAGTTAAATTCAATATCCCCCTTATAATTTGGGGTGAAACCAATTGGGATATTTCAGGTATGTATAGCCCTGATGATTTTGTAGAGTTTAGCGCTAGGGTTAGACATGAGCATGATTTAAGAGGCTATGAATGGTACGACATGCTAGAGCATGGAATTAGAGAGAAGGATATGCTTTGGGCGAAATATCCTTCAGATGAAGAGATATTAGAGGTTGGAGTTAGAGGGCTATATTTAGGTAATTTTTTTAAGTGGGACCCAATTAAGCAAACAGAACTCGTGATGAAAAACTATGATTGGAAGCAGGCGGAAAAGCCCTTCGAGAGAACATATAGGATGTTTTCAAATTTAGATGATCGATATGAAAATGGTATCCATGATTTGTTAAAGTTCGTTAAATTCGGTTACGGAAGAGTTTCCGACCATGTATCGAAAGACATCAAAGAAGGCTATATGAGCCGCGAAGAAGGAGTGGAAATGGTGAGAAAGTATGATGCTGTTGTTTCTTCAGATTTATTTTATTGGCTTGATTATGTCGACATGACGGAACAAGAGTTTTGGGAAATAGCAGATTCTTTTAGAGATCCGAGGGTCTGGTGGATTGAGAATGGTAAATGGTGGAAAGACAACGTTTGGGGTGAGGCCACAAGTTATGGTGATGTGCACCTGTCGGATACACAGATTAATGAATTTAAGCAAAAACAAGCAAAAATAAAATTTTGAGTGAGAGATATGACAAATAAAAGAGCGATAGCGTTTTCTACCATCCCGGAAGTCAACCAAAGCTGTGTCAACAGGCCCGTTGTATTGTTTGGCGCAGGTCCTATTGCGGCAAAGACATTCCGCATTCTGGGTGAGCATCAATTGCATTCGATTGTTGATAATGCTTCTAATATGTGGGGAAAATCTGAACTTGATTTGGAAATATATAGCCCAGCTTCTGTTTTAGAAATTGAAAATGTCTTTGTAATAATTTGCTCTACGTCTTTTGCTGAGATCACTAAACAACTTGGTGATTATGGATATAAGCAAGGTAGCGACTTTTGTGTTAGTCCCATTTTGAATGATCTGAGGGTTATTGATGAGTTGGAAAATGTTTCAAAAAAGATGTTGTTTACTAATGGTTCTCCAAAAGCAGAAGACTCTCAATATGGTGGTGGAGTATATGAACTTTGTGTTAACGGTGATGAGTGGATACACAAAAAGGTAATAAGCGGCAACTGCTACGGCCTGATAAAGTTTGAAGATAACTATATTTCTGTTGATACTGAGAGGGGTATTTTTGAATTTAATTCAAACTATGAAATCATAAGATCAAAAATACTGCCGGCAGGAATGAGAGCACATGGTGTCCAATACTCAAAAAAACACGATAGATTTTATGTGGCTGGCAGTTACCTTGATGGAATTCTTATTTTGGATCGTGAGTTTAATGTTGTTGACGAAATCCGCTTATCGCACAAAAAAGAGCGATTTGGAGATCCCAAGCACCATTGTAACGATTGTCTTGTAATTGAAGACAGCCTGCATGTTTCCATGTTTTCAATAACTGGTAATTATCAACACGATGTGTTCGATGGTGGTATTGTAGAATTTGATTTGATTACGAACAGTAGAGTCGGAGTTGTGGCTCAAAATCTATGGATGCCACACAATATTCAAATTATTAATGGCTCTATCCACGTTTTAAACTCCCTACGTGGAGAACTTTTGACAAATAATCTTCAGGTAGTAGGCGAGTTTCCTGCGTTCACTCGGGGGTTAGATTACGATGGAATACATTATTATATTGGGCAGAGTCGAAATAGAAACTACTCAAAAAACCTAGGAGTTAGTAAAAATATTTCTATAGACGCAGGTATTATAGTGTTTGATGAAGAGACAAAAGCCTCTAGATTTTTGCAGCTTCCGCCAAAAATTTCAGAAATCCATAGTATTGTATTGCTTTGATAATAAATTCTACTGATGTAACAAATGAAGTTAATAATTGCTTAAAAACTTAGGAAATAAAATGTTAAAAAAAATAAAATATTATCAATTGGCTAAAGAAATATTTGATATCGGCGGAAATATTGTTCAAAAACTTATGTCAATTGGCGTTGATAAATCTGATTGTATTGAAATTGCATATGAAATTCAAGCTGGTAGTTATACTACTGCTTTTCATAAATCAGACTTTGGGGCCAATAGGAATAGCGTACTTCATAAAATAATTAAACAGTATAGTGATAGAGATGAGGTATCTAGTGTAGGCGTTTTTGGGGTTGGAGAGGCTGTCAACTGGATTGGTTTTGATGGAGTGATAGCTGATTTTTATGGAGTAGAACTATCTTATTCCAGGTTAAGATATGCCAGAAGTAATGTATCAAAAATTGAAAGTATTAAGAAAAGTGCTTTCATTAAAGGTGATGCTTCTGAAACTATTTTTGAGCCAAATAGTTTCGATCTTACAATGACCTTGCACTCAATTGAACCTAATGGTGATGTGCAAGGAGAAAAAATACTGAGGAATGTAATTAATTGCTCATCGAAATATATTATATTGTTTGAACCAGATTATAGTAGTGCGCCAAATGCGATGAAGGAGAGAATGAAAAGCCATAATTATGTATGCAATATTGAGCAAGTAATAAGTAATTTGCAGAATGTGTCGGTTGTTGACAAGTTTCTTTTAGATATTCAAGAAAACGATGATAATACAACAACCTGTTGGGTTTTAAGAAAAAAACATATGAAACCCTCTGGCAGTGGCAAACTAGTATGCCCTTACTCTAATGGTTCCTTGATTGATTTCGCAAACGTAAAATACTCACCTGAAGCTGGATTAGTTTACCCAATAATTGATGATATTATGTTTATTAATAAAAGTGATGCAGTTTTTATAGGTGGTAAAGACTTAGAGAACTTATAGGTTTCTGCTTATAGTTACTGACACGAAATTAACATGTTATAAATAAAGGATGCATATATTTGGACATTGTAACTGCTGAGAGTGATTTTTTTTGGATATATTGGAGCCAGCTCTTAGAGACTGTTGATTATCAACATCCAGCTTACTCTAAAGTTGGTTTAGAGTTTTATAAAGAATATTTTTTTGTTAACAAAGCCCCAATTGATAAATCTTTTATAGTTGTAAAAAATGGTGTCGCAATTGTTGGAATTGTTTTGTCAATAGACAATGAAGGTTCTCGTGTTAGGCTGAGTGGTTTTGGACGTGGTATTAACTACATGGAAAACAGTAATGGGAACTGTGAAGGCATCAAATCGGCTAGAAAAGTCTTTAGAAAACGCTTTGAATCTATAATGACTGAAAACGGCATAAATTCTTTAGTTTTTAGGGATTACACTAGTACAGATGGTAGTCTATCGTTGTTAGCACGGCTCATTTTAGATATGGGTGGTTTGACGAGCACTACTTATCTACAGTTGATAAATGTGACTCAGACCGCCGACGCTATCCATTCTGGGTTATCTAAGAGTTGTAGAAATAGTGTAAGTTGGGGACGCAAGAACATAGAAACATCGTATGTAGATGCGCTGGCGGTAACTTTAGAAAATGTTGAGGAGTTGAGGCGACTGCATATACTTGAGGCAGGTAGGGAAACCAGGAGTAAGAAATCTTGGGACCTTATGTACGATATGATTGTTAAAAATATTGCATTTATTATTGAAGGCAGACTGGATGGAATTTTAGTCACATCGTCTTTGTTTTACTACAATCAAAAAGTTTGCCTTTATGCAGTGAGCGCGTCAACAAAAGCACTATTTGACAAACCTATCGGTCACATTGTTTTGTGGGAGGCAATCAACAAATCTAAAGAGTTGGGTTGCAAATATTTCGATTTGGGAGGTCTCACATATAATAGCTATAATGAAACGGTTACAAAAAAACAAATTGATATCAATCGGTACAAGAAAAATTTTGGCGGTGAAACAAAAATTCAGTTAACTATTGATTGGAATACTGCGCAATGATTTTACATAACTCTTCAAATGGTGATCCCCATTAATAACTTAGGTTAAAAGTAGAGGTTGAGGCAGCTGCCATCTTCATCATTGGTGTGACGCCGTTTAACGTCATATTTGGGCGTTCATTATTGTAAATCCAAAGCCATTGAGTTGCACGATTTTTAATCATCTTCAATGCTATCAAACAAGCAACGATTAAACCAGTCATACCGCAGAGTTCTGTTGCAGCGCTTCACGTACTTGTACTGTTGAGGATTGCCAAATGATTTAGGCCAAACTCAACAGAGTTGTATGGAGATTTTTATATCCAGAATAATGGAGTTCTAACTATCTAAAAATGCTTGGCTTATCAGAGAGGGGCAATGTCCCTACATGTGAATTCTGTGCTATAAATCCGATTGATTGCTATTTTTGGAGTGATTTATCTTAAATAAACCCAATAGAAAGTTACCTTCTATATGATTCTACTTAAAAATATTGCGCGCTGGTCATCACCGGATATTTTGGATATTCCATTTAAACTTGTTATATATTTTACTTTAATTAATTCTTTAGAAATATATGACTTTGGTTTGTTGAGTATAGCAATGATGATCTTTAGCTATTCCTCACTATCACAATTGGGTGTAGTCGATTGGCTTTTATATGAGTTGCCAAAAAAATATTCTTTGAATTTAAAAATGGATCACCTGTTAGCACAATCTTATACTTTTGTATTTGTAAATCAACTTATTATGCTAGTGATAGTCTTTTCAGTTGTAGTATATTTTGATAAAGGGTCTTCGTTCTTTCGGACAGCTTGTGCTACTTACATGCTTCATACAATTTTTTATAACTATTATTTACACAAACGATTATATTTAAGATTCCAGCATAAGTTTTTACGCCTCTTTAATGTGCAGATGATTTTAGTTATCTCTAAGTTTTTACTACAGTTTGGAACACTCAAGTTTGTTGGAATTTATGGGTTTTTACTCGTAGAATCAGTGATATATTTGATACCCATATACTTGTTTAAATCTGAAACTGAATTTACGCTTTTTGATCGACAATGGTTACGAAATTACACTAATTTTTTGTCTAACGGGTTACCATTTTTTGTCGTGATACTAATGGCGACAATATTAGGTAATCTTGATAAATGGTATATTGTTAGTAATTTTGGTGTAGAACAATTTGCTACGTACTCAGTAGGAATATTTTTAGTTACAGGCCTTATGATATTCCCTGGGAAAGTACTTTCTATAGTTACTCAGTATATGAAAGAAATGTATGTTTCAGTTGGAAATTTGAGAGCTAATGTCAGCCGAAATCTTTCGGTTAATAATACTTTATTATTTTTATTGCTATGTCTCATTTCAGTTATGCATATGGTGTCAGAATATATTCCTCTATTTATTCCAAAGTATACAAATATATTGCCGTTGATTGATGTTTTTCTGTTATCTTCAATTTTAAAATATAGTGTCTCTTTAACTTCTAATATCTTATATTTAATTGGGAAACGGAGGTCTGTAGCAAGCGTTCAAACAATAATTGTGCTCTTCTATGCCCTAATTTTGCTTTTAAATATGTACCTTGAATTGAATATTGTTTATGTTATCTGGAGTACATGTGTTGCCTTATTGTTACAAATGATTTTTAACTTAGGATTGCTTATTAGGTTTGAAACAATAGATAATAAAGTCGAGTTGCTTAAATTTATTACTTTGGTGTTAGGTTCAGTAGTTTACTATTGTATTAACGAATTTGGTTACGATGAGGTGCTAGTTTATCATTATTTATTGTTCGTAACTTTCGTTTTTTTAATAAAATTCAATGTAACTTATGAAAATTTTAAATATATTGCTAAAGGCGAATTCACTTTATAGTTATTACTATATTGAATACATTATAGGTTGATGCAACGCCTCGAAAGTCAAAAGTATTCCTGTGTCCTTTGACGCCATATTGTTTTTTCGATTTTCTGTTTAATTCTTTTTATAAGGGTAATGTGGTCCTTGCAACAAATTATTGAATGGCGAGGAAAATCTTTAGCCCTTCGCTGTGATAATGGGTCAGAATTTATTAGCCATGAACTTGTTGATTGAGTGACGCAAGAAAAGATTACCGTGCTTGATATTCAACCATACAAGCCTACTCAAAAACCTATACTGAGCGATTTAGTCGACCTGAAAGGCAGGAGTGGCTTGAGTTAGGTTTGTTCGTGGACATCGAACATGCACAATTATTAGTTATGCGATGGCAATGGGCCTATAATAATGATCGTCCACACTCAGCAATTCGTGGGGTTCCACCGCGACAATTGCTATAACGGAGAAAATCTCTATTTTTAAATAATGTTTATAAAGGGGTATTAAAGTCATCATGCAGAATTATAAGCTACATTTAAGTAATATTCGGGCCTATTTAAGGACTCAAGTGAAGCCTCTTGGTTATGTGGAAAATGTTTCTCCTTTCTTATCTCAAAAAAAACTCTTTGAAATTCAATGTTTAGTGTTTGAGCTCCTTAAAGATGATGTGTCCGATTATTGGAATGAAATATTTAAAAGAAATAAGCAATTTTTTCTAATCGACAAACTAGTTTTAAATTATTCTAAAAAATTATCAGTGTCATGGCGATTTCGTTTCATTGTGATTCACTTGTTGCGATTTACCTACGTCGCGGTCGACATGTTAAAGATGCTACTATTTACTCCACCAACCTATCATCTTGGAGTGAACCTAAGTGGTAATAAAGCGAGTAAGAAAATAATAATAGTTTATACTAATAACCGATCCCGCTCTAAAATATTCAATATTGATGGTCGTTATTGCCAGTATGATTTTCTGGTTAGTCACAGTGTTGGCGATGGTTATCAATCAGCAGCATCAATTAACCTGAGTTTCAAATCGAAGTTAAAGTGTTTGAAACTTAAACTTAGGTTTCCTTACATTAACAGCGATGATATTTTTAAAGTGATGGCATCAAAAATTCTTTTTACACAAGGATTTGATGGGCTATTGAGCATGCGAGAGCACGCTGGTGTGTTTTCGAGAGAAGGCACAACAAATTTGGCTAAAATGTTTTTATACACTGCTGGTAGAGCCGGTTTTTTAAGGAATGTAATTTACAGTTTGCCCGCAATCACGCCCAATGTATTATTTCCTCGAGAATGTGATAATTTAGTTTTGATAAGTGATTCTCTGCCCTACTATTTTCATTCCGACACTAATATTATAGTTTTAAGGGATAATCCTTATTTGCAGTGGCGTGAAGTTGCGGCTCTGTTACCACTTAAGAAGTCAATTGGACTGCTTCTTGGGGATGATATGAATCGTTGGGTCGAACAAGAAATTACTGATCGCGTAATTCTAGACAAGCTTAAATTATTAGGTTGTTCACTATGTCTTGCCAGGCCTCATCCTCAAGAATTAACACGGCCACACCGCCTCAAATACTATAAGGGTTTAATTGAAGAATATCCTTTTCTGAAATTAGAGTTAGGTAAGCCTGAAAAATTCCTAACGAACATCTCCACTTTAATAGTTTATACGAAAAGCACAATGATTCAAGAAGCGATGTTGTGTAACAGGGCTGTTATAGAATACAGAGTGGAATATGACCATTCACCAAATGAGGCGTTTCTTAATGTGTCAAATGATTTAGGGGTATCGATTTCAGATATCGACTGTTTAGGGTTCCAAATAGACGAAATCTCGGCGAAGAAAGAATTGCAACGGAAGTTAATTTGGGAAGGGTTTCTAAAAAATTTAAATTTAAGTGTTACCTCAAAAGTAGACTTAATTGCGATATTTGACCATCAATTGATTAGGTCAACACGACTAATTGATGGAAAATCTTAAATATCTTATTAGTTTTAATTTAGCAAAATTTTTTACAGCTATATTTAGTTAATTCAAGTAAAGCTAAAGGGAAGAAAAAAATGAATAGTTTCCAGGTAATTCATCTTGTTCGGCGGGTTTCGCCGACCTCCATGCCATGGAATGATCTATATCGAACGCATTGGTTAATAGATAAATTTTCTGCAGGACATGTCTGTTCAATTTCTTGTATCAGATCTTCAGGGTTACATTTAGATGAAAATTCAAAACGAAGTTTTTTTCGTTTAAATTTCGCCACTGCCATGATTGCGCTTTATAAAATTGTGATTAAAAATAAAAGAAAAAATTGTCGTGTAATTTTTCATGTACATAATATGTCACTTATTCCATATGTCTTTTTGTTAAGACACACAGGTGCCAAATTCGTTCTTAATGTACATAATAGTTTGGTGAACTTTAATTTTATTCAACACAGTCTTTTAAAGTTCGGCATATCATGTTTTGATGCAATAATTCCTGTTAGCGTTTCGGTGGCGAATGAAGTTATTAACGTTTTCCCTCGAGTAAAGTCAAAAATTTACCCGATTAAAAATGGCATACATATTGATCAATTAATGCAGGTCAATGATCTACGCTGTTACAGTATTAAAAAAATTGATATAATAATAATTGCAAGATTCGTTGAACAAAAAAATGTTTCAAGGGTGTTATCAGTATTGTCAAAATGTAAAAACTTAGGCAAGGTAGTCTGGTATGGTGAGGGTGTCGAGATGGCTTCAGCAAGAGTTGAGGTTAATAATAGCGCTCTCGAGAACATTTTTGAGTTTAGAGGAGTTAAGCCACGAAAGGAAGTGTTAGAGGCGATTGACAAAAGTATAGTTTATCTAAGTTTGTCTAAATGGGAAGGTATCGGAGTGGCTAACCTTGAAGCTCTGTCACTTCCCACCGAAGTTATCTTATCTGATATTCCAGCTCATAGAGAGTTAGTTTCAAACCTTAATTTCACCCTTGTCAATTTGAAATCCTCAGATGAAAAGATCGCGAACATAATAGATAGTAAAATTATGGCTCACGAGCAAAGGGAAAGATTCTTGTTGGAGAGATCGGCGGCAACTAGGCTTGACTATGATCTGCGCGTGTTGATTGGAAAATATATAAACGTTTACAAGAGCGTGTCGCATAATTGAGTGCTATCCAAGATTTTAAATTTTCAAATTGATAAGGAAAATAACTTCAAGTGATTATATTCTACAATCAATATCTTGTGTGCATGAAATGTTGCTTGTTAGAGCTCACTAGAGGCTAATTTAATGCGACTGATCCATGTAAATTGGCAGTATATATTTTTAAACTTACATCTGGTAACGCTAAGTTGGTCAGCTGTTGCACGTGTCAGTGATTGGACACCGCTACCTCTTCTATTTTTGGGTTTAGCGGTGTTTTCGATAGTAATACGAATTCTTTTAGATGTTGGCTTTGCTCGGCCGGTATCAGTAAAGACTTATAAAGTTGATTGTCTTATTGTTGTCGCATTTGTCCTTATGTGCTTTAATGTCCTTTATAACCCAACGGCGAAAAGTGGCAATTATTTACTCGCATATGGTGTCGTGTTTGGGATCTACCTATTTTATTCAGCAGTAGGGTTAGGTAATATAAGTACGAATGAGCTTTTAAAATATAACTATTATGGCGTTAACTTTATCTGCCTGTTTGTAATTCTAGAGGTGATAGGACGATCAGCACTAGGGTTTAATATTTTCGAATGGATTCCAAGGACTAAAGAAGCAACGGCATTAGTTGCAGTGGGGTTCTTCCGTGGATATGGTCTTTCAACTGAACCAACCCAAGTGGGTAATTATTTCGTTTGTTTTTTCCCTTATGCTATTTTTTACAGGTTGAATATAGCTTGTAAGGGTTTCCGCATATACTCTATCTTTTTGTTTTTACCGGCACTATTGACCTTCTCAGCAGCGTTAATTTTGGTTGCAATTGGTGGTATATTGTTTTTTTTCGTGTTCACTAATCAAAAACTAAGCATGATTAAATCCTCGTTATTTTTAGGGATTGCACTTGTGATAATTTTTGCTCTTTTTATTTACGTTACGGGGATAGGTGATATTCTTTACGGGGTATACGATAAGGTTTCCTCGAAGTTACTTCTCACTTCAGAGGGCACTTCTGTGCGCCAACGGATGGGGGCTCTTGAATCTGGAATCGCTACTATACAGAGCTATCCATTTTTTGGAAAAGGGCTGGGTTATATGTCGTCACTCGGCCAGGATAGCTCTATCAATTGGTATGTCTTTTTGGGAGCAGAAGCGGGCTTAATTATTTTAGGATTGTTTATAATCTGGTTTGTATACCACCTTTTCAGTGCGGTGTTGAATTACAGCAGGACGAGAAATAATATTTACCTATACGCAGCTGCGTCTATATCTTGTGGATTGGTTTATTTAATGTTTGTTTCGACATTTCAGAATATGTTTTTGTTAACGTCTATTTTATTATTTAGAGTTATCCAGAGAAACTTAACTTATTCAAAAGGACTATAATCTATTGCTAGATTTTTTAGGAAAGCTTGATGAAGCAGACATTAAATATGTTAGCTGGAAGAATAATCATGAACTTTTTGAGGCCGTGACTGGGAATAGTGATCTAGACATCTTAGTAATGCCTACATGTCAAGTTAGCTTCAGAATTCTTGCCCAGCAAAATGGCTGGCTGGAACTAGAGAACCCAGTTGCTCATTTCTTTGCAATCAGGCATTTTTACAAAATTTCAGCCACAGGAAAAGTGTTCCACCTGCATGTATACTTCGAAGTAGTGACGGGCGAGAGCTGGCTGAAAGAGTTCATCTTGCCACTGAATGCATTTTTAATAAGTGAACGGGTCATGTGTCCTGAATACAATATTTGGATTTTGAGTAATAAAGCACAGGCATATATTTTTCTAATTAGACATTTCTTAAAAACAGGGTCTTTGACATCGCGATTTTTATATCTGCATGAGATTGATTCATATAAATCTGAATGGTTACTTTGTAAAACATCAGCTGATGATCTCCATGGATTTGGTCCAATAGCCATAGATCCGTATATTACTAAATCAGGGCTAGATAAAGGATTTAGTACGCCAAGTTTTTCGGCTTCGATAAAATTTCGATTATTCTTATTGCAGTATTGCCGGTTTTCTATATTCAGCTTACCGCTTTTAAGGTTAACTAGTTTTTTGAAGCGAAGTTTGAATAAAGTCGTTGTCAAACAGAAAAAGAGATTCTTAGGAGGGGGCATGATCATAGCAATTTCTGGTGCTGATGGCGCTGGAAAGTCTTCTATGATTTCTGGATTGAACCAATCTTTCTCCAGCTTTCAGTCCTGCATTACGTATACTTTAGGTAAACCCCAAGGCAAAGTTCTTGAATCGATTAGACTACGAATGAGCTCAAAAATGCCTCCAACGAAGACGGTAAGCGCTGACGCCGAAGAAGTTACCATAAAAAGAGCTCTAGCATCTATTATTTTAGGGTTTCTTAGGCTACGACAAGCTAGGCGAGCTAGGGTTGACGCTAATAATGGAAACTTAGTTTTAGTTGATAGATGGCCGACAAACAACTTTGGTAAGATGGATAGTCCCAAAATTTTATCTCATGGCGACAGTCCTTGGCTGCTAAGGATGATGGCTCAAATCGAGAAGAAAATTTATGAAAAAATTCCCAGTGCTGATTTATGTTTTTATCTCAATGTTTCCATTGAAACTGCAGTTTCCCGTAATGAAAGTCGAGTAAAGGTTGGTAAGGAGACTAAAGATGAGATAGTAATGAGACATGTTGAGAATGCGAATGTCTTTCCAATTTGCAATAAAATCATTCATTTCAAAAATGAAGGTCCTTTTGAGGAAAAGTTTTTTGAATTACAAAGCATTGTTTGGCATGAACTCATCGCGCTCAAATCGAAAGTAAAAATTGTTTAATCCGCAAGATTTAGAATCTCTTTAAGCATTAATGACTGTGCACTTTTAATTGTTAATAGAAAAAATGTGCGCTGGGTGATTATTATATTGATACTAGTATTAGTGTCCATCATAGACTTTATAGTGGTTTTTGATTTCTACTTTGCTTAGTTTAAGATCTAAATTCAGTTTCCGTATCACCTTAAAAAAGGCCAAAAGATGTATAAAGTTGGTAAAAAGCTCCACCGAATTGACTGGGTTTATTCTGAATATGCAAATACTTCAACGACGTCCTTAAGTAACTTCATAGGCGCGGTAAACACTGCATATTATTCAGCTAGTGCAAATTTATATTCTTCTCGATTTGTAAAAGATATACATCATGAGTATGAAAAAATGTTCGCTAGCATCAATATAAAGATCGAATCAGACAAGCGATTTGTTGTAGATATTGGAGGGGGAACTGGATTTGAATATGAATTACTAAAAAAATGCGCTATAGATTTCAAGCACTTTAAGTATATCGAGCCGAGTAAAGATATGATGGACGTATTCATGAAGAGTGTTGATGCAGATTCGGATTACACACTTAGTTATCATAATGGACATTTCTCCGAGGTAGTTGATCAGATAAGAGAAGAACCAAATAAGTTATTAATTATAAATTCGGCATTACATCATATAATTTGGATAGAACCAATGTTAGATGATATTAAATCATCAATGAAAGATGGAGATTTATTTATCCTTGGGCATGAACCAAATAATGATTACTCGCCAGTGCTTATGACTCTGCAAAAAGCCATTAGAGCTATTTTCACTTCAGTATTATTCAAGAAGTTTTTCACGGAGTCTAAATCATCGGTCGCAGATGCTGATCGTTGGAACTCCATAAATCAAGATCTACTAGAAAACAAACACATCACTAAAAAAATGAGTCCACTTCTTATAAGGCGCATTATTGATTATGGCGTTGGTTATAAAAAAGATTGGGAAACACTTCGTGTTCCTGAAGAATTCAATGAAGGTTTCTGGAATGTGGAAGATTTATCTGCTTATTTAGGAACAGAGTTTAGCCTCTCATATTTCAAAACATATCGCCATTTAGGAGATTCACGTGGAAACTTTGTACTAAAAGTTATAAATCGTCTTTTGGGTGTCGTATTCAACCGCCATGGAACTAATTTCATTGCTGTGTGGGAAAAACATTGCCGCTACTAAGTACTTCCCATTTGTTATTTTGTAATAAGAACATCTTAGAAATAAAAATACTTTTTAATTAAATTTAGTTGTTTCAGAGTAACCTAATGTTAGTCGCATTATTGCGAATACCTAAATCAGCGTTATTTATCTACTAAGTAATATAAAATATGTGGTATTTCTCTAAACTAGTAACTTTGGGGGAATGGTAGGGCATAAAGTAAAAGGGTATTTTTCTTGGCTTGTGAGGCTAAATTATATGAAGATTTTTAGGGATATAGGGCAGACCATAATAGACACCTCTGGTGATCAAGAGCTTGTTATAGAGGGCTTTGGTAACCCGGGGGTTGGTAAGTCATTTATTTGTACAATCTTTCAAAATACTTTTAAAGATGAATATGGTTCTATTAGTTATCATTCGATCGATAATTATCACGTCAATTTTATTATTAGAACGTTTGGTAAAATATTATTGATTCTTAGGGCTTTGTTATTTTCACCCAGTATAGTGAGAGCAAACTTTATGTTGATTAATAGTTTTGATAACATCGGGGGTGCCACTAAGTTAAAGCTATTATTGAACTTACTCTTAGTATCGTCAATCATTGTGAGCCGTCGGTCATGCTATAAACCGCTTCTTCTTGATCAGGGCATTTTTCAAGCGATTTGGTCATGCTATTACTATAACCAAGGTGTCGAAAGTGTGGTACCTCTTAATCACGTAATTAAATTAATTAACCAGCTGTTGGATCAAATGCTGGTCTCTAAATTATTTATCTTTGACGTTTCATCAGAAAAATCCGTTATTTTGTCCAGATTGACTAATCGGCGAATTAAGGGAACTAGCCCACTAAATGGCCTTGAAGAGTCGGTTATTAACCGTGGGATGGATGCGACCACCGACACTCGCAATTTGATTCTCAAGATGGCTAAAAATTCGGACAGACTTAAAGTGTTTGTTATCAAAAATTAACGGAAAATCTTAAAAGTACGGGGACCGAGAAGGTTTATATGGGCCCGTGATGTAAACTGTGTATAAAAACTATGCCGAGTATTGTTTCTAGTATTATACATAAAAAAAATAGGTCAGATTATGTCGAGTGAAGACAAGAAACTTAATGTCGTGCTTTGCGCTAATAGCAGTTGGTATATCTATAATTTTCGAAAAAATACAATTAAGGCGTTTACGGAAGAGGGCCATCAAGTTTTTGTTGTCGCGCCACGGGATGAATACTCCAAACATTTTGCGCGGTTGGGTGTCGAGTATTACGATTTTCATTTAAACCCGAGGGGCACTAATCCGTTTAAAGAGGTTATGGTTATACGTGCATTACTTTTTATTTATTTGAGGGTTATGCCAAATTTCGTAATGAATTTTACTCCTAAGATGAATATATATAGTACTATTGCATCATTTTTTGTCGGCGCGAAGGTAGTCAATAACATTTCTGGATTAGGAACTGTGTTTACAGAAAATACACTTTTCTCTAAGTTTGTATGTCTATTATATCGCGTTACACAAATCTTTGCGATTAAGGTATTTTTTCAAAACCAATATGATATGGAGCGCTTTGTTGGGAGAAAGATTGTGCCTCAACATAAATGTGAATATCTGCCTGGATCCGGAGTTGACTTGGAGCGTTTCGTGGTAAAAGAAGCGGCAGACGATGGCGTGGTTCGTTTCATTATTATTTGCCGAATGCTCTATGAGAAGGGCGTTGGCCTTTTGGTAGAAGCCGCAGAATATTGTAAGGCAAAGTACGGGGATGGTGTTGAATTCAGAGCAGTCGGTTTTTTAGATGATAAAAATCAGGGAGCTGTCTCTGAAGAAGTCATGAATGATTGGGTAACAAATGGCTTTTTGATTTATCAAGGAGCGCTCGAAGATGTCCGCCCTGAAATTACTATTTCAGATTGTATGGTTCTACCATCGGTATACCCTGAGGGGACTCCTAAGTCGCTTTTGGAGGCGGCGGCTATGGGGAAGCCTATTATTACAAATAACATGCCGGGCTGTTCATCGGTAGTAGAGCATGGAGTTAATGGCTTATTATGTCGACCTAACTCCATCGATGATTTAATTATTAGCCTGGAGAGATTAATTGATATGGGACATGATGCTCGTCTTGGAATGGGGGTTAAAAGTCGTGAGTTAGTAGAGAGGAAATTTGACGAAAGAATTGTTATTGAAAAATATCTTGATTGCCTAGGCTTGTGAGTTTTTAGCTGAAAGTCCAACTATCCTTTTTAAAAAACTGAGGTTGTGATCAGGTTCGTTTGACTGTCGAGGCTAGGATCGATGATTGAACACCTCTAGGCGGAATAATCATTTAAAACACCAGTTCCTTGAATACTTCATGGCGGCTAAATCCGTCTACCAACCCCCTCTGAGCATTATCCTTTCAAGCGGCTCACCTTGTTCTAATAGATCTAGTGCGGCACCCACTCTAAAGGAATGCCCGCTGAGCGGATGTCCATCGGAGTCTATTTTTAAGTCCTTTTGCAGTGCTTTTAATCGGGTGCTTACACTTGTTGGGTGCATGTTAATCCCAATATAAACATGCCTGCTAATTGATCTCAGAATATAGCCTTCATCACTAATTATGGTTCTCCAATTTTCTACTACGTAGAAGAGTTCTTGGCTGATGGGTAGTATCTTTCCAGTTTCGAATTGGTCTGTCTTTGAGAAGTTGAGACGGATAGCTGGGTTTCTGTTCAGTGCTTGGTAAATGTCCTCAAACTTAAAGGCGCAGAGCTCTGATCGGCGGCGCATTGCTTCGTAGCCTAGTCTTATAAGGACTTGACTCCTTAAGCCCCTGAGACTGTTATCAAAGTTGCTAAGTAGCTGGTTGAGTAGTGGTTTCGTGAGTGGAGTAGCCTACTGTTGTGCCCGTTCAATTTTGCGATGCATTCGCTTGATGGCGAGTATGACCTCTGGCTGGTTGGTATAATTAAAATATTTATGGAGCGAGGAATGTATGAAGCACAACAATGATATAAATGAAGTCATAAGGGCTGAAAACGTTGACTTTAATGCTTCATGGATAAATACATACGGCTTTGTTGGTGAAGAAATCGTTCCTAAATCTGAACTTGATGTTGCTGAAGCAACCAAGTTGGACGCAAACGCTTTTATGGTGGTGTGGCTCAAAAATATTGAGCGTCTATGCGGAATGTTCGAAAAGTCTTATGACTACAGAGAGTTCGTATTGTGTGATGTTGGATGTGGAAGCGGTATTTCTACACTTTTCTTCAATCACAAGTACCCGTTCAAAAGGTTTTGCGGCTTTGATTTTTCAGCGAAACTTATTGGATTGGCAGAAAATAATAAAAGTCATAGCTCAAATAATGATTTTGATATTTCAAAAATAGATTTTGAAGTTTCTGATGCTAAAAAAGTAAAGTTTCAAAATGAGCGAAACGCTATTTTTATGTTCAATCCATTTGGTTGGGAGACAATGAATATCTTCATCAAAAATAATGTTGAAATGTTAAAGGAAACGAAGTCAGTGTTCCTTTACGCGAATGATGTCTGTATTGAAGAAATGCTTGATTATGGTTCTATAGTGGAAAGGGATGACTTCTACAACTTATCTTTGATCTCATTTAGTTAGGAATCTTTTAATCGCCTTTTCATTAACGCATTGTTCGAACAACTATGGCCCCTATCATTTTCCAGAAAAGCTGATCCCCGTTTTGATACTGATCGCGCTTGCGGGTAAACCGTTGCCCATTTATGGGGATGGGGGGAATATCCGCGATTGGCTGTATGTTGAGGATCACGCAGATGCGTTGCTGTTGGTTTTGGCCAAGGGGGCCGCAGCTAAAACATAGGCGGCGAAAACGAACGCACGAATCTAGAACTAGTCAAAACGCTTTGCGGTATTCTGGATCGCCTGCACCCGCGCGATGGGGGCAGCTATGCTGATTTGATCACCTTCGTCACGGATCGCCCTGGCCATGATGCACGCTATGCCATTGACCCTGCCCGCATTCGCAATGAACTCGGTTGGCGCCTATCCGTGACGGTTGAGGAAGGTTTGGAAAAGACTGTGCAGTGGTATTTGGACAATGAAAGCTGGTGGCAACCCCTGTTGAACCACAATGGCGTTGGGCAACGCTTGGGGGTAAAATCTTAAAATACTTCGCTTACTTATCCGATTTAATAATTATGTACATAATCTTAACTGAATTAAAAAACGATTTAGGCACTTCTACATATCTCGGAAAATTGAAATGATACAAAATCACATACTTGCCACAGGCGGTGCAGGGTACATCGGGTCAAATGCCTGCAAGACGTAGCAGCAGGCGGGATATGTGCCCGTAACGTTCGATATGCTAAATATATGTGTAATTAAAATTATTAATAATTTGCTTAATAGGTATGATAATTATACAGGAAAATATGAAATCTTATAAAATTTTTTAACAAGGTTACTTCTCAAGTAAAGGATTAATTAAAATGAAATCGAAGGTTCGAAAAGCAGTTTTTCCAGTAGCAGGATTAGGGACAAGGTTTTTGCCTGCGACCAAGGCAATGCCTAAAGAGCTTTTATCCATCATAGATAAGCCACTCATACAATATGCTGCTGAAGAAGCGATTGCTGCAGGCTTAGATACATTAATATTCGTTACTGGTCGTAACAAACGTGCAATTGAAGATCACTTTGATGGCAATAATGAACTTGAATTAGCTTTGCGCACAAAAGGTAAAAATGAAATGGCTGACATGGTCAAAAATATTTTACCAGAAGGTATAGAGTGCGTTTTTGTTAGGCAAAAAAAACAATTAGGGCTTGGCCATGCAGTTTTATGTGCAGAGCGAGTTGTGGGCAATGAGCCATTTGCATTGCTCTTAGCTGATGATTTTTTAACATACAGCGGAAACGGTATTACGTCAGATCTTATCAGTGGATATGAAAAAACTGGTAAGTCTCAATCGAGTGTCATGAAAGTTGATGGCCCTGATATATCAAAATATGGTGTCATTGTGCCAAATAATAAAACAGGATTGGTCACAGGTCTGATAGAGAAACCAAACTTTGAAAATGCACCTTCAAACCTAGCCAGTATAGGTTGATATGTCCTTACACCTGATATTTTTGATATATTAAGAAATCAGTCTATTGGTGTTGGAGGTGAAATTCAGCTTGCGGATTCTATCAACAAACAGGCAGAAAATAATAGGGTTGAGACAGTACTTTTAAATGGCGAACGTTTTGATTGTGGTAATATTCAAGGTTATGTTGAGGCTATTAAGCACATAGCTTCAAATTATAAATTCGATTAAAGTTATTTATAAAAAAAGTTTGATGATAATATTAAAAATGGCGCGAACAATTTTTTTGTAGAATTAATAAGTTTCAAATAGGGCACAAAAGGATAGGCAGCTGTTTGTATAATTATACTTTTCTTTATATGATTTAATAGTTATTGATTGATCAACTTAGATATTGAATTTATACTCATGAACCAAAACAATAAATTAAACGATGAAATTGATTTAAGGGATTTATCCTTTACACTTTGGGGGGGCAAAATTTATATAATTCTTATCTCGATTATATCTGTTTTTCTTGCGTCTTTTTACCTTCAATCTGCGGAAAGAAAATATTCTGTTGAATATAATCTAAAGCCAGTGGGTGAAACAAAAAACAGCCCATCATTCTCTGGGTTGGGTGGTATCGCATCACTTGCGGGCATTCAATTGCCAACCAGTTCAGGCAATGATTTTAATATATTTAAAGAACTCATAACTGCGACAGAAGTTTCAGAAATAATCTTTGAAAATAAAAAAATTATTAGAGAGATATTTAGATCTGAATGGGATGAGATACTCAATAATTATTCAAGACCACCGAAAAATAAAATACAGATATTTGTTAATGATGCTAAGAAATTATTAACTGGAAATATAGACGTAAATTATATGCCTCCTAACCCTAGGAGACTTGCTATTTTTATCAATAAAAATATTCAAATAGGCGAAGATAAAGAAACTGGATTTTTAAAATTTACAAGTGAAACATCAAAACCAGAATTGATGTTATCACTTATCATTGAGGCGACCAAAGCAAGTGATAAAATTATGAGACAGCGTTATATTGGTTTTTCGACAGAGCCGTTAGCCTTTTACAAAGAAAAGCTTCGTACTGCACGCTCACGAGAGCACCGAGAGGCTTTGGCAGAACTTATAGGTAAAGAAGAAGAAAAACTAATGTTTGCGTCAAAGGGAAAACATTTTATTGCAGAGCCATATATAAACCCTACAATAAGTTTACATCCAACAGCACCAAAGCCTAAATTAATCTTAGCACTTTCACTAGTATTAGGATTATTTCTTGGGGCAGCTTTCGTATTAATGCGACATGCAATAAAGAAAGAAAATTAATGAATATTCTGATTTTAAGAAATGTATTAATTTTTACTTTATTAATCTTGGGGCAACAAAGTTTTGCTCAATCAATCAATGATGCAAATCTCCAAAAAATATTGACTGAAAATCCGTCAATAATAAATAATATTCCACAAAAAGACAAAACCACTTTTGATAATAAGCTGATATCTGAAAATCAAAATGTAGCAAATACAGATAACAATCTTCAGATAGATCTGTCCCAAGCTAGTGACCAAAAAAAAGTAAATGAAAAATCTATGCTAATGAGATATTTTTATGCTCTTATTGGAGAAGATTTAAATATTTATGGATCAAACGAATTCAACCAACCACAAGATGATAGTTTACTTTTTTTTAATACCATAGGAAAAAATTATCAACTGGCGCCAGGG
>Ga0209119_1000596_pt1 | contig 36826 bp, 24 predicted proteins | sample COG_03_FD_184747 | JGI IMG/M metagenome (GOLD analysis project Ga0209119, IMG submission 184747) | Pelagic Microbial community sample from North Sea - COGITO 998_met_03 (SPAdes) (version 2) | ecosystem: Environmental > Aquatic > Marine > Neritic zone/Coastal water | place: Helgoland, sampling...
CCTATCAAATTAAAAAATATAACAATACAACACCTATAGTATAGGTGTTTTTGGCCTAGTAGTTCAACTGGATAGAATATCAGATTTCGGCTCTGACGGTTGGAGGTTCGAATCCTCTCTGGGTCACTAAATCGGAGAATTGATTCAAAGGAATCGGTTCTCCTTTTTTTATGTTCTCTATTTTTATTGATAATGAAGGAATTACAGAAAAAATAGTATTTTCTCTCGTGGTTCGAACTCTATCATTTGGCTTGTCATAACCCAGACCGTCAGGAAACACCAGTTTTTGTAGTTTCTGTTTTTGTTTTAAGTTGCCATTTACCCATATATCCTGGAGTGAAGCGGATAGTTGAAGTGCCTTTTCAATCGCATTATTAAGGTTCGAACTAGCAATAGTAGGATTTTTAAATTTTGATTGTAATTCCCTTCTTTGTCTTTCATATTTACCCTTAAACTTTTTGTAGATATCTCCATCTATCTCACCAAGAGCATAACGTTCCTCAACCGATTCTATTTTACTTTCTAGTTCTGCGAGTGTTTTCTTTAATCCAGCGTTCTGACTCCTTGTTTCCTTTGTTGCGTTATCATAAGTGTATGCCATGACTTCCTTTATGATAGCATTGTACTTAGTATCCACTTGATAAGCACTTAAGCTATCTATAAAAGTTTTGTGCAAAACCTTTGCTGATTTGTTACATGAGCATCCTTTGGTTCTACATTTGTAATAGTAAAGATTCTTTTTCTTTACAAGATAGCCCGTTAAAGGAAGCTTACAGCTCTCACAATAAACAAACTGTTTTAAGGGGAGGTTGTTGTTTTCTGATTTATGTTGTTTTGGGTGATGTGTTTCTGCGGAATTTATTTTTAGAAAATTTTCTTTAGAGACAATTGGTTCATGTCTTCCTATTATAATCTCACCAGGAATCATTTTACTGATAAGTATACCACAATAAAAAGGATTTTTGAATACTTCACTCAGCCTACGTTCGTTAATGTCCATACTAAACCCTTTTAACTTATCAATAATTTCCACATTGGTATAAATACCTTTTAACTTCCATAGAAAAGCTTTCTTAAGTATTTTCCCTTCATCAGAGAGTGCAATTTCCCAGTCTACAGCCTTGTGATATTTCTTTTTATTTATATAACCGATTGGAGGGTTCCACAACCAATAGCCCTTGCGCAAAAGGTCTGTCATAGCAGTAACGGTCTTGTCTCTTCTCAGCTCGTTATCGAATTGACTAAACATGAAAAATAAATTTTGCTGAAACTTACCAGCAGCGGAAGTTGTATCTACCTCTTGTGTGACTGCCTTGACTTGGATCCCCCTTTCAAAGAGCTCTTGAGATATCTGAGCAGCACTGCTACCTGTTCTTGAAAACCTATCGTACGAGTACACGATAATATATCCAACCGAACTACTCTGCTTGACATATTTTAGCATCCTCTTAAACTCTTTGCGTTCGTCACTCTTGGCAGACTCATAAGTTCCTCCGAAATAATCCACAACCTTATAGCCGTTTGATTTTGCATAGTTCTCACAATACTTTTTTTGGGTCTCAAGGGATGTGTTCGTATCAGCCTGCTCTTTTGTGGAAACCCGTGTATAGATGATAGCATTTCTATTCTGACCAAGTTGATGTTTCTTGGGTGCAAATTCTTTGAATCTCTCGAGCGTGTTCATGTATAATTATTTAATGGTATTTAATATTATGAGGCAATAAGCCTCAAGCGAATTTAAAATCTCATTGATATCATCATCTTCTTTACAGATAAGAGAAAGCTTTTGTTTTACAGCCTCTCTTTTCTGTTTGGTAAGCTTATCATCTTCTAATGCATAAGAATCTCTTTGGTCCATAACGAGCTAATGTTAACTCGGGCTGGATTCTCAGGGACCGATACGGTGATACAAGTGTTTTCATATAAATTAATTATTTATTTTGTTAAAATGGTCATTTTGTAATTATCCTGTGCTCTAGGCTCTATAAGCAGCCTAGCTGATTTTGGTAGTTTGTTGTTTAAAAAGAAATCTGCTAGTTCTTCACCTTTTTTATGGTCCTCCCTTATGATAAGCGGTTTTATCGAATCATCATCAACAAGCAGCTCTATATGTTTAGGTGACTTGAACATAATAATCTCACGTATTTGGTTTTCTACCTGTGAGAGATAAGGAAGGTCTTTTTTAATATATTTAAATTCAACAGCAACTACGGACTTTATAAAGTCCATCAGAGGAATACATAAATAAGCTTCATTGTTTATCATCCCTAAGAGTTTTTCTGTAATCGCTTTATTGCCATCACGCACATGACACAAGCCGCTCTTTGGAAAGTAATAAAACGATAAAGGATTCTTATCGATTAGAATGCTATCGACTACAGCATCCACAAAGGGATTAATCTCTTGACCAAGGGTATCTAATAATAGATCATCCTTTATAATATCTTTAAAACTTGAGACTTCATCAGCATGTTCTTTTTCTCGTTCAAGTTGCGCTATTCTTTTTTGGAGTTTATTTTTATAGTATCCGTCTTCACGAGGCTTTTGCCACACCATATAAGCTAAGTCTGATAACTTGGTCGTGTTAATACCAAACTCACTCAGCTCTTGTATTAAATATAACCAAACTGCCTGAGGGATATTCATGCGTCCGTTTTTATGCGCTTGGAAAAAGGGTAGTATGTGCTTGCTCTTCCAGTATGTTACCATACGTGAACTAATACCAAGATGTTTTGGCATAGCGTATCGTTGGACTAGAAGGTCATTTTTAAAGGTAATAAGGTCTATCATATTTTGAACTTTACACAAATGTAATAAACAATACAAAAAAAACAATGGTATGTAAATAATATAATTATATTTGTATTGAAAATGCCTTGAAATAGGTATTAAAAATAAAAAGATAGAGGTCTACCTAAGGTATACCTGAGGTAGATTTCATTGGTATATCACATTAATCTAAAGTAAAAAGATATGGAAAATGAAATGACAAAATTCAGAAATTTGACAATTAGTCTAAAAGTAGCACCAGATGAGAAAATTATGCTTAAACGTATGGCGGAGAAGTATAATGTGTCATTATCGGAACTGTTGTACAATCTGGTAATGTGCTTTAAGGGTCAATATGAGTATATTGGTAAGCTTACGCCTAGAGAAGAAAAGTTAGCAGAGAATCTTCGTCTTGAAATCAAGAAGAAAGAAAAGCTAAAAGTGCAATTAGAAAATGCTGATTACAGGGTTAAAATTGAACAGGAAAGAGCATTGGATGCCATAAAAGCTAAAGATGACTTAACCTATCAGTTAAAAGAAGAAAAAGCCATTAATTTAGAGAAGACAGAACAGATAGATGGGCTAAAAGGCCAAATCAAGGTTTTTAAACAACAAATCCAGACATTGAAAAAAGATAAAACAGATTACCAGATTAAGAACGTAGCAGCTGGAGGATTTGGCGTGGCAGCTGGATTATTGTTGAGTCGTTAACCAATATGATTTGGATATGTAGGGACTCTCAACCAAGCGATGGAAAGTTGCTGTATATGATGTGGACTTGCCGCCTTGAATGAAAAACAAGGTTCTAATTCATTTCTATGGAGTCAAATGGAGTATTTCAAACAAGTATTTGATAGAAGCAATACCACTGGAACAACTTTTGGCTCAATCACGAAAGCTGAACTTTTTGGACTAAAGCTATCAATTCCTCCACTATAAATTGTCAAGCAATTCAAAAAAATATCAGATCCACTTCATGATGAAATAGTATGTAAGCTTCCCCAAAAATAGGACAATGATTAATTAGAAAATTCTAATTTTAACTATCAATTGTCACTATGAAGAAAAGTAGATTTACAGAGAGCCAAATTATTAAAGCTCTTAAGGAAAACGAACAAGGCAGATCCGTTGGAGATCTATCCAGAGAACTAGGAATAGATAAGAGTACTTTTTATTACTGGCGTAAAAAGTACGGTGGTATTGATCTTCAAGAGCTTAAGCGTCTGAAGGAACTAGAAGAAGAGAACTGTAAACTCAAGCAGATGTATGCTGATGTGAGTTTAGATAATAAAATGCTCAAGGACATTTTATCAAAAAAGTTCTAAGACCTTCCGACAAAAAGGATCGGGTTAAATATTTAATCAGTACCTATAGTGTACCTATTGTCAAAGCTTGTAAAGCACTAGATTTAACACGTTCAATGTGGTATTATCAGAGCAAGAAAAATGATACGGGGGTTATTGATAAACTCTCAGAACTAGCACAGCGATATCCTACCAGAGGTTTTGATGAGTATTATTTAAAGATCCGTCGAGAAGGTCTAAAATGGAACAGAAAACGTGTTTTGCGTGTATGCAGAGCGATGAAACTATCACTTAGGCGTAAGCACAAGAAACGTATAATAAAACGCATAAAACAACCTTTAGAGACACCTAAAGAACTTAACGAGTGCTGGAGTATCGATTTTATGAGTGATACGCTTACTGATGTTAGGAAGCTACGAGTGTTGAATGTTATAGATGATTGCAATAGAGAAGCTCTTGCGATTCAGGCGGGTTTAAGTTATCCCGCCAGAGCATTGGTAGAAACACTAGAAAATTTTAAACAAGAAATAGGAACACCTAAGAGTATAAGGTGTGATAACGGACCAGAGTATATTTCAAAGACTTTTGCTAACTGGTGTAAAAAAACTTTGTAGAAATTAAATATATCCAACCAGGTAAGCCAATGCAAAATGGGTACATAGAACGCTTTAATAGATTTTATAGAGAAGATGTATTAGATGCCTATTACTTTGAGGATATACATCAATTACAAAAACTCAGCGATCAATGGAAAAATGAATACAACTATAACCACCAACATAAATCATTAGCAAATAAAAGTCCCATAGAATATAAATCAAGATTTGATGAAGAAGTTAACTTCTTCATCAAAGAACAACTAAATAAAAACTATTTGTCTAATTTTAAGGTGTCCTAAAAAAGGGAAGCCTACAAATACTATTCATTCGTAGTATCCAATGAGGTTTTGTGTAGTCTATATCAGAACTACAGCTGCTACAAAGTCGAAAAGGTCCGTTTATATCACACATAAATTTTATCTTTCTATAAGCATAACAAAAAATTATGTGTTAATCACAAATATATTAGATTAGGTTTTAATCAAATTCTATATAAAGAACCGAATTAAAGAGGTTTTAGAAGAAAAGGGAATAAAACAAATCTGGTTAGCAGAGAAACTTGGTAAAAGTTTTAATACTGTAAACAGTTATCTACAAAACCGACAACAGCCTCGCATAGAGGTGCTTTTTAAAATCGCAAAAATTTTAAATGTAGAACCCAAGGAATTAATACAATCAGAGAATAATAATGAGTCTAAATTCAAGTCATAAGTGCAACATGTAAGTTTAAAATACTTGGGGCTAGCCCCAAGTATTTTAGGTTCAATATTTATATTGATTTTGCATGAAAAAATACAAACAACTGACCTTGGGTGAAAGGTATCAAATCCAGAGCCTATTACAAGCTGGATTGACACAAACGGCAATAGCTCGTCAATTGGGTATTCATCGAAGCACTATTAGTCGAGAATTGGCTCGCAATACACCTAAACGAGGTAGAACGGCTCGCACCTACATCGGTGAGCACGCACAGGCAAAGACAGATATTCGACATCAGAACAAGAACAAGAAGATTTAACTCACCGAAGAACTCAAGGGTCGAATTGCAAGTCTTATGAGCTACGAAAAATGGAGTCCCGAACTCATCTCAAAGCGTTTGATAAAACAAGGCGAAGCATGCGTTAGCCATGAAACCATATATAATTGGATCTGGCACGCAAAGCACAGCAACCATAGAGACCACATAGAGTACAAAAGACTTCATAAACACTTAAGATATCAAGGCAGAAGGCAGAAGCGAGGCAATGTAAGGGACAACAGAGGCGCAATCACTGGACGTGTTGATATATCTGAAAGGCCAGCCGTAGTAAAGCAACGAAATAGAATTTGAGACATCGAGATAGATCTAATGATGGGAGTAAACCATAAATCAGCACTGCTTGTAATGACAGATAGAACCACTTTGGTAACGATAATCGAAAAACTAGAGAGTAAAAATGCAAATGAAATTAATGAAAACATGATACGGAGACTCACCAGTTTTAGTAGCTCATGGATCAAGACCATAACCTTTATAGTGGGAAGGAGTTTGCAAAACACCATGAGATAGCCAAAATAACTAAAGCAAAAACCTGCTTTTCCAGACCCTACACCTCTCAGGATAAAGGAACTGTCGAAAATAGAATAGGAGTCATCAGGAGGTTCTTCCCAAAGAAAACCGATCTAAGAAAAGTACACAAAAGCAGAATCAAAGAAGTGGAATTATTACTAAATTAAAGACCTACAAGAAAGTTTAATTACAAAAACCCTATTGAAGAACTAAAAAACAAGTGTGTTGCACTTATGGGTTAAACACAGCGAGTAAAATAAAATTACTTAAATAAAGGTGAACGTATAATTTAAAAGTTAAAAAATGTTAAAAAACAAAAAAGTTAACAAAAGTTAACAAAAAATTAAAAAAAAATTAACAAATAAATTTTTTTTTGTAAATTTGGTTATTACTAATTATCAATTAAAACAACTAAAAATGGAACATTTAATCCCAAACAACAAACACAACAAACCTGAAAATCATGCTCATGAAACTCATATGGGTAAGGATCTTGAAAATGTTATGAGAATGATTATGAATGGAGGGGTAAACGAAGAAAACTTAGAAGAAACAATGGAGCACATAGGAATTAATCTTGATGACTACAGAGATGAAACCGGAAAGGTGATTTGCCCTGTTTCTGAAGAAGAACGTAAAAAGCTTAAAATAAAACTACAAGCTCTTAAAGACGATCCAAGCACACATCACTAGAGGTCAAAAGATTTCCTCATTAAAATTAAAAATTGATAATTTCCCATGGAAAAAATAAAAAATCCGTCTATTATAGCGGATAATTTTATGACAAATTCTATTGTCGTAACCCGTCCTATACACTCTTACGTGCTTATCGCGTTTATTATTGCCGCTTTAATTTCGTTAGCATGGGGTATATTTGGCTCTATCCCGCAAAGAATTGAAGGTATGGGCGAAATAGGGACGTTATCTGGATTGGAAAGAGTTATTCCATCCTACGGGGGTCAAATTAAAAAAGTTAATGTCAAAAATGGAGATACTGTCCATACTGGCGATGTTTTATTTATCTTAGAAAAAATAGAAATTTATCAAGGAATTCAAGACTTGAAGCTTTCAATCAGGCAATTAGAACAACAGAAGGCTTTAATATCAAATGGGATTTACAAAAGTACTGCAATTAAGAAAGAAGCAAACACGCTTGCTAAGTCAAGGTTAAACAAAAGCATTGACCAGATAGATAAAAAAATTGTTTTTTATGAGAAGAAGGACGCCGATGACAAACAATTATATCAAAAAGGCCTGATTACTAATGAACAATATTTTTCATCTAAGTCAGATTTGGCAGCATTGAAAAATGAAAAAATAAGCTTAAAAGAACAATTAACTTTAATTTCACTCAGTAAAGAAGAATTAAAATTCAACAATGTCAATACCGAAAATGATATTTCAAACCAAATTGAAGTGTTAAAATCTTCATTAATTGAATTAGAAAAAAACTATAAACTTCAAACGGAAGTTGTGGCTTATTCAGATGGTGTTATTGGTGAACTAAGCGCAAGAATTGGAGATTTGATTTCACCAGGTTATAGCTTAGCAGTCATTAATCATGAAGACAAAGATTTAAAAAATTACATATTTAATCTATATGTTCCTTACAATGCGAATGAACCTATTGAAAAAGGTATGAGTGTAGACATTCAACCTTTTAATGTCGAGCACAATAAATATGGATGGCTTCAAGGAAAGGTTCACTATGTTAGTTCTATTCCTGCAGATGATAATGATATGCTTTCAACCCTAGGAATCAAAAACGTAGTTGAGTTAATTGATTACCGGGGTTCAACCTATAAAGTTGTTGTAATATTAGAAACCGACCCAAGTACTTTTAGTGGCTTTAAATGGTCAAATAACAAAGGTCCTCAAATTAGAATGAAGTCAGGTCAATTGGGTCTTGGCTATGTCAATGTAAAGGTTAAGGCCCCTATCGATATCGTTTTACCAATTTTTAAAAAATATTTTTTTTAAAAATTAATCTAACAATTTAGTTTTTACATTACAAAATATGAGGAGAACACCCGTTTTTTTAGAATCTAGTAAAGGAGAATCTGGTGCAATTTGCCTGGCAATGGTTTTAGGTCATTTTGGTTCTTTTCCTAAGTTAAATATTATTAAAAGCGCTTGCAGTTCTAATGGCAATGAAATATTGTCTGAAAATTTATATCAAACTGCTATTGCTTTTGGTTTCAATGCAAAACATAGGTCTAATTCTTTTGAGGAAATTTCTGGGGACTCACCAGTTATTGTAAAATTAAAAGGTAATAAATATGTCTTAATTACAAAAGAACACAATAATTTTTTTATTATTCACGATCCTGAAAAAGGTATTAAAAGGGTGAAAAAAAAACAATTAAAATCTTCTTTTGATCACTGGTATCTTCAATTAACGCCGAACGATGAATTTAAAATCGTAAAACAAAATAATACTTTTATAAATGAATTGACCCATCGAATTAAACCCAATTTAAAAGGAATACTATTTGTTTTAATAAGCGGACTGATTTTGTTGATACCTGCAATACTAATTCCATCATTTAATAAATTATTTTTTGATGATATTGTAATTCTAAATCAAAAACATTGGTTTTATCCAATGTTAAGTATTTTAGGGGTTTTTGTCATTTTTGGATGTCTGCTAGTTTATTTGCAACAATCGATTTTACTTAAGGTTGAACTTAAATCGAGCGTAATTGAATCAACAAAATTTGTAATACATGTTTTTAAATTACCCTATAATTATTTTTTTAATCACTCAGATGCTGAAACCATAAAAAGGATAGCACTTAATGATTCAATTGCAACACTTTTAACCAGGCAGCTAATAACCACCTTGTTAAGTATTATAACAATTGTTTTTTATGGTATTGTTATGTTAAAATATAATTGGTTACTATCAATAGTAGGGGTTGCTATAATGCTATTTAATTTTTTTGCACTACGTTATTTTTCTCACAAAAGAACGGCATTGAATCAATCCTTATTTAAAAAACAACAATTAACGTTTAATGTAGCTACAAACGGCATTAAACAAATAGAAACTCTTAAGGCATCTGGAGCTGAGAACGATTTTTTTGCGTTGTGGTCAAGTCATTTGATTAGTGCAATTAACGATGATCAAAAACTAGGAATAGAAAATCGAATTCTTGCTGTTTTGCCAGAATTCATTTCTCAAATAAATAATGTTGTGATTCTTTTTTTAGGAGGATTACTTATAATAAGCGGTGAAATTACCATTGGTGTATTTCTTGCATTACAAAGCTTTATTTCCAATTTTTCATCTCCAGTTGAGAATGTAGTTAATTTTGCAGGAGAAATTCAACTTAATAAATCGAATATTAACCACTTATTAGATACTACTCAAGAACCTATTGATGTTTTTTGCGATGATAATTTAAAAGAAACTATAGAGGAAATATCTGAAAAGAATTCAAAGCTTTCTGGAAATATAGAAGTAAAAAATATCAGCTTTGGTTATAATAAATTTAGTACTCCTCTGATTAATAATTTCTCTTTGAGTGCATATCCAGGAAAAAGAATAGCTTTAGTTGGAGGTTCTGGTTCCGGAAAATCTACATTATTAAAAGTTTTATCTGGACTTTACACTCCTTTATCTGGAGAAATTAATTATGATGACAAACCATTACATACATTAAATAAAGACGTATTTAGAAATTCCGTATCTATCGTAGAACAAGACTCCTTCTTTTTTACAGGAACTATTTTGGATAATATTACCATGTGGAATAGATCTATTGATAGTTCAATAATAATTAAAGCTGCAAAAGATGCAAAAATACACAATATTGTTTCTCAAAGGGATGGGGGATATGATTCAAAAGTTGCCCCTGGAGGAAAAAACTTTAGTGGTGGGCAAAAACAACGTCTAGATATTGCAAGATCTTTAGCTACAGAACCTTCAATTTTGTTTTTAGATGAAGCGACCTCAGCACTAGACACGGAGACGGAAAAGTTTGTAATGAATAACTTTCTCAAAAGAAGTTGTACAACAATTACCATAGCTCATCGCCTTAGCACTATCAAAGATTTTGATGAGATTATAGTGTTAGAGAAAGGAGAAGTAGTTCAGCGAGGAGATCACAATAATTTGATTAAAGATAAAACTGGATTGTATTATAATTTATTAAAAAACTCATAATGCCTAGTTAAATGAAAAGTAAAAAATTACCTGCTACAGAAAACTTAACTAGCAAAGCTTCAAAAAGTGTTACATCTAATTATTTTTTTAGGAAGCGTTCACGTGATGGAGCATTTCAAAAACTAATTGATGTTGTTCCATCTAATAAAAACGCTCTCAATAAATTTGAATATAACCTTAATGAATCTTATGAATCTTTATTGTTGAAAACATGTAATCTAATAGGGAATATTGAAAAAATAAAATTCATTCAAGGTTTTAAAAATTCTTCGCAAGCATGGAGCCCATTAAAAAAAATATTGAGAGCCTCAAACATAAGGTCTAGAAAAATACATTTGAAAAATAATTGGTGGAAGTCCGACCATGGCCACTTACTAGCTTTCTTACAGGACAAAAAAATTCCTGTAGCGCTGATACGAAAAAATAAAAAATATATTCTTATAAATATCAAAGCTGGAACAGAAGTTTCAGTAAATAAAGAGGTTTCAGAAAACATTAGTAATGAAGCTCATTCTTTTTTTTCTCCATTACCTGCAGGAAAAATAAGCCAGATGGGATTACTGAAATTTATTTTGGCATTTACTAAAAAAGATGTTCTTTTCTTTTTTATATTAGGTGTATTTGGAGCTATGTTGTCGCTTTTTATACCAATAATGTCCGGTTATATATTTAATGTAATAGTCCCCGGAGGACTTAAAGGAAGTCTCTTTGAAATAATTGGAATTTTACTAACCATAGTTACTCTTTTAGGAATCACAAATATTGCTAGAGCGCTTGCAGTGCTTAGGTTTGAAGGTAAATCAAGTTACAAACTTCAATCCGCCGTTTGGGATCGAATTTTATCTCTTAAAGTTCCTTTTTTTAATAAATATGATCCCGGAAATTTAGCACAAAGAAGTTTGAGTATCGAAAAGATTAGGCAAATTTTATCTGCGAACGTAATGACCGCTATGGTTTCAGCGATATTTTCTATTTTTTATTTAGGATTAATGCTTTATTACGACTTAAAACTGACCTTGCTTGCACTTTTTTTAGGTTTAATTGTTGCAGGATTCACATTAACTATCAGTAGGCTTGCATATAAGCATGTTGCTGGATATATGCGCATGCAGGCAATAATTTCAGGCGTAATGATGATGATGATTAGTGGAATTTCAAAAATAAGAATGACTGCTTCTGAAGATAAAGTGTTTAGTATTTGGGCTGATAAATTTTCAAAGCAAAAAAAACATTATGCTGACAAACAAAAATTAATAATTATTGCATCCGTCTTTACTTATGGTTTCCCAATTTTAGCAACTCTTTTAATATTCATTAGAATTTATGACCTTTTAATACTTCCTAACTCCATTTTTAATATTGGTGATTTTATAGCCTTCAATTCTGCTTACTTGAGTTTTCAAGGAGCACTAATTAGTGCATTTATGGTTACTGTTCCATTAATGAGCATAAAACCTGCTCTAGAGTTACTTAGACCTATACTGGAGGCCGACACGGAGAATTATGCCAATAAAAAAGACATTGGTGTTTTAACTGGAGATATTGAAATTTCCAATCTAAATTTTAAATACAGCGATAGCGATAAAATCATTCTAAAAGATATAAATCTCAAAATAAATGAAGGAGAATTTGTTGCGATTGTTGGAGAATCAGGTTCTGGGAAATCTACCTTATTAAGAATTTTGCTTGGTTTCGAAGAATATCAACAAGGAACGGTTTTATTTAATGGAACTGACATGAAAGATTTAGATATACGAAACGTTAGGGATCAAACTGGTGTTGTTTTACAAGACGGAAAAATTATGGAAGGAACTGTTTTATATAACATCATTGGGACATCAGATTACACCGTTGAAGAAGCTTGGGCGGCAGCTAAGATGGCTGGTTGTGATGAAGATATAGAAAGATTAGAACAACAAATGAATACCGTCCTCCCTGCCGGTGGTGGAGTTTTGTCTGGTGGCCAACAACAACGAATTGTAATCGCTCGTGCAATAATTAGAAACCCAAAACTAATCATATTTGATGAAGCTACTAGTGCACTAGATAATGATACACAAAAAACGGTAACTGAAAACTTAGACAAATTAAAGGTCACTAAAATTGTTATTGCGCATCGATTAAGCACCATTAAAAATGCAGATACTATTATCGTTCTTGAAAATGGTGAAATTACAGAAAAAGGGAGTTATGATAGCTTAGTGAAAAACAAATCATTTTTCTATAATTTAGTTAAGAGTCAAATGAATTAAACATAAAAAAATGAAATATATTTTTATTCTACTAGTTTCTATAACTTTTCATTTTGAATTAAGAGCACAAGACAACTTAATATCTTTTCAAAAGATATTAAATGAGGGTTTTGAGAATAATTTTAACATAAAATTAAAACAATTATCAGTAACGAAATCGGACTATACACTTCTGAAAGCAAGTGGTTTTTTAAATCCTTTTATCGATACAGAATTAGTTTATGGTGAAGGTACGAATCCATCTTTTGATAATGATGGAACTATGTATGCAACGTCTAATTTTGTTATTCCAACTAAATTTGGTGTCAATTTTTATACCGGGTTTAAATTAGAGAGAACTACCGAAATAAATGACGATACAAATACTCTATTTAATGGATCTGGGGCTTATGCGGGAATTATTATTCCTTTATTAAAAGATTTAGGCAAATACAATTCTGAAAATTCTTTTTTAGAGGTGTCAAAATTGAATCAAAAAGCTTTAGAAGAAGAATTTTCAAACGAAATATTACTTTATTTTAATGAATTATTAAGCAATTACCTTACCTTAAAAGAAGTGATTGAAGATTACAAAATTGATAAAGATGTCCTTGCCATAACAAAAAAATACAAAGATGAAATCGATTTATTGGCTGATAATGATAGAATTCCTTTGGTTGAAAAAAATAGAGCAAGCTCTTTTTACAATACTAAAATTTTAGCTGTTAATCTTTCGAACATAACTGTTTTAGAGGTTTATTATGACACCAAGTTTATTTTAGGGTTAAATAATAATAAAACTAATGATTCAGTTCCTTTATTAATAGATGAAGTAGCCGATCCAAATCAAGAAAAATTATTAACGTATATCGATAGAAAAAAAAACTCACTAGATTCAATTATCAAAAGCACACCACAATATAAAAATATCTCTTTAGGTGTCGATAAAAATGAAATACTATTGAAAAATGCAAAAAATCATAGAAAAAATCTCCTAAATCTAGATGTTAGAGTTTCTCGATTTGGGAGTTATGAAAATGGAGCTTATAATTTAAACTCTACTTTTAATTCTATACCTGGAAATAGTGTTTTAGTTTCCCTAAAACATAATATCCCTATTAAAAATGAAAAACAAAAAGGAGTCTATTTAGAACAATTAGTTGAGTATGATTTATCTAAAACATACCTAGAAAAATATCTTTATGAAACATCAACAAGTGTTAGGTTATCCCTAGCACTTTTAAATGAAAAAATAAAACTATACTTTCGAACAAAGGAACTTGTTGAATTAATGAAACAAACCTCTCAAGACGAAATAAATAAATTTAAATTAGGTAATTCAACACAGATAGATATCACAAACAGCCTTGATAGTTATTTCTTATCAAGAAAAAAATTAAATACCTATAAATATGATATTTGGAGAACTTACGCTAGTATTAAATTTCAGTTGGGAGAATTGCCTAAAAATCAAAATGAATTAAATGAATTTTTATTTTCTGATTTTCTTTTAGTAAATATAAATTAAAAAAAAATAATACCTTACTGATGGAATTAATCAATAAAATTTCAGGTCATTCCAAAAAACAAACTAAACTTGCTATTGTATCTGGTTCAGAAGAAATTACCTTTGAAGAACTTCATATTAAAGTAAATTCATTAACAAACAATCTTTTAGAAAAAGGAATCAGAAAAGGAAAAATTGTTTCTATTTTCCTAAGTCCTAGTATAGAATTTGTAATAAGTATTCTAGCTGTTTTAAAAACTGGTGCTGCTTATGTACCCATTTCTGTTAAGACCCCTCTTGAAAGGATAAAAGAAATTATAAAATTATCTGAAAGTAATTTAGTTATTTTTAGAGGGGAACAACAAGTTTTTTTGAAAAAATTAGATTGTGATATTTTAAATTTTGAAACGTTAAATTTCAGCAAACAACAAAAAGATATTACAGTTCAGATTCAAGAGAAAGATTTAGCCTATATTATGTTCACATCAGGTTCAACTGGGCAACCCAAAGGGGTTAAAATAAGCCATAAAAATCTATCTTATTATAGTTCTTGGACTAAGGATTTTTTTAAAACTAGCATAAATAACAAACTACCATTAACTTCTGATATTAACTTCGCAGCAGCAGTATCACAATTATTTATGCCATTATCCTCCGGAGAAACATTGCACATAATTGAAAATTGTTTAAACAATCCTGAGAAATTATTTTTGTGGTATTCAAAAAACTCTGAATTTGGTTTTTATTGCGTTCCATCTGTGTGGTCTATAGCAATTGATTGGTTTAAAAAAACCAAAACAGTAACAAATCCACCAAAAGCTTTATTTCTATCTGGCGAGGATATTTCCCAAAATCTCATTAAAGAAACTCAAAAATTATTTCCAAAGATGCCTATTTGGAATTTATATGGGCCAACTGAAGCAGTAGCAAACTTAAGTTACAAGAGAATCTTATCTGAAAAAGGAATTTCTATTGGTTCTCCCTTACCAAATACTAATTTTTATGTTATTAAAGACAATAAAGAAGCAGCAATAGGTGAATATGGTTTATTATACGCATCTGGTCCCGGAGTATCAAGTGGGTATTTTAATAATAAAAAATTAACTAAAAAAAACTTCTTCACTTTCAAATCTAAAAAAAATGGCACCGTAAATATTTATAATACTGGAGATGTTGTACATAGGATTAAAGAAAATGAATATGTATTTTCAGGAAGAAAAGATCAACAAATAAAAATTAACGGTCAAAGAATCGAGATTGGAGAAATTGAAAATGTATTAACGAATCATTCTTTGATATCAAAATCCAGTGTCCTTTTTTTTGATAAAAGTATTGTTGCTTATGTAAAAACTGAATCTTCAAGAAAAGTTAAAATAGAGGATTTAAGACAATATTTACTTAAGTTTTTGACAAATGCAGCGATTCCTGAAAAATGGATTTTTGTTGATGAATTTCCGACATTACTCAATGGTAAAATCGATAGAAATCAATTACTCAAAATTCAGTTTTCTAGACCAAATTTAAACAACGAACACATCCAAGCATCAAATACTGAAGAAAAGAAAATGCTGGGGTTATTTGAAAAAATATTAAACGTTAAAGGGATTGGACTACGAGATAATTTCTTTGATCTTGGAGGAAATTCTTTAAAAGCAGTTTCTTTACTAATCGAAATTGAAGAAATTTTTTCTCAAAAACCTAATTTTCAATTTTTATTTAAAAACCCAACTGCAGAAAAAATATTAGAATCATTTTCAAAAAATCAAAAAAGGAATCCGGTTAAACTTATTTCAGAAAAAGGAAAACTAGAAAGAACACCATTAAGTGTTCAACAAAAAGCATTGTTTTTCTTTCAACAAGCAAATCCTAGAAATACATCCTATAATATTGCATACTCAATAAAATTGGAGGGTAATATAGATATTGAACGCTTGATGAATTCAATTCAAATTATAATTTCTTCAAATCAACTTCTTTCATCTAAAATTCTAATCGATAATGGACAGACTTTTTTTACTTATGAGAAAAAAAACTTAGAATTAGTCATTGAGACATTAGAAGAAATTCCTATTTCGGAACAAGAAAAGTTTGTAGATAATAGTATCTCTAACCTTGCCTCAACGCCTTTTAATTTTAATAGTCATTTACTTAAACTTAAGCTGTACAAGTTCAGTTCAAAAAAATATGTTTTAGGGCTTGTTGTAAACCATCTTATTTTTGATGGAGAATCTCTTCCAAATTTTATAAAACAATTAGCGCATTTTTATAGTTACAAGAAAACTGATAAATTAAATTTCACTTCTTTTTCTTTTTCAGAAATTAATTCGTTAAGAAATCAATATGAGAAGACAGGAAGTTATAAAGAAAGTATCGGTTTTTGGAAACGTTATTTAAAGGGGGTAAATGAAATAAATGGTTTTCCAAAAATATATTTAGATAATGAAGGTACCGATTTTCGATCTGGAACTATACTAGCACAGATTGACTCTGATTTTAGAAAAAAACTAAACCAATTATCTCTAAAAGAAAACATTACATTAAATGTACTCTTACTAAGTGCTTTCACATCAGCAATAAACAAAATTGGTAAAAAACAAGAATATCTTATCGCTATACCTTTTGCAAATAGGTTATCAAAAGCAGAACAAAAATGTATCGGCTATCTGTCTAATACACTTTTTATTAGATCCATATTTAACTCTAATCAAACATTTTCCAAACTAGCAAATCAAATAAAATCTGACACTGTTCAAATACTTGACCATCAACAAATACCTTTTGATGAACTCATTAAAATTCTTAGAAAAGAAGGAGTTAATCTGACGATGGATGCTTTTAAATTACTTTTTACTTATCATCAAAAAGATCAGTACTCTTTAAAAACCAACAAATTTAAAATTGACGCCAAAGAGGTTGAAAATAAAAATGCTAAGTGTGAATTACAATTTGAATGTTTTGATGATTTAGATACAATTGAACTAAAAGTAACTTACGACAAAAAAATAATTAACGAGTCTCTTGCTCTACAATTTGTTAGAATTTTGAAACAAATTTTAATCAATGTTTTAGATGATTTTAATTCAGAGATAAGTGAAATTCCAAAAATATGGAATTCAGAAAAAGAAGCTGTTTTAAGGAACGGTTTAGGTAAAAAGGTGAATTTTGAGACAGAATTAACTTTATTTAATTTATTTGAAAACGCTTACAGTAAGTATCAAAATTTACCTGCTATAAACTACTATGATACTGTTTTAAGTTACAAACAATTGATGCAAAAAACAGCAATTGTAGTTCAATATCTTGAAACACTAAATCTTAAAAAAGACCAACCTATTGCAATTTATATGGATCATTGTCCAGAAATGATTATGGCAAAGTTAGCCCTAGCAGCTATTGCAATTCCCTTTATCCCTTTGGATCCCATTTACCCGATAAAGCGAAATACAAGCATCATTCAAGAGGCTGACACTAACTATGTACTAACAAATTCTGTTAGATCTGTTGACTTCTTGAAAGAAAACCTGCAAGTTATTTCTATTAATGAGGTTATAAAAAATAAAAAAAATGAAAAAAAAATAGATTCTACTGTAAAAAAAAGTGATTTATTATACTTGATATATACGTCTGGGTCTACTGGAAAACCAAGAGGAGTAATGGTACCTAATAAAGGTGTAGCTAATTATTTATTATGGATGAAAGACTTCTTTGAAGTTGGAACTAAATCAAAAATATTGGCTAAAACATCCATCAGTTTTGACATTTCAATTTGGGAATTATTTCTTCCTCTAATATCAGGAGGAACCTTAATTCTTAAAAAAAGAGTAGACGTAGAATCTCCAGAACAAATAGCTTCTTTAGTAGAAGAACATAAAATAACAATTATACAATTTGTTCCTTCTGGCTTGAGATTATTTAATAATGCTAATAATCTAGTAAGATTAACATCCTTAGAAAATATTTTTTGTGGAGGTGAAAAAATGCCTGCTTCTTTGGAGAAAGAAGTTTTAAAAAATTTTAATGGAAAATTGTATAATTTGTATGGACCAACAGAAGGAAGTATTTTCATGTCTCATCACAAATGCATAGAAGATTCTAAACATTGTAATGTCCCAATTGGAAAACCTATCTATAACAGTAGTATGTATATTTTAGATGAAAACATGAAATTGGTGCCTAGAGGAGTTCCTGGTCATATTTATATAGGTGGAGAAATTTTAGCGAATGGATATTGGAAAAATAAGGTAAAAACTGAAGAAGCATTCATTACATACTTAAATGACAGAACTACAGAAACTATATACAAAACTGGAGACATGGGTAGAATGCTTCCCGAAGGGATTTTTGAATTTCATGGGAGAAACGATAATCAAATAAAAATCAGAGGTTATCGAGTCGAACTAGGAGAAGTAGAAGCTGCAATCAATGCATATCCAGAAATAAGGGAAGTAATTGCTTACAAGAACATAGTAAATATTGATGATGAAAGATTATATGCATTGATTATAGCAAATACTGAAATAAATATTGAGGCTCTTAAAAAAAGGCTAAATTCAATGTTACCTAAGTATATGGTTCCATCTTCAATACAGCAAGTGGATAAATTCCCAAAGCTTCCTAATGGAAAAATAAATTTTAAAGCATTGCATGAAAATAAATTGAAAAATGCTAAACATAATGTAAACACACAAAAACATTTAGAAAATGATATAGAGGACACCATTTTTAAAATTTGGACTGAAGTTATAGGGCACGAAAATTTTTCTTTAACTGATAATTTTTTTGATGCTGGAGGTCACTCTATTTTGTTTCTAAAGGTGAAGGAACGTTTGAAAACCATTTTTGGTATGGATTTTTCAATTATTGAATTATATCAATTTCCGAATATCAAGTCAATTGCAAATGAATACAAAAAAAAGTATGCTAATGTAATTTCAGACAGAGCAAAAACAATAAGAAGTAGAACTCAATTAAAAAAACAATCTTTTGGAAGATCAAGAAGAAAATAAAATCGCAATCGTTGGTATTGATTGTCGTTTGCCCGGAGCAAATAATAGCAAAGAATTTTGGGATAATTTAGTTAATGAAATAGAATCTTTAACCACTTTTACTGAAGAAGAGTTAACTGCCGCAGGAGTCACTCCAGAAAGATTTAACAACCCTAATTACGTCAGGAGAAGAGGAGTTGTGCCAAATGTAGAAATGTTTGATGCGGAATTTTTTAATTTCACGCCTAGAGAAGCAGAATTATTAGATCCGCAACATCGCATTTTTTTAGAGTGTGCATGGCACGCTCTTGAAGACAGTGGAATTAACCCCTTCAAAACAGATAAAAAAATTGCTGTGTTTGGTGGTACGGGATCTCCATACCATCTTCTAAATACAATAGAAAACGAATCCGTTCTGAAATATGCAAATGGGACTTCTATTATTACTAGTAATGATAAAGATTATGTAACTACTCGTGTTTCCTATAAACTAAACCTCAAAGGACCTAGTATCAATGTTCAGAGTGCATGCTCTACCTCTATGGTTAGTATTGTCATGGGAATAGATAGTTTGTTGAATTACCAATCAGATGTTGTTTTAGCTGGAGGCGTTACTGTGGAACTTCCTGTAACAAAAGGTTATACATATCAAGAAGGCAGTTTAGAGTCTCCTGACGGAAAGTGTAGAACATTTGATAAAAACGCACAAGGAACAGTCTTTAGTCGAGGTGGAGGAGTAATCACTTTAAAAAGACTAAAAGATGCTTTGGAAGATAATGACCATATTTATGCTGTTATTTTAGGAGGAGCAATCAACAATGACGGAAATAGAAAGGCTGGTTACACAGCTCCTAGTGTTCAAGGTCAAGTTGAAGTGATTACTGAAGCCATAGAGTTTGCGGGTATAAACCCTCGAAGCATATCGATGGTTGAAGCCCATGGAACAGCGACACCAGTTGGAGATCCCATTGAAGTTTCTTCTCTCACAGAAGCTTTTTCGCAATATACAAATGACAAACAATATTGCGCTTTAGGTTCTGTAAAAACAAATATTGGACATACAGATGTTGCATCTGGAGTAGCCAGTATCATAAAGGCTGCTTTAAGTTTGAAAAACGGAATTATTCCTGCTTCTTTAAATTATAAAGAACCCAATCCAGCAATTAATTTTAGTGAAGGTCCGTTTTTTGTAAACACCAAAACAACAGATTGGAAAAAAAACAATCAAACTCCAAGAAGAGCCTTAGTTAATTCATTTGGTGTTGGAGGAACAAACGCATGTGTAATTTTAGAAGAACCTCCCTTACCTAAAAAACCACTTAAAAAAGAACAGTATGATACTCTACTTATTTCTGCTCATAATAAAAACTCGTTTGACAAATATTGTCATGATTTAAAGAATTTATTAGAACATCAACCCAAAATTTGTTTAAATCAATTAGCTCATACCTCCAGAACTAGTAGAGCTCCTATGAAGTATAAAGGTGTCTTTTCATTTAAAGGTTATTCTGATCTTTTAGCTAAGATAGAAAAGTCATCACCTGTAAAACAAATTACATCAGAAAATAAAGAGCTAGTCTTTATGTTCCCAGGACAAGGAAATCAATTTGTTAATATGGGTTTAGAGTTATACCAAAATATTCCAGAATTTAAAGAATGTGTTGATTATTGTTCAAATCTGATAAAACCAATTATTGGAATCGACATTAGGAATGTTATTTTTCCATCTGAAGGAAATTATGAGAAATCTAGAGAAAAAATTGAAGATACCTACATTACTCAACCAGCAATATTTATAATTAGTTATGCTTTAGCAAATACGTTACAAAATTATGGTATAAAGCCCGATAAATTAATTGGACATAGTGTTGGAGAGTATGTTGCAGCAGTTATTTCTGGCGTCATGTCTTTGGAGGATGCTTTAAAATCAGTCGCATTTAGGGGGAAACTGGTTTTCGGCTTACCTCAAGGCTCTATGCTAGCGGTTCTTATGAGTGAAGAAGATTTGCTAAAAATACTACCTAAAGAATTATCTATCGCAGTTATTAACAGTCCGGAGTTAGTTGTTGTTTCTGGAGAAACAAAACATATTGAATCTTTTGGGGAAAAATTAAAAAATGAAAAAGTATTTAATAAAAAATTATCCACTTCTCATGCTTTTCATTCTAAAATGATGGAGCCCTGTCTTGAAGAATATAGAAATTTCTTTAAAACTGTGTCTTTACAAGTGCCAATCATCCCTATTATAAGTACTGTTACTGGTAATTTTTTAACCAATAGTGAAGCACAAAGTGCAGAATATTGGGTTAACCATATCATCGATCCGGTGAGGTTTGGAAATGCTGCAGATCAATTATTAGTTAATGAATCTACTATATTTTTTGAGTGTGGCCCAGGACAATCCTTAGAGTCTGCAATAAAGAGAAGGTTAAATAAAGATTTAAAACACAGTGTAATATCTACACTTAACCAAAATGAAGACGCGGTTATTTCAATGAACAATGCCTTAGGTAAATTATGGGTAGAAAATGTTTTTGTTGATTTCGACACTAGATTTAATTCTTATCATCTCCAGAAAATACCGTTCCCACTTCTACCTTTTAATCGAAAATCTTACATGGTAGATTTTTCCTCGAACGTCTCTAAAGCAATCTCAGGGAAAAACCTAAAAACCCCTCTTGTTGAAGATTGGTATTATACGCCCACATGGCAAAAAACCAATGCCATAGATTTTCTTCCAAAAATAAAACAAGAAAAAGTTTCAACAACAAAAAAATGGGTCATCTTTTTAGATAGTGAATTATCTAAATCCATCTTACAGAATCTTCAAGAGCAAGGGGAAAATTGTTACGCGGTACATCAAGGAGAGCACTATAATGAAGATGGCAAAACGTTTACAATTGATGCGGATCAAAAAGATGATTACACCCAAGTTTTTGCCTCCCTCGTAGAGGACGACATGCACTTAAATATAATTTATTCTTGGTCTTTATGCGATACTACTGAACTCTCACTTGAAAATGTAACAGCTAGCCTTAATAACAATTTCTATAATATTTTACATCTTCAGCAAGGAATCATCTCAAATAATATTACAGAAAATGTGCGTATTGTTTCATTAATTAATGACGGCTTTGATATCATTGGAAGCGGTCATATTAAACCCGAGAAAACTCTTGCAATTGGCCCAATGAAAGTACTGTTTAAGGAATATTTAGGAATATCTACGCTCCTTATTAATATTACATCTACCACGCCTAATGTAATATCGAATCTGGCCATTCAAATTATAAAAGAAGTCTGTACTGAAACAGATGAGAATATTATTTCATACACAGGGTTAAATAGATGGACTCAGACTTTTGAGCAAATAAAAATCCCTAATGATACCCACTATAAGTTGATAAAAGACAACGGTGTTTACATTATAACTGGAGGTTCTGGAGGGATCGGTAGAGTATTAACCAAATTAATTGCTAAAGGAGTCAAAGGAGCCACTATTGTTTGGACTGGTAGAAAGGTATTTCCAGATAGGAGAGATTGGAATAAACTAATAGAAAACAAGGAAACCGATACCGTCTTAAAAGAAAAAATTAGAACGATTCAGGAAGTAGAGAATTTAGGTTCTAAAGTGGAGTACTACGATGTTGAAGTTCTAGATTTTGATAAAATGCAACAAACTTTTGACGATGTAGAAAAAAAATTCGGCGCTATCAATGGCGTTGTGCATTCGGCAGGGGTAGCTGGTGGGGGTGTCGTTTCTTCTATGAATAAAGAAAAGATTGAACCAGTCATTAATCCTAAAGTACATGGAACATTAATTATAAGAGAACTTTTAAAAGATAGAGATGTAGATTTCATTCATTTATATTCATCAATTACAGCTATTTTAGGCGAAATTGGAAGAGTGGATTATATTTCCGGGAACTCATTTATGGACGCATGTGCAAATTCAAAAGGCTGGCTGCACAATACCGCCTCAGTGAGCTCAATTAACTGGGGGCAGTGGGGTTTGGTTGGAATGGCTGCAGATTGGAGACTAGAAAACCTTAAAAACAAGCATATACAGCTAGAACATAAAATGATAGGTTATTCTGCAAAGAACTATCCACTAGAAATAGTATTATCCCACGAAGAGAATCAGGAACCTTGTCATAAAATAAATATAATGCCTGATAAACATTGGATTTTTACTGAGCATTTATTGACTAGTATTCCAACAATGGTAGGAACTTCTTATATTGACACGTTGATAAAATGGAAAGAAAAAGAAGGACATTCAGGGGTTTTAACTCTAAAAAATTCAAAGTTTTTATCACCTTTAATGATTTTGAAAAACACACAAAAAGATCTTTATTTGTTTTGTCATGAACAACCTCATGGAGGATATACATTCAAGTTTAAAAGTACATCTCATCTGAATGACATTACTAAAAAAGATAAATTGCAAGATCATTTTAGCGGAGAATTAATGTTTGTAGAAAAGGTAAAACCTAAAAAGATCAATATAGCGCAATTAAAAGAAAAAATGCCAGCTGTGAATAATGATCCACATTCTTTGGTTATTACGGATGGGAATAACAAACCAACACTGAACTATAGTAAACGTTGGGATTGTAAAGAACTAATTCACATTGGCAAGAAAGAATGGCTAACAAAATTATCTTTAAGTGATGAATTTAATGATGACTTTTCTTCCTTCTTTTTACATCCAGCTATGCTAGATGTAGCAACTTCCAGTCATTTTCAATATATGGAAGACGTATCTAGCACCTATTTACCAAACGCTTATGGTGAATTATATATATACGCTCCTTTTGAAAAAGAACTCTATGCGTATACGAAAGTATCTTCCTTAGAACCGGTAGAGAATCAATTAAGTTTTGATTTTCAAATCTGTAATCTAGACGGAGATATAATAGCTGAAATATTAAATTATTCATTTATTAAGTTATCTAATTTGTCAAACAAAAGCAATGTAGCAACAGAAGAAATAAAAGAACTTTCTCTTGATGCATTAGAAGATGACATTCTGCCAAGTGAAGGAGAACAAGTTATAGATACATTACTTCGAAACTCTATGCTATCACAAGTCATTGTATATACAAAAGACTTACAATTTGATATCGATGATTCGACTCATTCTGTTTTAAAGCAGAAAAGTAAAGAAAAAAGAAAAAATGTTAAAATAAATAAAGATATAGACGATCGGCCAGACATAGAAACGCCATATGTCGCACCAGAAAATGAAATAGAAATAACGATTGCAATGATCTGGACCGCTATTTTAGGGATTAATAAAATTGGCTCAGATGACTCTTTTAATAGTTTGGGCGGAAATTCTTTATTATCGATACAAATAGTTTCTGGAATTAATGATGCATTTGAAGTAGCTTTATCTACAGATGAATTCGTTAATAATCCTACTATTTCTATGTTAGCAGAGCTAGTACTTGGCAAAATATTAGGAGAACATTCGGATGAAGACCTTGAAAAACTTTTGAACGAACAACTATGAATGAGTTTTTAAAGAGAATTAAAAGTCTACCTCCAGAAAAGCAAGCAGAATTACTTGCTAAGTTGACTAAATCAAAGAATAAAACAGCGAAAAGTGGTGTTGATTTTTCAAAAAACTTTGAATACATTTTTAATTCAGACATCCCTTTTGACTTTAGTTTACGTCAAACAGAAATATCTGATCCTGGACCAGATTATATTCAAATTAGAGCAAAAGCTTCAAGTTTAAATTTTCGTGATGTAATGATTGCCTCTAAACAATATCCAAACTCTCCTGGGGTACCTACAAATATGGGGTCTGATTATGCGGGTATTATCGAAAAGGTTGGAGACAATGTAAAAAAATTTAAACCTGGAGACGAAGTAATATCAATTCATATCGGTCATACAGAAAATGACGGGGTATTAAGGGATAATTGCCATTTCATCAAAACCTTTAATGTTCATAAATTCTGTGTTTGCTTAAAACCTAAAAATTTATCTTTTGAAGAAGCTAGTTGTATCCCAACTGTGTTCTTAACGGCATATATTGGTTTAATTAAATTGGGAAGAATAAGTAAATCTGATAATTTATTAATTCATACTGCCTCCGGTGGGGTTGGTCTATCAGCATTGCAGATTGCTAACTGGAAACAAGCAAACGTTTTTGCTACTGCTGGAACAGAAGAAAAAAGAGATCATTTAAAAAGCATAGGGATTAAAAATTTATATGACTCAAGGTCTTTAAATTTTGCGACTGCTTTAAAATCTCAAAAAATAGAAATAGATTTGGTTCTAAATACTCTTGCTGGAGAATTAATGTTTGAAAGTATTAAATTATTAAAGCCTTTTGGGAAATTTATTCATATTGATAAAAAAGATATAGCGAAAGACACCACTTTTGGCATGAAATTACTTAGCAATGGAATTGTATTTCAATTTTTAGATATTTCATTACTATTTGTAAATCCATCCCTAATGACTTCTTCTTTAGAAGAAATTGTTCGATTATTTGAAAATGAATCATTCAAAGCTATTTTTCATACTGTTTATTCTATAAAAGATTTGAAAAAAGCTATTACAGCGATGTCTAGAGGAACACATATTGGCAAATTAGTTGTTTCTTATAATTAAACTGTAATGACCACATGCAAAACTCATTAAAAAATAAATTGAACAACCTAAGTCCTGAACAGATTCGGAAATTATTAGCTTCGAGAAAGAAGCTTCTAAAAAATAATACTAGCAAGACATTTGAGAAAATGCCACGAAATTCTGAAGATCAATATCCATTGTCTAAAGCTCAAGAACGAATGTGGTTTTTATCTTATTTATTTAAAAACACTTCTCTTTACAATATACCTGTAGCAATAAAAATTCACAAAGCTATTTGTTTAGAAAATTTGGAACTCGCAATAGAACAGATTGTTATAAACAATGCTATTCTTAGGACAACCTTTCATGAAAAAAATGGTGAAATATATCAACAGATTCATTCAAAATACAAGCCGTCAATAGATTTTCAAGATATTAGCAATATTGAATCCAAAAAAAAATTGATTGAGGAAATATTGCTAGGGCATTCCTCTAAAATATTTAACTTAACACAACTCCCTTTATTTGCAATTAAATTAATTAAAATTACAGAAAAAGAGTTCATTTTATTACTAAACTTACATCATATCATTACTGATGGATGGACAAATGCATTGCTGTCAAATGATCTTCATTTAGATTATAAAAAACTGAATTACGATTCGGATAAGCCTTATTCATACATAGATTTTGTAAAATGGGAACAAAATTGGATGAAATCAGAAACCTATCAAGATCATATGTTATTTTGGAAAAGAAAATTATCATCTTTACCCCCTACATCAAGATTTCCTAAAGACTTTTATTCAACTAAAGAATCTACCCGCGGGAAGCTATTATTATATGACTTTCCTATTGAAACGTCGGAAAAAATTATTTCTTTTTGTAAAAGAAACAACTATACTTCATTTCAGTTCTATTACGTTTGTTTTACTATTTTAATTAGCATCTATACTCAAGAGAAAGATATCATTATTGGAACACCAGTAGCTAATAGAAATTCAAGATATTTTCAGGACACTTACGGACTCTTTTTTAACTCGCTACCTATTCGACTACTCATTGATACAAAACTAAATTTTCTCCAATTAATGGAAAAATCTATCAAAAGTATTAACCAGTGCATGAAGCATCAAGAAGTTTCTTTTACCGAAATAATTAAAACAGTAAATCCAGATAGAAATTTAGATGAAAATGTCTTATTCAACATCCACTTTGCATATCAACATTTTCCAAAAAAAAATACAGAAAATAAATATGAAAAAATTTACACAGATTACCAAAATTCAAAATTTGACTTAAATTTTTGGGTAGAAGTAGAAGGGGAAAATTCGAAATTGATTTTAACCTATAAAAAAGAAAGTTTCGCACCTACAAAGATTGATAAATTCGTAGAGCACTATCAAAACCTGATAAATAGAGTTATCGAGAATCCAAACAGAACTATCCATGAACAAAAAATATTTCCTGAAAAAGATCTCTCCATTTTATCGGGTCAAATTGAAGATCATTCTGAAGAATCCTGGATAGAATTATTTAATACAGCTTTAGAAAAATTTCCAAATAAAATCGCAGTAATTGATTCTGAAGAGAAAATAACCTATGCAGAATTAAACAGAAGAGCAAATATCTTATCGCAAATTTTTAAAGAAAAAGGTATTAAAAAAAATGGCATTGTGATTTTAGATACAGGAAGAAATGCGTCATTTATTATTGGAATTTTAGCATGTTTTAAAAGTAATTGTGCTTACCTTCCAGTTGCATTAAATACTCCTGAAGAAAAATTAAATTTCATTATAAGAGACAGCAATGCATCCTTACTTTTTTCTAATAAAAAAACAGACACTATTATTTGTGTTTCACCTAACGAATTGGAAAATTACTCTTTTGAAGAAAAAAATATCTCTATTTCTTTAAAAAAGAACGACACCGCTTACATCATTTACACTTCAGGAACCACTGGTAGACCAAAAGGAGTTGTTATTTCTCACGGTGCTTTGCTTAATTATACTAAAGGTTTAAAAAATGAAGTAAAAACTGTTAGTTTGCAAAATTTCGCTCATGTTTCAGCTATTGAAGCAGATTTAGGGAATACAGCTATTTTCCTTTCTTTAGGTTATGGAGGCACATTTTTAATTCCATCAGAAGATGTGATATTAGATCCAGTTTTAATGAGTGTCTTTTTTAAACAAAATCCCCCCGACATTCTTAAAATTGTGCCGTCTCACCTAGAAGCATTTTCAGAAATAATTAAAGAAGTTTTGCCTTCTAAAATTTTATTTTGTGGAGGAGAAGTCATTTCGAAAACACTTTTTTCATTAATAAATGATAAAAAATCAAAAGAACTTCGAGTAATAAATCATTATGGTCCTACAGAGACAACTATTGGTGTTCTAACTCAAGAACTAGATTTAGATAATCCGGAAGATCGTATTTCAATAGGAAGGCCAATAAATAACACAAAAATATATCTATTAGATGAATCCTTGAATTTGACTCCAAATGGAGTAATAGGTGAGATTTATATAAGTGGTTCTAATCTTGCAACTGGGTATTTAAATAATATAGAACTATCAGCTCAAAAATTTTTTCGCATACACAACGGAGATAAAATTTATAGAACGGGTGATAGAGGGATTATCAATGATAAAGAAAACCTTATTTTTTTAGGAAGGACTGACTCACAAATTAAAATGAACGGTTTTAGAATAGAGTTAAGTGAAATAGAAAGTATTTTAAAAAATCATCCTGAGGTTGATAACGCTGTTGTTTATCTTCTTGAAGAAAGAAATCACATCAAAAAATTAGGCGCTGCCATTCAAACTTCTGGGTATATTACATCAAAAAAACTCACCTGTTATTTGAAAAAATATGTATCAGATGTGTTTTTACCTACTTTTTACTTTGTACAAAAAATACCTCTAACCAGCAATGGAAAAATTGATTACAATAATTTGAAACAAAGAAATGTTTTAAATAAAAAACACGATATAGAGATGCTTCCTAGAGACCTTTTTGAAATAAAGTTACTAGAGTATTATAAAGAATTATTCCAAAACATAACCATTTCAATTGAAGATAATTTTTTTGATATAGGCGGACATTCTCTTTTAGCAATTAAACTCATTTCGAAAATTAATAAGGAATTTAAATGTCAACTGGCAATACCTAGCCTATTTAACCATGGTTCTGTAAAAGAACTAGCTAGTTTATTAAGAAAATACACTAGTAATATTACTGCAATTGACAATCCTATTACTATCATAGAAAAAAAACATCTTAAAAAAAGCGTTTGGATACACCCAGCTGGAGGGAATATTATGTGCTATTATCCTATTGCAACTGCACTTTCTCCAATAATGAACACTTATTCATTTGCTTGTACAAATCATGACGAAAAAATATCAATTGAAAAATTAGCGCTTGATTATTTTAAAAAATTAAACCAAAGAAAAATTACAGATCATCTCATTTTAGCAGGTTGGTCTATGGGAGCTTTAATTGCTCATCACATTGCGTGTTTATTTACTTTGAAAAATAACACCCTCCCTCCACTTGTTTTGTTAGATCAACCTGCAATAAGCAACCCTCAAAAAAAAGAAATATCTTATCAAAACCGATTGCTTTCCTATTTGCAAAAAGTCTCTGTTTTCACAAATCAGCAATTTGATAAAAAAATTATTGAAACTGATGAGATTGATCACGAACGTATTTTGAATGAATTTATAAGAATTCAATTGACACCCAAAGAAACTACTCTAGAAAATTTTAAAGAATTTTTGAATATTCTTGTGAAGCACAATGAAATTGTAACTCAATTTTCACCTAAATTATACAAAGGACCTGTTTTACTGTTAAAAGCGAAAGAAAACCTTATGGTTGATGATGACTCGAAATCACAATTAAATGATTTAGGTTGGAACAAGTACTGTACTAATTTAACGATTATTGAAGTTCCAGGAAATCATATTACCATGATAAATAGGAAAAACTCGAATGTTACAGCTAATGTAATTGAACAATGGTTAAAAACAATTTCGTAAAAATGAATTGTAAAAAGAACTACTCTATAAGTTTCATTGATGAGAAAGAACAAAATTATCGACTTATCTTATCTACGTGTAAATATGATAATTCTATTCAAAAATTTAGATCTTCCCTTTCAAATAATGAGAGAGAAATTGTTAAAAGATTTAAAATAATTAGTAGACAAAATGAATTTATTGCAGGTAGAATGTTAACTAAAAATAATGTTTTACTGATAAGAGAAAAATTGAAGCCTAATAAGATTAACACCATCAGTGGTGTTTGGGGTTTTCCCATCTTTGACACAAAAGAGATTAACAAGATGTGGGTTTCAATAGCTCATTCAAAAGAGTATGCTGCTTCTCTTTTGTCGGAGGTAGGCACACACCCTATTGGAGTGGACATCGAAGAAATTAGTCCTGAAAATGACGCTACCTTGGCATTTTTTTTATCAAAATACAAGAAAAGCTTTTCTTTAGAAGAAAAATACATCTACTGGGCTTCAAAAGAAGCCGTTTCTAAAGCATTAAGAACAGGTTTTACCATTTCTGAAGATTTTTTCGAAATATCAGAAATTACAGTTAATAATGCATTTTACAAATTAAAATTTAAAAACGTACCAAGACTGCAAGCACTTACATGGATTAAAAACAAGGTTGTAATTAGCATAGCCTTCCCTATAGAACTGAAATTTGATTCAATAAAATATATAAAATATTAACTTTAAATAACACATATCATGAAAAGAAAAATTTTGCTTGACGCTTTTTTTTACTTGATAGTTCCGCTATTGATGTGGAACTTATTTCGAGAAAATTTGGGAGATTACTTAACCATTTTATTTGGAATGATTCCTGCTGTAATTTATACTGCTTTGTCTGCGATTATTCAAAAAGAATGGAATGTAACAGGAATTTTCTTTCTTTCCATTATTTCAATGAATTTTCTTTTTAATTTACTATCAAAAACAGCAGAACAAGAACTATGGAATGGTGTTTATATGAGTGTTATTTCATTTTCTTTTTATTTGGTCACTATTGTTGTAAAAAAACCAATTGGAATGTACTTTTTTATAGACTATGCCTTTGCAAAAGGGATTCATAGAAAAGCATCAAAAGAGCTTTATAGTTCCTCTAATAATTTTCATTATTTCGTTGAATTCACACTATTCCTTATGGTTAGAGAGGTTATAGTAGGAGCTGTTAAATCTTTTCTAATTTTTAAAAACGGTGTCTCCGCATTTAACACAATACAAATAACTGGTTCTGTTTTAGGCTATGTGTTTACGGGACTTACAGTACTTTACGTTATTTATATTCTAAAAAAAATAAAATAATTACGATTCTATGACTCAGGCTAAAAGAAGAATGGCAGAGAATATAAAAACACTTTCAGAGATGATTTATGGAAATTGGCTCCAACAGTGTACCTATACTTTTGCTGAATTGGCTATGGCTGATACCCTTTATAATTCCTCAAAAACTTGTGAAGCACTTGCAAAAGATTTAAATCTAAAAGAGGCTTACTTAAGGCCGTTTTTAAGATGTGTTGATGAGCTAGGTTTTATTAAGTTTAATATAAAAACTAGAGAATATTTACTTACGGAACTCGGAGAGCTCTTGCGAAGTGACCATGTTTACTCAAAAAGAGCGGAAGCGAGGCTAAATGGAGCAGATTATCGTTATTATACTTGGGGTAATTTAGTGAATATTTTAAAAAATGGAAACGGAAAGGAGTATTCACCAACAGTCGAAACAGGAACATTAACTTACCTACAAGACAAACCTGATCATCTCCAAGTTTTTCATGAAGCGATGACGAAAATATGGGAAAAAGAAGATTCTAAAATTGTGAAAGCCTATGATTTTTCATCTTTTCATAAAGTTATCGATATTGGTGGAGGAAGGGGTTCTTTTTTAAAATCAATATTACAACATAATAAAAATTTAAAAGGTGCTGTTTTTGATCTTGCAATAACTTTTGAACAATCTAACTTAGATGAAAGTAATATAATTATTGGTGATTTTTTTAAGGAAATTTCAGACCATGCTGATATTTACACTATGAAAAATGTAATTCATAACTGGCCTGAAGAGAAAACAAAAAAAATAATGAGTAATGTTAGAAAAGCAATGATTTCAACAAGTGGAGTGGATACACCCCTTATAAATAAGCGCTTACTCATCATAGAAAATGTTTTACCTGATGATGGCTCAAGTGATATCTCAAATTGGATGAGTTTAAATTTTATGATCTTGGTTGATGGTCAAGAGAGAAATCAATTGGAATATAAAACACTAGGAAAAGATTGTGGTTTTCATTTAGAAAAGATCTATTCAACAGATACAAACAGAAAAATTTTAGAATACTCCCTTTTATAATTTTACATTTTATTGGAGATAAAGTTAACAAATGCAATTTAACAGTTCTTTGCTCTGGTTACTTATTTACTATTTCAAAACCAAGTCGTTCACTTATTACTTTAACAAAAGATGCGCCAATAAAAATAGTTTGCGAAATATAATAAACCCAGAGCATAAACAGTCCTATATAACTAGAGGATCCAAAATTTGAAGTTGGGTTGGTGTATCCAAAATACAATCCAACACTTACCTTCCCTACAAAAAATAAAAATGACGTAATTAATCCACCAAATATGGCTGGTTTCAAATTCAATTTAACATCCCCTAAAGTTTTAAACATTATGGTAAAAATTACACTCGCTACCACAAACGAAATAACATGTTCAACAATAACTAAATAATTATAATCAATGTGTGCTGATTCGTAATGTTTAACTAAAAAACTATTTAAGCCTGTTGTTAAAAAAATAAAAAATAGAAATATTATTAGTAAAAATAAAGACATCATATGTTTTGATGCATAGGTGAAAATGTTATTTTTTACTTTAGCTTTTAAATTCCATATTCTATTAAAAGAATCATGAATTTGGCTTAATACACCGGAGCTAGCAAATGCAACGGTAATAAATCCTATCATAGATGTCATGATACTATTGTGATTGGAATGTTGGTCCTTGATTGTGTTTTGTATTTGAGCTGCAGCGTCCTCCCCTAATAAATCTTTAAATAGGTTAAAAACCTCTCCAGTAACAGTTTGCTGAGAAAAAAAAAGATCTAAAAAAGAAATAATAATTATTATTACGGGTATCAATGAAAACATGGTATAGTATGCTAAAGCTGCACCTTCTTGAAATGGATCACTATCCAAAAAATGAGCAAAAGAATCTTTAATTAATTTTATCATATCTTCTATTTATTGGAGCTAAAAATAATAAAAAAAGAATTCAGTACAATTACCAATACGATTTGTTTACTTGCACCAAGAAAAAATAGCAGAGAAATTCTGTGACCCAACTTCAGAAACTAAATTCATTATTGTAACCGTCAAACTCCTCTCTGGATTTGATGCTCCGTGTTACAAACCAAGTGTAGTGTAAGCTTCCCCAAAAATAGGACAATGATTAATTAGAAAATTCTAATTTTAACTATCAATTGTCACTATGAAGAAAAGTAGATTTACAGAGAGCCAAATTATTAAAGCTCTTAAGGAAAACGAACAAGGCAGATCCGTTGGAGATCTATCCAGAGAACTAGGAATAGATAAGAGTACTTTTTATTACTGGCGTAAAAAGTACGGTGGTATTGATCTTCAAGAGCTTAAGCGTCTGAAGGAACTAGAAGAAGAGAACTGTAAACTCAAGCAGATGTATGCTGATGTGAGTTTAGATAATAAAATGCTCAAGGACATTTTATCAAAAAAGTTCTAAGACCTTCCGACAAAAAGGATCGGGTTAAATATTTAATCAGTACCTATAGTGTACCTATTGTCAAAGCTTGTAAAGCACTAGATTTAACACGTTCAATGTGGTATTATCAGAGCAAGAAAAATGATACGGGGGTTATTGATAAACTCTCAGAACTAGCACAGCGATATCCTACCAGAGGTTTTGATGAGTATTATTTAAAGATCCGTCGAGAAGGTCTAAAATGGAACAGAAAACGTGTTTTGCGTGTATGCAGAGCGATGAAACTATCACTTAGGCGTAAGCACAAGAAACGTATAATAAAACGCATAAAACAACCTTTAGAGACACCTAAAGAACTTAACGAGTGCTGGAGTATCGATTTTATGAGTGATACGCTTACTGATGTTAGGAAGCTACGAGTGTTGAATGTTATAGATGATTGCAATAGAGAAGCTCTTGCGATTCAGGCGGGTTTAAGTTATCCCGCCAGAGCATTGGTAGAAACACTAGAAAATTTTAAACAAGAAATAGGAACACCTAAGAGTATAAGGTGTGATAACGGACCAGAGTATATTTCAAAGACTTTTGCTAACTGGTGTAAAAAAACTTTGTAGAAATTAAATATATCCAACCAGGTAAGCCAATGCAAAATGGGTACATAGAACGCTTTAATAGATTTTATAGAGAAGATGTATTAGATGCCTATTACTTTGAGGATATACATCAATTACAAAAACTCAGCGATCAATGGAAAAATGAATACAACTATAACCACCAACATAAATCATTAGCAAATAAAAGTCCCATAGAATATAAATCAAGATTTGATGAAGAAGTTAACTTCTTCATCAAAGAACAACTAAATAAAAACTATTTGTCTAATTTTAAGGTGTCCTAAAAAAGGGAAGCCTACACCAAGCAAGTAAAATGGATTGTTGAATAAAAAATCACATTTTCTTGTAAAAACTATTTTAATTTGTGCAAAAAAAACTCGAAATTAATAAATTACGAGGTTAAATACGGACGTCACTATTTATTCCCAAGAATAAATTTTTATACTTTTGAATATTCTTTTGTACTAAATTTTAGATAGTCAAAAATCGAAGTATAAAACATGATTTAAATCTTCAATAAAGTTAGAAGAGTCACCAGTGGAGGTCACGAATAAATAGTGCAAATAAAAAAAAACACCAAGCCTCGCTTGCGTGTTTTTTTTTATTTGCACTATTTTCAAAGCGCCGAGCAATAAGGATCAGCGCAGCTAATCCTATTTCGTGTATTATAAAGAAGTCTCGATTGTGTTTATATATATACTTCACAGCACAATTCTTTGTTAAAAACAAGCAGCTCTAGCATTAGCATTACAAAGCATCTGTACCTTTGTAATAAAAAGCTATGTTTTCTAAAATATTTTTGGGTTTGCTGCTCACATTCACTACAGCCACTGCACAAAACACTACAGTATCTTTGTATGATATACCCCTCACAGATATCTCTGGAGCGCCTCTAGATTTAAGCCAGTTTAAAGGCAAAAAAATACTGTTTGTTAATGTTGCCTCCAAGTGCGGGTTTACCTCTCAGTATGATGGTTTGCAGGAGCTGTACAAGACCTATAAAGATAAACTTGTGGTTATTGGCTTGCCTTGCAACCAGTTCGGTGGGCAAGAGCCAGGTAACGCCAAAGAGATAGTTACCTTTTGTAAAGCCAATTACGGGGTAGATTTCCCGCTCTCATCCAAAAATGAGGTAAAAGGGGCCAGCCAGCACCCACTGTACAGGTGGCTTACCTCTAAGACCCAAAATGGGGTGATGGATTCTAAGGTGAGGTGGAATTTCCAGAAATATCTGGTAGACGAGAACGGCCAGCTCATTGATTATTTTTACGCTACCACAAAACCAATGAGCAGTAAGATTATAAAATTATTGTAATACCATATATCAGCATAACAAAAGCCTCACGTACTCGTGAGGCTTTTTTTTACTGTTTTTAATTACGGGAGCTGGAATAAATCTTCCACCTTGCACTTAATGGTTTTTGCAATTTTTAGGGCCAATACCGTAGAGGGGATATAAATGCCGTTCTCTATGGCATTGATACTCTTTCTAGACACCTCTGCCGCCTCAGAGAGTTCTTGCTGGGTGAGATGAGCAGCCTTTCTAAGCTGCTGCAAGTTGTTTAAAAGTTTTCCATGGTCTTTGCCCATAGTTACTGTTTTTCAAACTCCTCAACAGCGCTAGTGAGTTCTTTACCCGTGTTTGGGTACAAGTAACCAGCAATAAGGGTACCTATACCAATAAGCCCCACCAGGCATCCAACTCCTTTTAGGATAGATCCCAAAAAAAACAGGCCAAAACCAAAAAGGCCCATGCCCACAAAGGTTGTAATCACTCCACTTCTTCTATAATCTATGGGTTCCTTTTTTCTTTCTTCAAAAATAGCCATTAGCTTCTCTATTTTATCTGGGTCATTCAAACTCTTTGAGATCTCTACTGCTGTTTCTCTTTTTTCTTTACCCTCTAGGTATTGCCAATAAAAAGCTGCTAATGGAATGATAATTCCTGTTAGTATTCCTAAAGCTGGTATAATAATGTCTATGTTCATTGTTTTACGTTTAAAATGTAACGCAAAGGTAACATTTTAAAGTGTAACGCAAAGGTTACTTCGTAAAAAAAATATAGATAGTTTTTACACAGTACTCGTAGCTTTTAAAACCAGAGGTTAGATATGGTTTTTTGAGTTTCTTTACTTAAGAGGCCAAAAGCGCTTTAAGATCTGTAATGGTTTTGGTAGGATTCTCAGATTTAAAAACATAACTACCCGCCACCAGTACATCTGCACCAGCATCTGCAAGTTGTTTGGCGTTTTTATTAGTAACCCCGCCATCAATTTCTATGATAGTGTTGGCTCCTTTTCTAGTAATTAATTCTTTTAAAGCAATTACTTTGTCATAGGTATTTTCTATAAAACTCTGGCCGCCAAAACCAGGATTAACGCTCATAAGGCACACAAGGTCTATGTCTTGTATGGTATCTTCTAGAAGTGATATACTAGTGTGTGGGTTTAAAGCAACTCCAGCTTTCATGCCCTGGGCTTTTATGGCCTGCAGGGTTCTGTGCAAATGTGTACAAGCCTCATAGTGTACCGTTAGGATATCTGCCCCTAGGTTTTTAAAGGTTGAAATATACCTGTCTGGATCTACTATCATAAGATGCACATCTATAGTTTTTGTTGCATGCTTTGCAATATCACGCAAAACTGGCATTCCAAAAGAAATATTAGGCACAAAAACACCGTCCATGATGTCTATATGAAACCAATCTGCATCAG
>Ga0209119_1000604_pt1 | contig 36622 bp, 29 predicted proteins | sample COG_03_FD_184747 | JGI IMG/M metagenome (GOLD analysis project Ga0209119, IMG submission 184747) | Pelagic Microbial community sample from North Sea - COGITO 998_met_03 (SPAdes) (version 2) | ecosystem: Environmental > Aquatic > Marine > Neritic zone/Coastal water | place: Helgoland, sampling...
CTATAGGGGCATCACCACCTTCTATAGGGGCATCACCACCTTCTATAGGGGCATCACCACCTTCTATAGGGGCATCACCACCTTCTATAGGGGCATCACCACCTTCTATAGGGGCAGCAGGGTCAGCACCATTTTTAGAACCACCCCTCTGTTTATTTAAAGTTTTTACAGTTTGTTTATTTAAAGTTTTTACAGTTTGTTTATTTAAAGTTTTTACTTTTTTTTTGGTTTTTAATCTTTTCATACGTATTTAATTTATATAAAGAAATTAATTTTAATATAAAACTATATAAATTAAAATATAAACTATTAAATTAAAATATAAACTATTAAATTAAAATATAAACTATTAAAATATAAAACAATATAAATTAAAATATAAACTATTAAATTAATTTTAATATAAAACTATTAAATTAATTTTAATATAAAACTATTAAATTAATTTTAATATAAAACTATAAAAATTAAAATATAAACTATAAAAATTAAAATATAAAACTATAAAAATTAAAATATAAAACTATAAAAATTAAAATATAAAACTATAAAAATTAAAATATAAAACTATAAAAATTAAAATATAAAACTATACAAATATAAAACTATACAAATATAAAACTATACAAATATAAAACTATACAAATATAAAACTATACAAATATAAAACTATACAAATATAAAACTATACAAATATAAAACTATATAAAACAATATAAAACTATATAAAACAATATAAAACTAAGATGGAATACAATTTTTATCTATAGTAATTTTCCCATTCGAATGGTATTCATCAAATAAAATCATTTCATCCAGTGCTTTACCAGGACCAACAAGAGGTAAACAAATCTCTGGTTCAACCATATATTCACATAATGCCGGACCATCGCTTTCCAAGAATTCTCTAGATATATTTTCTAAATCTTCAATATTGGAACATTTAAATCCTTTTAATCCAAATCCTTCTGCGACTTCCTTAAATCCAGGATTTCTTCTATTAATAGTTGCCGTATAGCGTTCTTCAAAAAATAGGCGTTCCCAAATATTAACCATCATTTGCCTATTATCATTCATGATAGCAATTTTAATAGGTAAATTATTTTCAATCGCCGTTTTCATATCGCTCATAGTCATTAGAAAACTGGAATCCCCATCAATATCTATAACTAATTTGTTAGGATTAGCAATTTGAACTCCTATGGCATATGGAAGACCTGCTCCCATAACTCCCAAAGACCCAGAAGAATGTATTTTATTTGGATAGTCTCCTTTAATAAATTGGTAAGTCATCATTTGGTGATTTCCCACACCAGTTGTAAAAATAGTTTCTTTTCCTAAAGTTAGTTGATTAATCATAGAAATAACCATAGGAGTATTAAGTTTTCCATCTAAAGGTTTTCTATATTTAAATTTATTATCTAGTTTAAGTTCATCTAAATAATCTAACCATTTAATACTGGGGATATCTTTTTGAAGTAAAGGATTTATTTGATTAATAAAATCTCTAGAATCCATATTAATATTAATATCAGCCTTAATAGTTTTATTAAAATGTGTTTTATCTATATTAACATTAATTATATTTTTAGCATTAGGGGCATATTTAGAAACTAACCCGGTAGTTCTATCATCAAACCTGGCACCTATACCAATAATACAATCCGCTTTTTGTAAGGCATTATTTGCGGAAACAGAACCGTGCATTCCACACCATTCCAGCGACCTATGATGGTCTTCAGAAATAATGCCTTTGGAATGAATAGTTGTGGTAAATGGAATACCCGTTTTATTAACTAACTCTTCAATTTCTTTACTTGCTGGAATACACCCTTTCCCTAAAAAGAATATAGGTTTTTTAGAATTATTAATAATTTTAGAAACTTTATCTAAATTTGTATCTAAATAAATTGTGTCTTTTTCTAAATATTTATCTAAATCTTTATCTAAATATAAATTATCTAATAATATATTTTTAGGTAAATCTAAATGAACCACACCAGGTCTTCCCTCGAAAACTAAATTAATAGCGTAATCCATAAGTTTAGGTATTTCATTAACATCTTTAATACAATAACTTAATTTAGTAAAAGGTCTGGTGATTTCTACCGCAGGTGCTTCTTGAAATGCCCCAGTCCCCATAAAATCTGTTCCGACTTGTCCCGAAATTACCAAAAGTGGCACTCCATCAGTTTGGGCATCTAACATAGGAGTAATAGTATTTGTAAGTCCTGGACCACTAGTAGTTATAACTACACCCATTTTGGAAGAACTTTTGGCATATCCAGTAGCGGCGTGCCCACTATTTTGTTCATGAGTATTCACATAATATTTAATCTCCTTATTATAAAATTGGTCAATTAATGGCATAATACTACCCCCGGAATAAAGAAAGACATCTTTCACATTATGTTCTAATAGTTTTCTGTAAATGATTTGGGCACCAGTATAAGAAATTACCTTTTTAATCATATCGTTTTTCCTTAATAGTTATACAAAATTATTTCAATTTTATTTTATATTATATTGAAGTTATGAATATTATTTAAAAAGTGGTTTAACAAGTCCATTCTTCCCGAACAATCTAAAGAATAACATAAATGAATTGTAAAATACAGCATAAATACCTATTATTACTTGTTGTCTATTTCCTTCCATATGTCCAATAATACCCCCAACAACTCCTTCTGGTGCTCCACCGAAAAGTTGTAAAAGAACGAAAAATGGATTAAAATCTCCTGATTCTTTTCTAAGGAAAGTTTTTCTCATTTGGAAAAACATCGCTGGAAATACTAAAAGATTTACTATAAATAATACTAATTCACCTCTCGAAAAATTACCTATACCAGGTATTTCAAATAGTTTATCTTTAAATAAATATTCTTTGATTTCACTAATTGTTGAATTTTCTATTATAGAGTTTCCCGACATTATATTAATATTATATTAATATTATATTTTATTATATTTTATTATATTTTATTATATTTTATTATAATATATGAATAATCAGGAAAAACAAGAAGAAAAGGAAAATAAAAAAGTTCTTGGTTTAGACGTTTCCCAGTGGGGATATGTTTCCACTATAACTAATGGATTATCTGTGGCAGTTCAACTATATACATTATTTACTACTTTTAGTGCTCAATCTTTCTCTATGGATTTTATATGGTTAATGATTTTGCTTAATTTTGTATATTTCTTAGTTGCTATATTAGATGGAAATACTGGATTTGCTTTAGCTACATTATTTTTTGTATTATATAATTTTTGTGTAGTTGGTGTTCATCACTGTGGGTTTGGGGGAAGTAAAATAAATTCATGGTTCCATAGTCAAATCACTAAAGTTTGTAAACCAATGTCCTAAAGTTAATATAAAATTATCAATTTAAAGTTATTTTATTTCTTTTTGTTTCTTTTTTGTTTCTTTTTTGTTTCTTTTTTGTTTTTTTTTGTTTCTTTTTTGTTTCTTTTTAGTGGTACCACCTTTAACGCCGTTTAATGATCTTTCCATAGATTCTAGTCTCATAATGCTAATGTTATGTTTCTGTGAGGCACTCATTTGTTCATAAGTATTGGCACCAGTTCTATTTACATATCTAGGGCCACTTGGTGTTTTTATTTGGGGTTCTCTTAATCCTTTACAAGAATTATCAAAAATAATTACATATTCATCTTTCTTAATATCACCTTTTAAATATATTATTTCCATTAATTCTTCCATAGTGTATATAGGAGGTTGTCCACGAGTATAGAATTTGGTAAGAGATTTATTATATTTAAGAATTTCATCTGTTTTTTCTGGTATATCTCCTCTAAATTCGTATACTTCATTTAATTTTAATCCTAATTTTAATTTCGAATCTCTTGATATAACTGTTGCTATTTTATCATCTAATTTAGTTAAATCATCGGCATTATCGGCATTTAATTCAAATAATCCCAATAAACCTTCATCCCGTATATACCCTGCTGTAAAATGAAATTCATTATTGTTGGGGGGATATTTAAAACCATATTTAACAAAATTTACAACATCACTGGTTGTTTCATCTGTTTTTGTATAATTTATGTGACGTGTATTTTGTTTATAACTTTCCAAAGTAGATTTTTTTAGATGCTCTGACATTTTTTCAGGAGGGGTTATATGATTATGTTTTATACAATAATAATTCCAATACATAGTAACTATATTTTCTAGAATCCTCAAATGGGTTACTTCATTCGCATTAATTAATCCTTGTAAAAAATTATCTCTATATTTAGAGCTAAATATTTTATTAAATAAATTAATAAATACCAAATAAGATACCCTTCCGACAGGTTGTGTAGAAACAATATTAAACATATTAGAATTATATTTGGGAGGGTGGGAGACTTTTTTCGATTGTTCGTGATTAATTTTTCCAAATACTTTTTCAAAATCTAATCTATTTTTCTTTTTATAATCTTCTATAGAGCACGCCATACCGTGTCCTTGAATAAAAAATACGCGAACCTTATTTTGTTTTATTATAGTATTAATTACTTTTGATTGTGGTATAGTCTTACCTATTCTACTAAATTGCGATTCGATATAAATATGGTCATTGTCTGGAAAGAATGTGGCATATATATTTTCTGATACTTCGGCATCTATAAGTTTGGATGGATTAAAAATATATTCTAATAAATCCATTCTATGTACCGATAATAAAGATTTGGCATCAAAGTTCTCTTTCAACGAAGTATTAACATATTTTATATCATAATTATTATAACAAGATTCAAACACTTTTAAACTTTCATTACCATTAATAAAATTATTAAATTGTGTTTTAGTAAATGATGGTTTTAGTCCTTCCGTTATTTTAACTACTTTATTTGTAGTGTATAACATATATTTCATTATATCGTCAATTGATAGTGATAATAGTAAATTAAATGTTGTTTGCTTACAACACAATAAATCATCAAAGTTTATTAATTTTAATTTTTGGATAAATTCGTCTTTAAATATATTTTTATCTTTATAGTGTTTGGTATCTAAAAAATCAAGATTAGTTTCAATTATATTATCATATTGTGTCTTAGATGGGTTTTGATCAAATATACTTAGCATTGCTTTGTAATCTAATTTTTGAGATTGTAATAAATTAAATGCCTTTATAAATTGTTCAACATATTTTTCGGATCTAGTATCGTCTTGATTAGTTATCAATCCATTATAATAGTCGGCCATTAATTTTATACTAATAGGTAAATCAATTGCTTTAGTTAATGTTTCTTCATTAAATGAAAAAAGTAAATCCACATTTGTTTTTATAATATTTAGAAGTGATGAATATTCGTGATCATAATAATAATATTGTTGTTTCTCTACAAAAATTGTATCATAAAATTCTTCTAATCCATAGTTTTTTAACCATTCTTTAATTGGAATTTCTTTTATTATTAATTTAGATGTTCTTTTAACCGAATTCGCATAACTCATTTTTTTTTTAATAACTAGTTTCTTATTAGAAATAGTGTTTGTATTAGAACTCACTTTTTTTGTATTAGAACTAGTGTTTGTATTAGACATAGTGTTTGTATTAGAACTAGTGTTTGTATTAGAACCAGTGTTTGTATTAGAACTCACTTTTTTTGTATTAGACATAGTGTTTGTATTAGAACTCATTAATATTAAACAATAAAATAAAAAGTTATAAATTAATATAAAATAAATAAGGATACGGTCATTAAATGAAACTTACAAAAAAATAACTTAAAGAAATATTTAAAAGATAGAATATTACAATGATTTTATCTTTGCTATTTTCTTTATTAATTCCATCAAATAATTACTATCATCAACCATTACACGAATATAAAATAGATAATTCTACTAGTATTGACTATTTATTAATTTATGAATCTGTGGCTGGTGTAACTGGTCTAAATAATATGTATATAAATAATGTTAATGATACTATAAATGTTAATGATACTATAAATGTTAATGATACTATAAATGTTAATGATACTATAAATGTTAATGATACTATAAATGTTAATGATACTATAAATGTTAATGATACTATAAATGTTATAAATAATTTTTCTGGAAATGAAACGGAATGTGAGATTTATTGTAATAATATTCCTGAATGTAAAGGATATGTATGGTATAGTGATTTACAAAATTGTAATTTATTATCAGATATAATTGGTTATACTGAAACAAATTTAACTACTTATAGTTTTAAAAAATTAGTTTTCCATCATCCAATATTAGATGACTTTATAATAAGGGGTATTGCTTATGTCCCAGAAGGATATTATAAAAATATTACTGTCTATATAGATTTAAATTTGAATGGTAAATTAGATTTAGGCGAACCATTTAATTATACTTATGATAATATATATTTTGATTTTTATGGTATGAAAGAAGGTTCGTATTCTATTATGATGGTAGAACCGACGGGTTGTAGACAATTATTTCCTGGTTATTTTGGTTATCAACGTTATATACCAGGTGATGGTTATATAGATAAAGTAGTATATTTTACTGATGGTGGAAATGTTGAACATATAGGTTTACATGGTGGTAATATAATGAATGGTTTAAATAATGGTGTTGATTTTTCTTATATTTTAGGTAATCATTCGGAAACATTTTTATCTTTTTATCATGGCAATTCTATAATTGTGACTATTACTAATGATGTTATAGTAAATAATGAGGGAGACGACATTTTTATAAATACATATTTAAATTCAGTGGTAAATGCCAATGTAAGTGTAAGTTTTGATGGGATTAAATTTATATTTTTAGGAGAATTAAATGATATTACTTCTAGTTTTGATTTAGAAACTATTAATTTTAATATTCCTGTAAGATTTATTAGATTATATTTTTATTGTGGAATAGATGAAAGTTGTTCAGAAGATAATCATCTAGAACATTTGAATGAGTCGCGAAATATTATTTCTATTTATGGTTTTGACGATGTAACTTATTCTCCAGAATATTCATATTATTTAGATTATACTGCATTATATCCAATATTTTTTTATGATTGTAGTGTTTATTATAGTTGTGAATTATTTTGTAAATATCGCGTAAATAATGAAATAACTAATTCTTGTATGCAAGGATGTGAATTATTTACACAAACCAAGACGTGCGATTGTCTATCAATTAATCCAACGAATAATTATGAATGTGAATTGGGTTGCACATACAAAATGGAACAATATGTATATCCCAACTATACTATTTATATGAATTCTAAAGGAGTAGATGAATATTCTATAGCAAATTCATCTTGTGGTTCTAATTGTTTCGACAATATTCTAAATGAATGTACGGATAATATTGATTGCCACTCATTTTCTATGGACGGACCCGAAATGAACACATTTAATAGTTTTCAACATTATTACCATAATAATTCCTTCTTTTTAGCTAAAAATTCTATTGGAGGTGCCGATTTAATAAATACTATAACAACCACTTCCAAAACTTCAACAACCACTTCCAAAACTTATACAACCACTTCCAAAACTTATACATCTAAAACTTCAACAACCACATCAGGAACTTATACAACGACATCTAAAACTTCAACAACCACATCAGAAACTTCAACAACCACTTCCAAAACTTATACAACGACATCTAAAACTTCAACAACCACTTCCAAAACTTCAACAACCACTTCAGAAACTTATACGACGACATCAGAAACTTATACGACAACATCAGAATCTTATACGACAACATCAGAATCTTATACGACAACATCAGAAACCTCAACAATAACCATAAATAAAATTATAGAAAAAAGTATTAATCAAGGAAATAAAAAAAAATTTAGTCTAGAGATAATTATAATAATTTTACTAATTGTAATAGTTATTGTTATATTTTTATATACTATATTATTTTATAAAAGAAACAAAACAACTATGGCTATACATCATAGTTATACTAATCCTGTTTATAATACAGATTATGAAAATAATAATAACCCAACATTTTATCAAGATGTTGATATGAATCGTAATGATAATATAACAAATGATATTATAACAAATGATATTATAACAAATGATAATAGTTATTTAGAAATAAAAAATAATTAATTTAATACAAATAATTATATTTAATATATTAATGAGTAAAAAAAACACTTCAATTAGTATTACTAAAAAAAATACTGAAAGAGATGATATATTATTTATTTTTTATAAATATTTTAGAACTAGTGATTATATAGTTACATATATACCAGAAGAACGAAAAGAAGGAAAAGAATCAAAAAAATATATTTTAATATCTTCTGTTTTTTCCCCATCAAATTCATGTATAGAATTGGCATTCAATAAAAAAGAAATGATTATTTATGAAATTCATAGATGTTTATTTACTAAAACAGAATCTATTTCTAATAGTTCCAAGGGAATTGGTAATAGCATACTTAAAAATTTAATAAAAATAGCGAAAACATTTAATTTAAAAAATATTAGATTATGGGACACATCTACCATACAGAATCCTTATAAAAGTGGATTTAATATATCATTATTTATATATAAAATACTAATTGAGGGAGAAAGTTGGTATAATAAAAATGGGTTTAAAAATGAAAATCATGATATAGAGAAAAAAGAATGGGATATAATGAGGAATGAAACATTCATTATTATTTTTTTGAAATTTAAAGATATTACTATAAAAAAACAAATATTAGAAAAAAAAACTGATGTCATAAAAGTATTAAATAAATATTCGAATTTACAAAATAATATGTTTATATTTTTGGAAAAATATTCTATAAAATATACATTAAAAGTAGAAGATGTCTTTAAAAAATTAGAAAAGATACGACTAACTTTGGAAGGAAAAAAAATTATAAATGATTTTTATTTTAATTTAGAAGGATTAATAGATTTATTTGAAGATAATATTAAATATTCTCCAGACTTGATATTAATAATTTAAAATGATTTTTTAGCATTTTAGCACGTTAGCATTTTAGCATTTTAGCATTTTAGCACTTTAGTCTTTAGCATTTTAGCATTTTAGCTTTTTAGCTTTTTAGCATTAGCATTTTTTGTTATATTCTGTTAATAATAAACTTGTATACATCATACTTTTTATAGAAATTCTAGAATTTTGACTTAACCATTTAATTAATTCTTCTCTTTTTTTTATAACCCTTTCTCTTTCTTTATTATTTTTTTGTAAAACAGTCCAATTTTCATAAATTTTTTTCTGGTTAGCAGTTGGCAAACATTCGAGTGACATAAACATATTATAAATATAATATTTTTATTTTTAAATTAATATTTACACCCTTGAAGATTTAAAATGAACATATTATTTAATCTAATTATATAATATGCCTAAACATCATAGTGAAGATTATAAAATTACTGCTGTAAAACATTATGTTAATAAATCTAAAAATTTATCAAAAACTTGTAAAATATTTGAATGCTCTAGAATTAGTTTGAAAAGGTGGGTTAATAGATATAAAAAGGATAAATCAATAAAAAGATATAGTAGAAACCCTGTATCATATAAAATTACTAATGAACAAGTTAAATACGCATTAACTCTATTGAAACAAAATGAACAAATTACTATGTTTGAATTAGTAAAGTTAGTAAAAAAAAAATATAAAAATTTTAATATCACACCTCAACATTTAGGACAAGTTATAAGAGATAAAAATAGAACACGAAAACGAACACGACATGAACATTTTCCTCAAACAAGATATCGTAAATCAATAAATAAAAAGAATGAATTAAGTAAATTCTATAAAGAAATTAAAAAATATCCTATTAATAAAATAATTAGTTTGGATGAAAGTTCTATACAACCAGCTATGATACCAGAATATTCAAGGTGTCCTCTTGGAAGAAGAGATGTATAGTAAAAACAGATGATAGTTATTTTTATAGAAAATTTACTCTATTATGTGCAGTTAATAATTCAAAATGTGTAGGTTGGAAATTATATGAAAAAGGAGGAATGACTAAAGAAAGATTAGTTGAATTTCTTAAAGAAAATGTATTTGGTAAATACAAAGATAATTTAATAGTATTAGATAATGCTGGATCACATAGAAACGAATATGTAAAACAAGCAATAATAGAAAGTGGTAATAAATATTTATTTAGCGTACCATATACACCAAAAACAAATGCTATTGAAATGGTATTTAATCAAATTAAACACTATCTAAAACTTAATAAAAAAGTATTGAAATATCCAGAATTAAAAAGAGAAGTAGGAAAAGCAATAAGTAAAATAAAATCAATAAATTATAAAAATTATTTTCAATATGCTTATCAAACAGAAACATATCCTAAATATGATAGAAGTAAATCTACATTAAGAAAGAAACCTAAAAATTATAAACTTGATAAATAACTTAAAAATTTAACTAGAATATCTAATAGAATTATGCGTCTAAAAAGAGAACTATACAAAAAAGAACAAGAAGAAATATGTGATAAAATTATAGAAATATTAGATTTACCTGAAACTAATACTATAACTTTATATGAATTGGATAATGATAAAGAAAAACAAGAAAAAATAATAGAATTAATACAAGATATTCGTAAATATTTTAGTTTTAATAGTATAAAGGCTGTTGGAGAACCACATAGAATTAAGCGTCCATGGTTGTCTATTATTAAACAAATAACTAAGCTAAAATATACTATTACTACAAAAGACCATAGAATTAAAATAGGTGATAAAGTAGTAAGGAGTATTCTGTATAGAATAATTCCTTTAAGTTGTAAATTATAAAATTGATCTGTTTGAAACGGATTTAAGGAGTATTAAAATATCCTGATATTTCACTATGTCTGATAACCCTACTAAACTAATAAATTATATTAATATTTGGAAGAAAAATACTATTATTAATAAATTTAATAAAGATCTAAAGGGAAAAATCTTTACAAAAGATAAGACTACTAAAGACTGTGATGAAGGGCATTTTGTCGAGAAAAATCTGGGTGTTAAAGCAAATAATAATAATAGTCCAGATTTATTAGGATTTGAATGTAAAAAACACTCAAACGCTATTACATTTGTAGATAAACAAACTGATACAAAATATTATGAAGGAAAAAAAATTAATACCAGAGATAAAGAAACGAAAACAAAATTTTGGAAAACATTTACTAGAAACACAGATGAATTAATAATTGGTGGTTGGAATCTTGATGAATTTGATAGTAATGGTCAATGTTTGAAAGTTGATCAAAATGATAATATTAATATTATATATAATTACAATGAAGACAGACGATTTAATAAAAATACTTTAGTTTCAAAATATTATCAAGATATGAATAATCATATAATTGGAACATGGAAAAGTGAAACACTTAAAAAAACTATTGAGGATAAATTTAATCAAAATGGTTTCTTTATTTGTAAAAAGGATATAAATGGTGCTTATGAATCTATTCATTTTGGAAAACCAATTAATTTTACTACTTGGATAAAATCTTTTAAAGAAAAAAAAATTTATTACGATGGATATTCTAAATTGAATGGAAGATGGAGGGGGGTGTTTCGTGCATATAAATCATGGTGGGATACTATGTTATATTAAATATTAAGAAATTATTGACGGAATATCAATTGCTTTAAGAATTTGATTAAACATATTAACTACAATACTATTACCACATTGTTTATAAGTTTGACTATCTGATACAATTGTTTTAAATTTAGTTGTATCAAATCCCATTAATCTTAAACATTCATTTGGAGTTAATCGTCTCACAATTGTATTATTTTTAATATATTCTAATTCAAATTCATCTTTATCATAATTTAATGGAATAAATTTATTTCTTTCAATACTTTTTACTGCATCTTCTGAATATGTAAAATCGTCACAATTTTTTATTTCCATTACAAAATTACCAAACCAACTGGAATATTGTCTTGCGGTTTGACATATAATAATATCACCATTTACTTTCATTTTTTGTTTGTCAAGATGTTTCTGATCAAAAACCCATTTTTGCCATTTATGATTTTTTATTATATAATTTTCATCATAGTCAGAATCTAATAAATCTTTTAGTTTTAAACTTAATTCACATTCTTTAAAATTGTCAAATACTGATTTTATATTTTTATTTTTTTTAGTTCCAATTATAAATATTCGTTCTCTACTTTGTGGCATTCCTACTTTTGATGCCTTAATAGTTCTAAATTCTATTTTATAATTAATTTTGTCCATTTCTTCTAAAATTAATTTAAATGTATTACCTTTATCGCTTGATAAAAGACCTTTTACATTTTCAAAAATAAACATATTAGGTTTTATTTCATCTATTTTTTTTATATATTTAAATACTAATTGTCCTCGTAAATCGTCTAATCCTTTTCTTTGTCCTGCTATTGAAAATGATTGACAAGGGCAACCACCAACTAATATATCTACTTTATTTAAATATTTATTTCCATCCATATCATTAATATCATTATACCAATTTTCTTCATTTAATTTATAATTTTCCAAAAAATTTGTTTTACAAAATTTATCAATATCACACGCAAATATAATTTTATGTGGTATTTTATTTAATATTAATGAATGCTCAAAAGCTCCAATACCACTAAAAAATGTTCCTACTTTTAATTCTTTGTTTTTGTTCTTAAATTTAAGTTTCTTAGGTTTAGTTTGAACTTGTGTACTATTTTCAGACATTTTATAATTATAATTTATGAATATATTTTAAAATCAATTTTATAATTTAATTGCGTTAAAATACTTAAAATAAAAATATTTAAAGATAGTATATTAATATTAATATTAATTATGAAAGATCCTCCAGATAAATACCAAGATTACTATAAATGTGTAAAAGTTCCATTGAAACATGTAGTAAAACATTATGATATTAACCAATCTAAAATAAATGACTTGGTAATTAAAGCCCATAAAATAGTAATTCATACACTACAATTTATGAAACTCTATTTAATTTATCATTATGATCTAAATAATGAATTACCTACTATAGATAAACAATTTATTAATTGTTGTATGAAAATAATTTGTGTTGAAAAATCCAGTGGAAGACCACCTAAAAAAGAAATTAAAGAATTAAAAGACAAATTATCACTATTCTTCAATAAATATTATAAACCAACAATGCAAAATGAAGAACTAGACTATACACATATGAATACAATATTAGATTATTTAACAATTGATATTATGACTATGTACGAAAATAATATTAAAGAGCATTTTGTAGAATATTTAGAAAGATATGTTAATGTAATTTGGAAAAAAAAGTATTTATCAAATAAAATTAGAAGTATTAAAAAAACAAAAGAAGCTAGAAATTATAGTATTAATCAATTAAATAATCAATTACGAAAAATTAAGTATGATTTGTTAAATGTAGAGAATACTAATTATAAATCTAAAACATTTTATCATAACTGGATTAAAACACAAAAGAAAGTTATACTACCTAATAGAAAATTCAAGAAAGAAAATGTTTATTATGATATACAATGTAATCCTATGGATTATCTACCATGTATGATTTATATGATGAAAGAAATAGAAAAAGAAGAATTGACTATATATAATGTTTTTTCATTACGAAGCGATATTATACCAAAGCATATTAGAATAGATACAACTACATTAGTGCATACTTTACTAACAAAAAAATATGGTAATAAATCTGATTATTTATTCAAAGGTAATCTTAAAAGAAATGAAGATAAAATATGGAAATTCTTTTTTAGAACAGAAAGACAATGTTTTACTAAAAAAGATTATTCATTTCATCATATGATAGAAACTGATGGAATAAGTTGTAGTATCTTATTATTACGGAAAGATTTAGTTGGGAAGAGATTTATGACAATAACCAATAATAGTAAGGAACTATATATTGATAGTCTTGATAATTATGAAATGTTAAAAAATAAGACTATAGTTGGCGTGGATCCTGGGAAATGTGATATTATCTATTGTGTTGATGGTGATAATAAACAAGCAAATACATTTAGATATAGTCAAGACCAAAGAAGAAAAGAAACAAAAGCTAAAAAATATTCTAAAATAATTCTAGAATTAAAACAACAAAAAATAAACAATAATACTATTATAGAATATGAAACTGAATTATCAAAATATAATAGAAAAACATTAAATTTTAGTAAGTTCATTGAATATATTACAAAAAAAAATGAGATTAATAAATTAATTATTGATTTTTATAACAGTTTCATATTTAGAAAATTAAAACTAAATGGATACCTTAATAGAAAAATAACTGAAAAAAAAATGGTTAATAGATTTCAAAGTCAATTTGGAAATCCAGAAGATACTATAATATGTTTTGGTGATTATGAGCAAAGAAAACATATGAAATATAAAGAACCAATAAAAGGTAGAGGAATACGAACTTTATTTAAGAAAAATGGGTTCAAAACATATTTAGTTGATGAATTTAGAACCAGCTGTAAATGTTCTAAATGTGTAGGAGGTGATTGTAATAAATTTATGATTCGTGAAAATCCTAAACCTTATAAAAATAATCTTGGGCTTATCCATGGGTTGATCGCTTGTAAGAAGTGTTCTAATGTATGGAATAGAGATTGTAATGGTGCAACTAATATCTACAAAATAGCAGAAAGTCATATAAATAAAAATATACGACCTAGTTATTTATGTAGAGGAAATTTATCAGGTGTATTAGACGATACATCAAAATCAAAATTTACACGCTCTGAAATGGGCAAACCTTGTTGATTTAAAATGACTTAAAAATAAGTTCATTTTAAATCTTCAAGGGTGTAAATAGAATTATGAGTAATATTCTAAATGGAAATACAAAACGTAGATATTTGCTGTGGTTTAGGAACCATAGATGAAGAAAAAGGTAAATTAATAACAGAATTATTCAAAAAAAAAAAATATGATTTTGTATGTAGGTGGAGCGGTGGTAGTAGCGGAGAAAATACCATCAATATAAATGGTTTAAAATACCATACACATATTATTCCCTCTGGTGTGTTTTATGGTATTAAATCTATTATAGGTCCTGACTGCTATGTAAATTGTAAGGATTTCTTACAAGAAATTAAATTTTTAAAAAAAAAAGGTTTTGATACATCTCTTGTAAAAATATTTCCAAATACCCATATTATAACTAATAATGATATAAAAAATAAATATAATAAAGGTATTTCATCGTGTGCCAAAGATAAGTTTTATTTAAATGGAATTTTAAGTAAAGATATTCCTGAACTAAAAGATTATATTTTTGATAAGGAACTATATGGTGATATATTATGTGAAGGTGCCCAAGGTTTTTGGTTAGATATAAATCAAGGAAATTATCCCTATGTTACTTCTTCATATACTTTACCATATTCGGCGTGTTCTTTGGGATTTCCTCCACAAAAAATAAGGAGTATTTATGGTTTAGTAAATTTTTTTGATAATATTTATAATGTAAATTGGTTAAATTTAGATAAATTGGTATCTTCAATTAATATATCGGGAACAACAAATATAATAATTTCAAATATTAATGAATTATCTAAAATAGGAGTATATAAATATATTTGGGGTGAAAAAAATATAGAGTGTCTAAGCATAGTTGATTTAATGAATTGTATCAAAAATTTAATAATAGATAATTGTTTCTTAGTAAAACAAATTATTTTTTCTGATAACCCAGAAACTATCAAAGAAATTTAAATAATTAATAATATATTTAAATAATTTAAAAATTTTAAAATAGCACTTACTAATATGTCCGAATTTTACTTTTTTTCAACACCATTACACGACGCCATTAGAAATAATAATTTTGATAAGGTTAGTGATTTTTTAAACCAGAATCACGATTTAGATATCATAGATGAAGATAATATGAATCCATTAGACTTGGCTAAATATTTAGAATTTGATAGTTTAGTGGCATTAATAGAAAATAAAATATATAGAAATGCCATTTCCATTACTATAGAAAAAACTTAGTATAAAAAAATTGAATTTACAATTGTATATTCTACAAATTAAAAATGACTACTTGTAAATCTACCCACTGTACTTATCCACATAGTCATACTACAATCGCCCATAAGTGTGGGTCATGCTCTACTTTTGGACACGGTCAAGTTGAATGTGGTAATCAAACCTTGAAGAATAATCTATTAAAATATTATGGAGATAGAATTCACTTTTCGGCACGGTGTAATATTGAAAACTGTCAAAATCCAGATACTCATTCTGCTACATCTCATCACTGTAAAAAATGCACAATGAGGCATGACGAAAAAAATTGTATTATTCAATCACTTGAATATCACAAATTGGAATTCCCAAATGACCAATATCTAGAAGCATTTAATTCGGAATTATTTATAGAACATTATTTTGCAAGTAATACTATAGTTCCTATTTCTCTTGGACAAGGATGTCAACTATTTGTAAGAATTAACTATGGAGACTTGTCGTCGTTGTTTTTACATAGCGACTATGGTTATGGAGGAGATGACCCTGAAATTTATCATAAATATATTGAAGGGTATACTATGTTACAACCCAATCAGTATTCTGTTATGCCAGCAGTTCCTATGCCAGCAGTTCATATGCCCGCAGTTCCTATTCCAGCAGTTCATATGCCCGCCGTTCCTATGCCCGTAGTTCCTATGCCCGTAGTTCCTATTCCAGCAGTTCATATGCCCGCAGATCAATTGATTGCGTGTCCTATATGTCGAACAGAAACGAGTGTAATTACTATTTATGGTTCGGAAGAGGAATGTAAAATTTGTTTAGATAATAAAGTAGAAAGATGTTTTGTGGGGTGTGGTCATCCATGTGTTTGTGGTGATTGTCTAGATATGTTGATTGCTACACCAAATACTTATTAATATAAATGAATATAAATGAATATAAATTAAATTGAATTAAATATAAAATAATAATATTTTTTATATTATGAATGAAAATATAGACATATTTGATAGTATTCAAAATTGTATGATGGCGTATAATAAACCAAATCCAATAGAATATTATAATAAATTTTTTTTAAATATTAAAAATATAATTTCAACATTTAAAAAAAATAATCCTAATAAAAATTTTAATAGAGAAATACGTGGTAGTTTTGATTATACACCATTACACAAAGCAGTATTAACAAATCAACCGGAAATAGTTAAATTATTAATTGAAGAAAATGCCGACCCAACCATTACTATTTTACATAATATAAATAGGCAAGATGGAATTATGGCATTATATTTATGCGAGGAATTTGGGAAACCTATAATTTCAAATTTATTAAGACCATATACTAATAAATATATAATATTATTTAATAACTTTTATAATATTATTTTACATAAAAAAAATGAGAATACTAATAATATTTATTCACAAGTAACTCCTACCATATTCAATATCATATTATTATCGAATCGGTTATCTTATAATAATTTATATTTACCTAATGAATTATGGTATAAAATTTTGGAATGTTTTCAACTAAAAGACTTAGTATAGAATTTATAAGTATAGAATTTATAAGTTATCAAAAAAATTGATTTTTGATTTTTGATAGGTTATAGTTAACAAAACAAATAAACAACCTTAACAAACAAAATAAACAACTACAAAACATGCTATTTGAAACTATCGCTGCATTATCTATTTTGGGACTTTCATTAACTTCTATTTTTGAATGCCAGCAAGGTCACCGTTGCGTTATTTATCGTGGAGGAAGTCTTCTAAAAGATATTACTGAACCAGGATTTAATTATAAGGCTCCTTTTGTAACAAGGGCTCATAATGTTCAGGTGACCTGGCAAACCGATCGAGTAGAAAATATTATTTGTGGGTCAAGTCAAGGTGGTTCGGCATATTTAGATGTGGAAGTGGTCAATAAACTAAATAAATCAGATGATTGTATTCTTAAAGTTGTTGGAGAACATACAATTGGTTATGATAAACCACTTATCTTTGATTATATTCCTTCCGAAGTTGCGCAATTTTGTAAGAATTATACTCTAGATGATATTGTAATTCGTGAATTTGACAAGTTGGATGAAATTCTTTTGGGAAAACTACGATTAAACATTGATTCATATGGTTTAAGCGATTGTCTTGAAATTAAGAATGTTAGAATTAATCGTCCAAAACTAAATGACGATATGGTTAAAAAGTTCGAATCTATTGAAAATGAGAAAAAAGCAATGGAATTGGCAGAAAAAGAAAAAGAAACTCAACGCGTTAAACTGGAATCAAAACTTCAAAAGGAACTGATGGAAATGGATAGGTTGCGCAAGACTACCGAGATTGAAATGGAGATTCAAATTTCTAAGGCACGCGCTTTTGCAGAAAAACAACTAATTAATGATAGAATGAATCTGGAAACACGAAGGAATGATGCAGAAGGTGAAAAAATTAGTTTGATTAAAAAATCTGAAGGTTACAATACACTTCTTTCAAATCCAGAATATATTAAATTGGAAACTATGCGAACGGCTTATCATAATTCGAAGATTGTTATTGGTGAAATCCCTAAGAATTCTATCTTTAACTTCGACTTTCCCAAAACTGGATATACAGATTATATGTCATTTATGAATGAAACAACTTTTTAATGAAATTTATTTAATCATAATATTTATTTAATAATGAAATTTATTTAATCATAATGAAATTTATTTAATCATAATGAAATTTATTTAATCATAATGAATATTTTTTTAATTTTTGTTTTATTTATTTTCAAAATTTATTTTTTTATTTTCAAAATTTTTTTTTTTTATTTCTCTCTCTCCCCAAAAACGAACCTTTTTTAGGGTCAAAAAAGTATCAAAAAGTATCAAAACTATAGTTTTTTCCTTCATTTATTATATTAATAATTTAATTTAAGGTATCAAGTTTTTATTAAAAATAAAAGTATCGAAAAGTATCAAAAAAGTATCAAAAGTATCAAAAAAGTATCAAAAAGTATCAAAAAGTATCGAAAAGTATCAAAAATATAATTTAAGAAATAAATATAATTTAATATTATATGAAGTATAATTGTGTTTATTGTAATTATTTAACACAATATTCAAGTAATTTAAAAAAACATCTAAAAACTAAAAAACATTTATTAAATAAAGATAAAGGTAATTTATGTAGTAAAACTAACGATGTATTTATTATCGCCCCTTTAGTGCCCCAAAATGACCCCTTTTTGCCCCAAAATGACCCCTTTTTGACCCTAAATGACCCCTTTTTGACCCAAAAAAAACAAGTTTTGATAAAAAAAGCATACATTTGTAAACTTTGTAAAAAAAGTTTTAGTAAAAATTCTCATCTAAATAGACATACTAACCGAAATTGTAAAGTATATAAAGAAATAATGGTTTTGGAAGAACAAGAATTAATTAAAGATAATAAAAAAGATAAACAAATAGAGATATTACAGAAAACAGTTAATAAATTAATGGATAAAGTTGGAAATACAACTATTAATAATAATCAAGTTAATAACGTTCAACTTAATTGTTTTGGAAAAGAAAATCTAGAGATGATAACTGATGAAATAAAAACAGAATTAATTAAAGGACCTTTTAAAATGATGCCTAAACTTTTAGAATTAATTTATTTTAATAAGAACCATCCAGAAAATCATACTATGAAGTTGGTAAATAAAAATAAAGAATTAATGAAAATCCATAAGAAAAAAGGTTGGGAATTTGTAGATAAACAAGATACTATAGATTATTTATTGGAAGATAAAAATTATACTTTGGATAGTTATTATGATAATAATACAGTAATATTTTCCAAAATGATAAAAAAAACGTATAATAATTTTAGAAATCTATTTGATAATAGAGATAAAGAACTTTGGAAACAAATAAAAAGAGATGTAGATTTATTATTATGGAATAATATGTAATAACTTTATTTTATTCAATCTACTGAAAATTTCTGGTTAGATTACCTATAAAAATTTCTGGTTAGATTACCTATATAAATTTCTGGTTAGATTACCTATATAAATTTCTGGTTAGATTACCTATATAAATTTCTGGTTAGATTACCTATAAAAAATAAAATTGATTTTCATATAATAATAAATATAAACTGGACTACAAACAATACAAACAATCCAAACAACTCTCAAACAATACACAACGACTCTCAAACAATTCACAAACGACTCTCAAACAATTCACAAACAACTAAATTGTTAAAGAACTCACAAACAACTCTCAATACAAACCAAAATGGCATGTAGTCAAGCAACTATTGGTGGAAACTTGGATTTTATGTATCAAGAAAAACAAGAAACTCCCGCACAACAGAAGTCTTTTAAGTATAAAAACTATATTCATACAGCATCCTTCGTAGAATCATTTGATGCCGGTGGTGTTCGATGGGTTGGTTGTATGGAACCCGACAAAAGTCTTATAGATAATGTTCATAAAGAATTCAACTGTACCGAATGTAGAAATAGGGCTAAAACTCTTTTGGGATTGATTGGACCAAAAGGTCCTAATTTTTGTCAAATTATAGATGGAACCACCACAAAAAATCAGTTGAAATCGCGTATTCAGGTTAGGGAATTATATAATACGAATAAGTCTGGTTCTAATTGGACTTTGAAGGTTCTTTCTCCACCAGAGTCCAAAGAACCTATGAGTGATATGGACATCAGGCAATGTTATACCAATATCCCAAACGTTCGTAATTTTATTCACTACTATATCAATGGATACAAAAGCGATGAAGGAGTAGACCATGTTAAAATCCAATCGGCATTTGATAAGTATTCCTCATTAGTTTTCAATATGCTGGCGGGTTTCAACATTAATGATTGGGAAGCTATTGGTCGGTCTATCCCAAATTTCAAGTTGGTTATTTCAGAGGAAGGTTATGCCGAACAAAAATTAAGATATGGTATCTTATGGTTAGAATCAATCGTCGCACACATTTCTTATTATAAAAAACCCAACTTTAATTCTCTTACTGCACCAGAGAAAATGGATGTTATCGGTAGGTCAATCTCAACCGCTCACATTAGTAAAGGTAATGTGTTGACTAGTTATCATCAAACCAAAGACAATATTCTAGACCTTATGGGAAGTGCTAAAGACACCAAGGCACTTAAGACATTGTGTAATCATAGATTTTCACCATTAAACTACCAACAGAGAACTGCCGCCCCTTCAGATGGTGCGATCGGTATCTCTATTAAAACCCTAGGAGACTGGATTCCAAAGATTATGACTGTTTCTCAAATGGTGGAAAAGATTCCAGAAACCGTAAAGGTTGGTACAAAGGTGCCTTCTGGTGGTGGTGGTGCTATGTCAGTTATGACTGGTCTTATCGCTAATAAAAGTAAATTTGACTTTGAGTCGCGTTCTATTGGTGATACACAAATGCCCGATTCAATGGAACAACTTTATATTGATATTAAAAACGGAAAAATACAGGATCTAATGGTCGATGGCACTAATGGCACTACCTTGTATATTAGTGTTCTTGAAGGATTTAAACCAGAAAACCTTATTACCCAATCTGATTGGGGATGGTGTTTTCTTAATGGAGAATCCAAACGATTTACTGGAATGAAAAAGGTTAGTCATATTGTTAAGATTTTCAAGGGGACGTGGGAAAACTATATTATTATTCTCGAAGAATCAAGGCACACTCTCCCACTTATCACAACTCCAGTAGGATGGACTGAGATTTTATCGACTGATATCCGCAGAACCTGTGGAACTACATTCGCCGAATTATCCAGAAAGATGTCGGTCGAATACCCACCTTGTGTTCCTCTTGCTATTGGTCTCGGTACTAGTATTCAAGCAAATAACAAACTTTCCAACGATCTTAAGTTTACATCTGGTAAAAATGAATTCTCTATTAGTAAAGGTAAATGATATAATATAATGAATAGAATAGAATAATATAAAATATAAAAAATATATAAAATAAAAAAAAATAAAAAATATAAAAAATAAAAAAATATAAAAAATAAAAAAAAATAAAAAAAAATAAAAAAAATATAAAAATATAAAAAATATAAAAAAATTTTTAATTTAATTTATAAAATATGATTATTTATAAGATTTTAAGATATGATTATTTATATTAAATTAAATGTTGTTCTTGTTGTTCGAATGTAGATGGTTGAAGAGCTCTAGAACGAGGAGTTCCATTTCTAAGTTTTTCTATTTCTAAATCAATACTTTTTTGTTGTGCCATAAGTTTTGAAATTTGTTGTTCCCGCCAATTCCTAGTTTGTGTTTCTATAATATTGGCAAAATATAAACGTTCTTCTTCAGATTCATTATTTACCAATTGAATAGTAAACTTAACACTAGCTACTTCATTGAATGTAGCATCTACTGTCGTTGAGTTAACATTTTGTTGAAATCCAGATGTTCCCAGATTCGTGCCACCTTTAGAAGCACCGCATCTGGTAGCACCGCCTCTGGTAGCACCGCCTCTGGTAGCGCCACCACGATATTGTATAAGATCTTCTTCTGGTTCTACAAATTTTTTGTGCCTAATCATCTTATGAATAGTAAATGTCCCTTGAAAAATATTAGACAATTTGTTGGATGCGTCAGCAATTCCAGCTTCAACTTCTTCGGTTGGTGGAGCAATAAAGAAGAATTGTTCTCCTTCTACCCCCGTTTCATATCCATTTACTTGAGTATAACCATAATCGTTACTTAGAGGGATATAAAAGTTAGTACTACCCCTGGTATTTTTTACTTTTACTTCGCGACCATCTTTTGCTTTAATTATACCAAATTTATAATAAATATCTTCCTGGTTAAAACTTGGCGCACACTTTGTAACAAATTGCCACCTTTGATGAGTTGGAACTTTCGCAATTAGAACATTATGTTCCTTTGCAGAAATATCACTATCATCAGTCCCCAATGTTACAGGAGTCCAATGTTTATTATATTTATCTATAAGATTAACATTTAGTTCAATCGCTCCCCGAATACTATCTCCATCATCAGCATATTCAAATGGAAGAGAAATACACCTTCTTTCACCAAACAAATTGTTATCTTTTTTAGTAATATCACAAATGAGAACATTTAAAAGATTTGGATATTCGGCATCAGTTACTTGCCACACTTCACCATATTTAAAAGCATTTTCTCCACAATGTTGGCAGAAAGTTAAATCATATGGATCGTGTCTACTACCATCCTTATTATAAACTCCATACCATTTAATATTTCCATTGCGCCTATTTGGACCGATACACGCCCTTAGAGATTCATCACTAGACCGTGTGAATGGTGTAAAGACAGAAGTATCGGCACCATCTCCAAAGAAGTTGCTTGTAGTTTTAGACATTTTTGATTTATGTAATTGTTTGAGAGTTGTTTTTGGATTGTTTATTAGTTGTTTATTAAGTTGTTTTTGAATTGTTTATTAGTTGTTTATTAGTTGTTTTTGAATTGTTTGAGAGTTGTTTGTTAGTTGTTTGTATTATTTGTAGTCCAGTTTATATTTATTATTATATGAAAATCAATTTTATTATTTATAGGTCATCTAACAAGAAATTTTCAGTAGATTGAATAAAATAAAGTTATTACATATTATTCCACAACAATAAATCTACATCTCTTTTTATTTGTTTCCAAAGTTCTTTATCTCTATTATCAAATAGATTTCTAAATGCCTATTAATCTAAATGTCTATTAATCTAAATGTCTATTAATCTAAATGTCTATACACGTTTTAAATAACTTTGCCGTTACCAAATACATATTCGCAGATGATGAAGGTCTCCTATCCTCGAAATAACCTTTTTTATCTCTTTCTGTATTCCTTGGAATTCTTATAGAACAACCTCTATCGGCAACCCCATAACTAAATGTATTGATATCAGAAGTTTCATGTAATCCAGTAAGTCTTTCGCAATTATCATCCCCATATACATTAATATGTTCTAAATGTTTTTTCCTTAATTTATTTATAGCATCCATAATATGTTCCAACCCTCCTTCTTCTCTCATTTGGTTTGTCGAGAAATTAACGTGGCACCCACTACCATTCCAATCACCGGAAACGGGTTTGGCACCCCATTCTATTATATAACCATAATCCTCTCCTAACTTACTTAATAAATATTTTAGCATCATACTATCATCTGCCGCATCAATTCCATAATTACAAACCTGGATTTCCATCTGTCCTGGACATACCTCTAAATTAGATCCAGTAACTTGTATACCGGTTTTAACTGCCAAACTTAATGCCTCGTTCAAGAATTTTTTACCATATACATTTCCTTCGCCAATAGAGCAATAATATTGTCCTTGTGGTTTTGGATATCCAATAATAGGGAAACCTAGTGGTTTATTGGTTTTACCATCAAGTAAAAAGAATTCATGCTCTATTCCAAACATTGGTTCATAATCGGCACCGTGAGTTTTAAATAATTCCGCCGATATACTTCGTGTATTGGTGGAATGTGCCGTCATATTTGGAAGTAATGTTTCACATAAAACATAATATGAACCTTCAAAACCATCAACTTCGCTAGTATTTTTATAAATTTTACATGGTTTTAATAATACTTCGGAATTATCTCCAGTAGCTTGTCCAGTACTGGAACCATCAAAATCCCACATAGGAATATCACTTATTGTAAAGTCTTCGTGTTTTTTATTTAACACATCTTTAAAATATTTTAAATTTTTAGTTACTTTTACTTTTGAACGTAGTTCTTTAGAACCACCTACCCAAATATATTCTAGTCTTGTAGCCATTTTTATAGTATATAGTATTTTAAACTTTAAACTTTAAACTTTAAACTTTTTAAAAAAAAGTTTTATCAAAAAAAGTTATAGTTTATTTAAACTTTTAAAAAAAATGTTATAGTTTATATTTAAACTTTTAAAAAAAATGTTATAGTTTATATTTAAACTTTTTAAAAAAATGTTATAGTTTATATTTAAACTTTTTTAAAAAAATGTTATAGTTTATATTTAAACTTTTAAAAAAAATGTTATAGTTTATATTTAAACTTTTTAAAAAAATGTTATAGTTTATATTTAAACTTTTAAAAAAAATGTTATAGTTTATGGGGGTGTGATTGTTTTGGTATTAATTAATAATTTAATAAAAATAATTTAAAAATAATTTTTTATAATTTAATTAATATTATAATGGATTGGGATAGTGTAAATAATAAAACACCTCTTTTTAGTTTAGATGGTAGTTTTTTACAATGTAAAGTAGTAAATGTTTATGATGGAGATACTTGTAAAGTGGTTTTTCCATTTTCTGAAAAAATGTATAGGTGGAATATAAGATTAACTGGATATGACACTCCAGAAATGAGACCACCAAAAAATCAAGAAAATAGAGAACTTGAAAAACAACTCGCATATAAAGCAAGAGATTTTTTAACATCCAAAGTTATGAATACTAACCAACTTGTTTATATAAAATGTGGGGAATTTGATAAATATGGAAGATTATTGGGTACTTTATTTATAAATAAAGAAGATGAAAAATCTATTAATCAATTAATGATAGATGAAGGATATGGTTATGAATATGACGGAGGCACTAAAAAAAAGTTTATAAGTTTATAGTTTATAGTTTATAAGTTTATAGTTTATAAGTTTATAGTTTATAGTAAAATTGATTTATTTTTTTACACCTTACAAATAAAAAGACAATAAAAGACAAATAAAAAGACAAATAAAAGAAACTATACACACCTATACTTATAAAATGGCTACTTATACTCATTTTGGATATGTTAAATTTGATACCAGAGAGGAATCTGGATTTGTAATTGGTCCTAGGGGGAGATATATCAAAGATATACAAACAAAATTTGGAGTTAAAGTTTGTGTTACCAAACACCCATACGATCAATTTAAGATTAGCGCCAAAGATGCCGAAACGCTTTCAAAAGTTGTAGAAATAATTGAACGTACTATAACAGCTGTTAAAAAAAGTAAGTTAGAAGATAAACAAAAAGAAATTGACAAAATTGCCGAAAGTAAACATATTACCAAGTTGGTAGAAACTGAAGGATATTGTACCTACCATAAAGGTTACGGATGTAAGTGTAGTAGAGATAGTGATGGAAGAGTGAAGCACGGGAGCTATCCATTTAAAAAATGGTGTAAACAACATGATTCAATAAGATGCGATTGTCCAAGATTACCTTCTGGAGAAATGGTTACGAAATCTATAATGTATGGTAGATATGGACTAGACCCATTAAAGTTTTGTGCTAGACACCAATGTTGGTATTGTGCGTGTAAAAGAGATGTGGATGGAACCGTAATGTCTAGTTTAGATGGATATCCTATTGAAAAATATTGCGCGGTGCACGACTCTATTCGATGTGGTTGTATTAAATAAACTTAGTCTATTATAAAATATTTATTAAACTTAAATGAGTAAGAAAATAAAAAAAATGAATTTTATAAGACTACCTAAAAAAGAATTAAAATTAAATTATTATAAGATGAGTAATTCTAGATGCCAATTAAAAGATAATTTAGAAAAAATAAAATATTCTAAAAAAATTTTAGAATCTTTTTTTTCTATTCCAAGAGAACTTTTTATAGAAGATATAAACCAAGAAAAAGTGTATAAAAATGTATCTATTAAATCTAGAAACAAAATACATAATAAACCTAGTTTTATTTGCGAAATGATAAAACAGTTAGATGTAAAACCATATCATAATGTATTAGAAATGGGAACAGACACTGGATTTACAGTATCAATAATTTCACAGATGGTAAAAAAAATAACTATCATAGAAAAGAATAAACCTTTAATTTTGGAAGCAAAAAAGATAATAGATATTTTAAAGGGTAGGCAAATATTAAGAAATAATATAGTTTTAATTCACGGTGATAGTAATAGAGGATATAATATTAACGCTCCATATGATAGAATTATTTTGGCGTTAAAAGATAATAGTAAAGTGTATAATAGTAAAACATATAGTAAAACATATAGTAAAACGTATAATAGTAAAACATATAATATTAAATTACCTATAGATATTGGAGGTCAATTAAAAGAAGGTGGTATTATTATAGCATATAGTATTTCACAAAAAAAAGAAATTATTCATAAATTTATTAAAACCAATGGGACACTAATTAATATTTCTTTAGGCACTAAAAAAGGACACTATAGCACTAAAAAAAGCACTAAAAAAGGAACCAATATAAATTTAAAAACTATAAAAAAAGATTATACTGGAATGGTGAATGGTAGAAATTTAAATGAATTATTATCGCATTATCAGATAGGAATAACAAAGTGTAATTTATTTAATAGTATGAAGGGAACAATTACACCTCCTACATTTAATTCCTTTATAAATATTCCACGAGAATTGTTTATGCCTTTTCAATATATAGAAAATACTTATATTGATAGACCACACCCTATGGCATATAACCAAACTATTTCGCAACCAAGTTTAGTTTGTAAAATGATAGATTATTTAGATTTAAAACCTACAGATAAAGTTTTAGAAATCGGCACAGGATATGGTTATAATTCGGCAATTTTAAGTAGAATATGTAAAACGGTGGTTACTATGGATATAGTTATAGGTCTGGTTGAAGGTGCCAGAGAAGTTTATAACTTTTTAATTAAGAAAGGAATATTACGAAATAATATTATAGTTTTATATGGCGACGGTTATAAAGGATATACTCTAGAACAGCCATATAATAAAATAATCGTGACTTGTGGTGCGGAAAAAGAAGTTCCTACCGAATTATTAAAACAACTATCGCCAAATGGAGGAATATGTGTAATACCTATAAAGAATAGAGCGGCACTAGGTAGAGAAGATATTTATAGGTATACTAAAATTGGCGAAAATATAAAAGAAGAAAAATTAATAGGTGTTAGATTTGTTCCATTTAAAAAAAGTAGTATAAAAACTAAAATAATAATATAAAATTGATTTATTTAATATTAATTAACTTTAATAAATTATGGAAATTTCAAACCAAGATAAAAAACTTATGATTTCTACCCTGGGAACATTACGCTTTAATAGTTATAATGATTTAGTTCAAAATATAAAAAATGCGCAAAAAGAATTATTACCAGAACTATTTAATCTTATGGTTAATGGAGATACACAAATGTATAATGGAGATACAAAAATGTATAATGGAGATACACAAATGTATAATGGAGAAAACCAAATAATAGAAAATAAAGATAAATATAATAAAATTAAATTATTAGATGGAAGATGGTCATTAAAAACTATAATATTTTATCATTATAATAGAGTAAAAAATATAACAGAAGAACAATTTAATGAAATTAATCAATATCTTGGTTAGTTTTTATTTGAACTCTACTTCACCAATACTTTCTACTTTGGCATATACAAAACCTTCTTCACCCTTTACACCTTCAATTATCAAGTCTTCCATATTCCATCCTAATATATAAATTTCTAACTGATCTGTTAATAATTCTTTTAAGTCTTCTATTTTTAAATTATATTTACATTTTTTTAAAATTAATTTTATATCTAAATTGTCTTTAACATTTACTGTTATATTTCCCTTATCTACTATAAAACCATCAGCTTTTTCATGTATAAATACATCTTTTGGACTCATATAATCTTCAGAATTAAATAAATTAATTAACTTATTTTTTAATACCACTTTATCAAAATCTTCTATTACAGAAACATATTCGTCACCTCTTAATTTGAATACATCTTTAACTTTAAAAGATAAATGAACGTCAATAAAAGTATTAACAGCACCAACTCCTTTATGTGTTTTTTTAGACTTATCGCGTAACCAATCCTGTGCTATCAATTTCATATCATCGCTATAATAATTTTCTAACATACTTCTTAATGATTTCACGCTATTTTTATCATTCGCTTCTTTCATTCCAGACGATCTTGTAGTAATTTTTTCCCACGCTCTTATAAATGAGTTTAATTGTCGTATCATTTCATCCTTCTTCATTTTATTAAATGATTTGGGTTTAGGTTTCCACATTCCTTTATAATTTGTAATTGGTTTATTTTGTTTAATTGGTTTATTTTGTTTAAGACTTCGTTTAGAACTTTTACTTTTAGACCTTTTCCTTTTAGATTTTCCTTTAACTCCTTTTAAACTACAAGTAGTATTTATTTTCCCTTGCGTTTCTTCTTTTAATTCTTGTAATTCGTGGGTTTCGCTATTATTTTCATCTATTTGTTCCGTTAATCTAATAAATTTTGTATGATTTTTTAATTGTTCCCCCAAATCTTTAATAAGTGTTTTAGAACCTTTTTTCCCACCACCTTTATGACCTATTCTTAAGGTATACGATTCTACTACACATTGAACGAAATCTTGATAAATATCTTCCCCAATGGAATTAGAATTACTGTTATCTTTCATAATAAATGATTTTATAGGACTTCTACCATTAAAAGGTGGTTCTATACCTCCATTTAGTTTTTTAACTATTTGTCTAAATTCCCAAGAACAATAGTTATTAGGTAATTTTGTCAATTCATCTAAAGTAAGCCATAATACTTCCGCTATTTCATGTTTAAATTCCAATGGTGTTTTATTACCAGCAATAACGTGATTATTTACTTCAAAATATTTAGTTTTATATGCTTCTATAAATTTTTTAGGATTTATTTTACTGGGTGGTAAAACAATTCCAGTTTCTTGCTGTAATTCTCTTATGGCACTTATATAGCCATTTCCTCCATTACTCGCCTCTATACCGCCTTTAGGAAATCCAAATTTATATTTAAAAATTTCATCCATTTCATATAGTTTGGGATGTGGAGGAAATCGTAATTTTCTATTTAAACTTCCCGAATTTTCTAAATCTTTTTTTTTTCCATGAATAAATAATTTTAATCCTTCTTCTATATCATTATTTGAAATTCTTAATTCATTACAAAAATTAATATCTGATATTTGCGGATAGAATCTTTGAACTACTACACAATATTTATTATTGGTAGATTTAAGTAAAACACCACGTTTTGTTGCCATTTTATAATATAATAATATATAAAATGGTAAAAAATTGTATAAAATGGTAATAATTGTATAAAATGGTAAAAAATTGTATAAAATGGTAATAATTGTATAAAATGGTAATAATTGTATAAAATGGTAATAATTCTATAAAATGGTAATAATTGTATAAAATGGTAATAATTGTATAAAATGGTAATAATTGTATAAAATGGTAATAATTGTATAAAATGGTAATAATTGTATAAAATTAAATAATACTATATAAAATTAAATAATACTATATAAAATGGTAATAATTGTATAAAATGGTAATAATTTATTTTTTTCTTTGAGATTGTCTATTTTTTCTTTTAGGTGATGTTCTTTTATGTGATGTTCTTTTAGGTGATGTTCTTTTATGTGATTTTTTTTTATGTGATTTTTTTTTAGGTGATTGTCTTTTAGGTGATGCTCTTTTATGTGATTGTCTTTTATGTGATGTTCTTTTAGGTGATGTTCTTTTAGGTGATGTTCTACTTTTTCTTTTTTTTGTTCCACCACCAAGTGTTTTAGTTTTTTTGTATTCTATGAGGGATTTATTGGTGGTAGGATCAAATTTAAGTGTTTTGATTCTAGGTTGTGTAACCCAAGTTTGCTCTCCGGAAGGCGAGGATTGGTTGTTCCAAACGGAATGTATCTCTTTTTGTATTTTTTTGTTATCTTTATTAATTACTTTGAACTGTCTGTTGGCGATGCTTTTGACTCCTGCCAAATTGCTACTGTTTTTAATAAGTTGTTGGTTGCGAGTGTCTAAAATTGAATAAACAAGTGCATGGTCAGATAACCAAGAATTTTCAGGTTCTTTCCTATTCCAATACGGATGTAAAATGTTTGTTTCTTTCGTCCTTCCGGCATCTTCTTTTAATGGGTCTAATTGGTATTGGTATGAATTGTTTGATCCAGACATTCCAACAAAATCCGTATTATATGCCCGCTTGTCTCCCTTACCTTCCCATAATTGGTCATTTCCCAAAGTAGTAGTGAATCTTTCTTTTAAACAAACACCAACGTTATCTGGTGAAGTTAATCCAAATTCTGTTTGAAAATTTTTCCATATTAATATGTCTTCTGGGCGAACACCTCCTTCTCTTTCTCCCGTTTTTTTGGGTTGTTCTTCCGCAACATTATTGGGTTGTTCTTCCGCATCATAGGGATTACCATTAAATCCTGGAACATAATATTTAGTTTCAGTTCTGTTTAATTCTTTATCTTGAAAAAAAGGAAAATTAAAATCACCCGCTATAATAATTTCGTGGTATTTGTAAGTGGTTCGTATTGCTTTAACAAGTGCTGATAAAGCTTTTAATTCTTGTGTTTTAACGCCAATACTTTTAATATCAGTAGTTGAATCCAAATGAACACTTATTAAAATTTTAGTTTTTCCAATTAAATGAACATCTACATTTTCCTTTCTGTTAATCCATGCTTTACCAGGTTTTTTTGCTTTTCTTAGTGCTTCTGCTGCTATTGCTGCTTCTGCTGTTGCTGCTGAATGCTGATACATTGCTGCTTTTACTGTTTTTAGTTCGTTCTCTAGTGCTTCATATTCCTTAGCAGCTACTTGCCATTTAGCTTCCTTTACATTTTTAATCGCTTCAAATATCTCATTACTGGTTGATAATTTATTGTATTCTTCTGTTGCTGTATCTTCTGCATCTGCTTCTGTTTCTGGTGCTTCTGTGGCTGTTGCTGTACCTTCTACATCTGCTTCTGTGGCTGATTCCGCTTTTTTTTTTAATTTTTGTTTAATTATGACGTTTGTTTCTTTTAATTTTGCTTGCAGTTTTTGTATATTATCGTCATATTCATTCAAATTTATAATTTCCTCACTTTCTTTACAAAAAATTGACCGACAAAAATTATCACCCGCCGAGAATGTATGTCGTTCAGTATCTTTTCCAGTCTTTCGTAGTGTAATTGTGTCATCTTTGTAATTTAACACTCCTACCCTTAACTCTTTTATACCGGGAAGCTCATTTGATTTAATTTCATAATCAAACTCGGGACATACTAAAATACCACCTTCACCACCTTCAAAAAAATTTTTTATTTGATCTATTATAAATGCTCTCTTTTGATCATAAAATTTGTTTTTAAAATCGGGTTTCATACACTCATTTAGAGGTATTTCTCCTTCATTATCTACATCACCTACATCACCTAATTTAAATCCACCATATAAACCCATACCCTTTCCTGTCTTTACATTCCCATCTTTTCCTTCAATTTTAAACGGAAATCCCATAGAAAACTCTTTTAAAAAATCTGCTAATGTTTGTATCTTTTTATTTTCTAAACAAGCACTAACAAATTTAATCACTGTTGTTTTATTTATCAAACTTTCTAATTTTGTATATGCGTCTATAACTTCTTTTGTTATTGGTAATTTTGCTGCTGCTTCTGCTTCTGCTTCTGCTTTTGCTGCTTCTGCTTCTGCTTCCATATGTTCCACCACCTTTGCTGCATTTTCTTCTACTGCTGCTTTTGCTGCTTTTGCTGCGGCTGTTTTTAAATTGTTAAAAAAATCAGTGATTATTTTTTTATTATAACCATTTAATGATATTTCTTTATTGTTTGTATATATTTTCATCCAGCCTTCCGCGGGCACCTCTTGTAAGGCCTCCTCAACGGGCACTAAACTTATCTCTTGAAATAATTTAAATATATTTTCTGTATCTTGGGGCGACAAACCTTCATAGATATCCGAACACGTAGACATTCCTCCAGCCAAAACATTAAAAACTCCAACTTTCGTTTTACTCATTTTTATATAATATAAATATAAAATAATTTTGGATAAATCATTAATTTATAAATTAAATAATTGTATAAAATGGTAAAAAATTGTATAAAATGGAAATAATTCTATAAAATGGTAATAATTCTATAAAATGGAAATAATTCTATAAAATGGTAAAAAATTGTATAAAATGGAAATAAATATTCCTATATAAATTAAATAAATATTCCTATATAAATTAAATTGTATATAAAATTTAAATTATTTTTTTGCCAAATATTCTTTTTTTTTCTTTATTAATTCTTGAATTTGTTTCATAGTTAAAGTAATTGGGTCATAACTTTTTGGAATGTTATAATTTTTACCATTAAATTGGAAGTAAGGACCGAATTTACCAGTTTTAATACTAACTTCTCCAATTTTTCTTAATTCCCCTGATTTTTTATCAGTTCCATCTTCTTTAGGTTCTGGATTTTCTAATTTATCTTTTAAAAATTCGGTTGCTTTTTTTAAATCCAATTCTTCTTCTATAGAAAAGTTTTTACTATCATATTTTAGATATAATCCATATTGTCCTTTATTTAAAGTAATTTCTTTCTTATTATATTTTCCTAATTTTTTAGGAAATTGTAGAAGTTCTAATGCTTGTTCTAATGTAACTTCTTCAATTTTAATATCTTTTAATGGACAGAATTTATTATTAGAACCAGTATCTTTAAGTTGAACGAGGGGTCCAAATTTTCCAATATAAGTTAATACTTCCAAACCAGTATCTGGACAATTACCTAGAATTCTCATATATTTATCTTTTTCTTTTGTATTAGAAATTGTATTTTCTGGAAGTTTAGGTTTAATCATATCGTAAATTTCTTGTACGATTCCGTTCCAAAGTTTTTCTCCTTTGGCAATAAGGTCTAATTCTTCTTCAACGTATGCCGTAAATTTATAATCAATTATTTCTGCGAAGTTCTCTAATAGAAATTTATTAACAATTTCTCCAATAGATGTCGGAAATAATTTATTCTTATCCCCACCGATTTTTTGTTTCTCCTCTTTTTCAATAATTTCATCTTTCTCTAATTTAATATTTTCTAACAAAACTTCCCTTCCTTCAATACTTTTTTTCTCTATATAATTCCTATCTTGAACTGTAGTTACCATACTAGAATATGTACTTGGTCTCCCAATACCAAGTTCATCCAATTTTTTAATAAGACTTGCTTCTGTAAATCTTGCTTGTGGAGGTTTTGAATATTTTTGATTAGATAAAATGGTTTTATAGGAACAATCTAATCCCTTCTTTATTTGTTCTAAAATCTTTTTACCATCTTTTTCCAATTGTTCTATATGGTCTTCTGTATCTTTATCCGTATCCATATCTGTATCTGTATCCATATCTGTATCTGTATCTTTATCCATATCCTTATCCTTATCCTTATCCATTTCCTTTTTGTAAATACTGGTGACTTTAAGAAATCCTTCAAATATAATAAATTCTTTTTTACTAACAAAATTATTTTTATGGATAATATCTTCGTCGTCTTTAAAACCTATTTTAATATTAGTGATTTCTACTTTAGCGGGTTTCATTTGACTCATAACAGTTCGCTGCCAAATTAATTTGTATAGTCTATTTTCTCTATAAGTAATATTTTCTCTATAAGTAATATTTTCCAAATCTATTAAAGAGTGTTTTGAAAATTTACAAGGTCTACACGCTTCGTGTGCTTCCTGACTATTATTATCTTTACTTTTATATTTGGTTTCTTCAAAATAATCTTCTCCAAATTCTTTTACTACTTTTTTCTTAATATCTTCTAAGGCATCTTCCGATAGTTGTAAAGAGTCTGTTCTCATATAGGTAATATGACCACCTTCATATAGTTTTTGTGCGATAGACATAGTTTCTTTTGGGGACATCCCTAATTTACAACTGGCTTCTTGTTGCAGAGTGGAAGTAATGAAAGGTGGCGAAGGTTTTCTAGTAGTATTTTTATTTTTAATATCATGAATAAAGAACTTATTTAATTTCCAAAGTTTAAATAATTTATCTAATGATGTTTTCTTATCAATATCTTTACTATAGACTGCTTCCAATGTAATATTTTTATTTTTAGAAATAGGTAATTCGAATGTTCCAATTGTCTTATAAAATGGTGTTTCTTCAAATTCTTTAATACTATTTTCCCTTTCGATAATTAATTTAACTACTACACTTTGAACCCTTCCAGCAGATAATGATTTCTTTTCTTTATAACTACTCTGGATTTCTTTCCAAAGGATAGGAGAAATTAGATAACCGATTACTCTATCAAGAATCCTTCGTGCCTGTTGCGAATAGAACATATTAATATCGAGAGTTGTTGGATTTTTGACTGCCTTTAGAATCGCTTTTTTAGTGATTTCTTTAAAAATAATTCTTTTAGTTTTACTAGTTGGCACTTTAAGGACATTTTGAACGTGCCAACCAATAGATTCACCTTCTCTATCAAAGTCACTGGCTAACCATAACTTATCACAGTTTTTCATTTGACTTTTTAATTCTCTTACCACCTTTTCCTTCCCACTAGACACAATATAATTGGGGGTGAAACCATTTTCTAAATCAACTGAAATATTTTTAGGATCTAAATCGCGAATATGACCAAAACTCGCCATAACAATAAACTGGTCTCCTAAAAAACTTTGAATTTTCTTAATTTTCGCTGGGGATTCACAAATCACTAAATTCTTTTTTTTTGATTTTTTCATAAGGAAATCATCAGGTAATGGTGGCGAAGGTGTATTATACATTTTTATTTTTATTTATTTAAAGTTTAGAATCAATTTTATTTATTAATATTTATTTATTTATAAGTTTAGAATAAAATTTTATTTTATTGGTTTTTATTTAATGATATACAATAACACCATTAAATCCTTTATTATAAATGTTAAAGAACGTAAAAATAGAAGAATCGCCTGTGAAAAAATGTTAAAACGAAAGAATTTAATTAGTAATTTTTATATTCAACCATTACATTCTAATTCCATAGAGGGAAATAAAATAAGTCATATTTCATTAATTAAAAAATGTAAAGACGAAGGGATGGAATCCGTATTAATACTCGAAGATGATTTTAAAATAATAGGAAGTCTTAAAGATTTACCACCACTACCAGAAAAATGGGATATACTTTATTTGGGAGGAGAAGTTATTAGAAAATTAGAACCTATTAAAAATGGGTGGGTTAGATGTATCAATAAAAGACACCATGCTTATATAGTGAATCTTAAAAATGTGGAACTTATTAAAGAAATGGAAAAATGTTTAGATAAAAAGAGTAGAAAATATTGTGATTGGATGACTGAAAAGGTTCAACCAAGATTTAGAACATATATGCTAAATCCTATGAAAATAATTCAATATGAAGGGCAAAGTGATATAACTAAAAAATATGAGATTTATAATGATATGGAAGATAGTATCAATGGGTTTTTTATCCCACAACATAGTTTAAAGAATGATATGTTTAATTTAAAACTTCCTGAAATGAATGATAGCGAATTACCAAAAATTTCCGTTATTACTATAGTTAATCAATCTAGAGAAATTTTTAGTTTGTCTTTAAGAAATTTTAATGAATCTTTTTATCCAAAAGAAAAAGTGGAATGGGTCGTAGTTGAATATATAAAGAATGACTCGTGTATAAAGAATGACTCGTGTATAAAGAATGACTCGTGTATAAAGAATGACTCGTGTATAAAGAATGACTCGTGTATAAAGAATGACTCGT
>Ga0209119_1000607_pt1 | contig 36575 bp, 37 predicted proteins | sample COG_03_FD_184747 | JGI IMG/M metagenome (GOLD analysis project Ga0209119, IMG submission 184747) | Pelagic Microbial community sample from North Sea - COGITO 998_met_03 (SPAdes) (version 2) | ecosystem: Environmental > Aquatic > Marine > Neritic zone/Coastal water | place: Helgoland, sampling...
CATGAAATATTATAATGTTGAGCGACTACATTCAGCTAATTTGGATCAATCGCCAATTGAATTTGAAAACTCCTTTAGAAAAGTGTCCGGTTGGACTTGACCAGAACAAGTCAACAGATCTCAAATTAGCGCCGAATTTAATAGCCTTGGCTTACCAATCAAGACCCAATGGCCCTGTGATTAAAGAAAAACATAATGAGTATAAAAACCTGTTGGATAAATACAATGAGGAAGATGTTTAATTAGTTAAAAAAGAATAGGGAGCAAGGTAGGTACTAACCTTTGTTGAGGACGTAATAGTTAATTGCTAATAAGGAGTTCATATTTTTTAAGGATAATGAAACACACGGTAAACTCTCTCAAATAAAACATAATTGAATTGTTTTATTCATTGGTAATGACACTTAAATTTATATATTGGAAATATTCTAGTTGAACGTAGCAGAAAAAAAATTGATAAAAATTAAATTAGCAGCAATAGCCAGAGACGAAGCGGCCTATTTGCCAGAATGGATTTTTCACCACCTTGATTTTGGTTTTGATGAAATTGAAATTTATATCAATAACACGGTTGATAACTCATCAGCAGTACTTGAAAATATAACTGATAATTATCCGGTAAAAGTAATCAATGCCGATAAGTTATTTAAAAAATCCTCTTCTAACTTTCAATCTCTAGCCTATACAGAAATAACTAAAAATGCGCTTGCTGATGGTTTTACTCATTTAATGTTGTTAGATATCGATGAATTTTGGACCCCCGCTGATTTTAAAACATCTATTAAAGAGGCTATACGGTTATTTAATTATCCTCAAGTGATCAATTTTAATTGGTTTGTTCACTGTGATGAAGAGCCATTTTCAACTTAATGGCCCTTGGGAAAAAGTACGATTACATAATGTAACAGGTAAAGATCTTGTTTATACCCGTGGTAATGGAGATAGTTTTGATTTTGGTGATTCAAAATTGTGTGGATTATCGAATGCACAGTGTTTAACACATGATTATTTTGTTATTCACCGTATGTATAGAAGTGAGATGGAGTATATCTCTTTACTAGGTAGAGGTAGGGCTAATAAATCAAAGATTAAAAATAATAGACCTGGGTACTATAAATCTGAAGAAATAGATAAGCTGGGGAACGATTATGATGTGATCGAGTTTTCTCCTGATTTATTGAAAGACTATTATTTGAGATTTGATCAGTTTATTCAAGCTTGTTCATTAGCTCCTATTATTGCTCAGAGTGAAACTTTTATTAAAAGTAGATTTGATAAAGTCATGGGTTGGGCTGCAAAAGCCAAAGGTAGCGATGCTGATTTATTTTACAAATTATTCTTAAATATCCAATTACCACAAGTTATTGATTTAAGAAAAGTCTTATACCGTAAAGTTGTTCAAAATAAACTTGATCAAAGAGTAATGATTAAACATTCATGGTTGTATTTAATATACAGCATAGCAACCAAGTTATTTCATCATTTAGGATTAACGCGTTTAACGCGTAAGTTTGCTTTTTATGCTTCTAAAAATGCATTTGATACGAATGATAAATTATTGCTAGATGGTGCTGAAATAGCTTTGAAAAAGATCTCGTTCCCTAAACAAAAGTATGCTGATTTTTACCGTGAAATGGCTATTTATTATTATAACCAAGGGGAACTTATACTGGCTTGTCGTTTCATTAATGAAGCTAATAAATGCCGACCAAATGGGCCAATGATTATTAAGTTGCATAAATTGTATAATGAAGAAAGCTAATAAGGTGTCTTAAACCAGACGTATTGCGTTTATATTGTTGCTTATTTTACATGATTTTTTAAAAAAAGAGTTGTACCCATATTATGTTTTGGTCACCCATTCCCACTACCGATTTGTATTTCTTGAACAGTTGTAACCCGCTTATTTCAAACTATCCGTGGCAAGATATTAATAACACTAAACCGATTAAACGTTTAGGTGACAATACCTTTCAGTGTGGTAATGAGGTGTTGGTGATCCGGCGTGATAAAGAAAAGTTATTGCGGTCAATTATTAGTAATAAAGCCTTAGAGCTTATTTATTTAATTGACGACAACATTTGGCAAGCAAAATACGATACTAGTTTACCCGAAGAGTATAAAAACAGGTTGAATAACTTTGCTTGCGGTATGGCTAATCAATTAATTAATTAATAAAGCCTCGTTGGTAGTGGTGTCTAATAATAATTTAATTCCCCACTCACCAAATAATAAAGCAATAGCTTGTTTGCACCCTCTTTGGCATGCAGTACCTCCTAGCGGCGCTCACTTTAACGTTAATGAAAGTAATGCTGAAATAAAACTAGTACATTTAAGAATGAATAGCCATTTAGCTGGTTTTGAATTTTGTTATGCCATTGTTGAGCGTTTATTAGCTAAATATGAGCAGCTTTCTTTTAGTTATTATTCTAACCAGCTCTTAATGGGCGAGTTAGACCATCACCCAAGGGTGAACCGTAAAAAAGTGATGCGTTGGGCTAAGTATAAAAAGTACTTTAAGCGTTTTACTATTGCTGAGCAATGTTATCACTTAGCGCTTTATCCTATTGTTGATACGCCTATTAATAACTCACGTTCTATTAATAAAATTTTAGAAACAAGTTTGGTTGGTTGTGCAGGTGTGTACAGTGATTCATGGAATTACGCACAATATATACAACATGGTACTAACGGCTTAAGCCTTAATAATAGTGTTGAGCTGTGGATTGATGAAATATCTAGGTTAATTGACCCCCCTGATGCTTTACAGGCTTTATATCAGGGAAGTGTTACTAACTTTCACCAGTTAAACAGTCATCAAGAACAAAAGCGTTTTTGGCAACAACATTTTGTAGGAGTGGTATGAGTTTTACGAGCCAAGTGATTCGTTTGTTTTTTATGAAACCTCACCGAGTGTTAATCGCTCTTTTTTGGTTTATGCAAGGTAAAAAACAACGAGCGCTTAACCGGTTACGTTTGTTAGTAACACCTGAGATGCATTATCAATTATGGTTAAGCCAAAAAGAGAAAGAGGCTTTACATCCAGCAAGTACTAATAATGTAGCTGATGATTCGCAATCGCCTATTCGCTTTCTGGTTTGTTGTTGTGATGGCCAAATGCTCTATGTACAAAATATGGATCAAAAAACACATGCAATATTAGCAGGCATAGGCATTGGTAATATACCAAAAGAGCGGATCCAAGGTTATCTTGATAAAGGCGTACTTTTACCTTTGGGTATTAAACAACAAGATAACGCTGAGTCTTTTTTAGCATGGAAAATCAATAACAAAGTAAAGGATTAAGAGCCCTCACCGAAATGTTAATGGTTTAGAAAGACGTCGATAAAGCCTTCAAACTAGCTGCCAGACCATTATTCGACAGTATTATTGGCTTCCTGAGTTTGTAACGGTGTTGTGTCTGTGATGAATATATCTTTACAAGATAGCCAGCCATATTAAATAACAAAGAAGCTAACAAAAAAGCCAACAAGTCTTTGATGGTGTTATAATTTGTAGCTAACTACTAACGTAACCAACAAGGTTGATAATAGTCTTATGCCATCATGGATATGCCCCTCTTGTTCAAATGTGCTGTCACTAAATAATCATATCTGGGCTTGTTCCAATGGCCATAGTTATGATGTGGCTAAAGAGGGATATGTGAATTTGCTATTAGTCCAACATAAAAATAGCAAACAGCCTGGTGACAATAAACAAATGGTTAATGGGCGCCGTGCCTTTTTGGCGTTAGGGTTTTATCAACCCCTGGCGGATGCTATTTCCTACATCTTTAATCAGCACCTTGCAACAATTACACACGAGTCTGCAGTGAGTTTCTTCGATGCGGGTTGTGGTGAAGGTTATTACATGGCTCAAGTGAGTCAATATTGCAACCAAACTGACCTTCAGATTGAGTTTAGTGGCTTGGATATTTCTAAGTTCGCAGTACAAAAAGCCGCGAAAAAATATTCAAATAATCACTATGCTGTAGCCAGCACGTTTCAACTGCCGTTAGAAAACAACAGTCAAGATGCAGTTTTACAAATTTTCGCGCCCAGCAGCGAACTTGAAATTCATCGAGTATTAAAGTCCAGCGGAATATGGATAACCGTTAACCCAGCAGCGAATCATTTATTTGAGTTTAAACAGGCCTTATACGACAAACCGACTGAGCACAAAGCAGAACAAGTCACGCCTCAAGAGTTTGAATTATCACAACAGTTAAATATTAACTTTGTTATGCAACTTACTGAACCCGAGCAAAGGGAAAACCTGTTGATGATGACACCTTATTATTGGTCGGCTACTGCAGAGAAAAAGCAGATGTTGGTGGATAACTTACAACAGTTTACCACTGATTTTGATATCAGAGTGTATGTTAAAACCTAATGGTAGAGCCTGACCCAGCGTGTTTTTGAGAGCTTTTATAGAGATAAAATATTAAATCGGGGGGCAGGGTCAACTTAAAATTTATATGTCAGCTAGTTTAAGCCTTGATACGAATTGCGCAGATATTCATTTTAAGAGTCGGTTATCGGATACTTTTGGCAATGACAGAACCCACTTTTTAGGTCTTTCATCCTGAATTAATTTTACAGTTTAGGTCTGCAAATGGCACAAAGATCTCAGCCAAGATTAACGTTCGACTCTACTCATTATAGCTTTCAATGTTGGAGGTGTCTTAACGAGTATTGTGATGAACAGCAACCACTAAGTTCTTTATTGAACAAACTTAAGACCTTTGCACACGGCGGCTTAAGGTTGGTTTTTCTGACACTTTCGCACTAGCAGTATTTGCAGCTTGAAGTGTTCATACCACAAAATCATGCTAGTTGCAGCCGAGTGAGAAGTTTCCACGGCTGCCCATCGTTTATTTAAGTTGTGACTTAAAGTAGTTAAAGGAATGGAGAAAGGCATCACGGATTTTTTTCGCTTCCTTCAGATACTCGTCCATTTTTTCCTCACTTTCCTCTTTCCACTAGTCTAATTTATCAGTTAGCGGTTTAGCTTGTTCTTTTAACGATGCGATTTGCTTTTCGATTTCAGCTTTGACCTCAGCTTGGGCCTGGCCGGCTTTAACTTCAAGTTCTGCTATTTTTTCACTAAACTCATCAACAGTTTGCTTAAGTTTGGTTGCATATTCATCGCGTTTGCTCATTTTTACCCCGATTATGATTTGATTAACACTAAGATTTAGAACCAATCTTATAAGATAGGAATGAAAAACTTTTTGACGCACGTCAATTCTTGACTAAATACTCTTAAGCTAAGAGCTTTGCAGTCTTGGCGATTCAAAAAACGTGTAAAGTATTCTGACATTGGGAGGGGATGTCTGGTTATGGCAAGTTTCAGACGCACTCTAAAACTTTGCGAACGACCGCTTTACAATAAAGCCATCGAAGACTAATACTCACTAACCAGCCGCCGATTGTCTTTGAAAACGACCAGTGTATAGGTGATTCATCCTAAGGCTGATACAAAATTTTTCTGTTGGGTGAGAAAGGCAGAGCTATTACATAAATTGAGAACGTCCCCGCTAATTAAACGGTTCATTGGTTACTTGAATACAGATATACACTTTTCGAAACATTAAAACCCCAGCATTCCCTCAACATTTTTGTAGAATAGCCGCACTCTTAGTGCAGCTTGAATCCCTAATTTATGATAATAATTCCTTCAGCCCGCTTAAGTTATACATTAATGACGAAAGCAGACAGCGAATTGTTCTTTCAACTCGATCAAGACCCACAGGTGATGCGATTTCTCAATGGCGGCAAACCCGCTACCATGACCGAAATAAACGAGATTTTTATTCCTCGAATGGAACGTTATCTCAATGAGCAAAAAGGGTGGGGATTGTGGCAAGTCAATATTAGCTCAAGCAACGAATATATTGGTTGGATATTCGTGCGGCCAATGCACTTTTCTCAGAGGCACCCGAGTTCGATAATGTAGAACTGGGCTGGCGCTTTTTTCAGTCACCTTGGGGCAAAGGGTATGCCAGTGAAGCTGCTTTACACATCAAGAATACCCTTGCAAATAACGATCTTAAACATTTCTCTGCCATTGCTGTAAAAGATAATCTTGGTTCAATAGCCGTAATGAAAAAAATTGATATGTCCTACGTAAAAACCTATCTGCATAAGGACCCATTGTTTGAGCGCCACGTTGTATATTATCAATTTTAAAGATAAATGTGGTACTAGCAGAAATCACATATCAACAGCACTGGTTTACGAGTATGTTGGGCTAGATAAAATCCTTAACCTGCATCAATCATGGTCATATGATTATTACACTTCTTGCAAACGAATTGATGCTAACTGGTTACGTGATAGGGGATGTTTTGTCTGGCTTTTCGAACAGTCCTCTGCGCTAAACGCTTATATTTTGTACAGTAGGGATAACAAGCGTTTTATTTAGCGATAATATTGTCGTTAAAGATATTTTATTTATAAGGGGCGAATTGAGCGTTTTGCCGAAAAGCGACTGAGATGTTTCATTCCTTGGCTAAGAATATTAAGGTCAACCTGACTAAAGACTTCGTCGCGTGTGTTTAAATCAAACACACGCACATTGCCATTTTTCATGATTTCGATCCGTTGCTTGTTGGTTAATAACATCACTTTACTGCCTTTTGTGCTGACAATATAGTTGAGGTTACCTTTCTGGGTGAGTGAACTCCCAGTACTGTAGGCTTTAGGCTGTGCTGCACAGCCCAATAAATTTAATGCTGTTGGTGCAATATCTTCTAAGCTAGACATCGATTTATTAATGGTGATGTTGCTCAACAATGTATTTTTAAAAGCGTGCTGAGCAACCAGGTTTGTGACTATAACTTGATATTGCGTTAAGACCTTTTCTGTTAATATTTCATCCAATTGCGCTGCTTCGACAAAACCAATGGATAAATTGCTCGTGGCATCGAACACGCCTTGTTTAAATTTTCGCCAACCTTGTTGATAACTTGCCAGCTGTTGATAGCTAGTATTATTGAGATACAACGCTACGTTTAACCCCATTGAGTTGGGTAATTGTAATAATAGTGGCGAGTAACTTTTCAAAGCTGAGTGATACAACTCAGGCAAGCCGTATAAAACAGTTGTGATGCCATTGTCTATAGAGGATTCCAGCAGGTAGTGATGCTCAAAGTTAGACAGGCCTGATTTGGAAACTGGCAATTCTCCTTCTACTAGTGATAACAGCAAAACTTTTTTGCTGTTATCTACTGAGCAATAAACTGACTCTGCTGGATAAATAATACCCTTGATGGTTTGATTGAATTGCAACGCTTTGCGTTGCTGGTAGTCTTCTATATCGAGCAGGCTGTATTTGGCCATCAAGGTTTTAGCCGTCGCTGGATAAGACAGGGGGAACATATTGTCTTGCTGCACAATTGGCTGATACAGGTTGGCATCAGCCCAAACATGCAAGGCATGGCTGATAACAAAACAGCTCACAAAAAATCCACTGATAGGTAATCCTAATTTGCGATTTTGTAATCTGCCGATGCGTTGCCATAACGCATTCGCAACAATTAATTGAAATGACAACCAAACAACAAATAACAACAGCAGAAAGCCCCACTGTTGCCAACCAAACTGAGCGATGGCAGTTTGTGTTTCGGCGCGTATCAACTCAGCTGAATTAAGACTGAGGTGTACGCCATACTTATTATACAGTAGTGCATCAAAAGCCAATAATGCTAAGCCCAAAGCGGCTAAAACTGAACTCAGTGTTTTCACCACTTTTACATTGGGCACTAAGTAGCACAATGGTAGGATAAGCATGATAAACCCAAAAAATGTCAAAAACCCTATATGGCTCAACCAGTTGGTGAATAGGTAAAAGGTGCCAATTACCGAACCAGGAGCCGGAGAATTAAGAATATAAATAGCCGCAATAGTGACTGCGATAATAATATTAAGCAGCGCAAACCAGTGACTCCAGTTAACCAATTGGGTGACTACTTTTCTGCGTGGGGTTTCTGCTAGGATCATTTAACCTGTCGACCTTTTTTTATTTTCCGTTGATACTTTTTAGTAGCACTTGTGTAAACTGTTCGGCCATCTGTTGACGCTGGTTTTCTGGCACTTGCTGATGAAATATATTAGTAACGACATTCCCTAACACCATAAGTGATAGGTCTCGGTTTGCTTTGCTTTTCTCTAAGGCAATAATGATGTCATGCATGATGGCTTCAAATTGGCTGTCAGAGTATTTAGATTGTTGGGGCATGTTGTTTAGCTCAGAAATAATAGCATATTGTATTAATATGATAGTAACAATGGTCTAGATGAAATGCTAATAAACCAACAAGTTAACGACCAAATTTAATTGATTTTTGTAAAGGAAAGAATGTGAGTGCGTTGATCCATCATTTTGTAGTACACCAGTTGGCCGTAAATCAACAACAGGAGCTTACCCTAGTTCCCCGAGAAAGTTGTTTTGATGTGTGTCCAGAAATAGAAAATTTGGCTCAACAAATTAATCATGCCTTTAATACTAAGCCTGGCAAGGGTGTCGGTGCGTTTGTGGCTGACAATGCTGAGATAGTCAGTGTCAGTCGAGAGCCGTTAGCTCATAAAGAGCCATCTGCTCAAGAGCAGCCTACTTCTATGGCTCCTCATGCGGTGTCATTTAAAACATTATTAGAAGATATGCAGACTGAAAAACATGATTTTGTTGAATTTAGCATTCAAGCTAGCGAGTTATTAAAAAAGTCATTAATCGATATGGGCACCCTTGAAACGGGTTTTGTGGTGTTTAGCCATTACCAGTTTTTAGCCACTGATTATTTGATGATTGCGATTATCAATACTAAGCAACATGTTGAAATAAACCGGGATTTAGAGCTAACCAGCAGTGACCATTTAGATCTAGCCAAAATGCAATTGGCTGTGAGAATTGATTTGACTCAATTAGCTGTGACCGCTGATCAATTGCGTTATATCAGTTTTATCAAAGGGCGCATGGGGCGCAAAGTATCAGACTTTTTCATGCATTTTATTGGTTGTGAAGAATTGGTAGATGTAAAGCAACAAAATAAGCAGTTATTAACCACTGTGGATGCTTTTCTTGCCGCTGAACAATTAGATCCCCAAGAGAAAGACCAAGCACGAGAAACGGTTTCAAATTATTACAAAGAAAAACTGGAGTTGGGAGAGGATATTCAAATCCAAGAATTGGCTGCAAAACTGCCCAGTGATCATGTTAGCTTTGAGGAATTTAACCAAAGCGCAGAATTGCCAGTAGAAGAACAATTTCAAGCCGATCGCGGCGTGTTAAAAACCTTAGCTAAGTTTAGTGGCCAGGGTGGGGGTGTTTCACTCAGTTTTGAGCGTAAATTATTAGGTGATAGAGTCAGTTACGATGCGGGTTCTGATACGTTGATGATCAGGGGCATCCCACCCAACCTAAAAGATCAACTTTTGAAATCACAAAGCTGACATCTGCCCCGTTATCTTTATAATACCGCAATAGATGTTTTTTACAGTTACAGAACAGGAAATATACACTTTTTATGCAATTATTCGTTAATGATTTGACCGTAATGGATTTTTCTTATCTTTGCCCAGAGCGAGGTATGGTAGGAGAAAGCTGGATAGTAGACGTGGTCCTAAGCGGTGATTTGAATGAAGAAAGCATGGTGTTGGACTTTGGTAAAGTTAAAAAACAACTGAAACAACTTATAGATGAATACATTGACCACAAACTGTTAGTGCCAGTGGAACACGAATACAGCCATGTGAAACATGATCCAAAATCCGACAGAGTGAAAGTGGATTTTACTCGACCCGATGATAAGTCTATTCATTTAAACTGCCCTGCTGAAGCTTACGCATTCGTCTATTCACAAAATGTGACTATGCCTTCGGTGAGTGATTATCTTAAAGATGTGATTGCAACTCACCTACCAGAGAACGTCGCAGGTCTCGAATTAAACTTGCGTGCAGAAGTCATTAACACACCATTTTATCATTACACCCATGGTCTTAAAAAACATGATGGCAATTGCCAGCGGATTGCTCATGGCCACCGCTCTAGGGTTGTTGTCTTCGAAAACCAGCAAGAAAGTATCAAGTGCCAAGAGTATTGGGCTAAACGTTGGTGTGATATTTACATTGGCTCTGATGAAGATATTGTAGATATTAAGGAAACCGTTTTTTCGTTGCTGTATCCAGATCCTAATCACCACCATGTTTTTGCGTATGAATCTTCACAAGGCAGATTTGAACTGGCAATTCCTAAAACAGAATCAGAAATGATTGATACAGATACCACCGTAGAATGTTTAGCGCAATTTATGGCAGACGAACATAAACGTTTGAGTCATAAAAGTGACTTTAAAGTGTTGGCTTATGAAGGTGTTGGCAAAGGAGCGATTGCTTTTGCGTAGATTTTTATTCGTTTGCTTTTTTTCGGCACTGTGTTTATTAACGTTCCAAGTCTTCGCCAGTGAGCTTCAACCCCTTAGAGGCCTTCAATTAAAAGGTGAAATGACCCAAGGCAGTTTAATTCGTGGGCAAGTGCCAGTAGGCCATCAAGTTTGGTTAAACGATAAGTTACTTAAAGTATCAGCCGATGGTTATTTTGCTTTTGGATTTGGACGTGATGCTGAGCTAACCCATTATCTTAAGTGGTCAGATAATCAAGGTGTGAAACAAACTCGGTCACTGCAGTTACAAACAAGAACTTACGCTATTCAAAAAATTGAAGGGATCCCTAGCAAATACGTTAGCCCGCCCAAAGAAGTAAGTGAGCGAATACAGCTAGATAATCGACAGATAAGCAAAGCTCGATCCTTAGATGATGCACGTACAGATTTTTACCAGGACTTTATTTGGCCTGCCGAAGGCCCTATTAGTGGCGTGTATGGTAGTCAGCGCGTATTTAACGGAACACCTAAACGCCCTCATTTTGGCGTAGATGTGGCTGCATCAATAGGGACAGCTGTATATGCACCGGCAAATGGAATTGTGACTTTGTTTGTACCTGACATGTATTATTCTGGCGGCACTATGATCATCGATCATGGGCATGGTGTGTCTTCTACTTTTTTACATTTAAGTAAAGGCCATATTGAAGCAGGGGCAACTGTGAAACAAGGTGACTTAGTCGCTGAAATTGGTGCCACTGGACGAGCCACAGGTCCGCATCTAGATTGGCGCATTAATTGGTTTAAAGAAAGATTAGATCCTGCTCTTTTAGTACCTAAACGTTAGACATCGCTTTAAAGCTAACTAATTTACACGCTTATCTGAACTCAGGTTAAATAGCGGTACTTACCTTAAATCTGCTCATATCAATATGGATTGGCTGTTCTATTGTCATGATATTTATATTAATTTTAATATCTCTGGACATTTCTTATTCCGAAATTGAGTGAATTAAGCAAAAGCTTAAAATTTACGCTCGCGTTTTCCCTTAACATCTGTATAATTCGCGCCCTGCCCAGTTGCCCCCGCTTGTGGGAAAGCGGATGAATCATACGACTCGAAGGGGTCAAAGTATTGATTTTTAGCGGTTTTGTGTAGCAGTCGGTAGTAAAATATCGAACATAAAACCAACGTAACGATTATTTATATATTTTGGGTATTTTAAAATGAAAACTTTTGTTGCAAAGCCAGAAACGGTAAAACGTGAATGGTATGTGGTTGACGCCGCAGACAAAACTCTTGGTCGTTTAGCGACTGAGATTGCTAGCCGCTTACGCGGAAAGCATAAGCCAGAGTTTACACCTCATGTGGACACTGGTGATTACATAGTTGTGATCAACGCTGAGAAAGTCACTGTCACTGGCAACAAAGCCAAGGGCAAAATTTACTACTCTCATTCTGGTTATCCAGGCGGTCTTAAAGATACTACCTTTGAGAAGTTACAAGCTTTTAAACCAGAGATGATCATTGAAAAAGCGGTTAAAGGTATGTTGCCTAAAGGTCCTCTTGGACGCGATATGTTCCGCAAAATGAAAGTCTTCGCTGGTCCTGAGCATAATCATGCTGCTCAGCAGCCTCAAGTCTTAGACCTTTAAGGAGCATTACAGATGGCAGATAATCAATATTACGGCACTGGCCGACGCAAAAGTTCCACCGCTCGTGTTTTTCTTCGCGCTGGTAGTGGCAACATTGTAGTAAATAAACGTCCTCTTGACGTATTCTTTGGTCGTGAGACTGCACGTATGGTCGTGCGTCAACCGCTAGAGTTAGTTGAGATGACTGAAAAGTTTGACATATACATCACTGTTGCTGGTGGTGGTATTAGTGGACAAGCTGGTGCGATCCGTCACGGTATTACACGTGCATTGATGGAATTTGACGAAACGCTTCGTCCAGCATTACGTAAAGCGGGATTTGTTACTCGTGATGCGCGTAAAGTTGAGCGTAAGAAAGTGGGTCTTCATAAAGCACGTAAGCGTCCTCAATTCTCAAAACGTTAATTGTACGTCGAGAATTAATATTCAAAGCCCAGCTTTTGTTGGGTTTTTTATTGTTTACGATTTGTACAATAAATGGTGTTCCAATCGATATTTTTCTAAAAACCTGTTAAGTGTAAGTATTTATTCATTTTATTGACGATTTCCTTGTCTTTTATGTGGGTTTTCTTTTATTATTTTCGGTTAATAGAAAAACTTTATTTATTAAGTCTCGTATTAGTTCATGAGCCACTTAAAAATAAAAAGTGTTAGTCAAATTAACCCTCGGAGATTAGTGGATGAGCAATGTATCTTTAGATGCGCATGATTCGTCTAAAACCGAAAACCAGCCAGCTAGCAGTAATAGGCGCCGATTTTTAACGGTTGCTACTTCTGTTGTTGGGGGTATCGGTGTAGTCGGTGCTGCAGTGCCTTTTATCGCATCCTGGAACCCCAGTATTAAAGCCAAAGCTGCTGGGGCCGATGTCGAAGCAGATATCAGTAAAATCCAACCTGGCCAGTTGATCAGAGTTATTTGGCGAAGCCAACCCGTGTGGATTGCTCGCAGAACCCCTCAATCACTCGCTTCTTTATCTGGTTTTGAAGATCAACTAAAAGATCCCAACTCCGATGAAGAACAGCAACCCGCATTCGCGAAAAATCAATATCGTTCCATAAAAGAAGAATTTCTAGTACTCGTGGGTATTTGTACGCATTTAGGGTGTTCACCACAGCATTTAAAAGATGGTGCATTTGAAGAATACGTTGAGGGTGCGCCTGAGGGCTTTTTCTGCCCTTGTCATGGTTCTAAATTTGATATGGCAGGGCGGGTTTTTCAAAATGTACCTGCAGGTCTAAATCTAGTTGTGCCACCTCATATGTATCTTGATGACAATACTATTTTGATTGGTTCCGAAGAAGGGGCAGCATAAAATGTGGAAAAATTTGATGGATTGGGTTGAATATCGTCTTCCCATAATGCGCGTGGCAAATCAGCATGCGATTCAATATCCTGCACCTAGAAACATGAATGTTTGGTACATGTTTGGTTTTTTGGCAACGATTGTCCTTGTCAATCAAATCGTAACAGGCATATGGTTAACGATGAGTTACACGCCAACTGCTGAAGAAGCATTTGCTTCAGTGGAATACATCATGCGTGATGTTGAATACGGTTATATACTCCGATATATGCACAGCACAGGCGCATCCGCGTTCTTTATTGTTATCTACTTGCATATGTTCAGAGGCATGATTTACGGCTCTTATCAAAAGCCTCGTGAGTTATTGTGGTTGTTTGGTATGTTTATCTATTTAGCCCTTATGGCCGAGGCTTTTATGGGGTATGTACTTCCTTGGGGACAAATGTCCTACTGGGGAGCGCAGGTTATTGTATCCCTGTTCAGTGCTATTCCGGTGATTGGGCCCGATTTAGTGGTTTGGATCCAAGGTGACTACGTTATCTCTGGGGCAACACTAAACCGCTTCTTTGCTTTACATGTCATTGCGTTACCCTTAGTCATAGTGATATTGGTGTTTTTGCATATAGTCGCGTTACATGAAGTTGGGTCTAATAATCCAGATGGAACGGATGTAAAACGCAAGAAAGGTTCACTTAGTGAAGATGAGAAGACTAAATACAAAATCCATGAGTATTACACCAGTAAATACGACATCATTGACGATATAGTGCCATTCTTTCCTCACATAGTGTTAAAGGATTTAGTGGGGTTCTGCATCTTCTTACTTGGGTTCTGTTACATCATGTTTTTTGTTCCAGAAATGGGGGGGTATTTTCTTGAGGCTCCAAACTTTGAGATTGCTAATCCGTTGAAAACGCCTGAACATATCTTTCCTGTTTGGTATTTCACACCTTTCTATGCGATTCTCAAAGCAGTCCCGCATAAACTGGGTGGCGTTATTGCTATGTTTTCAGCCATTATTTGTTTAGCGTTGTTACCTTGGGTTGACAGAGGTAAAGTGAAGTCTTGGCGTTACCGTTGTGGTTTGCACACCTGGAATCTACTTACTTTTGCTGCGGTATTTATTTTCCTAGGTTATTTAGGGGGTACACCTCAAGAAGCTTGGAAAATTACTGCATCTCAAATAGCGACTATCATGTATTTCGGTTTCTTTGTTTTATTGTTTATTTACAGCAAAAACGAACGGACTATTCCAGTACCAGCAAGGATCACAGAATGAAAAAAGTAATTTTTGTATTGTGCTTGCTGTTCCCTATGGTGGCTATAGCTGCAGGTGGCAGTAAGTATCCTCTTGATAAAGCTGAATACGATTTAACTGACAAAGCGTCTTTGCAAAGTGGTGCCCAGACCTTTATGAATTACTGTTTAGGTTGTCATCAAATGCAGTATCAACGTTATCAACGTACTTTTGAAGATTTGGGTATCCCTGTCGACCTTGGCCAAGAGAACTTGCAATTTACGGGTACAAAGCCAGGTGATCACATTAAAAATGCGATGCCTACAGAATCGGGTGCTAAATGGTTTGGGGCGCCACCGCCAGACTTAACCTTGACTGGCCGAGTGCGTGGTGCAGATTGGCTTTATACCTACCTAAGAACATTTTATGCTGAAGAAGGTACTACATTTGGTGTAAATAATTTGGTATTCGCAAATGTTGGTATGCCTCATGTACTACAAGAGCTTCAAGGTGTGCCAAGCAAAACATATGAAAAAATGTTGGTCGATGGCGAGATGGTCGACCGTTATGTAGGTATTAAAGCTGATGGTAGCGGCCAACTCAGTGCTGTTGAATACGACAAAGCGGTATTGGATTTGGTCAACTATCTAGTTTATGTTGGTGAGCCATCACGTTTGCAGTCAGAGAACATCGGCCGTTGGGTAATGATGTTTTTACTTGTGCTATTTGTTTTGGTGTATTTACTTAAGAAAGATTATTGGAGAGACGTACACTAAATTCAGCAAAACTTTGCTGAGAAATTGGTGTATAATCCGCAAAAAATTTTGGAAGGGGCTATAAGCCCCTTCTTTTCCGTTTTTAATTAGCAGATTGCTGTGTCAATCACTAATAAAAGAACAAAGCAGAAAGGCCTAAGGCACTATCTTAGGAACCATGCAATTATGTATGACATTTAGGAGAAATATAAATGGCTGTAGCCGCCAATAAACGTTCAGTAATGACGTTATTTTCAGATACGATAGATATATACAGTCACCAAGCACGCATAGTGTTAGCTGAGAAAGGTGTAGGCGTAGAAATCAGCTTTACTGTTCCTGATGAATTACCTGAAGACCTTCTTGAGCTCAATCCCTATGGTACTGTGCCAACTCTTGTTGATAGAGAATTGGTTTTATATAACTCACATATCATCATGGAATATTTGGACGAGCGTTTCCCTCATCCACCTCTTATGCCTGTTTATCCTGTGTCTCGTGGCCAAAGTCGTTTGACCATGCACCGTATACAAAATGATTGGTATGTATTAGCTGAAAAGATCATGGATAAAAAGGGTGATTTAGAAGCAACACGCAATGAACTCCGTGAAGCGTTTTTATCTTTAGCACCATTATTTGCTGAAACACCTTATTTTATGAGTGAAGAATTCAGTTTAGTTGATTGTTACCTCGCGCCATTGTTATGGCGTTTACCTGCATTGGGTATCGAGTTGACGGGTACTGGCAGTAAAGACGTTAAGGCTTACATGAAGCGTATTTTTGAAAGGCCTTCTTTTATCGCGTCATTAACTGATCAAGAACGTGAAATTCACAACCCTCTATAACGAGAAAAAGTGATATGACACCTAATCAGCCATACTTATTACGTGCTTTTTATGAGTGGATTGTAGATAACAATCTTACTCCTTATATTGTTGTAGATGCACACTATGCAGGTACTCAAGTACCACAAGAGTTTGTTCAAGACGGTCAGATAGTGTTGAATATGTCTCCCGCCTCTACTGGTAATCTGCAACTAGGTTTGCAAGACATCATGTTTGATGCCCGTTTTGGTGGTGTGCCAAGGAATATAGTGGTTCCATGCCCTGCCGTATTAGCTATTTACGCCAAAGAAAATGGGGCGGGAACGGTATTTACTGTTGAAGAGAACATTGGTTCTGACGAAGTCGAAGAGCAAACTGAGACCACTGAGACCAAACCAATCCCCAAGAAGGGAAAGCCTACATTAACGGTTGTTAAATAACAGAATTAAATATAGTTATTCAAAAAGCGCCGTTTAGGCGCTTTTTTTATTAGGATAAAAGAATTGGTTAGTCAAAATTCTATTTTTTATTCTAAATCTAATTTAAATCTTAATTTTGATAAACTTACCTATACTCAAACGCTTTTATGACTTGTTCCACACCATCAATAATGCGGGTGATTTCTACTGCAATATTCGATTCTTGTTCACTGACCAATCCCATCAAGAATACTTCGCCATTTTCAACTTCTATCTGAATGTGAAGTCCGTCTATACGTTTATCAGCGATCAGTCTGGTTTTTACCTTTGAGGCAATCCACGCATCTTTCGCCACTATACTTGGAGGTATAGGTAAACCTAAACGAACTTGGTTGTGAAGTTTTTTGATGTTTTTCACTGACGAAGCCAGCTTTTCTACCTGTTGTATCAGTGCTTGAGTGGGAGCCTGACCCACTAACAAAGTGGTACCATTATAAACTTGTACCGAAATACTCGTTTGTTCACTTACTGCTACGTCATATGCGATTGCAGAAGAAATACGGCCAGATGTAGTGGTATCGTCAACCTGCGCACCTAATGTGCGCCTATCGTGTGCAAAGGATGCAGCACCTATACCAGCACCTATGATCAACCCCGCGCAGCCTTGCAGTAATAAGGTTGTTGAAAGCAACAAAGGTATACAGATATTTTTTAAATTTAGCATGTTTTACTCCTGAAAATTTTCAGGGAATAAACAATTGTCTATCCCCTCACAAAGGCTATGTACCACTAAATAATGGACTTCTTGAATACGAGCTGTTCGATTCGATGGTACGCGGATTTCCACATCATGCTGGCTAACTAAACCTGTCATTTGACCGCCGTCCATTCCTGTTAAAGCCACTATTGTCATATCACGGCTTAGCGCCGCTTCCATCGCCTTGATTAAATTTTGTGAATTGCCACTAGTGGATATGATAAACAAAATGTCTCCAGCTTGTCCTAAGGCGCTGACTTGTTTTGAATAGACCTCTTCAAATGTAAAATCGTTGGCTATTGATGTCAATGTTGCACCATCTGCCGTCAGTGCTAACGCGGGTAAACTGGGCCTATCACGTTCAAACTTATTCAGTAATAACGATGAAAAGTGCTGAGCAATTACCGCTGAGCCACCATTGCCGCAACACAATATCTTGTTGCCATTAATCAATGCGTTAACCATCATGTAAGTCGCATTAGAAATGTAATCAGGTAATAACTCAATTGAGGCAATTTTTATTTGAATACTCTCAGTAAAATTTGCCTTGATGTGCTCTAACATAATACTCCTAAGTCATTAATGACTGTTTTTTGTAGCCGTGGTTAAACACTTTTTAACCATGTGATGTTTTGTTGTTTCTGGCCTTTTCCCTCTATGCCTACTACATCAATTCTATGCAGGACGACGCTAGGGTTAAAGTTTTTTTGTTGCATATAATGCATAACAGCAGATTCAAACTTACGTTTTTTACGGCTATGAAAAAATTCTATTGCAGAGCCGTACTGACTCTGGCTGCGATATTTTACTTCTACAAAAACTAGTTCGTCGCCATCTTGCATAACTAAGTCTATTTCACCAGTACGACAACGATAATTTTTCATAATAAATGTGAGACCTTGCTGTTCTAAGAAGGTTCGAGCAAAGCGCTCTGCCTCACTGCCTATTAGAGGAGAGAGTGCCTGCTTAATCCACTGCAAGTAATTTTACTCGGTCTTGGGCCACTTGTGCCAAAAGTAAACGTCTGTACAACACACCCTCACTGTCGACATTGATTTCACCTGTTAGCCCATGACTGACAAGTTGCGGCAGTGTCTTTAAACGACGTAAATTGGGGAGTAAGCTGTAAACGTCAAACCCCATAGCAAATAATCTTAATAATGTATCCTGTTTTTCAGGCCAAAGCTGTATTGTCTGATTGGCTAAATCCTGCCAACGATGATCTGGCAACATCCAAGGCATGTCTGTGAATGTAAGGTTTCGTAAATCTCTGAGACTGTTGCTGTTTAAATCTAAGCTATAACTGCGAGAAGATGCAAATACCGATAATGATCTTCGAGCAAAGGGACTCAGACTTGCTTCGATAATCGGGTTAAGTAGCTTAGCTTGTTCAGGGTTGGCAAATAATACAATGGCGTCGATATCACGACGATTTCTTTCTACACCAAACACTTCGACATCAGACAAGGCTTCTATTTGTTTTATGCGCTGCTTGCTTTGGGTGACATCTAACATTTGTGAGACACGTATACGCATGTCTTTACTATCGGTGAATATGGTCAAGTCTGGTTGAATGGCGTTTGGTGTCTCTTGCCATTTAGCAATAAATGCTTCAGCCATTCTTTGTGTTGTAGGGTTATCAGCCGCAAAAATAATGGGTCTAACCAATTGTTTTTGGTGAATATGTAATGCGAGTTGTTGGGCCTCGTCTTCTGGCGCTAATGCAAAATAATAATGTTCTGGCGCAGTCAAATCTGACTCAACTAATTGAGTTAATTGAACACTGTTGGGTTTCTTTGGCTGTAACTCCACCCTGTTTAGTGCCAACAAAATTTTATCTGTGGGTAAAACAGCAGTCAGTTTCATAATCTGTTCTTTGACCAGAGGGCCAAGCACTACATCAAAATCAGCCACCATTTCATTCAATTGTTGCGTTGTTTTTAAGGCCGAGTCAAAAAAACGTATTTCACGATATTGTTGAGTTTTATTTTGAATTGTTTTGCCAGCTGATCCGTCATAATCAGGTGCATTGTTCAGGGCGAACTTTGCGTTGGGCAAGTTCTCCAGATAAGCGGCGAGTATTCCTTCTTTTATAGCTAAGCCTTGATTCGCAAGTCTGCCCGTTAATGGCAATAAAACAGCGATGCGTTTTGCCTGGATAGGTGCTTGTTGCAACAATTTTTTTATTTCTTGTGGAAGGTTAGTCACCAGTGGATGCCCTAAATGCCTACTCTGCCAATTGATTAATTGCTGGTTAAACAACTCTGGCTCTAATGCAAAACGTTTTATAATAATCGCAAGTTGCAGCCATGGCTGCAGTGTCGTCTCTGATAGTCGCGCCTTTTCTAAATCAGGTAAGTCTAATTTATTGATCCATTTCCAGGTGTTTTGAGTTTTTTCACGTTCTTCAATGTCTGTGTCTTGCAGCGCTATAGACGCTTCTAGCCATTGTTTTGTGTTAACCAGAAGTTGTGCTTGCAAAGCAGCAATGCGGGCTTGATAACCATAATCATCAGTCAAATTTTGTAATATGGTTGCTACGCTATCAAACGCGTCATCAGACAATATTAAATAACATTCAGCTAAAATTAGATTGCCATGAGTACGATGGCGGTTGTCTTTTAATTCTGACTGCAGCACTTTAAGCATCTTGATACTTTTTGTGCACTGCCCTTCTGTTTGCAGGGCTTCGGCGGCTTGTAATAGAGAGTCATTACGCTGATATACATTATTGTTCTTCACAAAATTTTGTTTGGCTTGGGTCAAGTAGTCATCACTGTTTTTTTCCACTTTTGTAGTATTTTGTGAAGGTGAAAGTGTGGCTGTTGTTGTTTGCCGATTAGGGCTATTAGTACAAGAAAGTAAACCTAAAATAGCGATAAAACACACCACAAACAATCGAAAACTCATCGCTGATCCCCTTAGAAGAATGAACTTAATAGTTTATAGTAACGGTTATAAATATCTAATGCTTTGTGACTAGGTTCAGTGATAAAACTTATACCTGTAGCAATCATTATAAGTCATTACCCACTTAGCGATATATAATGTAGCTTCATCGAAGTGCGTGAATGCATGGATAGTCATGTTCTTTCAAATCCATGCAACGCAGAGAAAGCTGTTTTAAGACTCGCCCTTTTGGGAAGCGTCAGCTTTTTTGTGCTGATGATGGATATGACACAAACGTTAGATAACCGCTTTAATTTGGAGAGTAATCATTGATTGAATCAGGCACGTTATTCATCGTCGCAACACCTATAGGCAATCTGGAAGATATTACACTGAGGGCTTTACGGATATTAGCTGAAGTTGATTTAATTGCGGCTGAAGACACTCGGCATAGCCTGCGTTTGTTGCAACACTATGATATTTCGACGCGATTAACCTCATTGCATGATCATAATGAATCACATCGAGCTAAACAGCTCATTGAAAAACTCAAACTGGGTGAAAATATAGCCTTGATTTCTGATGCGGGTACGCCTCTGATCAGCGACCCCGGTTATGGCTTGGTCAGTCAATGCCGAGATGCTGGGGTGAATGTTGTGCCTTTGCCGGGTCCTTGCGCTGCTATCACAGCATTATGTGCTGCCGGCTTAGCCACTGACAGATTTAAGTTTGAGGGGTTTTTACCCGTCAAGGCTGTGGCCAAACAACAGGCTTTGCAGCGTTTACTTATTGAAACCAGCACCAGTGTGTTTTATGAATCTCCTCGCAGAGTCGCAGACACCGTCAGGCAAATTGTGGCTGAGCTGGGTGAAGATAGGCAAATGGTTGTGGCAAAAGAGCTTACCAAGACCTTTGAAACATTTTTCTCAGGTAGCGCACAAGCTTGTTTGAGCTGGCTTGAAGCCGATGCAAATCACCAAAGAGGTGAATTTGTATTAATGATTGCCGGTGAAATACAGGGTCAGACCGATGTTTCAACTGATGCACTTAACTTACTTAAATTATTAATGAAAGAATTACCTCTTAAAAAAGCGGCAGCTGTGACGGCTGAACAATATAATTTAAAGAAAAATCATCTCTATCAACTTGGCTTAGAATTAAAATCATGATGATGCTGGGTATAATGATGAGGAACATGGCCTCGCCAATTTTGTGCTTATGTATCTTGGTTTAGCTAGGACTCTAATATGAAAACTAGTTTAAAGACAATGAAGCGAACATGGGCACCAATATTTACATTGAGCTTTGGAGTGATTCTGCTCAATAAGGTGAAGATGCAATACAAACTGTCATGGACGAAATGCGGCGTATTGATATGACAAAGATGACTGAAAATACCGCTCTTGAAGAGCAGTTAATAGATGATATTGCTGAAGCCTTAGCAACACGGGGGTTTATTCACTTGCAGCATTTATTTCCACAGTGGCTTGCTCTGCAATTGATGCACGAAGTAAAACGCTTAGCTGCATTCGAGTTTAAGCCTGCTGGTATTGGTCGTAACAATAGTCAGCAACTCAATTCACAAGTGAGAACGGACTCGACCTTGTGGCTTAGCGGAAACTCCGTTATTCAGCAGGCATACTTAGACTGGATGGAGCAATTAAGAATGGGTCTTAATAGGCGACTATTTATGGGGCTATTCGATTTTGAATGTCATTTTTCCCACTATTCTAGCGGCGATTTTTATCAGCGACATCTAGATGCCTTTAAGGGGAAAAGTAATCGAATTTTAAGCTCTGTGTTTTATTTGAATCCCCATTGGAGTGAAAATGATGGTGGAGAATTGCTGTTGTATGCAGACGAACAAGTATCACCGTTGTTAATTGTGCCTCCACGTTTCAACAGTGGCATACTATTTTTAAGCGATGTTTTCCCTCACGAAGTCCTTGTAAGTCGATGCGATCGATTCAGTATTGCAGGATGGTTTCGAGTCAATAGTCAATCAACAGAACCTTTTGAACCCAGCCAATAAGTTAGCCTTATACCTCCCCCTTCAAATTACTGAGTTGTTTCCTTTTACTGAACTGGGCTAGATTAAAGTGTTTGTGATTTGTGATTTGAGATTTCTATGAGAGTACTTAAAAAGTTTGTCTATTGGTTTGTACTGCCAATGGTGGTTTTGCTTATCATTTTGAATTTGTTTGGACGTCAATGGGTATTCAGTTACCTTTCCCCTCCTGAAACCTTTTTGTTGACTGACGCACCGACTGCCCCTGACTATGACAATGCCTATTTTTGGGTGGCGCATCCAAACAAAATCGATACCTCTGATCTTGTGCCTGTGGGTATGAATACTAGTGGCGATGTGGAGAATAAAGAGGTCGATGTGTTTTTTGTGCATTCGACTGGATTTGTCGGTCCTGGTGGTTGGAATTCCACTATGCAAAGTGAAAACTCCGAAGCCCAATCAATCGAATATATGTTGTCTAGCATGGCCAGTATTTTTAATGGTTGCTGTCATATTTATGCACCACACTACCGTGAAGCTCAATTACAGTCATTTATGCCTGAAAATTTTGAGCCTGGCACACAAGCGTTAGATCTAGCATACCAAGACGTAGAAGCGGCATTTGATTATTACTTACAACATTTCAATAAAGGCCGACCTTTCATAGTGGTTGGTCATAGCCAAGGGACCACTCATGCGTTACGCCTAATAGAAGAAAAAATTGATAAAACCCCTCTATACCGACAATTAGTGGTGGCTTATGTTGTAGGTTATTGGTTGCCCAAAGATAAATTTAGTCGAGGATTTGAGCAAGTCACACCTTGCATCGGCGCAGGCCAGACAGGTTGTATTGTGAGTTACGATACCTATGGTCAGGATGGGCAATTAGACGCAACAGTACTGCATTGGTATAAAACAGGCTGGGAATCGAGTCAATTAAAAGATGGCTCAATAAAACCTACCTTGTGTGTGAATCCATTGAGTTGGACAAACACATTAGACAAAGTGAGCGAAAAGGCCCATTTAGGGGCCATGCCAGTCGAGTTCAAACGCACTCCACTCAATATGTTGTTAGCCAATAACCCTGGATTTATTTTTCAAGTATTGCCCGCATTAACGAGTGAGTTAACATGGGCACAATGCAAAGAAGATGGCAGGCTTGAAATTATGCAACAAACCGACAACGTATTTTCAAATCATCTTGATCAACCCAATAAGAGTTATCACATACTCGACTTTAGTTTGTTTTACGGCAATATTCGTCAAAACGCCATGCAACGAGTGAGTCACTTTATGGCGACACATGATGCTTCTTAATCTGAATGATAATAATAAGGAATAAAGTATGACTGCTTTTAAATCCGCGTGTCAGCAAACCCTAAAAGCCACTTTTGTATTGTGTTGCAGTGGATTCGTTTTTGCTGTTGCCGCTGCCGCTGCAGATGAAAGCGTGGCGACGGGCAATAAAGCCCAACAATTATACACCTCCCAACCCGATGTCACCCCTGAACTAGGAAAACGTGGAACTTATGCAGTTGGAGTAAGTACAATCCAAGCGACTAACCCACAGCAACTCAGTGCCAAAGATTATCAAAGCTTAGAAGATCGTACTTTGACTTTGGAGGTGTGGTATCCAGCAGTGACTAAGAAGTCAGATGTTCAAGCGACCTATGAAAATGTCACTCGCACACACAAAACGTTTTTATTACAAGGTAACAGTGTCAGAGACGCTAAAATTAACCAAGAGCATACCTATCCTTTGGTGGTGTTATCCCATGGATACACGGGGTATCGGACTATCATGTTTTATCTGGGCGAACATTTAGCTAGCCATGGCTATGTAGTCGTTGGAATTGATCACACAGACTCCACCACCGGTGACGTTGATTTTGAAAATGCCCCTTTTGCTGGATTCCCCAGTACTTTAATCAACCGTGCTCGTGACCAACAGTTTGTGTTGGATTATTTTACCTCAGCTGAGTCTGATTTAGCCAAAGCAGTAGATAGCGATAACGCCTCTGTAATTGGTTACTCCATGGGCGGTTTTGGTGCGGTAAATACTGTAGGCGGTTGCTACAAATTTAATCAACAAAGCCTGCAAGCGTTTGGATTCCCAGAGCCTGCGGCTAAGGCTTTGGTACCGGTGTTCAATAGTTGCAATGCTGGGCGGGATAAAGTCGACAGTCGTTGGAAAGCTATGGTGGCTTACGCACCTTGGGGACAAGCACAAAATCTACATCAATCTGATGCTATTCAAGTGCCGAGTTTATATGTAACGGGTGATCATGATGACATATCTGGCTACGAGCAGGGGGTGAAAAAGTTATTTGAGCAGTCCGGCGCAAAAGACAGTTTTATGTTGGTATATGAAAATGCACGACATAATATTGCCACGCACCCAGCGCCACAAACTGCTTACGCAGCAGATGCAGACTTAGGTCATTATTACGAGCCCACATGGAGCAGCGAGACCCTAAACCGTATCAACCAGCATATGACCTTGGCGTTTCTGGATTGTTACGTCAAAGAGCAAACTTCATCGTGTGAATATTTACCGAAACGTGAAAGTGCGGTTCAAACCAAACAAGCCAATGGCACGTTAAGCGATCCTTGGCCTGGTTTCGCAAACCGTTGGGGAGTGGGCATGAAATTTTTGCGAAAATAGTCAACTGCATCAGTATCACGGTTGCATGAAACAGTGCGAAATTAGATGCTGATCAGCTGTTCGATTTTTTTAATCACAATCGACACTCAAAACTAAATCAAATTAGGAGTTAATTAAGATGTCCGTTTATATCATTGCTAGATTCAAAATACATGACCGTAGTGAGTATGATAAATACTCAGCTGGATTCTCAGAGGTTTTCCAGAAGTTTGATGGCAAGATGTTGAGTGTAGATGAAGATCCCACTGTACTGTCCGGTGACTGGGATGATACAAGGTCGGTAATTATTGAGTTCCCATCAAAAGAATCTGCCGAAGCATGGATGACATCTGATGACTACCAAGCCATAGCGAAACACCGTAATGCCGGAAGCACAGTAAACTCTATACTAGTGAAGGGATTGGAAGTACCGACGAAGGTAAAGCTTATTCCGGCCTAAAAAGTAGTGCGAGGACTTTTTAGTGAGGAATGATGATAATGACTACCTGGATTTGGATGGGCTGGAAGTCGATCCGATGTTGTAAATTTACGGGTATTCCATTACTTATCGCATCGCTACAGGCAAACAGCAAGGACGAAAGGTCTTTACCTTGCAAACCATTGCACCTATGGCAGAGCAAGGGCTTGTGGCAGGCTCAGTCTCCATACATGTGTCATGAGTAACCCACAAGACAGGTGTAAACTCGAAAGGCTGCGCCGTTACTTATTTTGAAGAGAGTCCCACTCTGGGGTATTAAAAAAATTTGGCAATAACGACTATCTTGAAAAAATACCGGTCCACGATCGCCCTCTTATGGCACTTTGCAGCCTTAGCGACTTCAAAAACGTGTTTATGATCCTCGCAGTAGGGGGAATGTCTGGCTATAGCGCATAGTGTGCGTTCGATATTTTACACCACGTTAAAGCATACGTTAACGTTAAATGTTCTGCGGCGCGGGATGTGATTTGAAAAAAGCCATGGACGTCGTTGTTAAGCACATTGTGAAACCTGGTGAAAACCTGTGGGCGCATTAAAATTTATATGAATTCCCAAATGGCTGTATCGGCACCAACCGGTCATCCAGATTTGCTTCCCCTTTATAAGTGATTCAATCCCGTCAGTTTCAGCGGCGAACCAGCAAAGTATGCTATTTCGCCGCTTAATACTTACTCTTGCGTAAACGTTAAGCCCGCATTGGCTACAAGGCGTTTAATTAACTTGTCGCCCATTGCAGGTGCTGAAGTCCAAATACCCCCTTTAGTTTCTTTTGCGTCTTTTACTAAACAAATAGCAGCTTCGGCAATGATTTTCGATGTAGAGCCATATCCGGGATCTCTATCGCCTGTTACCGCTACCTTAATGACATTGCCTGTTTCGTCAGAGCCTACATATACCATGTCGTACAAACCGGCTTCCCGCTCTTCTTTACTGGGGCCTTCACCAGGCTTGGGTCCACCGTCACCGCCCATGCTTTTGTCATTCGCCATCGCGTTGGCAATGGTTTCGCCTTTTTCGCCTGGTCCTGTCATAAACATTTCGTCATATACAAAATCGTCGCCATATTCGCTGTTTAACAAAAAGTTAGAGCGCTGCACGTTGCGTGTATTAATGGCTGCCATGACAAAAGGTGTCACCCAAGAGCCTAAATCATCTTCGTAATAAGGTTTATTGCCATAAGGTTGCTTGGCGCCTACAAATCCAGGCGTGAGAGAAAATGGGTTGAGCAGAGCCTGCATTTTTGCCGGGTCTTTTTTGGCTGCTACTAGAGTTGCTTTAAAGCTTGCTGCTGTGCCACCCGAAAAGGTCCCTTTCATTTTTCTCACTCGGCATCTCACTGTGGGCATAGGATGACCAAATTTTTCTTTGGCTAACTGTTGCAAGTGATACACTCCCAAGTCCGATGGCACAGAGTCGAAACCACATGAGAACACAATACGTGCGCCACTGGCTTTCGCTGCTGCTTCATGGGCAGGGATCATTTCACTCATCCATACTGGCTCACCACATAAATCTACGTAATCTACTCCAGACTCAGCGCACATTGCCACCAAATCAGAGCCGTACAATTGATAGGGACCCACAGTCGTTAATACAAGTTTGGTGCTGTCTAACATTGCTTGGATTGAGCTTAGGTCTTCAGAGTCGGCGACAACCAAGGGCGTATCTACAGGTGCACCAATTTCATCTCGTACTTGAGCGAGTTTTTCAGCACTTCTTCCAGCCATCGCCCATTTTACTGAGCTATCACCAGCGTATTGTGTCACCAAATACTCGGCAACCAATCGGCCTGTAAAACCCGTTGCACCATAAATAATAATATCGAATTCTTTATTTGTACTCATTACGCACTCCCATTACTTTAAGTGTGTTTAGTGTAATGGTGATCATTGATAATTTTAATTTATTTGGGTAATGGCTAACTATATTTTTTATTGATAAATAGCAAAAATCATTTATTAATAGCACAAAAAACGAGCCTCAGGGACTCGTTTTATATTTGGAACAGTCACTAGAATGTATTAGTTATAGGTTTTTATTAGGCTGTTACAATCTTACAAGCATTAGTACCACCAATTGTTTCCATGACATCGCCGTAGGTCATAATGAATTGGTCGCCTGGCTCCAAAATACCTTTTTCGATTAAAATGGCCACAACATCATTTTTAAGTTGGCCAGGATCACTGCCTCTTGAATCAAAAAACACTGGCTTAACACCACGGTACAAGGCCATTTTGTTGAGCGTGCTTTCGTGTCTGGACATAGCATAAATGGACAGAGATGTTGTCATGCGTGACATTAACAAAGGTGTGCTACCACTTTCGGTTAAAGAGACAATGGCCTTTATCGTGTTTAAGTGGTTAGCTGAATACACTGCGCTCAGAGCAACTGTTTCGCTCACAGAGCTAAAGGATTCATCCATTCTATGTTTTGAAATCGTGACGCTGGGATGGGTTTCTGCGCCAACGCAAACACGTGCCATAGCTTGTACTGTTTCTACTGGGTATTCACCTGCGGCTGTTTCGGCTGATAACATGACGGCATCAGTGCCATCCAGTACTGCATTCGCTACGTCCATCACTTCTGCACGAGTAGGCATCGGGCTGGTTATCATCGACTCCATCATCTGCGTGGCGGTAATCACAACTTTATTGAGCTGCCTAGAGCGAGCGATAAGCTTCTTCTGTACACCGACTAATTCAGCATCACCAATTTCTACACCTAGGTCGCCACGAGCCACCATCACCGCGTCAGATGCTTCGATGATGTCGTCAATGGCTTCGTCAGAGGCAACGGTTTCAGCGCGTTCTACTTTGGCGCATATCATGGCATAACAACCGGCTTTTTCAGCAAGTTGACGGGCATAACGCAAGTCGTCACCAGAACGAGGAAAAGACACCGCAAGATAATCCACACCAATCTTTGCTGCGGTGACAATATCTTCTTTATCTTTGGCGGTGAGAGCTTCAGCAGATAAACCTCCACCTTGACGATTAATGCCTTTATTATTTGATAATTTACCGGCAACTGTGACTTCGGTGTGGACTTTATTACCTTCAACACTCGTGACTTTGAGTTGAATACGTCCATCATCCAGTAACAATAGATCCCCATTGATTACATCTTGAGGTAAGGCTTTATAATCAATGCCAACCGCTTGCTGGTGACCATCATCACGGCCCATGTCTGCATCTAGTATGAATTTATCACCCATCTTTAAAATAATCGACCCATCAACAAACTTAGCGACACGAATTTTTGGCCCTTGCAAATCTCCTAAAATGGCGACGTATTTACCTAATTTTTTCGCTGCTATACGAACTTTTTCTGCTCGGTTAATGTGATCTTCGGCCGTTCCATGAGAAAAGTTCATTCGAACTACATTGGTTCCAGCTTTAATAATTGCTTCAATTTGTTCCACTGTATCTGTGGATGGACCTAAGGTAGCAAGTATTTTTGTTCGTCTTAACATAGTTTGAGTGCTCTGTTGTTATGGCGCATATGTTGCCTTTCTTCGCAATACGTTCTGCTTAGAATGGGCGGTGTTCAATAAATTAACCCCAGCTTCTGTATAGCGAGGGTTCTCATCGTATGGATCTTAAAACTAGATGGTTATAAATTAACAAAACTGTAATTTTATTACGAAATGATAGTTCAAATTTGCCAAAAAGTGAAGTCATTCTAATAAAAGAGCGCCTGTTGACTCGAGTTTTTTAGGTGAAGTAGGTTATTCCCTCAATCACCGCGTTTATCAAACCTTGAACCGCGTAGAGTATCTTTCACACGTTTGAGGTTTTCTCTGAACTTATTTCCTCTTCTTAGAGTGAAGCCAGTTGCTAAAATATCAATGAGTACAAGTTGAGCAATACGGGAGGCCATGGGCATGTACATATCTGTATCTTCTGGAACTTCCAGAGATAAAACCAAACTGCATTCTTTAGCGAGTGGGCTATCTTTAGAGGTAATACCCATCACGGTGGCATCATTGCCTCTGGCAATTTGGGCTATCTCTACCAAACTTTTTGTTCTGCCAGTGTGAGAAATCAGCACAACTACGTCACCTTCACCGGAGTTCATACAGCTCATGCGTTGCATGATAATATCTTCAAAATAAATAACCGGAACGTTAAATCGAAAAAATTTGTTTAATGCATCGTGGGCAACTGAGGCTGAAGCACCTAACCCAAAAAAAGATATTTTTTGGGCTTGCGTTAACAAGTCGACCGCACGGTTAATAACGGCTATGTCAACTGATTGGCGGGCTACCTCAAGAGAGGCCATAGTGGATTCAAAAATTTTATGGGTATATTCTTCTGGCCCATCGTTTTCTTCGACATGGCGATTTACATAAGGCGTACCATTTGCCAGGCTTTGTGCTAAATGTAATTTAAAATCGGGGTAGCCTTTGGTATCCAATCTGCGACAAAAGCGATTCACTGTTGGCTCACTGACGCCTGACATTTTTGCAAGCGTGGCAATACTGCTGTGAATCGCTGTTTGTGGATTCGCTAATATAACTTCAGCAACCTTTCGCTCAGACTTGCTAAAAACAGAATTATGTTGGGTTATTTTTTCTAGAATATTCATGCGCGCATCAAAAACTTCATTATAATGTCCACTAAAGTGCGAGTATTAAGCTTGGCTTAGGCTCTTAGAATACTATAGTTGTAATTTTTTAACAGGAATTCTTTCGATTTAACGGACTAAAACACTAATAATGACAATTTTATCCTCTAAAAGGCTGTAAAAGTTGTAAACTTACTACATATGATGTTAAGTTTTGCATCATACGTTGGTGATTGGGTTGTAACGACTGTTTGTTATGACAATTAACACTATCTATCAAAAAAAAAGTAGGCAGAAAAAATGGTTTTGGAAAATTCATTCGTACCTTGTGATTTCGTGTTGTTTGGCACAAAAGGCGATTTGGCTAGACGCAAACTTTTACCTTCTTTATATCAACTCGAAAAAGCTGATTTGATGCATGCCGAAACAAAAGTGATCGGTGTCGCTCGCCAAGATATTTCTAAAGAAGAATATGTGGCACTGGTTAAAGAAAGTATTGAAAACTTTTCTAAAGAGGAGCTTTGCCAAGATACTTGGAAGCGATTCTCTGAAAAATTAGATTATGTTTTAGTCGACATGAAAAACCCAGACAGTTACAAGGCGTTTAAAGAACATGTTGATCCTAAGCGTATGATGGTTTGCTACTTTGCCACGCCTCCTTCAATTTTTGGTGATATTTGTCTTGGCTTGAAAGCGGCAAATATTATCGATAAAAGTATACGTGTTGTCTTAGAAAAGCCGATTGGTCATGACTTAGCTTCGTCTAAAGTGATCAACGATCAGGTCGCAGAGTTCTTTGATGAAAGTCAAATTTACCGAATTGATCATTATTTGGGGAAGGAGACGGTTCTGAACTTGATCTCTTTGCGTTTTGCCAACTCGATATTTGCTACTAACTGGGATCATAACTGCATTGACCATGTGCAAATTAGTGTCGCTGAATCTGTAGGTATTGAAGGCCGTTGGGGATACTTTGACGAAGCGGGACAAATGCGTGACATGGTGCAAAACCATTTGTTACAAATTCTGACGCTGATTGCAATGGAGCCGCCTGCCAATTTGGATGCTGATAGTATTCGTGATGAAAAGCTCAAGGTACTTAAAGCATTACGCCCTATTGATGCTAGCAATGTTCGTCAGAATACGGTTCGTGGTCAGTATGTTGGTGGTTTTATAAAAGGAGAAGAAGTGCCAGGTTATTTAGATGAGCCTGATGCAAACACTTCCAGCGAGTCAGAAACCTTTATTGCATTAAAGGTCGAATTGGACAATTGGCGTTGGGCTGGTGTGCCATTTTATTTGCGCACGGGTAAACGCTTACCCAATAAAACCAGTGAAGTGGTGATCTACTTTAAACGTCAACCCCACAACTTATTTAAAGACAGTTTCCCAGAATTACCCCCTAACAAATTAACCATTCGGTTGCAGCCTGATGAAGGGGTTGAGGTGACTGTTATGAATAAAGTGCCTGGACTCACTGGAAAGGGGTCAATGGACTTGCAAAAGTCTAAGTTAAATTTGAGCTTTTCTGACACGTTTAAAGATGAACGTATTCCTGATGCTTATGAAAAACTGTTATTGGAAGTCATGCTGGGTAATCAAGCCTTATTTGTTCGTCGTGACGAAGTAGAGGCCGCATGGAAGTGGGTTGATGGTATCCTAGCTGCTTGGAAAAACAGCAACGAACCACCTGAATCTTATCAGGCCGGTACATGGGGGCCAGTAGCGTCAATTGCGTTACTAGCTCGTGAAGATAGAGCTTGGTATGAAAGCCGCATGGGGAAAAAATAATGGCGTTAACGCAATCAAAATTTAGAACAACCGCACAGCTCAATACTGCATTTTCTCGCAAAATCAGTAAATTACTGAGAGATGGGATCGAAGAAAATGGCCGAGTAAGTTTAATTGTATCAGGTGGAAGTACCCCAGCTGGCCTTTTTAATCTATTGTCAAAATCCAATTTAGAGTGGGACAAAGTTGATATCAGTTTGGCAGATGAGCGCTGGGTAGATAATACCGACGATGCATCTAACGAAAAAATGCTGCGCACCCAGTTACTCATCAACAATGCCGCTAATGCTAATTTTGTGTCGTTGAAAACTCAACATAGCGATGCCGAAGATGCAGTATTAACATGTACCGACAATTTACAAAAAATGCGCACGCCTTTTGACGTGCTGATCTTAGGCATGGGTGAAGATGGACACACAGCATCTTTGTTTCCTTGCTCAGAGCAAATTGCCCAAGGGTTAGATCTTGAGTCAGGTAATTCATTTATCGCGGTTCAGCCAACAACTGCACCGAATCAACGTATGTCGTTGACCTTGCCAGCATTATTAAACAGCAATCAAATATTTTTGCATCTCACCGGTGAAAGCAAAAAAGAGGTATTAAATACAGCTTTGTCAGGTGACAACGCCTTGGCTATGCCAATTAGAGCCGTCATCAATAATGCCGATGTCGAGCTGTTGTGGGCGCCCTGATTAAATTTAAGTTATAGGAAAAATTGATGAACCCTGTTATCCAAGAAGTCACGGACCGTATTATTCAGCGCAGCCAAGTTACGCGGAAAAGCTATTTAGAAAAAATTGAAAGCGCTCGCTTGCAAGGCCCACATCGTGGCGTGTTGTCTTGCGGTAACTTAGCTCATGGCTTTGCCGCTTGCGGTACCGAAGATAAAGCCGACTTGCGTAGCATGACTAAATCAAATATTGCGATAGTGTCTTCTTACAACGATATGCTTTCGGCCCATCAACCTTATGAGGCCTTTCCGGCTCAGCTGAAACGAGCGATTAATGCGGTTGGCAGTGTCGCCCAATTTGCTGGTGGCGTGCCCGCTATGTGTGACGGTGTTACCCAAGGTACGCCGGGCATGGATTTGAGCCTGATGAGTCGTGATGTGATTGCAATGGGAACGGCTGTTGCGCTTTCACATAATATGTTTGATGGCACCTTGATGTTAGGTATTTGCGACAAAATCGTTCCTGGTTTATTGCTTGGTGCATTGAGTTTTGGTCATTTACCCACGGTATTTGTCCCTGCAGGACCTATGCCTTCAGGTATCCCCAATAAGGAAAAAGCCCGTATTCGCCAACTGTATGCTCAAGGCAAGGTTGGCCGAGAAGAATTACTGGATGCAGAGTCAAACTCTTATCATTCAGCCGGTACTTGTACTTTTTATGGCACCGCCAACAGTAACCAATTGGTTGTGGAAATCATGGGTCTACATCTTCCGGGTTCGTCATTCGTTAATCCGGGAACCCCATTGCGTGATGCGTTAACTGATACTGCAGCAAGGCAAGTGACCCGCATTACTGATTTAGGTGATGAGTATCGCCCCATTGGCCATATAGTCGATGCTAAAGCCATCGTGAATGGTTTAGTTGGGTTACTGGCCACCGGTGGTTCAACCAATCACACTATGCATTTAGTCGCTGTGGCTAAAGCTGCAGGTTACATAATCAACTGGGATGATTTCGCCGATATATCTAGTGCAGTGCCTTTATTAACCCGTATTTATCCTAATGGTTCAGCTGACATTAACCACTTTACCGCCGCAGGTGGCATGGCATTATTGATCAGAGAATTGTTAGGTTGCGGGTTGTTGCATAACGATGTGACAACTATATGTGGCCAAGGGTTAGAGCAATACACTAAAGAGCCTATGATCGAGCATGGTGAATTGGTATGGCGTGATGGGCCTACAGAATCATATGATAAACAAGTAATCGCTACTGTTAACGAGCCATTTAAGGCTGACAGTGGTTTATCTGTTTTGTGCGGCAATTTAGGTCGCGCGGTGATGAAAACTTCTGCACTGAAAGAACCTCATTGCAAAATTAAAGCGCCAGCGGTGGTATTTGAAGATCAATTTGAATTACATGCAGCGTTTAAAGCCGGTGAACTTGATAAGGATTGTGTGGTTGTAGTGCGCTTTCAAGGCCCATCTGCCATTGGTATGCCAGAATTACACAGTTTGACGCCTCCTCTAGCGGTATTGCAAGACAGAGGTTTTAAAGTGGCCTTGGTTACTGACGGACGTATGTCTGGCGCTTCAGGTAAGGTGCCTGCGGCTATTCATGTTACTCCTGAAGCAATAAAAGGCGGTATGCTAGCAAAAGTGCAAACGGGTGATATGTTGGAATTAGATACCCTAACGGGAGCCATGGATATTCTTATCAGCGAAGAAGAATTAGCCAAGCGCGAAGTCAAGTTGCCCGACGTCGCAACACATCAAATTGGTATGGGGCGTGAAATGTTTGCCGGTATGCGTTCAACACTAACCGGTGCAGAGCAGGGTGCTTGCTCGTTGTTTTTTGGTCAGGACTAATACAATGTCAAAATTTGTTGCGGACGTAGGCGGCACTAATATTCGTTTGGCACAGTTAGAAAATGGCACACTGTGCCATATTAAAAAATATTTGTGTAGTAGTTATAAGACCATTGGTGCCGTTATTGGAGCATACATCACTGAATTTCCTGATGTGGATTTTACAGCTGGATGTTTAGGCGTTGCTTGCCCAGTGAATGGTGATGTGATTTCTATGACCAACAATGATTGGCAGTTTTCTATCTCCCAATTACAAGCTGAATTAGGCTTAGATTGGTTAGGAGTGATTAACGACTTCACTGCGGTTGCCTATGCCGTAACGGTATTGAGCAATCAACAAAAAGAACAAGTTGGCCAAGGACATGCGAATGATTTAGATAATATTGCGGTTTTTGGCCCCGGAACGGGTCTTGGGGTGAAACACTTAACGCATACTTCACAGGGTTGGCTGGCATTAGATGGTGAGGGTGGTCATGTTGATTTTGCTCCAGTAGATGAAGTGGACATCGCTATATGGAAATTTTTAACTGATAAATTAGGCCATGCCTCTGCTGAAGAAGTACTGTCGGGTCGAGGTTTAGTGCATATATATCAGGCTATTGCCAAATATAAAGGTCTACCAGCACCACTGGATGAGCCTGCTGATATTACTGAACGAGCGCTTGACGGTAGTTGCGCATTAAGTGTGGCTACTTTGTCACAATTCTGCAAAATATTGGGTAGTTTTGCAGGAAACCTTGCCCTTAATTTAGGCACACGTGGTGGCGTGTATGTTGGAGGTGGCATTGCCCCTCGTTTCACTAATTTTATTAAACAAAGTGATTTTCGGGCGCGCTTTGAAGCCAAGGGGCGATTTCGTGACTATGTTGCTGGCATACCGACTTTCATTATTACCGAGCCAGATCATGGTCTGATTGGTGCGATGGCTTATTTAAATCAAAATTGTAAAGGTTAAGTTCAATGACAAAAAATTGGGAAATGACATCAGAAGAAATATTCAGCCAAGGGCCTGTTGTGCCTGTATTGGTGATTAAAGATGTTGAACACGCTGTGCCATTGGCAAAAGCACTTATCGCCGGTGGTATTCGCGTATTAGAAGTCACTTTACGCACAGACGCTGCCCTTGAAGTGATTGCAAAAATTGCTAAAGAAGTACCGGAAGCGATTATTGGTGCGGGCACCGTGACAAATCGTGCTCAGTTGCAACAAGTTATCGATGCAGGTGCTAAATTTGCTATTAGTCCGGGGTTAACTTCTGATTTATTGAAGGCAGGAAACGAAGGCAATATTGCGCTTATTCCAGGTATTTCATCTATTTCAGAGTTGATGACAGCTGTCGACCATGGCTATACTCATTTGAAATTTTTCCCTGCCGAAGCATCAGGTGGTGTGAAAGCCCTTAAAGCTATAGGCGGCCCTTTCCCTGATATCAAATTCTGCCCAACAGGTGGCATTAGTCCAAGCAATTACAATGATTATTTAGCATTATCTAATGTTTGTTGTGCTGGTGGCTCTTGGTTAGCCCCAGAAGATGCGATGATCAATGGTGAGTGGGATAAGATCACTGAGCTTGCAAAACAAGCAGTTGCAGGTGTTAAGTCACTTTAAATTTTAGTTTAATTAAAAAAGCTGCGTTAGCAGCTTTTTTATTGTCTATGAAAAGGTGTCAATGCTTCCAGTATCAGCAAAGACATTAGCGTTATGTGCATTATACGCATTTTTAATGAGGGTAATACTACCGTTAATCCCCATCGCATTGTCGAAATTGGCCTTAAGGTTTACCTCTGAAACGTTGTCTTTATAATATGTGAGTATTTCTATTGAGAGTATTAATACCCAATGGTATGAGTCGTTAACACTCAAACAATAACGAAATCTTACTTGACCAAAATAGTAGCTGTAATAATTGACACTGCTTCACTGGTTTTTCCGCTTCTTGAACCAAATTTTTCTATACTTTCAAGCACATCCATCCCTTGAATTACTTTACCAAATATACTGTGTTTACCATTCAGCCAAGGCGTGGCAGTGAAGGTTAGGAAGAATTGGCTGCCATCTGTATTGGGCCCTGAATTAGCCATACTCAATAACCCTCCTTGAGTATGTTTAAATTCATCACTAAATTCACCTGCGTATTGATAACCAGGACTCCCCCTGCCAGTGCCAGTTGGATCACCACCTTGGGCCATAAAACCGGGAATAATACGATGGAATTTAGTGTTATCGTAAAAACCTAAAGATGTTAAGTATATTGTGCTCGACACATGTTTTGGCGCTACGATGGGCATGAGTTTTATATGTATTTC
>Ga0209119_1000609_pt1 | contig 36567 bp, 38 predicted proteins | sample COG_03_FD_184747 | JGI IMG/M metagenome (GOLD analysis project Ga0209119, IMG submission 184747) | Pelagic Microbial community sample from North Sea - COGITO 998_met_03 (SPAdes) (version 2) | ecosystem: Environmental > Aquatic > Marine > Neritic zone/Coastal water | place: Helgoland, sampling...
GGATAAACGTGAATTGTTTAATGGAATAAAGTATTATGTAGGGATATGATTTGTAGGGTATGTAAACAAAATATGATGGAGGTAGGCAATTCAGGATACGAATACTATAGATGTTCTCCATGTAATGAGGTGGCATTCAAAATTGACAAACCAACGGTAAACAGAATAAATAATAGATAAATAATAATTAATTTTAACTGATAATAAACAATAAATAACATGAGTAAAAACAGTGCAAAGCAGCGAGTGACACAATTAATGGAATGGATGACTACATTGAAATCAAAACGTAGTAGACCGGTTAAAGCAAGGGATACGAGACAACGTACCGATGAGGGATTTAAATCAACACCGAGTATTTCAAGTAGTGATGTTCGTATTAAAAATGGGCCAAATGGGAGACGATAATAAGAGAAACCATAAGGTTTCTTCTAAAACATACACCAAAGCATATACGTGGTTTGGTATTGCCTTTGTATCAATAGTGATATGGTGGACTATATTGGAGTTGATATGGTAACTGTTGGGATTGTAATAATGATATTATTGGTGGTCTATGCATTTAGGGAAAGTAGTGGTAGCCCATTTGAGTAACATAGATAAGCATGTATGTGTGACTAACCCTATATAAAGTGTGACACATATGTTATGCGATTGAGAATGGTGTGGTGAGGATGGTATAGTGGATGACCAATAACGGTGGTAGTGTGTGGGTTGGAGGTGAGGTGATGCTAACCCATTCACAGCGCAAGCCACGCCTCTTCGACAAACTCCGAAAGTATATACACGAATTGCATTATTCACAATTGGCACACGTGTAGATTCTTCTTATTCACAATAACCTGGCATTAAAAATGAGCATGTGACAATTCCAAACGGTGTTCACGACTGTTCACAACGACGATTGCGATTAAATTTGGATACACGGGATATATTTCGTATATTTACCATGTTGATGCAGTTAAGCATCACGGTTAAAATAAAGGTTATGACAGTAAATCCAACATTAAACAATCATTTATTATTAGTAAATAAGTTAAATCAGTTATTTGATCTAGAGTATCTATCCAAAGACGAATTGGATGATATAGTCAATTGTGTTACATTACACAGGCAATTGGAATTTAAACAATTAACAATAAATAAATAAAGGTTATGAGTTATAATAGAGGTAAGAATTATTTGAAACATTTAAAACGGGATTTTGATAAGACTATACACTACAAGAGATATGAGTTTGATTCTAATAATCCAGATGATAACATTATCAACCAAATTAAATTAAATAAATAAAGGTTATGAGACAGTACACACTAAAAGTTCATGTTGAACATGGTCAAATTGAAAACATATGGTCGGGCAATGATATAAATGAGGCTCACCACTATGAATCCATTGGTATTAAGCATTGGGGTAAGGACAATGTCTGGATATGTGATAACCTCCAGGAAGTAATGTGTGGTTAATTTGGTTACCCGAATAAGGGTTCGTATATTTACCACGTTGAGCAATTAAGCGTCAACACTAAAATTAAGGTTATATGTCAAAATTTGAATTATCTGAATCACCAACATTAGAGAACACATCATCAATCATTAAAGATGGTATGAAAATTAAATCAACACCTAAAGCCATTACTGGTAAAACTAGTGTGTTAAAAGTATTATTGAACAACACCCCATTCTATCATTTTGTTAATAAAGAATTTGATAGTGAATTAGCAACACGTGATCAAGATGTTGTTATTGGTGGTAAACGTTTTTATATGGGTTTAAAAAATAATTCCATGCATACACGTTTGCGATTAGCTTCCATATAATATATTGTTTTTGTTTTAGTTTTAGTTATGTGCTACCGTGGGGGTAATCCCCGTGGTGGTACTTCTGTATGTGGTACTTAATACCATAGTATACTCGCCTATATACGTTGGGCATATCGCCATACGCGTGCCGTATAATGTATATATCCCATACGCGGTACTGTCCATCGACGCGTGTATACGCAAGAGACTGGTGGGGACACACAAATGGGGTTCGTACGATCTTTCACCATCGATTTAGTATATACAAATATATATGGGGCCCATTTGGACCCCACATTTACCCTTTAACGCCATATTTTCAAAAAACATAAAAATGGCAACTTTTTTCTTTTAAAACCTTTTTGGCGTCGAGGATATATTACATTTTATATAAATCATTTATTTCACATGGAGTTAAAGCTCTACCCCACATCCCTACATCATCTAATTTACCATCAAAATGATACCAATAACCATTATATTGTCTTCTTTCTCCTAATATTAGGTTATTATCATTATTAGGAAGGGTTAGATCTCCATTTACATCTTCTTTATGGATAAGATTACCATTTAAATATATTTTTACTTCCCAACTATCTATAGTAATAGCTACATGATACCATTCATTTAAAGTTATAGGAATATCAGAATTTATTACTTGTCCCTTCCCTCCAAATTCTATATTTAAATCAGGATTAATAAAAAAGGCATATGAAATTCTCTCATCAGGAGTACCATTATTTTCATAATCCCACCTAGAAACTATACTATAACTACGGTTTGAGTATCTACCTACTTTTCCATTAAGATTTACCCATGCAGATATAGTAAGATTATTTGAGTTTAAAAGTGGTGAATAATCAACTTCTACTCTATCATTTTCTTCCCCCCAAGATGGATTGTCATCTATATTTAATTGTAATGAGGAATCATCTAAAAGAGATCTACAGGCCGTATACTCACCTTCATACAATACACCGTTTAATGCATTACCACTTTCATCATTAGTATTTCCGTTAAAGGGAAACCAAACAATAGGATCAGAAGGCAATGGATTTACAATAACTTCTTCAACCATTGGGGAATTAGAAACTTCCTCAATTCCTTGTATAAAATATTCGTCATTACAACTTAATATTAATAATACACTTAAAAATAATATTTTTTTCATAATTTCTAATTTAAACTATTTAACTCTTCATGGGTAATAATACCCCTTTCTAATAATTCTTCTTTAGGTACCCAATGACCAAAACTTAACATAATTCTAGGTTTATCCCCTTCAACTTCAGTAGTAGCATGTTCTTTTACTCCAGATACACACATCCATCCTTCATTTTCATCAACATCATATTCGATATCTTGTATAATGGGGTTACCTCCCTTTGTAGGTTTTGAAAGTAACATATTAAATCGAGTATGAATTACATCTCCTATAAATTCATTAGGGATATGTCTATTTACTTCCCAACCTTTACCTTCAGAATTAAAATTAGTATCACAATGGGTATGAACACGGTGTCCTTTAGTAGAATAACATATTATTATACCCATATTTTCTTCAATGGGTAAATTTACATCAAAACCAAAACCCTTAAGTAATTCTTTGTGAATTATCTCCAAATTATCATATGGAAACCCATCACTTACTAATCTATCCTTTTTATCATGTATATAATCTATACATCTAACATACCCTGTTGGGTGATCCGGGAAATCATCAAAAATGTTTTCGTTATCAAACCTACTCAAAACCCATTGTGTTAATAAAAATGTTAGTTTTGGATCTATGTGTATATTATTCCTCATATTTTTAATATTGACTTGTCATATTGGGGCCTTGTATCGCTTGTTTTAAATTGCTTTTTAACTGTTGAATCTGTGTAAACGCATCCGATGTTGTTTTTTGCATCACCTTATTTACCTCACCCAATCTATTATTCGTTGCGTTCGCTAATTCCGATACCATTTTTAAATCCGTATTGATTTTTGCCAAATTTTCATACTGATCCTTTTCCATTCCGCTCTGAATATCTCTTACCAAATTATTCAGCGAATTCATATCATCTACCACCTCAGAAAATCTAATTGAGGAGATATTCGATTGAGATTGATGTCGAGCCAGTAGGTCATCATGTGATGACTTAATTGTACGTAATAATGTAATACCGTAAATGATACCTACGGATAAAATGCCACTAATAAAATATAATAATTCCATGTATTTATGTTTTGGTCCAATATACGAACCCCCACCATGGGTACCACGTAATTTTTGATAACTTATGATAATTAGGGTGTATATACGTATTTATAAATGTGGATATGTAAGAAAGAGAAGGTCGTTTTTATCCTTTTTTATCTCATATTTATAATAAAATTAAAATGGCAATTATAAATTATACTGCTAAGCAACTATATGGTCCCGGGATTGAAGTAACAACTTGGGCACAAGGTATCAAAACCTTTAATTTAACTAATCCTTCCTATGGGAGTTCTTATTTTATTGTTGAGAGTGAACAAGTAAATGGTTCATACCTAATTAAAAATATTCTGGGAAATTTAAGTGGGTTATCTAATCTTCAAGAAGATAATTTTGTAATTTCTCAATATGTTATTGGAGTACCTGTTCCTCCGGGAAGTTCATCTTTTACATTCACTGTGGATGTTGGTTCATATGGAAATGTATATTTCCGATCTACGGGTGATATATCTGCTTCTGTAAACTTTGTTTAAAAATAATGCGCCGGAGGCTTGGCTACCCGGGATAGATTTCGTATATTTAGGTGTTCGAATGGTTCGAGCGATTAAAATTAATTAAAAATAAAGGTTATGTTCAACAGACAAAATGTTAAAGAGTTTAGAAGTGATTTCCAATTAGCAGTTGCTAAATTAGAAGAGCAGTATGGTTGTAATATCTCATTAGGTACTATCAGTTTTGATGGAAGTGAGTTAAGATGTAAAATGACAGCTCGAAAAGGAGAAAAAATTGTAAAAGCAACTAAAGATGATTTTAAAGTTGGAGATACAGTAGGTATTGACCATAGAAGAGTTAATAAAAATGATCAATTTAAAGTTATCAAAGTTAATAGTAAAACTATTACAGTTGAAAAATTAAATGTTGGTAATGGGGGAATAGGAGCACAAGTGAGAGTTTCACCAAGTTTATTGTTTAAAAAGTAATCGAAAGTAATGCACGGGAGGCTTGGCTTCCCGGGATAGGGTTCGTATATTTACGTGTTCGAATGGTTCGAGCGATTAAAAATTAAATAAATAAAGGTTATGTTTAAAGTTATAGAAATAAGCGGAGAAGAAATGGATACATTAATATTACTTCCTAATCAATTTAAAAACATGTTACAAGCTTCTCAAGATTATGGGTTTTCATTAAGACAAAAATGGAGATGTAGAACAATTGAAATGCCTATTGGTGAATTTCCTAAACATGAATGGCAAGGTTAAAGTAAATTTGGTTACACAGTAGAAATGGAATTACTCCCTTTTGTGGAATAATTTTTATTGTGCCTAACGGTTTGTGTATGGTGTCGTTTGAGGCACGAAAATGCACTATACATATTGTTGTGTGTAGTGCGGAATTTAAGAACTAAAAATTATAAAAATGGATAAATTTAAAGAAGGTGATTGGGCTGCATACAACTGGCTTGACAAAGAAGGAAACGACAATTGGAAAATAGGACGAATTGTAAAAACGGAACAAGGACTAATGTACTACAATGATGATTGGACTGATAGAAGCGGTTATATACCATTGACAAGTAAAGGTGTTAAAAGATTAGCAAATGACTAGCATTACACACAACGTATAGTAATAAGATTAGTAACGGATTAAAAATAACAAAACAATGGAAAAAACAAAAAACTTAACAGGTACGCTACTACAAGGAAGACTCCTTTTTTTAGCTATGGAAATGACAAATGACTTAGAATTAAGTAGGTTACTTATGAACAATAAAAGATGGTGTGAGTTGCAAGGAGTAAAAAAGGAGGGTGACGTATGGAAGCAACTAACTTAGTTATTAATTTTATTACGTGTTATGTGCTTTTTTAATTGCATCATAACGATGGGTATCCCACACCAAATAAATTTGGATACCCAGATAATATTTCGTATATTGAAGTATATTAATAAATTAAAATAAAGGTTATGTCAAATTTAAACGAAGTGTTAGAATTCATTAAAAATTCAGATTTACAAGAATTTAATAAAATTAAAAATGCAGTTTCTATTAGAAAAACAGAACTTGCCTATGATGCTAAATTATCATTTAGAGTAGGAGATACAGTTGGTATTGATCATAAAAAAATATCTCCTAATGAAGCATTTAGAGTTATTAAAATTAATGCTAAAAATATTAAAGTTCAAGGTGATAGAGGTTCATATACAGTTTCACCACGTCTATTAGTTAAAAAATAAAGGTTATGGAAAGAAATCAATACTTAGAATCTGATGGTTTATATTGGCAATCAGAATCACACGAATGGTTTAATGATAAAACAAGTACTAATTATGCACGAACTGACAATGGTTTAAACAAAGATGCTCTAAAAAATATCTATTGTTTTGTCACAAGAAGCAAAGAAACTGGAGAATATGATAGAGTAATGATGGACTCAAAAACAAATGAGGTTATTTTTGACACAAAATCATTAGAGGAAATGGCATTCGAAATTGATAAAATGAAAGTAGCAAAAAGATTTAAAATAAAATAAAAGTAATGCACAGGTAGCTTGGCTCCCCAGGCTATCTGTCGTATATTTACGTGTTCGAATGGTTCGGGCGTTTAATTAATTATTAAAATAAAGGTTTATGTTAAATTACGAAAGTCAAGAGTTTAAGAGTTTAGAAGAGTTAAGAGAAATCGCTCCAAGTATTTTTACCAAAATTGGTTCAGAAAATACAAGTGATAAGTATACACACATTCCAACTGATCAAGTGATCAAAGATATGGAATTATTAGGATGGGGTGTTGTAGATGCTAAAGAAGTTAAAGCTAGAAAAGAAACAACAGTTGGTTTCCAAAAGCACTTAGTTGTGTTTAGAAATAATGATGTTGTTATTAATGGTGAAGATGGTGATACAGTTTTCCCACAAGTATTGCTTACCAATTCTCATGATGGTAAAAATTCATTCCAATTTACAGCTGGGTTGTTTAGAATGATTTGTGAGAATGGTTTAGTTATAGCTACAGATACATTTGAGGATATTAAGATTCGTCATATGGGTTATGATTTCTCAACTTTACAAGATACTATTAAGGAGATGGTTGAAAAATTACCTTTAACAGTTGAAGCTATGAATAAAATGAAAGAAGTTGAATTACAAGAAGAGCAAATGTTTGATCTTGCTAAATCATTTCTAGATATTAGAGTAGAAGGTACGGATAATACCTTTGATAAACACGCAATTGAGGAAGTTTTAGAAGCTCAACGTAAGAAAGATGAAGGGAATATGCTTTGGGAAGTATTTAATCGTGTTCAAGAGAATATTATTGAAGGAAATTTCGAATACATTACCAAATCAGGTAAAAAACGTCAAGCACGAGTAATTAAGAATTTCAAGCAAGATCAGGATGTTAACAAGAAAATGTTTAGTAAAGCATTAGAATTCGCAGCATAATGAGAAAATTAATTTATATATTGGTAATAAGTTTCTTCTGGGCATGTAGCCCAGAGGAGCTTGTTTCACCATATCCTTGTTTAGATGGAGATTGTAATGTAGAATTTGCAATAGATCCACTAGTATCACCGGGGGTTTACCAAGATACTAATGGTTATTGGCATATTTCACATCAAGGTATACAATATTTTACTTTAAAGGGTAATACAAGTGAATTACACCCAGATTATATGGTAAATGGGGTGCCTTTGATTGAAACTATTTTTGATTCTAATTATTGGGTATGGATAAATGGTATTACTTTTACAGTACCTTTATATAGTGTGTTAGGGTATTTTACAGATGGTGGTTTTAATAACCCAATTCCAATAGGTAATTTAACGTATACTTTAGAAGATATGGCGCAGAATTTCCCACCATTAAACATTGTAGGTTATTCTATTAATAAAAACCAATGTATGGATTGCCCATACTCAGAAACATTAGTAGGTACTTACAGTAAATATAATACTCACCCACAACAACAGATATTTTTTGATAATCAGATGGTAGGGGACACAACTACAGTGTTTGTTAAAACAATATTTCCTAGAGATATAGAAGTTGAAAAAGAATTTAAAATAATATTCGAATGAGTTTAACTAGATTAACAGTAGGCAAAGCTAAGAAGTTTATCCCGCTAAAAGAAAATTATGGAAACACGGATTTAGAACACGCTAAATACTTTACACTATCACCTAGCGCAAAGGGTGATGGATGGGAAGATATAACGTATTATACCGATAAAAAATATGGGTTATATACGGATAAAGGCGTAGGAGATCAATGGGTTTATGTTTTATCAAATCCTTCATCACCTGGGTTGTTAAAGATAGGGTATACTAAGAAGTTACCCGAAGAACGAGCCAAACAAATATCTTCCGCCACCGGCGTTGCTTTACCTTATAAAGTAGAATGGGCTTACCAATGTTTTAATGGTGAAATGGTTGAAAGAGAAGTACATCATAAATTAAAGGCACAACGTGTTAATAGTCATAAAGAATTTTTTCAAATAAGTTTGGAAGAAGCAAAAGAAAATATTATATTAATCGGCAATAAATTTAAATAAAATGGAAGGATTAACTTTAGAGGAACAAAAAGTAGAATTAATTAATGACCTGATTTCAATAACATCGGTAATGGAAGATCTTTGGAGATTCCACCCAGAAAACTCTAATCAAGAAGATGTTGTTGCTGAGTATGCTCAACTTCAAAAGATGCAAGGTGATATTGAAAATGAAATAGGAGGTTTTTAAAATAAGGCATATTTATAATTGATGAAAAAAGGTGGAATAAATAAGGATAACATATTTGGTCTATTTGAAGGGGATTTTGATACTCTAAAGAATGCTAAAAACATTAGCAAAAAATTAGAAGAATTTAAAACTAGCCCTACAATTAAGATAGGTATGTTTGTTAAATTAATATTAAACCATCATACATTTCATTTAAAACTAGAAAAATTTCTTAAAACCGAAGAACCTAGTTATAATATTGAATCTACAAAGGAATCATCTGAATTTGTTGTATATAACAGAGCTTGGTTTTATTTAAATCAAGTAAATCTTAATAATAAGGAAGATATATTCGCAGTATTAGATTTTAACCCTAAGATATTAAATAGTGCCTTAGAAAGTGCAATTTTATATTTCCAGAATAGAGAAGAATATGAAAAATGTGCACATATTTTTAAATTTCAACAAATTTTAAAAGAAAGCAAAAGATAATTAGGATCCCCAAAGATCCCCTCGTATATTGTAATTACAGATTTAGGGAAATAGGGAAAAATAGGGATGGAAACAAAGGGATAAAAGGAATAAGGGTAACGTTACCCATATCAACATACAATAAACAATAAATAAGTTATGAGAAATAGAGATTTAATTACAAGAAAACTAGACCAATTAGAAACTACTCTAATTACATTAGAACAAATTGTTAACAGACAAGAACCAATCGAAATTTATAAGTCCAACCTTAGTAAGGCACAAAATTTAATTGAAGAAATGAAATCAATGGTTGAAATGGAGCCAATGTCTAGTGATGAGTTAAAATATAAACGATAAAAAATTAAGGTTATGACATTAACAGCAGAACAAATCCAAGCAAATTGGATCGAATTTAACACTAACATTGAAACCTATATTACTGGAGATCGTAAACAGATTTTACTTGATTTCTATAGTAAATTTGAAGATCGTATTATATTAATGCCCGCAGCTAATAATAAAAAATATCATTCAGCATTTCCCGGTGGTTATGTAGATCATGTTAATCGCGTGGTTAAAGGAGCATTGGCAATGTCCGACGTTTGGGCATCGTTTGGTTGTGATATGACTACATTTACCCAGGAAGAATTGGTATTTTCGGCAATTAACCATGACCTAGGTAAAATGGGTTCTGATACTGAAGATGCATATATTCCTCAGACAGATAATTGGAGACGTGATAAAATGGGTGAAACATATGCGTTTAATACCTCATTACCTTTTGCATCAGTTCCAGATCGTGGTTTATTTCTCCTTCAGCAACATGATATTAAATACACTTTCAACGAAATGGTTGCCATTCAGACACACGATGGTTTATATGACGCAGCAAATGAAAAATATTTAAAATCATTTATGCCAGAAACCAAACCTCGCACATCTCTTCCATTTATTTTACACCAAGCAGATATGATGGCGGCGCGTATTGAATTCGAGATTGAATGGTTACCAAAGTTATCTAAGAATAGCGTGGCGACGCCAAAGAAGAATTATACATTGGCGTCAAATAAAAAAACTAATACTCAAACCAAGGCACTTAGCTCAATATCAAGTCCCGGGTTAAAGAGTATGTTAGACAACTTATGATAGAAATTATATTAGGAATATTAGGAATATTGGTCGTTATCTTAGGATACACGACCATTAATCTTTTGCGTAAAACTGAAAAGGCAGAAGATATCATTTTATCCCAATCCAAATTTTTAAATAACATAACATCCCAAATAGAAGATTCTGCAACTAAACTATCAGAGATAGATGCAAAGGGAACATTTGAAGGTGATGATGAGATAGGTTGGTTTTTCAACGAAATCAAAAAAATCCAAAACGATCTATCACAATTCAAGATCAACCTTTAAAAACTTATGGAACCAATAAAGAAAAAAAGAAGACCTAAGAGTAAGAACTACTTTACTCAGGATACAGAAAATGCCATTGTAAGATATAACAATGAGCCTGATTCTAAGATTAGAAGTAGAATATATGAAACTGAAATTCATTATGCTTTCTTTAAACTTACTCAAAATATAATTCACACCTTTAAATTTTATCATACTGAGGTAGAGAATTTAGAGCATCTCCAACATGAAATAATAACTTTCTGTCTCTCAAAGTTTCATTTATTTGACCCTACTAGAGGAACCAAGGCATATTCTTATTTTGGTACTATTGTTAAACGTTGGTTAATATTATATAACACAAAAAACTATACTAAAAAGGTTAAGAAAGTTGATGTTGATGTTCTAACAGGAGAAAACTCTACACATACTTACAATATGGGGGAAGATATTGTAAAAAGTGATTTAGATAAATATCTTGACATCTATGTAGAACATGTTTCTGAAAATTTATTAATATTATTTCCAAAAAAGAATGATGCCCAAATAGCAGATGCTATACTTGAATTATTTAGAAAAAGGGAAACATTAGACGTTTTTAATAAAAAGGCACTTTATATTTACATAAGAGAAATGGTAGATGCTAAAACCCCTAAAATAACAAAAATAGCCAATAAACTTCATACTATATTTAAACAACAATATATATTCTTTTTAGAAAATGGTTACGCTAAATTCTAACCTTTCTTTATATCCATATTTATAACAAAACAACATTATGGGATTAGACAGCTTAGTATTTAAGAACAAATCATTCTCAGATATACTTGAAGAAATCTACAATAATCAAAATAAAAAATCTAAACAGATATCAGGTTTAATTTCAGAATTAAAGCCCTTAATATCTGATATAGGTGATGCAACTTTGATTGTACCCCTCATCAAAGAATATTTAGATATTGGCGTACGTAACGATGAACAATTAATTAAAATGGCTACCATAGTACAGCGTGCGCTTAACAATAGTTCTAGCGATGATGCCACGGGTATAACGGAAGAAGAAAAGGCTGAATTAATGGCTGAGTTAGATAATTTAAATAAAAATTTCGAGAAAGAAGATGGTAGGGATTAGCACTGGAATAGGGTATCTTATTGATCAATTTTCACCTCAAGATAATTCTTCAGGTGGTATTTCTGATATAAAAATTATACCTGCTAGAGTTATAGATATTGTTATGGATGAATCTCATCCTAAATTTAAAGAATATGGTAGTTGGACTGGTATTGGAACTATTAACTTTGAAGAAATAAATACTCTTGAAAAGGGAATCGAAAATAGTCCAATTGCAAAACCATTTTTCCCACAATTAAAATCACCCCCATTAATTAATGAGATAGTATTATTATTTCAACTTCCGGATAAGGATATGGGTACTAATGATACGTCTGAGATATATTATTACATAAATACTATTTCATTGTGGAATCATCCTCACCATAATGCCTACCCTAACGTATATCAGTATAATAAAAAAGTTCCTAATATTGAGGATTATCAATCTATTGAAAGAGGAGCAGCTAAAAAGGTTATACCAAAACCTAAACCCGTAGATTTAAATGGTACTAATAATACTGGTGGTAATTTTATAGAAAAACCTAATATTCATCCCCTAATGCCCTTTAGTGGTGATAATATAATAGAAAGTAGATTTGGTAGTTCATTAAGGTTAGGAAGTACTATTAAAACTGATACTTTATATCGAAATAATTGGTCTGAATATGGAAATAATGGAGATCCTATTACTGTATTAAGAAATGGACAACCACCATTATCAGATAGTGCTGGGTTTAACCCAATAGTAGAAAATATAAACGAAGATCTTTCTTCTATTTATATGACCTCTACCCAAAATATTCCTATTTCGGCATCAAGTTTAAACTATACAGCTATATCTAGTGGACAATCACCAACATATCCTGGAAGTTATGATGGTAGTTCTCAAATTATTCTAAATTCAGGTAGATTAGTATTTAATTCAACTGTAGATAGTATATTAATGTCATCTCCAAAAGTTATTAATTTAGCTGCTATTGGTGATATTGGTATTGCAAGTAGAAAATCAATTACTTTAGAAGCAGATACTATAAATCTAGGTGGTTCTAAATCATCTCAGCCTGCAATAGCGGGGGATACATTTTTGAAACAATTAAAAGGTTTAACTTCAGCAATTCAAACATTAGCTAATGCTTTAAATAATGATCCTAAAGTTGGACCCACAACTCAATTTGCTGGTAATATTTTAAATGAACAAGCCAAAAAGTTCAATAACAGTTATGATACGTTCACATCTAAAAAGGTAAAATTAAGCTAAAATGGATAAACAAGACTTATTAGATGCTGCTCTAGACTACATAAAAACCGAAGCTGGTAAAAAGGCTATAGGGGTAGATTTAGATATTGAAAATTTAAAAAAGGTTATTACTAAGGAAACTGGAGAAAAACCATCTCCTGAAGCCTTAAAAAAAAGATTAAAATCCTATATCCCTAAAATTGAAAAGTTTACTATTGAAGGTAGATTATATGATAAAATAACTTCTGAACCTATTAAAGGGGCTAAAGTAGAACCCTTATTAGCTTTAGGAAAAAAAACATTTACTGATAAAAACGGAGAATTCATAATTAACTTAGAACTACCCATTTTACCCTTTAATAATAAAGCATTAGTTGAATCTAAATTAATATATACAAAATCTGGATATATTCCTCAATACGCTGAGCTTTTAACCCAAAAGAGAGAGGTTAAAAGTGATTTAAAGGCAAAACCTTTAATTAATACTAAACTGGCTGCTGATCAAGCAGTTGAGATTGTAAAAGAGGAAGTATATTCTAAGATAGAAGAAGCAGCTAAATTTGCTGCTTCCCTTCCTGAAAAAATCTTATTAGTTAGAAGAAAAGCAATTGAAAAATTTACAAATGCCATTTTATTTAAACTATTACCTTTAGCTATAGGTTTAATGTTGATATTTGGTATTACAAAAATTAAAGATAGAAATAAAAAAATATGTCCTACCCCTTCCCAATTAAAAAGGGCTGCTAAGACTAGAAATTCAATAGCTAGACAAATTAACCAAATATATGTAATGGTAATTGTTAATGTTGGGTTAGCTGTTTTGTTTAATTATATTGCCATCCAATTAAGAGGAATAAGAATGCAAATATCATCTCTGCCATTCCCTGTTGCTTCCCCTCCAGGTGTTGGAGTACCACAGTCCCTACTCTCAGGATTACAAAATATAAAGGATATATTAAAGACATTAGCAGATGATAACAAAAAACTTAATATTCAACTTATTGTAGCTTTAATATTTTTTATAGCGGCTATGATAATATTATCTATGATTATTAAAACGGTAGATTCGTTAATATTCGAATGTGCCCAAGATCAAGATATAGAATTAGAAGAATTAAACCCGGCAATACAAGATTTAGCCAATGGGGGTGATAATAATATAGTTACCCCTAATCAAGTAGCAGGTTTTACACTTGAGGTAGTAGAATTAGATAAAAATAATGTAGGTAAGTATAAAAGAAGACAAGCAGTAGGGAAAAATAGTCAAGGTGTTATTCTAGTAAGAGGAGACCAATCATTTAGCAACGACGATTCCGCTTTAATTAACGAACTTATATTTTACATTAGATCAAACGATTTAAAAGCATATTAATCCAATATTTATAATAAATCATACACGTATGAAACTAAGTCAATTAAAAACAATAGTAAAAGAAGCAGTAAAAGAAGCAATCCAAGAAGAAATGAAAGATCTTCTAATGGAAGCGGTACGTGCTCCTAGACAAACAGTTGTCGAAAGAATAACAGCAACACCTTCAACAGATATAGGAATACCTAGTCCAATGAATCCAGTAATGCAAACTTCTATGCCTGAAAGTGATAGAATGGCTATGAGAGAAAATATCCAAAGTGTATTAGGTGGAATGATGCCTGGAGCAAATGGAACAATATCTGCAACTACAAATAGTATGCCCCTACAAATGAATGGTAGCGTAGATACATCAAGCCCAAATGGTAGTTTACCACAAGGGGATGTATCAATGGATCAGATAATGGGTTTAATGAAGAGATAATATATGGCATTCGGAGCAAAACAAATATTCCCTAATGATACTAGAGCACGAGTTGCTATTGGTGTAAATCTCCCGTTAAACGGTAGAGCAGTATTTGACTCCAATTACCAAACTAAGGATGCAATTAAAGCTAATTTAATTAATTATTTTTTAACAAACCCTGGAGAAATAAATGGTAATCCAACATTTGGTGCTGGGTTAAGGAGTTTTTTATTTGAATCTATAGTTGAAGAGAATTTAGATTTTTTAGAAGAAAATATTCAAGAAAAAATAAAAACTTATTTTCCAAACGTTATAGTAGATGAGGTTACATTAACTTCAAATGAAGATAAAAACGATATACACATAACAATAACTTATTCTATTGCCAATACTGGTATGAATGATGAGTTAGAATTAAGCTTTGCATAATGGCAGTAAATAGAGAAATAAAATATCTAAATCAGGATTTTACTGGTTATAGAGCTAATTTAATAAATTACGCTCAAACCTATTTTCCAAATACCTACACCGACTTTTCTCCTACATCACCTGGAGTAATGTTTATGGAAATGTCCTCATATGTTGGTGATGTTTTAACTTATTACTTAAACAACCAAATACAAGAGAATTTCTTACAGTATTCTAGACAGACTTCAAATCTATACGATTTAGCTTATATGTTTAGTTATAAACCTAAAGTAACAGGTTTAGCAACAGTTGATATAGACTTTTATCAACAACTTCCTGCTACAGTAGTAGGTGGAAAAACTGTACCGGATTATGACTATGCTTTATATATAGAAGAAAATACCCAAGTTACATCAGCAACTAATGCCTCTAACGTATTTACAATAGAAGACCCTGTTGATTTTACTATATCTAGTTCACAAGACCCTACTACAATTACTATAGCTCAGGTATCCAATGGAGAACCTGTATATTTTCTATTGAAGAAAACAAGAAAATCAGTCTCAGGTCAAATATTATCTGCAACATTTTCTTTTTCTAACCCAACAGAATTTCCAACTAAAATATTAGCAGCAGCAAATATTGCAGATATAATAGATGTCACAGATTCTGATGGAAATAAATGGTATGAAGTAGATTATTTAGCACAAGATACAGTGTTTGATGGTATTAAAAATACTAACGTAAATGATCCAAATAGCTTCGAAAATTTGGACACACCTTACTTATTAAAAACAAAACAAGTACAAAGAAGATTTGCTACTCGTTTTTTAAGTGAAAACCAATTACAACTTCAATTTGGATCTGGAAATTCTACACTTAATGATGAAGAAATAATTCCAAACCCAACAAACGTAGGTATTGGATTACCATTTGAACGTGATAAATTAACAACTGCTTATAGCCCAAATAACTTTATTTTTACAAATACTTATGGGGTTGCTCCTAGTAATACTACTTTAACAGTAAGATACTTAGCAGGTGGGGGTGTTACTTCAAATTCACCATCTAATAATTTAACTTCACTTAATACTTCAACTATTAAGTTCCTAAAAACGGGTTTAAACAATAACGCTTCTAATTATATATTTAACACCTTAGCCTCAAACAACCAAAATGCAGCAAGTGGGGGTAAAGATGGAGATACAGTAGAAGAAATTAGACAAAACTCAATAGCAAACTACTCATCTCAGTTACGAAATGTAACAGCCGATGATTATTTAGTACGATCTTTGAGTATGCCTTCTAGATATGGGATAGTATCCAAGGCACACACACAAAAACCTAATACCGAAGATTATTTATCTTCCTTAGACATATATGTTTTATCGTATGACGCCAATAAAAAATTAAAGGTTGCATCTAAATCTTTAAAAGATAACTTAAAAACTTACTTGAACCAATATAGAATGATTGGTGATACTATATCTATTAAAGATGCTTTTATAATTAACATAAGTTGTGATTTTGAAATTATCACATTACCTAGTGTAAATAATAATGAAGTAATATTAAATTGTATCACAGCGTTACAAGACTATTTTAATATAGATAGATGGCAAATTAACCAACCTATTATTTTAAGAGATATTCAAATTATATTAGACAAAATAGAAGGAGTACAAACAGTTAAAAAGGTATTAATTGAAAATAAAGCTGGAACTACCTCAGGGTATTCTAGATATGGATATGATATTCATGGAGCAACACAAAATGGAGTTATTTACCCTTCATTAGATTCATCTATATTTGAACTCAAAAACCCAAATCAAGATATTAAAGGAAAAATAGTAACAATATAACATGGCAGTATACAAATTATTCCCGGAAAAAGATACAACTCTATACTCAGCATTCCCTAATTTAAATACAGGAATAGATGCTATATTAGAGATATCTAGCACAGTCCCATCAATAGCACCATCACCAAGAGTAGCTAGATCTATAATTCAATTTAGCCAAACAGAGATTGAAGATGTAATTGATAATAAAATTAATGGTTCTGCCTTTTCTAGTAGTCTAAAATTATTCGCAGCGGAAGTACAGGGTATTAATTTAGACACAACTCTAGAAATACTCCCCGCATCTAATACCTGGGGAAATGGAACCGGAGAATATGGTGATAAACCTCAAACTACTAATGGATCTAGTTGGAAATATATTAGTTATTCTGGGTCTGATATCTGGAAAACTGGTGGTTATACACCTTATGTAACAGGATCTTATACTGGAAGTATATCTGAAGGTTTACAAAATGGAGTAGGTGGTAACTGGTATACAGGATCTGGATATATGACTAGAGATATTACATCAACTCAAACATTTGGTTTAAGATCAACTAAAGATCTTAATTCTAATGTTACTAATATAATCCATGCTTGGTATACAGCATCAAAAGACACACCTGTTAATTCTATTAATAATAATGGTTTTATAGTAAAAATATCTGGTTCTTCGGAATTCGCAACTACAAAAGCAATCCAACCTATTTTTAAATTTTATTCCGTTGACACTAATACTATATATCCTCCTACATTAGAAATGAAATGGGATGATTCTCAATATTCTACAACATTACCTCCAATTACAACATCGGATTTATTTGTTGGGTTAGATTCTAACCCTGGAAAATTTAGAAAAGAAAGTGTAAATGTCTTTAGATTAAACGTGCGTCCCGAATTTCCAGTTCGTACATTTAAGACAACATCTCTATATACAGAAAATTTTGCATTGCCTTCAGCATCATATTACGCTATAAAGGATTTAGATACAAATGAGTTCGTAGTAGATTTTGATGATAACTTTACTAAAATTAGCTGTGATGGCACAAGTAACTATTTTAGTATTTATATGAATGGTTTAGAACCTGAAAGATATTATAAGATATTAATAAAGACTACTATTAACGGAAATACAATAGTAAAAGATGAAGATTATTATTTTAAAGTAGTTAATGGGTAATGGAAAATAAAGTAGATGTAAAAAAAACAGTATTTAACAAACCTCAATATATTAAAACTATTGATACCACCTTTAGTGAATTAGGGGTTACAAACATAGTTGAAGATATTGAATCAACTGTTGATGTTACTAAGTTTTTTGAATATTACGACGAATTATTTTACGAAATACCAGCAACTGGTGAGACCAATTCACACGAATTTTTAGTCAAAACTAGTGGTGAATATATAAATTATGATCAAGATAGTGATATAATACAGGCATTACAAGAAGAAATTTCTGCCTTAAGACAAGAAAATTTAAATTTAGAAATCAGAGCTGTAAAAGCAGAAACCGGAGAAGATATATCTATCGATCCGTCATTAGATGTGAATATTGCAAATTCTGAAGAAACACAAACCGATGTTCTTAACCTTATAGGGGCTAATGGTTTAAATGGATTATAAAATGGAAGACAAAGTTTTAGTATTACCCGTAGATTCTCAAACATTTGAAATTGAAAATTATTCAATTGAGGATGTTTCACTGATATCTTCACAGGAATTAGACACTAATTTTTCCCAATCTACAGACTATATAGAATATTATATGTTTGATGGAAATCAAAACCAAATATTCCCTTCTAAAACAGAAGAATTACTAACATATACTGTTAGAGATGGTCATGTTTTATTAGACCCAAAACAAGATTTAGAAAGAGAAGATTTTAATGAGGGAACATATTATGTTAATTATAATTTCTATAGAAAACGTCTTAACTCTTCAATATCTTCTAAATATTATATACAAGAAATCAGCTCAGACCGAACTGAAATTAGATTAAATTCTAATACAATATCAAATGATGACGTTCAATCATCAGTTCAAGAATTTATACAATATAGAGATTCACAAAACTATTTTGTTGATTTTTATTTAAATTTTGGAGATAATAATCTAATAATATCCAATAACATAAAATTAGATGTTACAAACGAAGAAGATTATTCCGCAATAATAAAACTTTACGAACCTTTACCTGCAGATTTTAACCTTAAATCTCAATGTTGGGTAATTGAAACAATCTCATCAGCACAAAGTTACCAAGTACAGTTTCCTGTACCTATTTTTGATCCTCAAGATTTTGAATATATTGCAGGACCTAATTTAGATTTAAATATAAAAAATGAAAGTGGGACTACTTCACAAGAATACTCTTATGATACCTTACTTAGTTCTAATATTACAAGTTCTAATAACCAAATTCAAAGTTTATTAGATGATAAAGGGATTAAAATAAATATAAATTATGATAATTTTGCTAATTTTATAAAATTTTCATCTGCTAAAACTAGATTAGAAAATTTCTACTATAAAGTTAGTTTAATTGAAAATTATAATAGTCAAATTTCACTTTTAAACACTAATGTAGTTAGTAATACTAATTTAACAAGTGAATTTATCTCGAGTACATCAATATTTGGTGCCAAAGTTAGTGATATAATTAAAAACTTCGATTCTTACGAGAGTTTTCTATATTTCAATTCTGGATCTGCTTATAGTTACCCAAAGACAAATTCTAAACCACCATATACTTTAGCAGCTACTACTAGTACTGAAGTAAAAACATGGTTGGGGAGTAGTGATTCTACTAATTTATATTATGGGGGATTAGCATTACAAGCATATAATTTTGACCAAAATAATCAAGATTATCTTCACTGGAATATCCCAGAATATTTAAGAGATGATTCTAATAACGATCAATATGGTTTATTTATCGATATGGTGGGTCAACATTTTGATAATATTTGGATCTATACCAAAGATGTAGTTAATAGATTTGATGCCGATAACCGTTTAGATTATGGTATATCAAAAGATTTAGTTGCTGATGCCATTAAAGACTTTGGTGTTAAATTATATTCAAATAATTTTAATACTAATGATCTATATGAAGCGTTTTTAGGTATTACCCCATCAGGTATTACCTTCCCATCAACCGGGTCAGAATTAATAAATACTCAAATATCTGCTTCCAATGATATAATTCCATTGGACGACACTAACAAGCGATTATATAAACGAATATACCACAATATACCGTATTTACTTAAAACTAAGGGTACAATAGCTGGGTTAAGAGCTTTAATAACATCCTATGGTATCCCTGATACTATTTTAAGAATAAGTGAATTTGGAGGTAAAAATCCTACTAATAAACAGGATTGGGATTTAAAACAAAATGTATTTAATTATGCTCTTGAACTAGATGGAAACAATTATTTTAGTTCTTCCTTTAGACCTAATACTAATTTCTCTACTAGTAACCCTAATACCATACAATTTAGATTTAAAACACCAGGTCTACCAGAAAACCATATAAATCAATCTTTATTTTCCGTAGGTGAGTTGGGGACCAGTTTATTGGTATTAGAATATACAGGATCAAGTAATACAAGTGGATCATATTCAGGTTCAATTTCTGATCCATACAAGGAATATGGTACTCTTAAATATATCCCTAACACTAGTACTCCATCTATAAGTGCAAGTGTATACCTACCTATATTTGATAATAACTGGTGGTCAGTAATGACAACACAAAATAATTTAACGGCTTCTCTATCGGTAGCAAATAAAATAGATAATGAGTTAGGCTTTTTAGGTTATAATGAAATAACAGGATTTAATACTAATTCTTATCTTAATAGTACTAAAATTACTTTCCCACATCCTAGTAATAGATTTTTTAATAGTAAAACATACATCCCCTTTTCAGGTTCTATTCAAGAAATTAGATACTATGCACCTAATATTAGTGCTAGTTCATTTGAAGATTTTGTATTAAACCCTTATGCATTTAAAGGAAATGGTTTTGGTACTCCAAACCAATTAACCTTTAGAGCAGATTTAGGTACTTTATCATTAACAGGATCAAGAGAATCAATACACCCTAAAATAACGGGTTCATGGTTACCAACATCCTCATTTAATAATGGTACTAGTGATTTTTATTTATCTAGTGAATCCTTTATTAAAAACAAAGAATATATACATTTAAATCAACCCCATCAAGGGATTAAAAATAAAGTAACTGATAGAATATCACTATCAGATAATATAATCCCAACCGGTGATACTTTATCATCTAAAAGGTCACTACAACAATATTCTTACTTAACTCAAAGTACTACTCCTGATGCTGATTATTTAGAAGTTGCATTTTCACCTACTAATCAAATTAACGATGATATAGTTGCTGAATTAGGTAATTTTAACATAGGAGAATATATTGGAGACCCAAGACATATGTCTGAATCTAGAACTAACTACCCAGATTTAGACGCCTTAAGAGATCAATACTTCTTAAAATACATCAAAAGTTACGATGTTAAAGATTTTATACGTTTAATAAAATACTTTGATAATTCTTTATTCAAAATGATTAAAGATTTTACACCTGCTAGAACAAACTTATCATCAGGTGTAGTAGTAAAACAACATATATTAGAAAGAAATGCATATTCTGCAAGACCAGTATCACACGAAGATGTAACATACTCAGGATCAATTAAATCTTTTGCACGTGGTTATGGTGCAGGACCAATTGAAGTATTTAGAGGTGGAACTGGTGGTGTGTTTGAAAGATTTAATAGTTTAGATTTCTACAAAAGTGGTAGTGATGGAAAGGGACCTGATAACAGGTTTGGTATTACTCAAAGCTGGTTTGATACTTTACCAACAACTGGTTCTTCTCATCAAAAATATGATAGAGATGACCAACGTGAATTCTATAATGGGGAATTTAGTCAATCCATGTATGTAAAAATGCAGAGGGGAAATGATTATAAAGATGATGATCCTTGTTATGATTACTTAAATTGGGAAAATGTACCTGAGTTATTATACAACCTAGAATATATGAGTGGTTCGGATAATTTATATAGAATTGAAAAATTCATCCCTACACCCCCACAAGTACTAAATCCATATTTCTCAAGTAATACAAATGAGAATGGAGAATATGCCCCAACCCTAAGTTGCCCTATAACATCCAACACACTTATTTATACTAATGTGTCAACTATAGGTAATATATCTGAAGGTACACGTTTTTATAGGGATGTTGCTGGTTTACTAGAATGGACAGGGTCTGAATACTGGTATGGTATTAGAGAATATAACCTTATTCCTGTAGGTTTAGACATAACAAGTTATGAATATATAAACTCTACAGATATACAAGGAGGTAATACCGGATCCTCAACTACTACTCCCTTTATTTATAATAATGTAGTAGGAACATATACAGGAGCAAATACTGGAATTGGTCAGATTGGACAAGGTAGTGGAGCTGAATGGAAGATTACAACTGTAGAAGGAGAAATAACTCAAATCACAGCCTCTGATGTGGGTAGTGGTTATACTATTGGGGATACAATCTCATTTTCATCAAATGATTTGGGTGGTTCCCCTATGAATACTTTTCCAATTTTAGCACCCCCACGTGGTAATGGAAATATATTAATGGAGTACATAGGGCTAGCACAAGATACTTATTATACAGGATCCTTTGGTCCTATAACAGCATCTAATGTCACAGTTAGCTCGGGTACTACAGACATCCCAACTTTTCAATTAACCTTCAGAAATTCAACCTTAACTACAACCTCCCCTGTACCCGGAATATTATTTAGTATTGCAGCAGTAGATGGTGGAGAAGGAATTAAAGAAGGAGATACATTTGATTTTTATTCAAGTGAGATAAATGAATTTATATCTGCATCTCTTGTATCAGATGGAATTATCAACCCAGGAGATCCTTTACCAACAACAGGTACACAAAGTCCTCTTCTTACTATAATACCTCAAAATTTAGATATAAGTACTTCCACCTTAACTCTATCTGAACCTTTATTTATAACAGAGGTTGAGGATACACAAAATCAATTCTCAGTAAAAATTAATGATACTGGATTAGTTACTCAAAAGTTTGCATGTAAATTCCCTCAAGCCTTTCGAGCAAAATATAGACCATCAGGGACGTTTGCTTACACGAGATATATTTATCTTAACTATGATTCTAATTATGATACTATTATCAATAATAAAGTTATAGTACCCACAAGTGGTTTTGATATGGCTTGTTGGGAAATTATTGAAACTCTATTCTCTAAAAACGATGCATACTTTTACCATGATATAACAAGTGGTTGTACACTAGCACCAATCACCACTTTTCCTATATCAATAAAATTTAACACAAATTCATCAGTAGTATGTACATCAAATGATAATACTTATTATTTTGATGATGAATCCTTTCTAACTGCAACTAAAATTTATAAAACCCCAGTATCAAATCCTACTAACTATGCTGATTCTGGGTGGTATAGTAATGGGGGTATAAGAAGAGAATGGAATAAAAGTACGGGAACATTAGGTCTTCCTACTATGTGTGGTGGTATTACTATCAATTACGGTGGGGGTATTGGTGGTGGAACAAGTAAAATTATTTGTAATGAATTATATAAACAAGGATACCTTCCAGAAAATATATGGGAGGCCGATGAAAGATATGGTGATATGATGTTTATAAAAGATCCAAAAATGATAATTGGGTATCAAATGTGGGCTCGTAAAGTAGTTAAATATATGAGAGCAAAACCCCAACATACTAAATATTTATACCGTATATTAAAACCATGGACTGAATATATGGGGTATGAAATGGGGGCAATAGATAAACAAAATTACATAGGTAAAACCTTTCACACAATAGCCAAATATTACTCGTATTTAGTTTTTGATTTGGGTGGTGGTAAGAGATTACTTAACTTATATAATTATAAGAAATTTAGAAAAAATATAGGATAATATGGCTATAGAATATTATAGATTAACAAACCTTTCAAATACCGAAAAATTATTTGGGTATCAAAGTGGATCAACCTCCCCAGGTGATTTTCATACAGTCTATCTTAATGGGTATGCTGATGAACAAATTGTTCAAAGTTTTATAGAACCTATATTTATCCAAATTGGAGTTAGTGAAGCTCAATTTACTCTTGATACCTTCGGTCCACCTCCGGGATACGCCTGGTTATGGAATGACGGTAATAAAGTAAAATATATTAAAATTAACCATCTTTCATCCAATGATTTTAATATTTCTCCCTATATTAGTGATAGTTTAATTACATCTTTCGCAATGATAGGAGCTAGAGATTCTAGTAATATTTTCATGTATAACCCATCAGGGAGTCAACACGTTGAAGATTATTATTTAAGTAATAGTACTAAAAAGGGTAACTATAGTTTTTTAGTAGTTGAACAATCTCCTTCTTCAAGGGCGGTAAGTGATTTAACATCTGGTCAAAGAAATTTTAATTTTGAAGCTAGTGGTGAATATACTTGGTATGCTACATCATCAGGTCAGATTGATAATCCAATCTCTTCTTCTGGTTATAGTTCTTCTATAGCACAAGGTTATTTTCCAAAAAACATAGAAAACTTTGGTACCTCTCAACTTATTAGAGGTTGGAATGATGCTAACTATTATGTTGAGGGTAATTTAGTACCTACTAGTGGGGTTTTAATAGATCATCTAAAACATTTTAATACAGGATCAACAGAAAGAGATTATGATTCTAGTTTCCCATATACTGCTAGTTCAATTCCATGGTTTATAAATGCACCAACTTCATCTGTCCATATATTATCATCATCATTTGGTACATATTCTGGTCAAAATAGGTCTATTAAAATAGGACCATCATTTAGAAATACATCAGATGAAACCCCTTATGGAACAGCAGTATATGGTGATCCTAATTTTGAGTATGGTGGTAGTGGAGCTGATGATTTTATTTCATATTATTATAAAGAGGATACAAACCAAATTTTGGTTTATGATCCTAGTAATATAATAGATGAACCTAAAAATTCACAACCTTTATATTATCCAACTCCTAAATATAATTCCCTTTTAGTAGGAGTAGGAGACCCTAAAACATATATTACAGACGAAGGACATGAAATATTAGTTAAAAATGGTCAACAACTTTCTGTATTTAGGGGACAACAAGAGGTAGGAATAGGTGATGTTAATGCCTGGAATTATAATAGGTACTTACATAGACCTTATAAAATCTATTTATTAGCCGAAACTGGTTCTAATGATAATCCTTCTAAAATAACGGATGCTTATGTTTCCTTCTCCTCATCTCTAGCATCAGAAAGAAAAGATGGAGTATATGAATTTGGAACCTTTTCACAAGATGATTTAGGTTTAACTGCTTCTATTAACTTAACGGCATCAAATGCATTACCTTTACCTCCAACTAATTATGGAGCAGCAGATTATGGAGAGGATAAATATGGTGGTAACGGATTTACTCCTGCTAACCAAACATGGCAAACTGCATCTTTAAATTTATTCTTATCACCCCCAAATGACTCACTAGGTACTATATTAGCCTCTTCTTCTTTGTATATTGATGATATAAATACTGATAATTTCATATCTTTAAAAACAATTATATCCTCTAGTTACATCCAACCCGGAGCTGCTTTAAGGTTAGTTGTTAGTGTAAATACAGGTTCGATAGGTTTTAAAGATACTGTAAATTCTTCTCTTATAGTAAGTGATTATTCTATGAATATTGTAGGTCGTATTCCAGAATTTCCTAGTGAAGTTCCTACCTACTTAGACAATATACTTCAAGTCCCAGATGATTGTAACCCTTTTATGGGTAATGCTCTGAATTCAAATCCAAACACCAAGGTAATGGACGTTGATTATAGCACAAACGCACTAACCCCGGTTAATTTAAATCAAATTAAAGATAATACCGCTAAAAAGGCTGATGTTGTTAATTCTTTCTATACATCTCCTAGTAATATAATCTTAAGATATGATGGTTCAAAATCTACTAGTGATCAATATAATATATGGAATGAAGAAGATGAAGGAACCTATGGTAAACTACCAACAGTAGATATAAATAAAGCCTATTCCGCTTATTTTAATAGAATATATGATACTTATCCATTATTAAATGATAAAACATCATTTGAAGTTAAATATATTATAGATGAAGAGGGGAATGCTGCAAATCCTAGAATTGGAGAATATACTTATTATAATTTAGAGGGGTCTTTATCTGAAGGAGAAAAGGCTAATATAGCTATTACGGATAAGACTAGTGAAGTTTTGTATTATTTAAATGATACTAAACCTGTATTTAAAACTGGTTTAAAACCCTTCCCTATATTATATTCTCAAGCTGCATCAAGAGCTTATACCTCATCTATATTTGTAACAGGTAAAGAACCTCTTAATGATGATCCAGCAGGATTTAACGATTATAGTTTTTCTGCTTATGAAACAATTGAAAGAGGAAGGGTTAGAAACTTTGGTCCCGAGAGATTATCTCCTGAAAATATTATAACAGGATCAGGTATTAATGTAACTGCTTCCTACACTTCAAGTGCCGATAATGAAGCAAATGGGGGTTTAACAACATTACCAAAAACCGATTTTGAGGGGTTAAATGGTGTAGGAAATGGAAAAGTATTATCTGACGATTATACCTATAGAGTAAATTACACTTTTGATACTACAAAAATGTATCAAACAAAAACAAAAAATGGTAAAAGTTGGTCATTAAAAGGTAGTAAGTGGTCTCATGATTGTGGGGATTTTAGACTTTTTATAAAACAAAACAACCAAAAGAAAAAACTTGTGGTAGATTCTATGTTTTGTGATGTTGTTCATCTTAACCCCAATACATCAACAGGAATTGAAATAAAATCATTTAATGCTCTACAACATATAGGCCAACTCATTACTAGAGAATCCAACAATAATTTAAGAATTAGAATGAGAGGGGACCAAATAAAACAGGCTATGGATGTTCAGGGGTGTGGTGGTAGTGATGTAAGGGATGAAGGTTCTGTAGTAAAAATTAGATGGAGAATGAAACTTCATTTAGATCCTTCTAATGTTATAAAACAAGGAGACAAAATAGAAACATTGGTTCAAGGAGATTTACATGATTCCGTAGATGATAGATGGCAACAATACTTTTTCTACCAACCTACAGGATGGACAACAAATAGGGGAAAACAAACTGCAACACTCCGTTTAGAGGGTACTAAAAGTCTTCCAGGCACTGCTGTTTCTTCAAGTTATTGGGGATTTGTTGGAGATGACTATACAAGAATTGAAATGCTATCTGAAAATGGTAATCAAGCTTATGGTAGAGAAGGATTTAAACAACAATACTTCACTTACTCCTCAGGTTCTTATGATACGGGATCATACAATGGATATATGTCAGAAGATTATAACCCAGGTAGTGAGGATATTGGAATTCCAGCTGAAGGGGTTAGAACTTCTATAGGTTGGAGAGATTATTTCCAGAAAAATACAAGCTTTGCAGGTGCTAAAGAACCAGAATTTTTAGGTTTTCCACCAACAGTTGATGATTGGGAAGTTCAAGTAGGAGATGAAATAAGATTTGAAAATAATGAAGATAGAGTATTTAAGATTATAGAAGTCCAACCCCCGGATACACAAACTGCAGTTAATGGAGAAAGAATAGGTAGGTTAAGATTGTCTGTTGATAAACCAATACCATCAATTACTGACTTAAATTTCTTTTTAATAAGAAGATATAAAATAGATAAAGGAAATTTAATTATTTCTTTTCCAAAACCTTATGGATTTCCTATTGAACCACTTACAGCTACAGGGTTAATGTTTCCCGAATTCCCTGTAAAGGAATTAAGTACTAACCCAGATGAAGTATTAAAAAACCTTCTTGAACAAAAACTAATAGAATAACATATTTATAACCGTATAATAATATTTATATAATAAAACACCCATGGGATATTTAAACAATTCAGTAATAACAGTTGATGCCATTTTAACCAAAAAAGGTAGAGAAGCATTAGCACGTAACGATGGTTCATTTCGAATCACTCAATTTGCCCTGTCTGATGATGAAATAGATTACACATTATTTAATCCTGGTCATCCTTCTGGTTCTTCTTTTTATGGAGAAGCTATAGATGGAATGCCTTTATTAGAAGCCTTTCCAGATGAAGCTCAAATAATGAAGTATAAACTTACAACCTTACCAAGAGGTACAGCTAAATTACCTATATTAAATTTAGGGTTTTCTGCTATCACTTTAAAACAAGGAGCTCAATTAGCTATTACACCACAAACTCTAAACTACTTAGACAACGAACAAACTTATGAAACTAGTGGCTATTCAGCTACTATATCAGATATACGTTTAATGTCAGATTTTGCTGGATTAGGTATAAATACAGCAGCAGCAACAACACAAAATACTCAATCAACCCTAGGTACTAATGTATCAAAAACAATAATTGGTTCACAATTTAATTTAAGGGGAACTACAGTAAATACATTATTTGGTGGTCAAACATCTTTAGCAACTACATTAACTGTAGTAGGCTTAGACAGTGGAGCTAGAATTACTATCCCTGTAACAATTAATAAAACTACAACATAATAAGATATGGCATTCAAGAGATTAGACCCAGAAGATTTTATAGTTAGTGTAGACACTGTTACCCAACCAATGTGGACTGGGAATAGTAATCAATTATCTACATTTTATACTTCATCTGCCCAAAGATTAGATAAATCTGGAAATTATTATTTAAGTATATTTAATAATGAGATTGGTGAAGATAACACTGAAATTCAATTTGATATTGCTTTTGGTGATAAGTTAGGTAGAGGAGCAGTTGCTTACAATGCCAACGTATCCCAAGAAAATACTTATAGCAAAACCATTTATGGTCAATACCGTTCTTTACTATTAGAAGATGAGGGTTTAGATTTTAAATTTGGAGGTGTAACTCAAGAGTCTTTTTATGTATTAAGTATAGCCCGAGCTAGATACAAAGAAAAACTTCTCCCGGGAAGTTTTACTATGATATTAAGTGGTAGTGGTGATAGTAATACTAACTTACATCTTACAGATAATTCCCTAGATGTTCCTGTACCTTCTTACATAGGTAGCCAAAGATCATACCAAATAGTAAGTGGATCTGATGGTACAGCACATAGTGGAACAGGTTATACAACCCAATCTGGATCTTATGGTATCTTCCTCCCAGATACAGGTACTATATTATTAAATGCCGCAGCCCTAGATTTAAATAATGTTCAAGGTATTAATTTAAGTACTGGTAGGGGCGTAAATACTGATGGTGACAATTTAGTAAAATTATACGACGGTATAAGAGGGGGAGGTAATATCGAATTAAACTCTCAAGAAACCTTATCAACTGACTTTGTATTTATTAGAGCAAGAAATTCGGAATTTAATTATTCTGAAAATCCAAGTTTTATTTCAGGGGTAAATGGTGAGGTCATTTATGATTATTTTATTAATAATCCTCAAGTATACCCAACATCAGTTGGTTTATACAACGATGCAAATGAATTATTAGCAGTAGCTAAATTATCAAGACCTTTACGTAAAGACTTTACTAAAGAAGCTCTAATTAGAGTTAGACTAGATTTCTAAAAATGAATGGCAGCTTACAAAACATTAACATCCAAGGACTTTATAATAGCCCCCTTAGAACTAAACAAAAGTTTTAGATTCGAGGGTGCTACTACATTAACTTCCTCTAATGTAAATATAGAAAGATATTTAGGTAAAAATACCCCTCATATTTCTAACAAAACTCAAACCGGAGACATATCTAAACAATATGAATCTCTGGTTTATCATCAAACAAAACAATTATATTACTCAAACTATATATCAGGTAGCGATGGTGAAGTTGCATTAGCCCCTACTGCTAGTGTTACCTCCCAAGGTTTACTAGAAGATAGACGATATGTAGGAGGTATAATTAGTGCCTCTTTCAATACAACATACTATCAGAATTATCTTTCATCAGATTTAGAAGCAAAACGATATTTTCCTACAGGTTCAGATGAAATTATAGGAATTTTATCTATACCCCAATATATGTTTGGAGATTTTATCCAACCTAACTCAATATCCATTATTACTAATAGTGGAAGTTATTTTGATGATGGAGAAGGTAGATTAAAACTGAAAACAAATAGCGGGCCCGTTTTTGTAGGTAATGTTATATATGAACATGGTATTATTATCCTTACAGGAGGAACAAGAAAAGATACTATAAATGGTGCTGAAGACGGGGGTTATGGTACAGATATCTACGGTAATGATGTATATGGAGTTACATTTAGTGGTGATGAAATTTTAAATTTTGTTACTGGTAGTGAAATAACCTGTTCTTTTTCTAGTTCATACACTATATACGAAACACAATATAAATGTACTATAGGAGAAAGCGATTTTAACGTAAGTCAAAATCCAAGTATATCATCTGGTTCCGATGGTAAATTATTAGACTTTGCTAGTGAGAATTATTTTTCACCATATGTAACTACAATAGGTTTATATAATGATCAAAAAGATTTGTTAGCCGTTGCTAAATTAGGACAACCCTTACCAACTTCCACAACAACTGATACTTCTGTTTTAATAAACATTGATAGACAATAGAAAAACACATATTTATAACAAAATAATTCATATAAAATGGCTAGAAAAATATTTGACCAATCCCAAAATAACATCACTACTGGTCTTACAGTTCAAGCAGGACACGTAAGTCAATCGGTAGATGCATTTACAGGTGCAGAAGGGTACGATATAACAGTATCTGGTTCCTTAGTAGTAACAGGCTCAATTTATAATAACCTAATAAATCAATCACCACAGGCATCAGGATATAATACTGTAGTTCATAATCCAACAACTGGAGAATTTTTATATACAGGTTCTTATGGAGGAGCTGGTGGGGCTAGTAATACAAGTGGCACATCAGGTACATCAGGAACTAATGGAGGACAAGGAAACCCAGGAACATCTGGAACATCTGGAACTTCAGGAACTTCAGGAACATCTGGAACATCTGGAATAGGATCAACAGGAGACCCAGGTACATCAGGTACTTCAGGTACATCAGGTACATCAGGAACTAATGGAGCACAAGGAGACCCAGGAACATCTGGAACTTCAGGTACATCGGGTACAGCAGGCACAAGTGGATTAACACAAGATCTTGCAATATTAAATAATGGTTCTTCTGTTGTAACTAGTGCTGATTCTTTAAATTTTATAGGAGCATCAATTTCCGCTACGGGTGATGACGTCACAATTACTATTACAGGTGGTGGTGGAACAAGTGGAACTTCAGGAGAAGACGGAACTTCGGGTACATCGGGTTCAAATGGTACTTCAGGTACATCGGGTTCAAATGGTACTTCTGGTACTAGTGGTTCATCAGGTACATCAGGTACATCAGGAACTTCAGGTTCAAATGGTACTTCTGGTACTAGTGGTTCATCAGGTACATCAGGAACTTCGGGTTCAAACGGTACAAGCGGAACTTCAGGTTCAAATGGAACAAGCGGAACTTCAGGTTCAAACGGTACAAGCGGAACATCTGGCGAAGACGGAACAAGCGGCACATCAGGTACTTCAGGAACATCTGGAGAAGATGGAACAAGCGGCACATCAGGTACTTCAGGAACATCTGGAGAAGATGGAACATCGGGTACAAGCGGAACATCAGGTACATCAGGTGAAGATGCTGCCATAGACATATCAGACGGTATAACTACAATTGCAGATTCATCAAAAATTACATTTACAGGAGCAACTGTGGGTGGTAATGCTGCTAATACTACAGTCACAATCGCAGGTGGTGGTGGAGGTACTACACAATACGCTGTAAGATTTGAATATAGTAGTGGATTAGTACCACAGACTCCTACTAAATATGATTCTACAACTTATTCAGGTAGTCCTTATAGTGATAATACTTTTAATATTGTTATAAATTCTGTTACAGATGTAGCCTTTGATTTTCCTAGTGAAACTAATGTCCCAACTAATATATTTGCATATGGTTACCAAGCTAGTTTAGACAAATATATAATTTCTACTGTTGGGTACGGAACAATAGATAATGCTAGGGGGGATGGATTTACATCTACAGTAGGAGCAGGAAATATCGCAACAAATACCTTCTTTGAAAGTTTTGCAAATGACCAGATAACTATAGATATGACAGCTACTAATTTTGGTGCAGCAAGAAAGTCACTTGGAGGTACAATAGAATCTCATGTATATTTAGTTTTTACATTCTAAATTAACTATTTTTAATATATTTAATAAAGCCCCAATTTGGGGCTTTTTTTTTTAATATTTATGATGGAATAATTATTATTTATACAAATATAAGAAATTAATGGCAACCTATAATCCTTTTTTACCACCACTTTCTTTAGTAGGTGTATCTTCAACTACATCACTTGGAAAAACTAAATATGGAATAAACGATCAAACGGGGTTAGGCCCAAATGGCGTAGACACTTATATCCAATATGAAATTGATATATCTATTCCCTCTGAACAACCTATTGGGGATGCTAGTGTAAGATCTTTATCTCTTAAAAAATATAATGGGTTTGATGTAAAAGTAGGAGACTATATAGCAGCTATAAATGGAACTTATGTATATAAAATAGCAGAAATATCTTCAAAATCTCCTTTTGCCCTTTCAATTGTATATGAGGATGTTGATATGCATATTGCTCGTATGACTAACGGGTCTACAAACACAATACCTCAAGGATCCGAAATTATAATATTTAGATTAGGGGACAATAATGACCCCCAATTTGATTTAAACCAACTTTCATCATTTACAACAACATATGCTCTTGCAGGTATACAAAGTTATTTTGATTCTTTTAAAAGCAGACAAACATTTACTTTCTCCCCAGATATATCTACCAATTTAGAATTAGGAGATTTAGTATCCATAACCAGTTCAGTTAATGGGTCACCAGTAACACCTTATAGGATTGTAACATCTTCCAATACTGACTTTGTCATAGGTAGTGTTAGTAATTTATATGGTGGAAATAAAGTAAGTATTACCCCCTTCAATAACATAATAACAGACTTTCCATCCCCTGAAAGACTAACATCTGGGTCAGTAGGAGATACATGGTATAATAGTGGAAGTGGAAATTTTACAACAGCATCTGATGCTGGCACCGCTAAGTTTTTTCAATTAACAGACCCTATAGCTATTGATATTACAGGTTCAGTTGATGGTCCAACCTTAGATGAAACAACAAAAAATCTTATTATTAATGGTTTTGAAGCTATCCCTATAAATGGGGGTGGTAGTACCCTAAACTTAACTACAATAGTAAGTAGGATTAACACAAACACCTCAGATCATAAAGTTATAGCTAGTGTAAATCTTCAAGGTGGTAATGCAACCTCTACTACAGGAGGTACTGGTGGAATTGGAGGATCAGCTGGTTCATTCGCATATTTAGGAACACCACCTGAGTTATTTATACCTTTAGAAGCTGTAGGTACGGGTACTGGAACCTATCCTTCAGCACCTGGTAAATTTGCAATTACAGGAAGTACTTATATGTTTGAAGTACATCCAACTACGGCCGATGCTGTAGTTTCAGGATTTGGGGTTGCTAGTGCAGTTCAAATAGTACAAGATATTAATAGTGCTGCAACAACCTCAGGAGCTCCAGTTACAGCAACACTAAATAGTACTACTTCTATTACTATTACAGATACATCTGGTAATAATTTAGAAATAAATAATTTATCTAATGATTCCTTTAGTGCTGCCACTGTAGGAGCTTCTTCAGGTACTGGTTTACCAACAGGGGTATTTACTGCTCCAGCACAAGAACAATATTTATCTCTTAAAAGAGTAGATGGTGGTGATATCTTATTACAAGGTTCATTTATAACAAATGATTCAAATAGTGATGGTTTATATAGTGTAGCTGGAACACCTCCATATTTACTTCAAATAGAAGCAACAGGTGGTGGTGGAGCAGACACAGATTGGTTTGAGGGTGACACATATTTAAGCGCATCAAAAGACGTCCGTATTACAGGTAGCCTAAATGTATTTGGCGACACAATTACAACTGGATCTACATACATTCAAGGCGATATTCGTGTTGATGGTACTGGATCTTTCAATGTATTACATACGACATACGAATCTTCATCTATTATATACTCTAGTGGTTCTACCAAATTTGGGGATACATTAGATGACACACACCAATTCACAGGTAGTGTATCAATTACGGGTTCATTTGGTGTAAAAGATTTAACAGAAATGTCTACCGAAACTACAGTTGTTGTAGTAAATACGGATGGTACATTTGGATATAGAGAAAATGCTGCAAGTTCAGGTACATCAGGTACAAGCGGAACTAGTGGTATAGACGGTACTTCAGGTACAAGTGGTACTTCAGGCACATCAGGAACATCGGGTGAAGATGGTACAAGTGGTACATCTGGAACTTCAGGATCTTCGGGGACATCTGGAACTTCAGGCGAAGATGGAACTAGTGGTACAAGTGGCTCTTCAGGTACATCAGGTACTTCAGGTGAAGACGGAACAAGCGGAACCTCAGGAACATCTGGTATAGATGGAACTTCGGGTACAAGTGGAACAAGCGGAACCTCAGGTGTAGACGGGACTTCAGGAACTTCTGGCACAGATGGAACCTCAGGAACAAGTGGTACAAGCGGAACTTCAGGCGAAGACGGAACATCAGGAACATCCGGAGAAGATGGAACTAGTGGTACTTCAGGTACATCCGGTACTTCAGGAACCTCAGGAGAAAACGGTACATCCGGTACATCCGGTACATCAGGTACATCAGGTACAAGTGGTGAAGATGGAACTTCAGGTACATCAGGTACATCAGGTACAAGTGGTGAAGATGGTACATCAGGAACATCAGGAGAAGATGGAACCTCAGGAACCTCAGGAACATCAGGAACATCAGGAACCTCAGGAGAAGATGGAACTTCAGGTACATCAGGTACAAGCGGAGAAGATGGTACAAGCGGAACATCAGGTACAAGTGGTTCATCAGGAACTTCAGGAACATCAGGAGCAGACGGAACAAGCGGAACTTCAGGTTCAAGTGGTACAAGTGGTTCATCTGGAACCTCGGGAACAAGTGGCACATCAGGAACAAGTGGTTCATCTGGAACATCAGGTGTAGACGGTACTTCTGGAACAAGTGGAACAAGTGGTACTAGTGGTTCATCAGGTACATCAGGAATAGATGGTACAAGTGGAACATCTGGAACAAGTGGTACGTCAGGAACATCGGGTATAGATGGAACTTCTGGAACAAGCGGAACTTCTGGTACATCAGGTACAAGTGGTACATCAGGTATTTTAGATTTAGATGGAAATACAGAAAATGGTATTATAACATATGATGGTGATGGTACTGGAACTGTAGAATCAAATTTCACATTTGATGGTACTACTGCTAATATAACAGGTAACTTAGTAGTATCCCAAACAGCATCTATTGCACATTTACATACTTTATTTGAAACATCATCTGTAATATATAATTCAGGTTCAACCAAGTTTGGAGATACATTAGACGATACACACCAATATACAGGATCAGTTAGTATAACTGGATCCTTATCAATAAAAGATTTACAACCACTACCTTCAGAAAATACTGTATTAGTAATTGATAATAATGGTTTAATAGGATATAAAGAAGCAGCAGCTACTTCAGGTACATCTGGAACAAGTGGTACATCAGGTTCAAGCGGAACAAGCGGTTCATCAGGTACAAGTGGTACATCAGGTTCAAGCGGAACTTCTGGTACATCAGGTGTCGATGGTACTAGTGGAACTAGTGGTTCATCAGGAACATCTGGTTCTTCAGGAACTTCAGGTACAAGTGGAACTAGTGGTTCATCTGGAACATCAGGAACCTCTGGTATTGATGGTACTAGCGGAACTTCAGGTTCATCAGGAACTTCAGGTACATCTGGTATAGATGGAACATCTGGAACAAGTGGTTCTTCAGGAACTTCAGGTACATCTGGTATAGATGGAACATCTGGAACAAGTGGTTCTTCAGGAACTTCAGGAACCTCCGGATCTTCTGGTACTAGTGGTACATCTGGTATAGATGGAACTTCAGGAACTTCAGGAACCTCCGGATCTTCTGGTACTAGTGGTACATCTGGTATAGATGGAACTTCTGGTTCATCAGGAACATCTGGTATAGATGGAACTTCAGGAACTTCTGGTTCATCAGGAACTTCAGGTACAAGTGGTATAGATGGAACTTCAGGAACTTCTGGTTCTAGTGGTACATCAGGTACAAGTGGTTCATCAGGAACATCTGGTATAGATGGAACTTCAGGAACTTCTGGTTCATCAGGAACTTCAGGTACAAGTGGTATAGATGGAACTTCAGGAACTTCTGGTTCTAGTGGTACATCAGGTACAAG